>ERZ780075.88-NODE-88-length-43170-cov-4.795593_pt1 | contig 43170 bp, 38 predicted proteins | sample MGYA00511839_ERZ780075 | MGnify/ENA primary metagenome ERZ780075 (study PRJEB29588, sample SAMEA2155953) | human gut metagenome | biome: human gut; feature: human-associated habitat; material: faeces | place: Denmark | collected 2008/2010 ...
CATGCAGATACGCACGGCATTCCAGCAGGATTCAGATCCCGACGAGAAAGCCTATGCCATCGACTACTTCCTATATCTCTGGTGCGGTCCCGACAGTCCACTCTTCGACAAGAGCAATATGGCTACCTTCGAGCGTTACTTCATCACCGACAAGGAGACGCACAAGGAGGAAAAGGGCTATTACTTCAAGTTGAGAGACAGCGAGGAGGTCATCGACCACATCATGGATGCCTTTGGGGTGACGGGACCCAACCGTCATATCATCAATGGTCACGTACCTGTGAGAACGACCAAGGGTGAGAACCCTATCAAGGCAAATGGCAAGTTGATGGTCATCGATGGTGGTTTCTCTAAAGCCTATCACAACGAGACCGGTATCGCCGGTTATACCTTGGTCTATCACTCCCGTGGTTTCCAACTCGTTCAGCACGAGCCATTCACAAGCACAGAGGATGCCATCAAGAGAGGTACCGACATCAAGAGCACCACACAGATCGTAGAGATGTCGAACCGCAGGATGCTGGTAGCCGATACCGACATAGGTGTCGAGTTGCGCAAGCAGATCGCCGACTTGGAAGAGCTTCTCTTCGCCTACCGTCATGGATTCATCAAGGAAAGAGAGAAGAAATGATATGCTGAATACATAAACTAAAATCTGCAATAAAATGAAAAGATTAATGTCCATGCTTATAGTCTGCTTCATAGCCTGCGGACTACTCGTTTCTAAAGCCCAAGGCAAGCAAAACCAAAGTAAACAAACTGTAGAGGCAGACACAACCGCTACTGATACAACTTTGGACGTCATCGCCTACTTCGCAAAAGGAGACACATGCGACTATTGGATTTCCGAAACCAAATGGAAAATCAATGGCAAAGATACGATCAAAACTACCGACATCGCAACAAAGATTCGACTTGTTGTCACAGATTCGACCGCTACAGGCTACAAAATGAATTACACATTCATGGATATCGACAATGACACAACCACCAACTCATTGGAAGCAAAACTAGCCAACGCGATTGCCGAAAGAGTCGGAAAGACGGTCATTGGTACAACTATAGAGTTTGAAACTGATGAATATGGGACCATCACTAAAATTCATAACCTCAGTCAAATCAAGAAGCAAGCTAAAACTCTCTTCAAAGACTGCATGAAAGACCTTGCCAATATGCCAGAAATGAAATTCATGAAAGAATTAGGTTTCGACATTTCAGACATCAGCAAGAATGTGTCCACAGACGAATTGGTAGAAGGATACGTTGAAGAATTGAAAGATTTATTTTTTTGCCATGGCAACACATATAAGATAGGAGAAACAGAAGAGCACGAAGATGCCACTGAAAATTCCTACGAGTCAGACTCCAACCGTTCCGTGTCTATCGATGAAGATGGCAATTATACAATACAGGGAGAAGTTATCAGTGTAATACCGCAATCAGACATCAAAGCGTTGCTAAGCGGTTTTGTGGGTGCCCTCAAAGACAAGAGCATCTCTGAAAATTTTGAAAAAGAGTTTGATTCGCAAGTTAATGTTGATGCCAAAAACTCGTCTTGGTTTGCAATAAGCTGCTATCCTGATGGTTGGCCTTACGAAGTGATTAAGCAAAACAAAGTAAAATTGGGTGACTTGGAAAAAGTTAGCCAAACTCATATAGAAGAATGTTACTTCTCTCACATCAAGAAGTAATAATATTTACCAAAAGAAAACAATAGCAAGTAAAAAGTTGCCATTTTGCATGTTGATATTCACAGCGAATACTTCTGCGCAAAGTGGCAACCTTTTTTTATTGTTTACCTCTTACATCTTCTCTTCCCCATACATCTCTTTCCACCAAGAGCCATCATCCTGAAGCCATTTGGCAAACCAAGCGAAGATGGTGTCTTGCCACTTGATTCGTTTCTGATAGTCGGTGATGTGATGATCCTCTCCATTCACTAGCACCATGGCAGTAGGACGGTTCAAGAGTTTCAGAGCTGTATAAAGTTGGATGCTCTCGCCCACTGGCACATTATGATCTGCCGTGCCATGGAGGAAAAGTAATGGCGTGTGAATTTTGTCGGCATTATAGAGCGGACTCTGATCTACAAAGAGATGCTTGTTGGTCCATGGATACTCGTTTGCCATCGACACCTCACTATAACTATAGCCCCAATAGCCCTCACCCCAATAGCTGGTGTGGTCGCTGATGCCTGCATGCGAGATGGCAGCAGCAAAGAGGTCGGTCTTGGTCTGAAGATACTGAGTCATAAAACCACCATAGCTGGCACCGATACAGCCTATCTTCTTACGGTTCACATAATGGTGCTCATCACAGAAAGCCTTCGTGCTCGCAATGATGTCCTCTGCTACACCTTCACCTGCCGTATCCACATGTCGAGCTGAGAATTTCTGTCCAAAACCGGTAGCACCACTTGGATTGATCACCAAGACCACATATCCCATCGCAGCATATACATGATGAGGATAACGACTTTGGAACATACGACTTGTAGGACTACAACCGCCGTAATAATTGACTACCATGGGATACTTCTTGTTGGCATCGAAGTGAGGCGGCAGATAGTAACGGCAGCATAAGGTGTCTCCTCGGGAATTGATGTAGTTCCAAGCCTTGCAATCACCTAGCTCGACATTCTTCAAAGCCTCACGCCCAAAGTCCTCCATCAACTGTCCCTTCAATGTTTTTATATTCATCTTGTAAAGTCGATCTGCATTGGATGCACTCTGACCGGAGAAAGCCATCTCACCTGATGCCGTGGCAACAGAGAAACTCTTGATATATTCTTCTGGCGACTGAATGAGCGTAATTTTTCCACTCTTTGGGTTAAGTTGGAAGAGATGCACGCAGTCTTTATCCTCAGCCGAGAAATAGATATTGCCATCCCCCTTGCTCCACTCCACACTCTGTACATTTGGATTGAAGTCCTTGGTCAGTGGGCGCACCTTCTTGTCTGCCAGCGACATGAGGTAGAGTTGAGTATCTATCATACTAGGTGTCTGACCTTCGTCCACATTCTTTCCAATGCCATCAAATGCCTCTGGCGAACCCGTAAGCAACACACTCTTGCCATCTGGAGAAAAGTATGCGCCACTCACAAATCCATCCTTATCTACCAAAGTCTCAGCCTGTAAGGTATTGAGGTCGAGACGATAGATGGAAGTCAGGGTGGTAGGACGCTTGGTGAGTCGTTCCTCGCTCTTACTCATCAGAATGTAACGAGAATCGGCAGAGATGTCATTGAGATAAACATTGTGATAACCAAACGTGAGTGGTTGCATGACACCTGTAGCCAAGTCGTATTTGGCTAGGCTGCTTCGTTCTCTCCATCCTGGTTGTCTATCATCAGGCGACTTGATGTCAAATACCTGTGCATCCTTCTTTCTACCCTCAGTCGTAACAGTAAAAACCAGCGACTTCTCATCAGGCGTGAACTGGAAATAACCTTCAGGCAACTCCTCCACCAAAACTTCACGTTGCATATTAAGCGGATTGACGGTGATGAGCTGTAACTTGCCCTCGCTGTTCTTTTCCGTAAAATAGTATCTATTGGTTCGAGGCATCCATGCGATACGCTCGTCAAAGAAGGCAACAATTTGGTTGGTAAGACAATTACGCAATTCATTCTTCACATGATTATTGCCTTGATTGTCAAGCCATGTCTTACGATCGATGACAAACTTTCCGTTAGGTGAGATGGAAACACCAGGACAAGTCGGAATCTGCATCACGTCATAAATATTGTATGCACGCTTCGCCGACGATGATGTTTCGCCAATAGTGACGGCTTTCCCATCCTCTGCCGTAACGCTTACATGGCAAGGACCAGCATTAACAGACGTTGTCCCATCGGAGTTCGAGGACGAAGATGAAGGAGACAGTTTCGTTGTCAGATATTTGATGACAACGGTATGATTCGATGGCATCAATGTCATCTCAGACTTGCCACCATTTGCTTTCACTGGTTCACCATCCACAAACAAGCGATAATCCTTCAAGCCGTTCACCGCAATTGTTACCTTAGTACGAGAGGTATTGGTAAATGTAAATGAACTGAGATGCAAGGCATCCTGACCGCCATTGGGAAGCACAGATACAGTCTTTGCTTGGTTCAGCACACTCAAGTTGAGCGGTGAATCGAGCACGCCGTCCATCGAGTATTTCTCAGCTTTCACGTTCACACTATCAGCCATCCAAGGCACACTGACCGGATAAGGACCGGCATATTTAAATTTTTGGACTTCAATACTTTCTGCATTTACATTCAAGGAAGCCATCAATGCTGCGCTCATCAAGAAAGCAGCGATTCTAGATTTTGGTATCATATAATATATCTTTTATTATTCAAACATTAAAAAGCTAAACTTCAGCTTTTGTCATTCATTCTAAAGGCGAGCTACCAACGTCATTCCCATTGGTGCAACAGAAAGGCTGACATCTTGTTTCTTTTTTTTACCCTTTCCCAAGATGATATCACCTATCCAATATCCAGCTTCGGCAGAAGCAACGCCAATGGCTGCACCCGCAACCACATCGCCCCATTTATGACGGTTGCGCCGAACGCGGTCCACAGCCACTGTTGTGGCTACAGCATAACCTGCCACTCCAATCCAAGGCGATACGCTATAATACTCATGCATAAGGGTTGTGGCTCCACAGAAAGCTATCGACGTATGTCCCGACGGAAACGAATGGTTGTCGGTGCCATCCGGTCGCATTTCATGTATTGTATGCTTGAGGGAATAAGTGACAGCAGCGTTGATGCCAAACGATACAACCGATACCGTAAGTCGTCGTTTCCAAGAACTCTCAGCTGGTACACCCAAGAGTTTTAGTCCGAAGACAGCAGCCGTAGGAACATACTCCAACACATTGTCGATGCCATCGCCATGATAGCTCTTATACTGATGAGCGACAGGCTCACTCACCTCCTGAGCCAAACAACCATTGCTTATCAAGAGCGATAAGGTGAATATTGCTAATCTTTTACTATTCATACTGCAAAAGTAGGCAAAATAATCCAATTACGAGCATTTTAGAGTTAAAAAACAAAAAATACTCGTTCTTCCCTTACATTTTGATTAATTTTGCAAAGAAAAAGTAAAAGTTTCATATCAAAAAGATACAAAGATAAGAATGAAAAGAATGCAGATACCGCTACTCGGCAAGATAATCATCGCCATCGTATTGGGCGTCGTACTAGGAAATGTTCTCACGGAAGAATGGGTAAGACTTTTCCTCACCTTCAATGGTATTTTCAGTCAGTTTTTGGGCTTTATGATACCTCTTATCATTATCGGACTGGTGACTCCAGCTATTGCCGACATCGGTCATGGAGCTGGCAAATTGCTCCTCGTCACTGTGGGCTTGGCATTTGCCGACACCATCTTGGCAGGTTTATTGGCTTACGGAACGGGATCGCTATGCTTTCCTGACATGGTAGCTCGCACAGGACATGTAACCGTAGATAAAATAGAGGAACTCAAACCGTTCTTCGAACTGAAAATACCAGCCATGGTGGATGTGATGAGTGCACTTGTATTCTCCTTTATCGCTGGCATTGGTATTGCCTACAAATCGAGCCGCACAATGCACAATGTCTTCAGAGAATTCAAGGACATCATATCGGGCGTCATCTCCAAGATCATCATTCCTCTCTTGCCACTTTATATCTTCGGCATCTTCCTCAACATGACGTTTACTGGAGAGGCATATCGCATCTTGGTGGTCTTTGCCCAAATCATCCTCGTCATTTTGGTACTCCACGTGGTTATCCTACTATATGAGTTTGTGATAGCAGGCGGATTATCTCACAAGAACCCTTTACGGTTGTTGTTCAACATGTTGCCTGCCTATTTTACGGCACTCGGCACCTCCTCATCAGCAGCCACGATACCTGTCACATTGAAGCAAACACTGAAGAATGGCGTCACCGACGGCATAGCCGGATTTACGGTTCCTCTTTGCGCCACCATCCACCTATCTGGTTCGATGATGAAAATCACTTGTTGCGCCCTCACAATCTGTATGCTCAATGGAATGCCACACGGCTTGCCGCTTTTCCTCAACTTCATCTTCGTGCTCTCCGTCTGTATGGTTGCAGCCCCTGGAGTACCAGGAGGAGCCGTCATGGCAGCCCTTGGTCCACTCGCTTCTGTCTTGGGTTTCGATGCCGACATGCAAGCACTCATGATAGCTTTGTATATCGCCATGGATAGCTTCGGCACAGCTTGCAACGTGACTGGAGACGGTGCTATCGCCATCGTGGTCGATAAGATTTTCAGAAAGTGATATTTACTATTAATTCATTATTATTTATAATTTCATTCGTCTATGTCAACGATTATTTATCCCTCCCCTATATTTGGTCCTGTGAACTCCCGCAGATTGGGTGTTTCACTTGGCATCAATCTCATGCCAGACGATGGCAAAGTTTGTTCATTCGACTGCCTCTATTGTGAATGCGGCTTCAATGCTGATTTCCGACCTACTCACAAACGTCCTACTCGTGAACAAGTGAAAGCAGGACTTGCCGAGGTCTTAGAGAATCGACACAAGAATCACGAGCCTCTCGACGACATAACTTTCGCAGGTAATGGTGAGCCTACAGGACATCCCGACTTCAAGGCTATCGTAGAGGACACAGTGGCTGTACGCAACCAGTATTTTCCAGAGGCAAAACTCTCTGTTCTCAGCAATTCCACCTATATATATAAGGAGGAAGTGCGGGAGGCCCTCATGCTTGTCGATAACAATATCTTGAAGCTCGACACGGTCGATATGGATTACATCAAGAAGTTGGACCGTCCACAGCAGCCTAACTATGATGTGAAGGAAATCATCAAGTATCTCAAGATGTTCAAAGGTCATGTCATCATTCAGACGATGTTTCTTCGTGGAGATAATATGGACAATACTACCGAGAAATATATAGGTCCTTGGCTCGAAGCAGTAAAAGACATACAGCCAGAGAAAGTAATGGTCTATACCATTGACCGTGAGACTCCAGATAAGAAGTTGGAGAAAGCACCACGTGAAGTGCTCGATGCCATCAAGACTCGTGTAGAAGCCCTCGGCATCCCTTGCACTGCCAGTTATTAAACCATTCAACTTCCACTTTTGCAGTTATTTAGTTGAAAGAGAGAAAGAAAACGAGATAAGAGAAAAATAAAGAATGAAAGAGAAAAGCAACATTCTGATTGTCAGCGATATGTGCGGCTACGGAAAGGTATCAGCGGCTGTACAAATGCCCATATTGTCATATATGGGACACGATGTATTCAATCTGCCCACAATGCTCATCAGCAATACCTTCCCATACGGCAAGTATGCTATCCTAGAATGTACTTCCTACATCGAGGAAGCCCTCCAAAAATGGAATGAGCTTGGCATACATTTCGATGCAATCACCACTGGTTTTATCCCTTCCGAGCAACAGGCGCAACTTATCGCTCGCTATTGCAGAGAGCAAGCTGCATTGGGAACAGAGATATTCGTTGATCCCGTTATGGGCGACTATGGCAAACTCTATGGCGGAGCCAATGAGGGCACCATCCGCTGCATGAGAGAGATGCTCAGTGTGGCGCACCTCTGTTTTCCTAACTATACAGAAGCCTGCCTGCTCACAGGTGCTGAATATAGCGAGAAAGGAATCTCGAAGAGCGAAGCATACGAACTGGTCAACCAACTGAGAGACATAGGTTCGTTATCTGTGCTCATCACTTCTTGCATCGTGGACGGTCAGCATGCTGTTGTGGGATTCAATCACGAGACTGACGAATATTTTGTCTTGCCATACGATGAGATTCCTGTACAATTTCCCGGTACAGGTGACATTTTCTCCAGCATCATTGAGGGAAGGCTCACCGATGGCGACAACCTACAGCATGCCACCCGTGTCGCCATGGATACCTTGCGCAACTGGATAGACATCAACAAAGGCAACGAGGACAAGAACCGTGGCATTCCTATTGAGCGCCATCTAGCTGACTTGTAACAGATAGAAGTTTCGCAAGTGATAGAAGTTAAGTAACCGACAGATATGACATTAGAACAACTGATACTGCAGTTTGGGAAGTTGCCTGCTTCCCAAATCGCCGCCCAAGTAAATGACACTTTGGCTCATCATCAGAGCCTTATCATCACCGCCCCTCCTGGCGCAGGCAAATCCACCTTACTCCCCCTCACCCTTTTGAAAGGTATGAAAACCAGAGGCAAGATTTTGATGCTGGAACCTCGCCGTATTGCCGCTCGACAGATAGCTGAGCGCATGGCAGACATGTTGGGCGAGAAGGTGGGTGAAACAGTGGGCTATCGAGTGCGATTCGAGAGCAAGGTTTCTGAACGCACCCAAATAGAAGTGCTTACCGAGGGCATCCTCACAAGAATGCTAGTTGGCGATGCAACACTGGATGGCATCGACATGGTGATTTTCGATGAATTCCATGAGCGAAGCCTCCAGTCAGACTTAGCTTTCGCCCTCACCCGCCAAACACAGCTACTAATCCGTGACGACCTGCAAATCGTCATTATGTCGGCTACCATAAATGTGGAAGACATCAGCAAGGCAATACAAGCTCCCGTTATCGAGAGCAAAGGAAAGATGTATCCTGTGGAAGTGAAATATGCCCAAGAGACACCCGACCGTTTCCATATCACACAAGCAGTAGCGAGTGCCATTGTCAGAGCCTATAGAGAACATGATGGCGACATCCTCGCCTTCTTGCCTGGACAAGCAGAAATCATAAGATGCGAGGAAATGCTGAAAGGGGCGTTTGCGAAAGAATGGAATGATAACGTAAATGCAAATCAGCCCATCACAACGAGCATTTATCCGTTATATGGCAATCTCCCACAAGAGCAGCAACGTGCAGCCATCGCCCCCTCTCGTAAGGGCGAACGAAAGATTGTCCTTGCCACGCTTCCCTCGTCAGAGGGCAGTTGAATTCACCGTCAGCACTGTGATTTTAAGCGGGCGAACACAGTTCGCACTTACGATGATGATTTTTCATTTGTGATAATTTATCGGGACGCCGAGGACGTCGTCCCCTACGATTTAATCAAAACTGCTTCGTCATACTATCAATAATATTTTGCTCTAAAAATCTACCAAACAATCCTCAGTCACTCCGTGACAGCTCCTTTCAAAAGTAGCCCGTAATTATTAGCAACCGTAGTAAAGTAAACCTGCACAGTCGTCCATTGAAATAGCACCGCGCTATCTGCCATGGTGGCCTCCTTGGAGAAGGAGATGAAGATAACTGTCGGCTTGTGTTAAAAACCCGCCTGCGGCGCGCCTCGCTGCCATAAAGATTTAAAAGGGCGAAGCCGCCTCCCTTTCGGGAAGCGGCTTCTTGAGGAGTTGTATATAAGAGGGTAAGTGGTGGTCAAAATTATTCGTCGATACCGAGGAGCTCGTTGACCGATACTCCAAGAATCTCAGAGAGAGCCTTCAGCTCAAAGTCAGACACGTTTCTTAGCTGACCCTCGAGCTTTGACAGTCCAGATGCGTTAAGGTCTATGCCCTTGATCTGGAGCTGAGTGAGCAGATCCTTCTGCTTCATGTTGATTGCCTTGCGGCGTGCTTCGATCTTTGCGCCGACGATGTTTCTCTCGCCGAGCGGTTGCTTTCTGATTCTCATTGTCCTAACCTCCCGGGACTAAAACCAAAATACAAATTATACCGACTGTATAATTTCTGATTTATATGTCTCATTAAATACTCATTTTTTGTATGTCTGTATTCTATCACACTTTATCGGAAAAATCAACACCTTTTCGCTAAAAAATAATGAACTTTTTTCGATTTTATGTTTATTTTTCAGACATTCAGCTTCTTTTGACTGAATCAAGTCCGTTTTTTTGCCCTTCAAGACATTATTCGGACACATAAGAGTATTTAACAGCATACAAACTTTGGTAGAATTGTATATTGTAAATTTTGCGAAAATGCTGCATAATATTCTCAAACGCAGAAAAGGAGCATAAAAATATGAACGATCTGCACGACAGCCGCAATCTGACGATGCTCACCGACTTCTATGAGCTGACCATGGCGAACGGCTACTTCAAAAACGGATTTAAGGATACCATTGCATATTTTGATATGTTTTTCCGCACCATACCCGACGGCGGCGGTTATGTGATTATGGCCGGCGTTGAGCAGCTTGTGGATTATTTCAGAAATCTCAGCTTCAGCAAGGAGGATATCGACTATCTGAGGGGCAAGGGCTTCAGTGAGGACTTTCTCGACTACCTTGCAAACTTCAGATTTGCCTGCGATGTGTGGGCCGTGCCCGAGGGCACCCCGATATTCCCCGGCGAGCCGATAGTCAAGGTCAAAGGCCCCGTCATCCAGGCGCAGTTCGTCGAGACGATGGTGCTGCTGACGATAAATCATCAGAGCCTCATCGCCACCAAGGCAAACAGAGTTGTTAGGGCGGCGCAAGGCAGAGCGGTCATGGAATTCGGCTCAAGGCGCGCTCAGGGCTTCGACGGAGCGATCTACGGCGCAAGGGCAGCCTATATCGGCGGCTGTGCAGGCACCGCGTGCACGATATCCGACGAGATGTTCGGCACTCCTGCGCTCGGCACAATGGCTCACAGCTGGGTGCAGCTCTTTGACAGCGAATACGACGCCTTCAAGGCATACGCCGAGGAATACCCCGACGCCTGCACGCTGCTGGTAGATACTTATAACGTGCTTCATTCGGGCGTGCCGAACGCGATAAAGGTCTTTGACGAGGTGCTCGCCCCGATGGGCAAGCGCCCCAAGGGAATACGCATCGACAGCGGCGATATCGCCTATCTCTCACGCAAGGCGAGGAAGATGCTTGACGACGCAGGCTACCCCGACTGCTCGATAGTGGCCTCAAACTCCCTTGACGAATATATCATCAGGGATATGCTGCTCCAGGGCGCGAAGGTCGACTCCTTCGGCGTCGGTGAGAGGCTCATAACCCCCTCCTCAAGCCCCGTGCTCGGCGGCGTTTACAAACTCTGCGCCGTTGAGAAGGACGGCGAGATAATCCCCAAGATCAAGCTGAGCGAGAATGTTCAGAAGATAACGACCCCCGGCAACAAGAGGGTATACCGCCTCTATGACCGCGAGAGCGGCAAGGCGGCAGCCGACTTGATAACGCTTGCGAGCGAAACCGTCGACGACTCCCGCCCCTATGAGCTTTTTGACCCCGATTTCACATGGAAGCGCAAAACTCTGACGAATTACACCGCCCGCGAGCTGCTTGAGCCACTCTTCCGCAAGGGCGAATGCGTCTATAAGGAGCGCAATATCGAGGAGATCAAGAGCTACTGCCGCGAGCAGATAGACACCCTTTGGGACGAGGTCACGAGATTTGAGAATCCGCACAACTACTATGTCGACCTCTCTCAGCAGCTTTGGGATGTCAAGCATGAGCTGCTCAGGAAGAACAAAGAATAATAACGAAACCGCCCGACGCACCTCAATGATGCATGATCGGGCGGTGATTTTTTATGCTATTCTCTGCGCTCTGCCGTTTTTGGTTATAAGGGTAAGCGCGGGCTGATCGTCATCGGGCAGATCCTCGGGGGCTCTGCTCTGAATGCGGCGCTGCTGCCTCTCGGCGGCAAGCTCTCTCTGCCTGCGCTGGCGGCGGCTGCGGCGATAAGCCTTGAACGCCTTGACAAGAGCATCCTCAAAAGCGATAACTTTTTTCTCATATATCATGCCGACTATCGCAAGGACTATCGCTGCAAACTCGACTATCGTTTTTATTATATCGGTGTGTGACATTTCAGTACCTCCGCAATTCGTAAACATTTGTTCTACGAGTTATATTATAGCAGGTGAACATTCGTTTGTCAAGACAAATGTTCGATTTTTCTTAACTTTTTCCGAGTTTTTGGATTGAAATAAGTATAGCACAATATATCGTAGTTGTCAATCACATTCACCACAATAAATGGTATTATTTCATGCCGCAAAAAGCGGGATTTGTCCGAATTCGGGCAAAAAAAGTCAGCGGCTGTTCGGCTGTTAATAAAATATATTCAGCTCCGCCGCCGAGTATCACTCCCCCGCTTGACTTTTGTCGGATTTGTTAATATAATGTTTTCATCAAATAAAGGGAGTGTCGTCCGTTGTATATGCTATGGGCATTCGTCAGGCAGAGCCTGATACGCATCTATCTTTTCTTTGCAAAGCTCGTCTACAAACTGAGCGGCGGCAAGAGGCCGAAAACCCTCTTCTGCCAAAAGGCGAACGCCGAGCATATCGGCACGCGGGTGCGAGTGGTGTCGTCGGATAAATATTCCACCACTATCGCAAAATTTGACGCGGACGGCAACATGAGCGACGAGGATTTTGTCATCCTCACGGGCACCGATCTGCACCTTGACCACGGCATGGAGAATAACGAAAAAACCGTCGAGCGCTTTGTGCGCCACATCAAGGATATCAAGCCCGATCTGATAGTGCTCACGGGCGACATCATCTTGACCGACACGCAGCAGATCGACGCTATTCAATTTGCTCAGATGATGGAGAAGCTCGGCATATACTGGACGGCTGTATTTGGCAATCACGAGGTCAGAGAGGAACGGGGCTTCTATAAATACCTGCTGCTCAAGGATTTCGCCGACTATGAGCACTGCCTGTGCAAGCTCGGCCCCGATGAGCTTTTCGGCTACGGCAACTACACGGTGAATATCCTCGGCAAGGGCGGCCGCCTGCGCCGCACGCTGTTTTTCTTTGACTCGGGCAGGAGCATAATCGACTCCTACCGCGAGGAGCACGGCGTGCCCGCCGACCTTAAAGGCTACGATTTTCTGAAGAACAGCCAGATTAATTTCTATAAATGCACCATTGACTCACTTAAATCAAAATACGGCGATTTCCCGTCCTTCGTCTACCTTCACATTCCTCTTGTTGAATTTGCAAACGCCTTTGACGGCGACGAGGAGCACGGCTACCTGCCCTCCGGCAAATGCAAATTGCTCTACGGCGAGCAATATGAGAGCGTCGGCTCATCGCCCTTCAACAGCGGAATGTTTGACGCGATACTTGAGAAGGGCAGCACCGACGGCGTATTTGCGGGGCACGACCACATCAACGACTGGTGCGCCGTATGCAAGGGAGTTTATCTTGTATACAGCCTGCCCGGCGGCTATAACGAATACCATATGGGCACCCGTTTCGGCAAGCCCGAAAGCGAGTGGGTGCAGGGCGTGACCGTCACCACCCTCCACGCCGACGGCACATTCGATATCAAGCCCGTCTATAACAGAATATACCTTTGATATATAAAAAGCCCTCCGCATGACGAAAGCCATACGGAGGGCGCTTTTTGTTTTAACTCAGAATATATCCTTATTGATTACGGAATCAAGCAGGGCGGGGAGCATTATAAAGAACTTGGGCAGCCACTCGCCGAAGGCATAGCCTGCGAGCATGAGGAAGCTGGGCACTACGCCGATATAATACTCGAATTCGCTCGTGGTATTGTCGCCGGTGAAGGTTATCTTGTTCTGACCGGTCTGCTTGGTGAGCACAAGCTCATCGTGCTGAGTGATAATCTCGGGGTCGGTCTCCGCCTCTTTATCGGCGAGGATATATGACTTGAGGGTCAGGGTGCCGCCGTCAACGCTGATGCAGTTGAAGCAGCCGCCGATATTGCTCTGTCTGGTCTGCTCCCAGTCGGAGCCGTTCCAATAGTTGCCCCAGCCTCTCTTCTGAACGGTGAGGGCAGCGATGAAATCGGTGTCGAGGAAGTGATTCGCAAGGAACGGACGAACCTCATATCTCTTGGTGCCGGCGGTGCCGGAGAGGATATAGACAGTGCCGTCCTCGTTTATCTTATTGTGCTTGAGGGGCTTCGTGCGCAGATACTGATGATCGTGACCCGACATGACAAGGTCAACGCCGCAGCGGTCGAGCACCCTGGTAAGCGACTTCTGGAGATAGAGTGCGTCGGGCCATTTGCCGTCCTTGCCGAGGGTGTAGGGCGACTTATGCATAAAGACGATCTTCCAATCCTTATCGGTGGAGTTCATATCGTTCTCAAGCCACTTGAGCTGAGCGATAGAAACGGAAAGGAGGTCGTTGGTGTTGAGGACTGCGAAATGGGCGTTGCCGTAGTCAAAGGAATAGTTGACGCCGTTTCTGACCTGAACGCTCTCGCTCGTGTCGAGGCTGAACATATTGTTGAACCAGTCCCAAACACCGAGGCCGTCATGGTTGCCCGCGATGGGCACAAGGGTGGTCTTGGCGTGGATATCCTTGACGTTGCGGGCGTATGCGTCCCACTCTTCGTTGGTGCTGTCGTTGGTGAAGTCGCCGAGGTTGACTATAAACTCAGCGCCGGGCATGGTCTTGAGACCCGCTCTGACGGTTTCGGCGCCCTTTGCGAAATTCTCATCGCTGCTCGCCTGGATATCCGCAACTGCGATGAATTCAAACTTATCGTTGCCGTCATCGGTGATGAAAGAGCCTTTTTCGCTGACTCCGTTTGCACCGCCGACGGTGTAGAAATACTCGGTGCCGGGCTTGAGGGCGGAGACAACAGCCTTATGGACAAAATTGCCCTCCCACTCAAAAACATCGGAATAGGTTATCTCGGCGTCGGTCACTTCTGCGCCGTTTGCGTCATAGAGCTTCACAACGCTGTCGGTATTTGACACGGTGTACCAGCAGAAGCCCTTTTGGGTCTTGGTGTCGCCGTTTGCGGTGACGGTGATGCGGAAAGGCTCAAATTCCCCTATAGCGGGCGTTTCGCTCTCGCCCTCCGCCGAGCCGATGACCGCCGAAGCGCTCAGGATCATTGCAAGGCAGAGTATAACGCTGATGAGCTTTAAAAGATTCTTTTTCACTGTGCTTTTCTCCTTTGCTGTTATTTAATGGGAAGCGCGAGGTCGTAATCGGGCAGCCAGATGCCCTTGCCGAAGTCTCTTGCTTTGAAAACAACTGTATCGTCATAGACCTCAACAACATAGCCTGTGCCCGGGTCGTTATATTCGCCGTCCTTGTTGGTGATGCCGAAGGACGGGAGATTTATTGAGTAGAAGCCGTCTATCTCCTGATAGGTATACTGGCCGAAGCCCGTATGCTCGTGACCGGAGATAAGGAACACATTCTCATATTTGCCGAGGATAGCTCTAAGCTCGTCGCTCTGTGCGCCGACGCTGCCCGCGGACTCAATGGGGCTGTTCCAAACGTCGGGCAAGCCGTGAGTGTAGGCGAGGGGCTGATGGCAGAGGACGAATACGGGCTTGCCGCTGCCGCTCTCTGCCGCAAGCTCGGAGTCGAGCCATGCGAGCTGCTCGGGGCTGAGGTAGGCTTCCTCAAATTCGGTCCTGTCCGAGCCGAGGACGATGAATTTATAGCCGTTGACGACCTGAGTGTAATGCATTTTTTCCATTGCCTCGTCGCCGTTGAGCGCATTGGTAAAGTCCGCGAAGCGCTTGCTCGACTGCTTATAGCTCCTGATCCTGATGTCGTGGTTGCCCGTGGCGGTGATGAAGCGGCAATCCGCATCCTTAATGCCGTCATAGACAAGCTGGAATTCCTCGGCGAGACCGTTCTCGGCGATATCACCGACGAAACAAAGGGCGTCAAATGAGCCTGCATTGTTGACTATATCCTGCGCCGCGGACACAAAGGTCTTGTACCTGCTGAAAAGATAGGTGGAGACCTGAGAATCCGCAATGGCAACAAAGGACATATTCGCCTGCTCGGATTTGATGGGCGCCGCCGTCGAGGGGGCTGCCGCCGCGCCGTTCGCCGCATAGAAGAGCGAGAGGAGCAGCGCAAAGATCTTCATTGAGACCTTTTGATAAAGTGCCGTGATTAACATAAGGTACCTTCTTTATATAATGTAATAATATCGGGAAAGCGGCCGAAACCGCCCTGCCTTGATCAGATCTTTACCGCCGAGAATATCTTGTTGAGTATGTCGTTAAGCAGCTCAAAGAGATTCTGCACGGTCTTTAACGGCATCTGGGTGTAGCCCGACGTGCCGTAATACTTGTAGAGCCAAAGGCTGAGCTTGACCATTGCCTTGCCGAAGGAGGATTCCTTCTCCGCCTTGGCGGGCTCATACTCGCCTATCTTCTGAAGGATGGCAATGAGCCTTGCCCTTGCCGCCTCGGCTTCGCCGTCAACGGCTATGGTGCTCGAGAGCACACGCTCCGCCTCGGCAATGGCTGCGTTCAACTCGGCTCTGTCCTCTTCGCTGAGCTTGGACTGATCGACCGCCTTTGCTCTGGGCAGGTCGTCCCTGATGAGCCTCTTAGTGTTCCTGCCGACATTGAACTGCGGGAAATTCGGGTCGGAATAGACGGTCTCTATCTCATCGGTCGAGAGTATCTTGGAGGCAAGCTGCATGATGATGTCGTTTCCGCCAGTGCTCTCATGATTCTGATTGTCGAAATAGAAGGTGGTGTCGGGCAGCAGACCCGCGGAAGCATCCACCACATGATCGGGCGATATGTGGTTGTGGCCGGGCACGGAGCAATTGGTATTCTTCTGCACATAGCCCTTGGGGAGGATCTCGCCGCAGTTGGCGGCGTAAGCGCCCATCGAGGTGGAATCAAGGTCGATAACGCCGTCGGCATTCTCGACATTCCACGACTTGCCGACATTGTAGAGCGGTACATCGTAATCGACCACGTTATAAACCTTTATGCCGTAGTCAAGGAGCTTGAGGATATTCTTATCCGAATTGAGCTGAGCCTGATAATAGCGCTCGGTCTGGGCAAGGATGCCCGCGTCCTCTGCGCCGGTGAGAACTCTGCGAGCCGCGGCGGGGTAATCCGCCGAAGGCACGAGCGCCCACATATTGGTGCAGTTCTTGAGCACGTCGTTTATCAGGGCGTCAACGGTGTTGCTGAGCGCATTCATCAGCACCGTGTCGGGGAAAAGACGCAGCGCATTCTCTATGAGCCGTGCCTCGTCCTCATCCATGAGCTTCTCAAGGAAGCCGTTGTAGAGATAATCCTTATCGAGGAAGGTGAGCTGCTTTTTGTAGATATCGCCGACTATCGAGCTGCCGTCGAGGGCGGGCACGATATAGACGACCTTGTTGAGATCCTTATAGACATTCTTGCCGTCGGGGTTGCTCTCGCCGTAATACTCGAGCAAGCCGTTGGCGACCGTGCCGCCGAGGCTGATGGGTACTATATTGACCTTGTCGTGGCCTGTGTCCCTCTTGACCATCTGAATGAAATCATAAAGCTCGTCGACGATCGCAATATTATTGCCGAAGGAATTGTAGGAGAAGAAATAGAGGTGATCCTCATCGTAGTCGTTGAGATAGCCTCTGAGGGGGATGCAGCCATAGATGTAGTCTTTCTCCTCTTCGCTGCACTCGGCGAGGGAGTAGGGGTATTTCTCGACCTTCACATTGCCGATGCAGTTGCCGTCGCCGTCGCTCATATTCATACCGAAGCAAAGGTCGATGGCCGAGGTCAGAGCCTTGCTCAGGCCGATATCCCTCTGGAAAATAAGGGAGAGCAGCACGGGCACAAGGGCTATCTTGACAAGGGGCATGACGGGCGCATATGCGGGGAAGCAGTTTATCTTATCGCCGCTGTCGTCGGTGGCGTAGGAGCCGTCGTCGTTGAGCAGCCATACGTTGGATTGACCGATACCGGGGATTATTATCGTGGGGCAGTCAGAGCAGTTGCCACCGCAGGAGGTCTTGGTGCCGTTCGCCGCAAAAGCAACGCTGCAAACGGAGAACACAAGCGCAAGGGCGAGCAACGCCGATATTATCTTTTTCATCGCAGTCTTACCTTTCGGTTATTATCTTAGTGAAAGATCTTGTCATAGACGCTGCCGCCGCCGAGGGTCTTATAGAGCATCCAGCTCATCGACTCAAAGAATTTCTCAAGGCCGGGTGCGAGCTTGGATTCCTCTTTGGGAGGAGTCAACTGCCCGACCTTATAGAGGATGGTGTCAAGTCTTGCCTGTGCGGCCTCGACAGCGGTTTGATCCGCCACGGTCATCTCAAGCACTGCCTCCGCCTGAGCTATAGCTGCGACGATTTCAGCTCTGTCCTCTTCGCTGAGGTCAGTCTTTTTAAGAGCCTCCTTGCCGTCGTTGATCCTCCAGCGCCTGAGGGTCTTGGTGTTGCAGAAGTAGTTATACTGCGGATACTTTGCGGGGTTGGAGTGGACATTCTCTATCTCACCGAGGAGCAGAGCCTTTGCAAGGTTGAGCACCACATCGTTATTGCCGACCTCGTGATACTGCTTGAGGAATACCCAAGTGTTGTCGGGCAGCACGGCGGTGGAGATATCTATCGTGCCGTCGGGTGAGAGGTAGCTGTAGCCGGGGTAATCCGGGTTATCGTGAGCCTGCTTGGCTATCGTTGCGCCGCCGACGGTGCCGGTGGTGCCGAGAGCTGTGGAGGAGAGATTGATGATGCCGTCGCTGTTGACCTTGCCGCTGGAGCTCATTATCGAGAAGAAGGTGTACATTTCTTCACCGAAAGCAAGACCGGAGCCGGAGATGAAATTGACCTTAACGCCGTCCGCGACTGCGTCGAGGACATTCTGCTTGAGGTTGAGCCTTGCCTGCTGGAAGCGGTCGGTCTTAGCCTTAAGCACGGGCTTTGCACTCAGATATCTTGAAGCAGGAGCGTCGTTTCTGTAGGAGGGGACCATAGCCCACATCTGCGGGCAGTTTAGCACCATTGTGTCAAGCAGCCCGCTCATCGCGCCGGTGAGCAGCGCATTGAAGCCCGCCTGCGGCAGGATATGGAGAATACAGTTGATGAGGTAGCCGAGAGTGCCCCTGCCGTTGCTCTCCTTAAGGATTGTGGGGATATACTCGTGATGGAGATATTCGTCGCTTATGTTGAAATCTCTCGCCATCAGGTCGGCAACGATGTCGGTGCCGTTAAGACAGGCGACAACACCGACGATGGAATTGATATCCTTGTGGCCGTATGCGTCAAGATAAGCGGTCAGGATAGTGCCGCCGAGGCTGACGGGCAGCAGGTCGACCTTATCGTGGCCGGTCTGCTTCTTGACCATATCGATATACTCGTCAAGCTCCTTTGCCGACTGCATCGGGTCGCCGACGAGGTTGAAGGTGTAGAAATAGGTGTGATCCGCCCCGATAATATCGACTATCCTCTGCATGGGGACCATTCTGTAGACCCAGTTGACCTCATCCTCGGTCATCTGGGAGAGAGGGTAATTCCATCTCTGAGTCTTGAGGTTGTTGACATAGTTGCCCTCGTCGTTGCACTTCTGGATCGAGAATGCGGTCGCGGCGGCTTCATAAGCGACCTTGTCGAGCAGGATATTATGCTGAGTCGCTATGGTCGCGAGCAGTGAGAAAAGAGCCTTGGGCAGGATCTTCTTGAGCAGATCGTCTGTGTTGAGTATGAGCAACGTGCCGCCGATCTGCTTCTCGCCCTTGGAGTCCATTACGGGCTTATCGTTCTCGTCATAGAGATATGTAGGCGAATGGTTGATGCCGGGGAGCACTATGAGCGGGCAATGGCCGCAATTGCACTTGTCTTCCGCCGCATAGCAGGTGACGGCGGTCGCGCCTGCGAGCATTGCGAGGCACAGGATAAGGCTTATCGTCCTTTTGAAACCTTTTTTCATTTTAAGACACTCTCCTTGAAATTTTAACTAACGGTACTTTCCCGTTATTGATACAGAGTATTTTAACATATTATTTATATAATTTCAATAATTTAGACATAAAATTTCTCAGGAATATGTGACAGTTGCTCGCATTTGACTGATTTGGGCGCAGAAAAGGGATTTTGTGATTTTCACCTTGACCCGACGTGGCTTAAAGTGGTATCATATAATGTAAAGCAAACCGAATATAATTAATTGCCACGGAGAAAATCGATGATAAAAAACATAATTTTTGACATGGGCGGAGTGCTGATAGACTACGACCCGGAGCGCGTCGCAGCCGAGCTTTTTGACGGTGAGACCGCCGAGATCGTGCTCAAAAAGCTGCTCAGGAGCGACCTTTGGGCGATGAAGGACAGGGGCACGATCACGCCCGACGAAATTATCGAGCGAATAAAAGATGATATCCCGCCCGAGGCGCTGCCGAAGGTAACGGAGCTTGCGAATAATCTTTACCCTTATATGCCCCCGTTTGAGGATACATACGAGCTTGTGCGGGATCTGAAAAGCGGCGGCTACGGAGTTTATCTGCTCTCAAACGCTTCAATGGATTTCTATGAGCGCAAGAGCGGCATTCCGGCTCTCGCCCTCTTTGACGGCTATATAATCTCCGCCGAATACCATCTGCTCAAGCCCGAAAAAGAGATCTATCTGACCCTGTTTGACAAATTCGGGCTGAAGCCCGAGGAATGCTTCTTTATCGACGACGTGCAGGCGAATATCGACGGCGCCGCCGCCGTAGGTATGCGGGGCTTCCGCTACTCAAAGGGTCATATCGCTCAGCTTCGGGCTGCGCTGGGGGAAGCAGGCGTTAAGATATGAACTGTTACACCGAAATTGCAAAAAACATACCCGAATTCCTGTCGCTTGCAGCGGCCGTCCGCAAGGACCGCCTCCCCTGCGGAGCGACGGGGCTTTCGCATATACACAAGGCTCACATGATATCCTCGCTGTGCATGAGCCTTGAGCGCCGCGCGCTTGTCATAACCCCCGACGAGGCAGAGGCGACCAAGCTCTGCGCCGATATGCAGGGCTTCGGGATAAGAGCCTTTGTATTCCCCGCAAGGGATTTTTCGTTCCGCACGGATGAAATAGCCTCAAGGGAATACGAGCACAAGCGGCTCAAAATACTCGGCAAGATGCTCGGCGGCGATTACGACGCGGTCGTGCTCTCCGCGGAGGCGGCGCTGCAATTCACCGTGCCGCCCGCAATGCTGATGAATAACAGCTTCTCCGTCGCCGTCGGCGAGGACTGCGACACCACCGAGCTGATAACGACCCTGCTGCGCTGCGGCTATGTCAGGAGCGAGCAGGTCGACGGCCCGGGGCAATTCGCCTCAAGAGGCGGCATTCTCGACTTTTTCCCGCCCGACGCGGAGCACCCATACAGAATTGAATTTTGGGGCGACAGCGTTGATTCGATAGCGACCTTTGACGGCGAGAGCCAACGCAGGCTCGAGAGCGTTGACGAGGTGGAGATAACCCCCGCAAGAGAGGTGCTGATAACCGACGAAGCGCTCTGCGCACTGATAGAAGCTCACGCCTCCTCAATACGCGCGAGGGGCTCGGCGCTCAAAAATCTGAATTCCGATATCGACAGGCTGAGGGGCGGAGTACGCCTTAACTCGGCCGACAAGTATATGCCGCTGATTTACCCCGACCCGGCGAGCATTTTCAGCTACGCCGCCGACTGTATGCTCTTCGTTTGCGAGAGCTTCGGGGTGCGCGACAAGATAAATTCCTGCGCTCAGATCAACAACGAGACGATAAAGGGGCTTTTCAGCGACGGGATACTCTGTAAAGGCCTTGACCGTTACACCTTGCAGCCTCACGAAATGCTGAAGCAATACGAGGAGCAGGGCGCAATATACCTCGATCACCTGCCGAGGGGCAGCTTTGACACGCCCGTAAAGGAGCTTGTCAACTTCACGGCGAACCAAATAGTTCCGTGGAATGGCTCGCTCTCCGCCGTGGTGGACGACCTCGACGCCATACGCCGCAAGGGGCATTCCTGCGCCGTGCTTGCGGGCACGGATAAGGCGGCAAAAACTCTCGCCGACGACCTGAACGCTGAGGGCATAGACGCCCTTTGGTGCCCCGTGCCCCCCGCCAAGCTGCCGTCAAAGACGGTCTGCGTGCTCACGGGCAGCTTCACCGCCGGATTTGAATACCCGAGCGCCAAATTTACCCTCATTACCTACCGCAGCCGCCCAACGGGCGAGAAGCGCCGCAGCGCCTCAAAGAAGCCCGCGAGGAACGCTTTCAACAATCTCGACGAGCTGCGCCGAGGCGAATATGTCGTCCACGCAACGCACGGTATCGGCATATTCGAGGGCATCACGAGCCTTGAGACCTCGGGCACTGTCAAGGATTATATCAAAATCAGATACGACAAGGGCGACAACCTCTATCTGCCCGTCACTCAGCTCGACCAGGTGTCGAAATATATCGGCCCGCACAGCGACGACAAGCCGCTCAAGCTCAGCAAGCTCGGCGGCAAGGACTGGCAAAAGACCCGTTCGAGGGTCAAAAGCGCCGTCAAGGATATGGCGAAGGAGCTTATCGAGCTGTATTCAAAAAGACTGAGTGTAAAGGGGCACGCCTTTTCACCCGACATTGATATGCAGAACGATTTTGAGCGCCGTTTTGAGTTCATCGAGACGGACGATCAGCTCCGCTGCATAAATGAAATTAAAAAGGATATGGAGAAGCCCTATCCCATGGACAGACTTCTCTGCGGCGACGTCGGATTCGGCAAAACCGAGGTCGCGCTGAGAGCGGTATTCAAGTGCGTTGCCGACGGCAAGCAATGCGCCATCCTCGTACCGACCACCATTCTTGCGTTGCAGCATTATCAGACTATTCTGCGCCGCTTTGAGGGCTTCCCTGTCGAGGCCGCAATGCTGTCGAGATTCTGCACCAAAAAGGAGAACGACGCAGCAATTACAGGGCTTCGCAGGGGCTCAATAGACATTGCCGTGGGCACTCACCGCCTTATATCAAAGGACGTTACCTTCCGCGACCTCGGGCTGATAATAATCGACGAGGAGCAGCGCTTCGGCGTGGCACAGAAGGAGAAATTAAAGACCCTTTACCCCGCCGTCGACGTGCTGACCTTGACGGCGACGCCCATCCCGAGGACGCTCAACATGGCTATGACGGGCATAAGGGATATGTCCGTTATCGAGGAGGCTCCGACCGACAGATTGCCCGTCCAGACCTTCGTTATCGAGCACAATATGGGCGTGCTCGTGCAGGCTATGGAGCAGGAGCTCCGCCGAGGGGGTCAAGTATATTACCTTTACAACAATGTCGAGAATATCGAACGAAAAGCAGCCGAAATAAAGGCGCTTTTGCCCGACGCGGTGGGCGCGACAGGCCACGGCAAGATGAGCGAGGATGAGCTGAGCGAGGTTTGGCGCAGGCTGCTCGAGGGCGAGATAGATATCCTCGTATGCACCACGATAATAGAGACCGGCGTTGACGTGCCGAATGTCAACACGCTGATAATTGAGAACGCCGACCGCATGGGTCTGGCGCAGCTCCATCAGATAAGGGGCAGGGTCGGCCGCTCCTCACGCCGCGCAAGCGCATATTTCACCTTCACGAGGGGCAAGCAGCTCTCCGAGATAGCGAGCAGGCGGCTTGACGCCATCAGGGAATTCACCGAATTCGGCTCGGGCTTCCATATTGCGATGCGCGACCTTGAGCTTAGAGGTGCGGGCAACGTGCTCGGCGCAAATCAGCACGGCCACATGGAATCCGTCGGCTACGATATGTATATAAAGCTGCTTGAGCAAGCTATCAGCGAGGAGAAGGGCGAGATAACCGAGCAGACAGAGGAAAAGGACTGCCTCATCGACCTGCCGATAGACGCACATATCCCCGAGGACTATATCGAGAGCGTGCCGCAGAGGCTTCAAATATACCGCCGCATTGCGGATATCAAAACCGACGACGACGCTTCGGACGTTATCGACGAGCTGGTCGATCGCTTCGGCGACCCGCCCGCCTCGGTGGAGGGGCTTATCCGCATCGCCCTGCTCAGAGGCAAGGCGAGCGCCAACGACGTTTATGAGATAACGCGCCAAAATGACTGCGTGCTGCTCAAGCTCAGCGCCATGAATATGGAGAAGATCGCCCGCGCCGCAGGGCATTTCAAGGGCAGATTCGTCGTGAAAGCCGGCAGAGACGTGCCGCATATCGAGGTGCGCCTGCTAAAAGGCGAAAAACAGCTCTCACTCATTGAGCGCATATTCGACTATATGGAAGAATCGGATAAGTAATAAGGAAAACTGCCTTGTCGAGCGACAGGGCAGTTTTTTGTAGCCGCAAATGATACTGCGTTCGTTTTATTTCCGTTCATTTTTGCTCAATTTGAGCCGAAAACGGATGAAAATCGCATGATTTTTAAGCGAGGCGGGGATTTTTTTGCATTTTTTCGATTTTTTCGCTTATTTGATAGATTTTTTAACATTTATATGTTACAATGGAACATATTATTTTTTTGAAAGGCGGCGATACGGGCTTGAACAAGGATCTAATCTTCAAAAACAGATCGGCGCTCACCGAGAAGGTCAAGGAATCCGTCAGCTCGGTGCTGCCGATAATACTCATTGTGGCGTTCCTGTGCATGACTGTCGCGCCCATCTCCTCCGACCTGCTGCTGAGCTTCCTTATCGGCGCGGTGATGGTGGTGACGGGCATGGGCTTCTTCTCGCTCGGGGCGGAGATGTCGATGACCCCGATAGGCAGCAAGATCGGCACGGATCTGACAAAAACTAAAAATCTGCCGCTGATTCTTGCGGTCAGCTTTGCTCTCGGCTTCGCCGTGACGGTCGCCGAGCCTGACCTGCAGGTGCTCGCCGAATCCGTGCCGCATATCAACAACTCCGTGCTGCTCGTGACGGTCGGCGTTGGGGTGGGATTTTTCCTCTCGGTATGTATGCTGCGAATGATAACGGGCATACGCCTGCGCTGGCTGCTGATATTCTTTTATATTATCGTATTCGTGCTCGCGGCATTCACCGACGACAACTATCTGAGCATCGCTTTCGACTCCGGCGGCGTTACGACTGGGCCGATGACCGTGCCGTTCATACTCGCATTCGGCATGGGTGTATCACATATCAGAAGCGACCGCCGCGCCGAGGCGGACAGCTTCGGCCTGGTCTCCCTGTGTTCAATAGGGCCGATACTCGCCGTGCTTATTCTCGGCTTCTTTTACCCGGGCAAGGATGCGACGGTCGTGCTCGAGCGCGCGTCATTCGCAACGACCCGCGACATAGGCGTGACTTATCTTGAAGAGATACCGAAATGCCTCGGTGAGATAGCGCTTTCGCTGCTGCCGATAGCCGTGATATTCCTGCTGTTTCAGCTCTTTTCGCTGCATCTCGGCAAACGCAGCATCGCAAAAATTACAGTCGGTATACTTTATACATACATAGGTCTCGTGCTTTTCCTGACCGGCGTCAATGTCGGCTTCGCTTCGCTCGGAGCGGTGCTCGGCGAGGAGCTTGCCGAGGGCGGCACAAAATGGCTGCTCATTCCCCTCTCGATGTTGCTGGGCTGGTTCGTCATATCGGCGGAGCCTGCCGTGGCGGTGCTCGAGAAGCAGATAGAGGAGGTCAGCGCGGGGGCGATACCCGGCAAGACAATAAAGCTCAGCCTCTCGGTCGCGATCTCACTGGCAATGGGCATATCAATGCTGCGCGTCGTGACGGGCATATCCATACTCTGGTTCCTGGTGCCCGGCTATGCGGCGGCGCTGATAATGTCATTCTTCGTGCCCGATATCTACACCGCCATTGCGTTTGACTCGGGCGGAGTCGCCTCAGGCCCGATGACGGCAACATTCCTGTTGCAATTCATGATAGGCGCGAGCATGGCGCTCGGCGGCAACGCCCTGAGGGACGCATTCGGCGTAGTCGCAACGGTTGCAATGATGCCTCTCATCTCGATACAGGCGATAGGTCTTATCTACAAATTCAAAGATAAGCGAAGCCCGGCAAGCGAGCCGGAGGAATACGGCGATCTTGATATCGTCGAGATATGGGAGGCGGAGAGCATATGAATTACATCATCTCCATCTGCGACCCGAAGGCGGCGCCCAAGCTGACCGAGATTTGCTCGGAGCTGGGGCTCAGGATTGCCGTATCGCTCCACGGCAGAGGCACGGCGGTGCGCAGTATGCTCGACATTCTCGGCATCGAGGATAACGAGAAGCGGGTCATACTGACTATCGCAAACCGTAAAAAGACAAAGGAATTTATCAGAGAGCAGAAAAGGCGGCTGTTCATCGGCGTTCCCGGGCACGGGGTGGCGGTGGCAGTCCCGATAAAAAGCATAGGAGGAGGCAAAACCGTGGCTTTTCTTAACGGCGAGCAGCAAATCGCAAAATACACGCCCGAGCTTAATTACGCATATGAATTGATAACCGTCATCGCAAACGAGGGCAGAAGCGACCTTGTGATGAACGCCGCGCGCAGCGCAGGCGCAAAGGGCGGCACTGTGCTCCACGGCAAAAGCACCGGCGCAAAGGACTCCGAAAAATTCTACAATATCTCGATCTCCGGTGAGAAAGAGGTCATTCTGATAGTTGCCGAGGCGGCGCAGAAGTCCGAGATAATGCGTTCGATACTCAAAAACGCAGGCCCCGACAGCGAAGCGGGCGCAATAGTATTCTCCATGCCCGTCAGCGAAGTCGCTGGATTCGGTATGTTTGATAGCTGACCGACCTCGCTACGGCAGATGAGTTGTCGGTTGGATTATAGCAAAAACTCCCTCAAGAGGGAGCCCAAGAGACGAGCGACAGTTTGACGTGTCAATCCCTCAGCCTTTACACAAGGGTGCCTTAAATCTCAGGACTTAAAGCGCTAATTAATAAAGAAGCGGCAATTATCATGAAAAAGAATGACCGTCAGATTAAAAATCTCCTTTATCGAGCTAAGCTGTCCTTGAAATCAAAACTTGAAAAGGAGGGCTTTGATTATGAAAAATTGTGATGAAATGGTGAGCAGTCTGCTCGAACGCAGAGAGCGGTATGTTTGCGAACAAAAAAAGAAAAGAAGAATCGTCTGCGGCACTGCGGCATCCTTATGCTGCGTATGCCTTACAGCGCTGTTTGCGGTCGGCGTACGGAACAACGGTATTTTCACTTCTCCGACATCGCTCGGAAAAACGTCCGCCGATGCCGTTTATCCCGGCATTAAGGATACCTTTGACGAGAGAAACGGCGAGTTTCCCGACAGCACTGCGTCAAACAATAAAATCGTCATAAACCCGATGAAGAACAATCCGTTCGACAGGGCGAAGATGAATATTTGTCTGACAGGTGATGATTTTGTCGAAATGTCGCTTGAGGAAATGCTTCAATACTACGGTCTGAATTTTGTTCCCGACGTCCCCGCCGACATAAAGCCGTGGGAAGAAGAAAAGTACGGTATTTACAAAAGAGACGGCGGGACGGGTGCAGTATATTGGGATGCCGTTATCCTGAACTATTCAAATTCGGACTTCACGAGAAACGTAAATCTTGAAATTAACAACGACAGACGTGTTTTGCGCGACTACGGCTTCTTCGACGGAACGGAGCAAAAATCCGTTATAAATAACATCGAGCTGCTCATAGGCGTTACCGACAGCGGCTTTTACTATGCCGAGTTTATGCACAAGGGCGCAGGCTTTATGATTAACGCTGACGGCTTGACACAGAAGGAAGTCATTTCCGTAATTTCGTCCGTACTTGCATAAAAACCGACAAATCCGACAAACACAAATTTTCGGGGGCTGTAAAAAACGAAAGTTTTTTACAGCCCCCGTTTATGAGTATACAAAAAAAGATGAAAAGCGGACAAGTCGGGCAAAGCCCCTGAAAGCGCCGTCCGCGGAAAAGAAAACGGGAACGGATCTGCGAAATGAACGTCGGACTTCTTAAACGGCAAACTGAATTAAATACATCTTCTTTCGATATTGTTTTCATTTTTCACGGTTGATATACATCGTGCTTTGTGATAGAATAATAGCGAAAAACTCGATTTTTTGCAATTGAGAAAAACAAAAGGGGGCAGCGGCTTGTTTGTTCTTGAACGAACATATGATATTGACGAGCTTGTTCGTCATAATATGCACACACATTCGATACTATCTTCCTGCGCAAAGAAGGAAATGACGCTTGAAGCTATGATACGCACGGCGGAGGAAAAGGGACTTAAAACACTGGCGATTACCGACCACTCCGATCCCGGCGACGGTATTGACACCTACAAGGGATTTCTTGAATACAAGAAGCAGCTGGAAAGCATTGACACAAAGGTACGGGTTTTGATAGGCGCAGAGCTTTCGGCATACGGCGTCGGACTGTTCGGCGAGCCTTATGAGGTTGACAAAGCACTCGATTTTGCGTCATATTCCCACGTTCATTATCATCTTGATTTTTGGGAACAGCCTGAGGACAGAAGTCCGAGAGGGTATGCCGAGCATGAATTAAAGGTTCTCAACGCACTTTTTGAAACGGATCGAGCGGACAATATAGCGCATCCGTTTTCGCCGGGTAAAATGAAATTTTTCAACGATGAGCAAAAAGCGGCAACTCTTTCCGCACTGACGGACAACGAGCTTGGCGATATTTTTGAAAAGGGTGAACGTGCGCAATGCAGCTGGGAGCTTCATTCCTCCACGCTTTTGTGTTTCCCCGAATTTGCGTACAGATTTTTCAATATCGGCAGAGAGACAGGCGTTCATTTCTGTGTCGGTACTGATGCGCACAGTCTTGCAGCCCTCGCGCCGGAAGGACTCGCCGAACGGCTGAAGGAAGTCCTTTTGTGAGTCAAGTCTGTCGAAGATGTTTATCTCGGTGATAAGAAAATCGGCAAAAAAAGAAAAGAATCCGTGATATTTTCACAAAGCAATGCAGTTACAGATATATTTAGGAAAAAACAGCCTTTATGTCCGTAAGGCTGTTTTTTTACGGATCTTCGGCAAAAAAACGATATGTACCGAGGGAACACATCGTCATTAGCCGTCAATTTCGCAGGTTAGAACAATCTAAATGGAGAAAACAACCGATCAAAATGCCGCATAAGAAACGAAAATTGCCTACTATTGCCGACGAAAAAACTTATTCTTTTGGTAAGTGTTTCCTAATATAACAACACTTATTTTTGCTCCCAAAACTCGCTTAATTGTTTTGATTTAGCTGACTAAACTTGACCATGCGTTATAATTATAAAACTTCCAACGAAACCAAATTTCCGTTGGGTATAACTGTTTCTAATACACAAAAACGGCTGCTGAAGCTCAAGCCTCGGCAGCCGTTATTATTATACGCTTTTTGCTTTTGAAACTCTCGGCGGGATGCTGACCTTAGCCTTTTTGCGGTTCGGGTCGCGCTCAATTATCGGCTCTGCTCCGTCATTGACGCAGGCGGCGGTAATGCAGACACGTTCGACCGTCGGGTCGGAGGGAACATCATACATTATCGGCATAAGCACGCCCTCCATGATGGAGCGCAGGCCTCTGGCGCCTGTCTTTTTCTCCAGCGTTTTCTCCGCAATAGCTTCGAGAGCGCCCGCGTCGAAATCCAGCTCCACATTATCGAAGCCGAAGAGCGCTTTATACTGCTTGGTGATAGCGTTCTTAGGCTCGGTAAGTATCTTGACAAGGGCGTCCTTATCAAGCTCCTTGAGGGTGGTTATTACGGGCAGCCTGCCCACAAGCTCCGGAATAATGCCGAAGCGCACCAAATCCTGCTGGATGGTCTTGCCGATGAGATTCTCTCTCGAGAATTCGGACTTGCTCTTTATCTGAGCGCCGAAGCCGAGCGCACTGCCGGCCACACGCTTCTCGATTATCTTCTCTATCCCGTCAAACGCACCGCCGCAGATGAAGAGAATATTCGAGGTGTCTATCTCGATGAATTCCTGTTGCGGGTGCTTCCTGCCGCCCTGAGGGGGGACGTTGGCGACGGTGCCCTCGATTATCTTGAGCAGCGCCTGCTGAACACCCTCGCCGCTGACATCCCTTGTTATCGAGGGATTCTCGCTCTTGCGGGCGATCTTGTCTATCTCGTCGACATAGATGATGCCCCTCTCGGCACGCTCGATATCGAAATTCGCCGCCTGGATTATTCGGAGCAGGATATTCTCGACATCCTCGCCCACATAACCCGCCTCGGTGAGAGTGGTGGCGTCCGCAATGGCAAAGGGCACGTCGAGGATCTTGGCGAGTGTCTGCGCGAGCATTGTTTTGCCCACGCCCGTGGGGCCGAGCATGAGGATATTGCTCTTTTGTATCTCGACCTTGGCGGCGCCTGTGCTGCCGATGCGCTTATAGTGGTTATAGACCGCAACGCTCAGCGCTATCTTCGCTTCCTCCTGCCCGATGACGTATTCATCGAGCTGAGCCTTTATCTCATGCGGCTTCGGGAGCGAGGCGATATCCAGACCCGGCACGGGGCCCGAGGGCTGCTCCTCCATAATGGAGTGGCACAACTCAACGCACTCGTTGCAAATATACACGCCGTCGCCCGCTATTATCTTCTGCACCTGATCCTGGGTCTTGTGGCAGAACGAGCAGGAAACCCGTGATTTTTCTTTTCTGTCGTCGTCCATGGGCATTTTGTGCCTCCTGTTATCTCTTATCTATTACCTTATCGACAAGGCCGTATTCGCAGGCCTCCTGCGCGGTGAGATAATTGTCTCTGTCGGTGTCCCTTGCGATCTCCTCAATGCTTCTGCCGGTATTCTCGGCAAGGATGCGGTTAAGTCTTTCCTTGGTCTTGATTATCTGATCGGCGACGATCTTGATATCGGTCGCCTGGCCTCTTGCGCCGCCGAGGGGCTGATGGATCATTATTTCGCTGTTGGGCAGGGCATATCTCTTGCCCTTTGCGCCGCCTGCCAGAAGAAATGCGCCCATTGAAGCAGCGAGACCCATGCAGATGGTGGAGACATCGCACTTGATATACTGCATGGTATCATAGATAGCCATGCCTGCGGTGACCGAGCCGCCGGGGCTGTTGATATAAAGGCTTATATCCTTCTCGGGGTCCTGACCCTCAAGGTAGAGGAGCTGAGCGACGATAAGGCTTGCGGTCGTATCGTTGACTTCGTCCGAGAGAACGATTATTCTGTCGTTGAGCAAGCGTGAAAAAATATCATATGAGCGCTCGCCTCTGTTGGTCTGTTCGATTACATAAGGCATCGTTGCCATCAAAATCATTCCTTTCATTACAGAATAAACCGGCTCAGCACCGGTTTATTCCAAAATTCATATTAAGTATAGTTTTATCGGCGGCGGATTATTCAGCGTCTTTCTTCTCCGCAGCCTTTTTGGTGGTCTTCTTTGCGGCGGGCTTCTTTGCGGGCTTCTCGGCAGCTTCCTCGGCGGGAGCATCTTCCTTAGCCGCAGCGGCCTTCTTGGCGGTTCTCTTTGCGGCGGGCTTCTTAGCCTTAGCGGAGTCGATAACGAGCTTTATAGCATCCTGCTTTGCAAGCTCGGCTGCAACGGTCTCGGCGGGAACGATGCTCTTTATCTTCTCAACGTCCATGCCGTACATCTCAGCCATCTTAGCATACTCGGCGTCAACCGCCTCGTCGCTCGCCTTGACGCCCTCAAGCTCGATTATCTTCTCAACAGCGAGGTCGAGCTTAACGTCGGAGACTGCACGCTCCTTCATCTGATTCTCAAAGGTCTCCTTGTCCATACCCATATACATAAGATAGGTATCAAGGTCGATGCCCTGCTGAGAGACTCTCTGAGCGAAGGAGTTGATGTTCTCGTCCGCCTTGCTGTCGTACATGCACTGGGGGATCTCGCCCTCAACGTTCTCGATAAGAGCGTCGATAACTGCGTCCTCAAATGCGTGCTGAGCGCTGTCCTGCTTCCTCTTGAGCAGATCCTCTTCAACGCCCTTCTTGAGCTCGTCAACGGTGTCGTACTCGCCCATATCCTTGGCGAATTCATCGTCAAGAGCGGGGAGCTCCTTGACCTTGATCTCGTGGAGCTTGATCTTGAACACTGCGTCCTTGGAGGCAAGCTCGGGAGCGTACTCCGCGGGGAAGGTCACGTTAACGTCGAATTCGTCGCCGATGCTGTGGCCGACTATCTGCTCCTCAAAGCCGGGGATAAAGGAACCCGAGCCGAGGGTGAGGTTATATTTCTCAGCCTTGCCGCCCTCGAATGCCTTGCCGTCGACAAAGCCCTCGAAGTCGATAACGGTGATATCGCCGTCCTTGGCTGCTCTGTCGTCAACGTCAACTATTCTTGCGCCTCTCTCGAGCATATGCTCGATCTCGTGATCGACTTCCTCGGCGGTGACCTTAGAGTCGCTCTTCTCGGCGGTGAGGCCCTTGTATGCCTTGAGGGTTATCTCGGGCTTAACGGTGACGTTGAAGCTCATCTCAACGCCCTCTTCGGTATTCATCTTCTTAACGTCAACATCGCGGGGATGATCGACGGGAGTGATGCCTGCTTCGTCATAAGCGGCCTGAACGGCTTCGGGGAAGACTATCTCGAGCGCATCCTCATAGAATACCTCCTTGCCATAGAGCTTCTCAATCATCATAAGGGGAGCCTTGCCCTTGCGGAAGCCGGGGATGGAGATGGACTTTCTCTGCTTCATGTATGCCTTCTGGATGGCAGCCTTGAAGTCCTCGGCCGAGATTGAAAGCTCGATCGAATAGGTGTTGGTTTCGGTTTTGTTTGCTGATACTAAACTCATTTGATATTCCTCCGTTTAGCCGAACTTTGCCCGGCTATGTTGTTTTAACCCATTGATTATAACAAATACTTTTGAAAATTTCTATATATATTTATATTTTCTTTGTATTAGTGAAATTTTTTCGTTTTAATGCGTGACTTTTGTTCAAAATGACATATTTTCATATACCAATTCGGGGCAAAAGCCCAAAAAATCGCTTGAAATAAGCGAAAATCTTATCCCGTCGCTCACGCCCGTGAAAGCCGTGGCGTGCGAATAGGAGTGGAGATGGGCGTAATAGCAGCGCTTTATACCCTCCTCGAGCAGCACATCGTATATCTCGCCGCACTTCTGAGTTTGGCTCAGCGGCGGGTAATGGAGAAACACGACAGGCTCAAGCCCGGTCTTTTTGGCCTCCTCTATCGAGCGGCGGAGCCTGCCCGCCTCGCGCAGGACTATCTTTTTATCGGCGTCCTTCTCGGCGTCAAAGAACCAGCCTCTCGTGCCGCAAACGGCGATATTTCCGACGGCGTATGCGTTGTTAAAGAGGATATTCAGCGAGGTGAATTCGTGCTTTGCAAAAAATTCGTCCGCTTTCTTTTTGGTCGACCACCAATAATCGTGATTGCCCTTCATCAGCAGCTTTTTACCGGGGAGCGAATCGAGAAACGCAAAATCCGCAACGCCCTGCTCAAGATCCATGCACCAGGATATATCGCCGGCGATAACGACGGTGTCGTCCTCGCGGATGAGCCGCCGCCAATTGCTCTCGAGCCGCTTCTCATAATCGGTCCAGCCGCTGAAAACATTCATCGTCTTGCCTGTCGAGAGCGACAGATGAGTATCACCGATAGCGAAAAGAGCCATAGACATATCCTTCCCTGAAATATTTGCGGGGGCACAGTAAATAATAATACCACGGAGTGATCCGATTAATTTGAAAGGGAGAAATCAAAATGAACAACAAGCATGACGAGATAACCTGCTTCGCAAAGAACTGCGTCTATCACAAGGGCGAGACCACCTGCTCCGCCGCCGGCATCGAGGTCGGTAATTCCTCAGCCTGCCGCTGCGGCGAAACTCAGTGCTCCACCTTTAAGCTCAACGACAATGCCATCGGCAAAAGCTGCGGCTGCGCCGACTAAAGTCAGACGCCGAGCATATCGAACACGGTCTGCTCCATTTTATCCTTTGAGCAGCAGCCGGTGAACCTGACAGGCTTGTCACGCAGACCCGCGAGCTGCTCGGGGCATTCGAGACCCGTGACCTCGGCGAGCCTTGCGACCATGGCGAATTCGTCAAGATCCTCGGCGCCGCCCTCAACGGCTTCAAGCACCGCGGCGCTAAACTTGAACGGGCTTGCCGTGGAGGCAATGACCGCGGGGGCGCAGTCGCCGGTGCGGGCTTTATAATCGTAATAAACCTTGACGGCAACGGCGGTGTGAGTATCGCACAGGTAGCCCTTCTCTTTATAAGCGGCGGCTATCGTCGCCTTGGTCTCATCGTCGTTGCAGCATCCCGCCGCAAAGAGCGAGCGCAGCTTCGCAAGGGTATCAGCATCAACCTCATACCTGCCGCATTCGGCAAGCTGTTTCATCCAGACCTTTACCTTCTCGCTGCCCGCAAGGGAGTAGAGAAGCCTCTCAAGGTTGCTCGAAATGAGTATATCCATAGAGGGCGAAACGGTGGTGAAAAATTCGCGGTTGCGGTCATAAACGCCTGTTGTGAGGAAATCCGTGAGCACGGAGTTGCTGTTTGAGGCGCAGATGAGCTTTGCGATAGGCAGACCCATCTCGCGGGCGTAATAGGCGGCAAGGATATTGCCGAAATTGCCCGTGGGCACTACTACATTGATCTTATCGCCGTTCTTTATCGCTCCGTCGGCGACAAGGTCGCAATAGGCGGAGAAATAATAGACTATCTGCGGGGCGAGCCTGCCCCAGTTTATCGAATTTGCGGAGGAGAACGCCATGCCCTCGGCTGCGAGCCTCTCGGCAATGGCCTTATCCGTGAATATCTTTTTTACACCGCTCTGAGCGTCGTCAAAATTGCCCTCAATGGCGCAGACGGCGACGTTGCCGCCCTCCTGAGTGCACATCTGAAGCTTCTGCATCGGGCTGACGCCGTCCTCGGGGTAAAAAACAAGGATGCGGGTATTTTTGACATCCTTGAAGCCCTCGAGAGCCGCTTTGCCCGTGTCGCCCGAGGTGGCGACGAGGATGACTATCTCGGTGCCGTCGGCCGCCTTTTTGCCCGCCACGGTGAGCAGGTGGGGGAGCATCTGAAGCGCCATGTCCTTAAAAGCGCACGTCGGACCTCTGAAAAGCTCAAGGATATAAACGCCGTCCTCGAGCCTTGCGAGCGGGGCGACCTTTTCACTTGAAAATCCGCTCTCATAAGCGCCTCTGACGCAGGAATCCAGCTCCTCCTCGGTGAAATCGGTGAGGTAGAGGGAGAGGATAGCCTTCGCCCTGCCGATATAATCGAGCTTCGAGAGCTGCTCAATGCGCTCAAGGCTGACCGACGGGAAGCTCTCGGGGACAAAAAGTCCGCCGTCCGCAGATATTCCTCTGGTTATCGCCTGAGCAGAGCTGACCTTGACCGAAGTATCTCTCGTGCTGACATAATTCATTTTCATCATCCTTCCGATAAGAAGATTTATTAATTATAACATAACAAAAAGCGGTTATGCAAGATTTTCAAAGAAATTAAGGGCGTTGGTGTAAAAAATTTTGTCGAGCAGCTCCGTGCCGAAGCCCCTGCCTGCAAAATAATCATACAGAGCGGGCATTTTGTCAATACCGCAGATCTCGTCGGCGATGCCGCAGCCGTCATAGTCCGAGCCTATCGCAAGGCAGTCCTCAGCGCCCAGCTCAAGCATATGCTCCGCATGGCGGCAGATAGCCTCTATGCCGTTGAAGCCGTTGCCGCCGAGGAAACGGCAGCAGAAATTCAGCCCTATCAGCCCGCCCGCCTGTATGAGCAGGCGTATCTGCTCGTCGGTAAGGCTGCGGTTGAAAGCGACCTCGTCGTCGCTCGTTTCACGCAGCACCTCCAAGCTGTTTGAATGGGAGGCAAGCACGGGCACGCCGCTCTCTATCACGTCAAAAAAGCCGGGACGGTTGAGGTGGGAGACGTCGGCGGCGATGCCGAGCCGAGCCATATCGGAAATTAGCCTTTTGCCGAGCGGTTTAAGCCCTTTTTTGATGTCGTCCTGGCACCCGAAGGCTATCTCGTTTTCGTCGTTCCATGTCAAGGTTATCAGCTTTACGTCGTATTCAAAAGCGGCCTGTGCTCCCCCGTCAAACGCAAACGGAGACGCGCCCTCACAGGCGAGCAGAGCTGCGCATTTGCCCTCGGAATTAATACGCTTTATGTCCGAATTCCGTTGACACAGTTCGATTTTATCGGAATTCAGCGAAAGCTCGTTTTTGAAATTCAAAAAGACATTTTTGAAGTATTCCTCCGCCTTGGCGCCCCTCAGCTCGTCGGGTATCCAAATTGCAAAAGCCTGCGCCCAATTGTCAAGGTATTTGCCTTTACACAGGCTTATGTGCAGGTCGCTGTCAAGCAGCGGCTTTTTCTGTTTATAGCACTCCCCTATGGTGTCGCAATGCAGGTCAAAAAGTCTCATATATCCTCCTAAAAAGCGTTTTCGATATAGTTTATGCGGCTAAGCGACATATCGTCCTCGAGGTAGACCTCGCAGACGTCGAACCGGGTCACAGCATCAACGCCGAGGCTCTTCATATAGCTCTTTGCGGCGGCTTGAAGCCTGCTCTGCTTGCCCGCGTCGACCGCCTCCATCGGACGGATATCGGTCGAAACATTTCTTGTTTTCACCTCGACAAAGAATATCTTGCCGCCCTTTGACGCGACTATATCCAGCTCGCCGAGGCGGCAAACATAGTTTGAAGTCAGTATGCGGCAGCCGTTATCGCGCAGATACCTTGCGGCAAAAACCTCGCCCCACACACCCGCTTTATTTTTTACCATTATAAAAACTCCTGAGAAAAGTGACCCTATGATGCTCCGAAGCGCCGAATTCGGTGAGCATCTCATAGTGCAGCTTGGTGCCGTAGCCCTTATGCTTTGCAAATTGATACTGCGGCAGCTCACGGTCAAGCTCATACATATATCTGTCCCTGCTGACCTTGGCAAGTATGGACGCCGCGGCTACCGACGGGCTGAGAGCGTCGCCCTTGATGAGCGTTTCGCCCTCGATATCGAGCGGTGGCATACGGTTGCCGTCGATTATGGCGTAATCCGCCTTGACGGGCAGCCCCTCCACGGCGCGGCGCATGGCAAGATAGGTGGCTTGCAGTATATTTATCTCGTCGATCTCCTTGGCGCTTGCGCTTGCGATGCTGTAGGCGACCGCCTGCTCGCAAATAACGTCAAAAAGCGCCTCTCTCTTTTTCTCGGTGAGCTTTTTGGAGTCATTCAGCCCCTCAATGACCATACCGTCGGGCAGGATAACGGCGGCGGCGTAGACCGGGCCCGCGAGCGGCCCTCTGCCCGCTTCATCGACCCCGCAGATATGCCGCCAACCCTTTGCCGCGGCGGCTCTTTCATACTCAAAATCCATAATTTACCTCCGAATTCCAAAAAAGGCTGTGTTATTCGCACAGCCTTTCGGTAACCGCCGATCGAGCAGCGGTTACTTTTATTTATTTCAAAAATTGCTTGTCAATGACTTCGTTCATAATATTGTTGAGGTATTGCAGGCTGAAGTCGGGAGTCTTGGACTTAACGCCGTGCTTCGACGCCAGCTCCTCGGTATAATCGGCGAGCGGATATATCCTGACGTTGGAGGCGTTATAGCCGTAGTGCGTGACAACGCCCGAGAATACTACATTCTCGATAGCCACCTTGCCGGTGTTGTTATTCTTGACAATGTCAAAGTTTATCATGCCGCCGAGCATTCTCGGCCCTCTGTTTTGGGCGGAGATGAAGTTGCCGAGCGAATAGGCGACAAGGGTACGCCTGCCGTCGGAATTCTCTATGTACTCAACGGGCTGGATAACATGGGGATGTGTGCCGATTATGACGTCCGCGCCCCATGAAGCGAGCTTCTTCGCAAGCTCCCTCTGCTCCGTAGTCGGCTCATGGGTATATTCGTTGCCCCAATGAGCGTTGACGATGACGAAATCCGCCACCTCACGGGCTTTCATTATCTTCTGCTGGAGCAAGGTCTCGTCGGAGGCGCGCACGAGCACCACCTCGGAATCCTTCGGCAAACTCAAGCCGTTTGTGGACTCGGTGAAGCCGAGATAGGCGATCTTGACGCCGTTGACCTCGCCGACCGCCACCTTCTGCTGCTCCTCGCTGTTGAGATAAGCTCCGGTGGTAATGACGTTCTTGCTCTTCCAATAATTTATCGCCGAGATGAGGCCCTTTTCGCCGCAGTCGAGCGAATGATTCGTGGCAATATTAAAGACATCGAAGCCTATCTTCAGCATCTCCTCGCCGACCTCGACAGGAGAATTGAACATTGGATAGCTCGACACATTGTGATCGGTGGAGATTATCGTCTCCTGATTGAGGATAGCCACATCGGGCGCTTTTATAAGCGGAGCGACATTCTCATAGGCGTATGAAAAGTCATAGCCGCCGCTCGAGCGGGCAGCCGCCTGCTCATAGATAGTATCGTGGATCAGGTTGTCGCCCACCGCAACGAAGCTGACTTTTGAAAGAAGCTCCTGCTGGGTTGTTGAGGCTGTGGGATCCGCACCCGGCGCAGCATCGGCGCTGATATCGGGGCGCGAGCTGTTGCGGGTGAAGAATATCACCCCGAGCGCTATCACGTCAAGCGCAATTATCACGGCGAGGAATATCGCCATCTTCTTTCTCATATCTTACCCTCCGACGGCGCTCAGTCAAGAGTTATCTTGCCGAGCTTGCCGCTTCTGTATTCATCGAGCAGCATGACCGCCGCCCTTTCGGTGTCGTATTCGCCCTTACGCAGCAGCATACCCCGCTTGGCGGATATCATCTCAAGCAGCTCATAAGGCTCCTGCACATCCTGAACACCCGCCACTTTATAGCGCTGCTCGAGCCTGTCGGGGTAATTCTTTTGCATGACCGAGAGCAGGCTGACCGCAAGCTCCTGGATATCGAGCGTAGTTTCTTTTATCGAGCCGATGAATGCGAGCTTCAGCCCGACCTGCGGATCCTCAAACTTCGGCCAGAGGACTCCGGGGGTGTCAAGCAGCTCGATGCCAGAGCCTATCGCAAACCACTGATTGCCGCGAGTCACGCCGGGCTTGTCCGCGACCTTGGCTCTGTATTTGCCCGCCATGCGGTTGATGAAGGACGACTTGCCCGTGTTGGGTATGCCGACGACCATCACCCTGAGCGGCTTGCCCGCCATGCCTTTATCGGCGTTCGCTTTTATCTTATCTTTCAGCACCTCGCGCACGGCAGGCTCAAATTTCTCAAGCCCCTTGCCGCTCCTGCAATCGACGGGCAGGGCAGTCACTCCCCGCTCGGCAAGCTCTTTTATCTTGCGGGCGGTCGCTCTCTCGTCGGCGAGGTCACATTTGTTGAGCAGGACTATCCTCGGCTTTGAGCCGATTATCCCGTCAAGGTCGGGGTTCCTGCTGCTCTCGGGCACTCTGGCGTCCACCAGCTCGCAGACTGCGTCAATGAGAGGCAGGCTCTCCTTCATCAGCCGCCTGGTCTTTGCCATATGACCCGGGTACCACTGTATAACTTTTTCGTTCATAAATTAACCTATCTTAAAGTTGCCGAAGGGCACGATCCTGAAAAGAGCCTTGCCCATGACGTATTCCTTCCTGATCATGCCGACCAGATTGCTGCGGCTGTCGGTCGAGGCGTTCCTGTTATCGCCCATCACAAATATATACCCCTCGGGCACGGTGACGGGGCCGACGAAATCCTCTCTGTCGGTGGTCGGCTCGCTGGTATAAGGCTCGTCAAGCGCAACGCCGTCAACATAGACAACGCCCTCGGCAAAATCAATATCCACCGTTTGACCCTCGGTAGCGATAACGCGCTTGACCAGGGTATCCTCAATTATCTCGCTCTTTGCCGGCTGGCAGGTGACGACTATCTCACCCTGCTTCGGCTCAAAGTCAAAGGCGGAGAGCACTATCCTGTCGCCCCACTGCAGGGTCGGGTTCATCGACCTGCCGACAACGCCGACAGTCCTGAACACAAACAGGAATACGACCGCAACGGCGATCGCCGACGTAGCTATAATCGAAACAAGGTCAAACAGGAAGCCGACGCTGCCCTTTTTCTCAGTCTGCTCGTTCACGGTGTTCTCCTCGGATCTCTGCTCTTCAATTCTGATTTCTTCCATATTAAGCGCCCCTTAATACTCAGTAAATGACGATCGCCGCTTCTTCTTAATCGGCGGTCACCTTGTAAATATTCCAATCCTTTATCGGGTGAAGCCTAACCTCCGCCTTGCCGAATATATATCGCTCGTCGATAAGGCCTATACGACTCGAGCGGCTGTCGAGCGAATCGTTGCGGTTATCGCCCATGACGAACACCTTGCCCTCCTCGACCGTCAGCGGGAACTGCATGTCATATGAGAGAGCGGTGGGCTCGTTAATATACGGCTCATTGAGCTTCTCGCCGTTGACATATACCTCGTGGAGGTTGAAGTCGATATTGACCACGTCGCCGCTCACGGCTATCACTCGCTTGACTATCGGCACGTTTCTGTCCCACGGCTGGGTGATGATGACAATATCGCCGCGCTTTACCTCGGTCACAATGCTGCGCACCGCCATCCAGTCGCCGTCGTGCAGGGTAGGCACCATGGAGCTGCCGTCAACTCCGACCGCCCTGAAAACAAAGGTGAAGATAACGAATACGGCGAGTATGGCGTTCCTGACCGAGTCGACGCCGTCAAACAGCGCCGAAACAAAGCCTTTAGGCTCCTCCTGCGCATCGTCGTCAAAAATGACCCAGTATTCCTCTATCCGTCGCATTCATCTCGCCCCCTTTGCTAAAAAATGCAAAAAAGGTGTAACAACCGCAAAGCTGTTACACCCCTCACTCTGTTTATCTGATCTGTTCCTTGACCTTTGCAGCCTTACCGACTCTGTCTCTGAGGTAATAAAGCTTGCTTCTGCGAACACGGCCGTGTCTGACCGTCTCAACCTTGGCAACGTTGGGGGAATGAATGGGGAATACCCTTTCAACGCCAACGCCGTAAGAAACGCGGCGAACGGTGAAAGTCTCGGAAACGCCTGAGCCCTTGCGAGCGATAACGGTGCCTTCAAAGACCTGAATTCTTTCCTTGTCACCCTCGCGGATCTTAACGTGAACCCTAACGGTGTCACCGACTTCGACAGCGGGGACTTCAGCTTTGAGTGAATCCTGTGCGATAAGTTTGAGTGCGTCCATGATTAATTTCCTCCGATTTTTTCAGATGTTCGTAACCGACTTCGGCGGAAAGAGGAACACCCGCTTTAATGTTTTCGGCATTAAACCCCGTCTTTGAGAATCAAGACGGCACAAATGCGAGTAATATAATACCACAAGCTCGCAAATAATGCAAGCCTTTTTTCGTATTTAAATAAAAATATTTATATGTGTTTCGCCCGACGTGGCCTCCACCGCCGAAACACATAAGATTTCAGCAGGCAACCGCAAAATTCTTTGGTTGATAAGTGTAACAGAATTGTTCAAGCAGCAATAAATCCGCCGCTCAGTCTATATCCGCAAAGAGTTCGCCGATCTTCTCAGCCGAATATCTGCCGTTTGCGGCGTCGGTCAATTCGGCGTTGAACGCGCCTGTCAGCTCCTGCGGCAGGCGAAAAACGACCGTCACGTTCTCTTCAAACGCCGTGTCCTCGACTATCCCGCCGCCCTCGGGTATGAGCGAAGCAAGCTTGCCGTAGAAATTGTAGTCACAGGTCACTTGCAGCCTGTCGCAGAGGGTGCGTGTGACTATCCCCGCCGCCTGCAAGGCTATCGACGCCGAGTGGGAATACGCGCGCACAAGCCCGCCCGCCCCGAGCATCACGCCGCCGAAATAGCGGGTGACTACGCATAGCACGTTGGTGAGCCCCCTGCCGGTCAGCACGTCCATTATGGGCTCGAGCACATCGAGCGTGGGTATGCCCGCCGTGCCCTGGGGCTCGCCGTCGTCGGAATACCGCTTAACGCCGCCCTCGCGCAGGATATAGGCATAGACATTGTGGGTCGCATCCCAGTGCTTTTTGGATATCTCCGCTATGAAATCAAGCGCCTGCTGCTGAGTCGTGACGGGCGCAGCGTACCCGATGAAGCGTGATTTTTTGACGATATATTCATCCTCGGCTCGTTTGCGCACGGTCTTGTAGCCGCTCATAACTACACCTCGCAGATAAAGCAAAAGCGGCGCAAAATGCACCGCTCAATTTGCTCTTATTTGTTGTTGTTGAGATTGAAACGCTTGTTGAAGCGATCAACACGTCCGCCGGTATCGACGAGCTTCTGCTTACCGGTAAAGAACGGATGGCATTTTGAGCAGATATCGACACGGATATTCGCCTTGGTCGAGCCGGTCTCGATGACCTCGCCGCATGCGCAGCGGATAGTGGTCTGTTCGTACTTAGGATGGATTCCTTCCTTCATTAATGTCACCTCTTTCGGTCTATCCGTAAAACATAACACATGGATTTTAGCATATAGTCAGCAAAAATGCAAGTGTTTTTTCAAATTTTTTCGTCCTCGGCGGCAAAAAATCAAAATTTCTCTCTCCGGAGAGTCAAATATAGGATTTTTCATCAAAAACCCTTGACAAGTGAACGACCGTTTACTATAATTAGGTAAACGATAGTTCACCTAAACGTGACAAAATCCGGGAGGAATCAAATTGAAATACCTTAAAAGCCAAAAGTATGAAGCACCCGAGCTCATGTCAAAAATCATGGGGCCGAACCCGATAAAGCTCGAGGAGGAGCTGCTCGACGGCTGCGCCCTGCCGGAGGGCAGCGTTGTCTGCGACCTCGGCAGCGGTCAGGGGCTGACGAGCGTGTTTCTTGTAAAGGAATACGGCTTTACAGTCTACGCCGCCGACCTCTGGAGCGACCCCGACGAGAACCGTGCTTTCTTCGACTCCATGGGCGTTGACCGTGAGAGGCTCATCCCCGTCAAAGCGGACGCCACCGACCTCAAATTCGAGCCTGAATTCTTCGACGGCATAGTCAGCACGGATTCATATAATTACTTCGGCTGCGACCCGCATTACCTCGACGATAAGCTGCTGCCATTTGTCAAAAAAGGCGGGCTTATCTACATTTGCATCCCCGGCATGAAGAAAGACCTGCACGATGACCTGCCGCCGGAGATGCTGCTCTCGTGGACGCCCGAGCAGCTCGCCTATATGCGCGATACGAATTATTGGCGCTCGATCGTCGGTCAGAGCCGTGGCGCCGAGGTGCTCGAGGTCAGTGAAATGGAGAGCAACGACGAGGTTTGGGCGGATTGGCTCAGGCAGGAGAACGAATACGCCATAGGCGACCGCCGCTCCATGGAGGCGGGCGCGGGCAAATACCTGAACTTCATCAAGATAGTGCTGAGGAAGAAATAATCACATATTCTTTTTGCTATTTTCAACAATAACCGCTCGCATTTGTTGTTGTAAATGCACAAGCCCCCACGCTCGCGGATAACGGGCGTGAGGGCTTTTTCATGTCACTTTATCAGCTTGTTCAGCGAGGACGGAATTACCATATTCGAGCCGAAGAGCTTTTTGAAGAACGCTACGAGCTTCTGGAAGAAGCCTGCTTTTGAGGTCAACTGCTGTGAAGCGGTGATCTCATTGCCGTTTGCATTCTTGACCGCATTGCCGTTTTTGTCAA
>ERZ780075.92-NODE-92-length-42109-cov-5.348100_pt1 | contig 42109 bp, 34 predicted proteins | sample MGYA00511839_ERZ780075 | MGnify/ENA primary metagenome ERZ780075 (study PRJEB29588, sample SAMEA2155953) | human gut metagenome | biome: human gut; feature: human-associated habitat; material: faeces | place: Denmark | collected 2008/2010 ...
TCTGGGTCTTGTAGAGGCAGTCGTCGATCTTCTCTATCTCGTCGGGATAAATCTCGTCGAACTTCTCATGAACCTTCTCATAGATGGGCTTGAGGCGCTCGTCACGGATGCGCTTGTCATCGGTGTCAAGAGCGACGCGGATATCGTCAATGGCGAAATCCTTGATAGCCTCGTACATCTCAGGCGCGGGATCGTTTGAGGGGAAGTCGATCTTCTTCTTGCCGACTTCTGCCTGAATACCCTTTATGAACTCGACGATGCGCTGGTTCTCCTTGTGGGCGAACATGATGCCGTCGAACATCTCGTCATTGGTGACTTCCTTTGCGCCTGCCTCGATCATTGCGACGAGGTCGGAGGTGGAAGCGACGGTGACAGCCATGCGGCTGACTTCACGCTGAGCCTCGGTGGGGTTGATAACATACTCGCCGTCGATAAGGCCGACGCTCACGCCGGAGATCGGGCCGTCCCACGGAATCTCGGAAATGGAGAGCGCGATGGAAACGCCGAGCATAGCGGTGATCTCGGGCTGGCAGTCGGGATCGACCGACATGACGGTAGCCACGACGCTGACATCATTTCTCATATCCTTGGGGAACAGAGGACGGATGGGTCTGTCGATAACTCTCGATGCAAGAGTTGCCTTCTCGCTCGCTCTGCCCTCACGGCGCTGGAACGAACCGGGAATCTTGCCAACGGAATAGAGCTTCTCTTCAAAATCAACTGAAAGCGGGAAGAAATCCACGCCCTCTCTCGGCTTTGCAGCCATGGTTGCGGTGCAGAGCACGTCGGTCTCGCCGTAACGGACGAGGCACGAACCGCCTGCGAGCTGAGCCATCTTGCCGACTTCAACAACGAAGGGTCTGCCGGCGATTTCAGTTTCAAACTTTTTGAAATCCTCGAACATAGTTTTACCTCTTTGTATTTATTTCCACAGACCCCCGGACTTAGCAATAAATCCGTTCCCCGGCTTCCCGGAGCCCCGATTCACTGCTAAAACCGTTGCAGTCTGTCGATTGTAAGTTCAGAAAAGCAGGCAGAAATAAACTCCTGCCTGCTCGTCGTGCAATTATTTACGGATACCGAGTCTGGCAATGATCGCACGGTAGCGCTCAATGTCAACCTTCTGAAGGTATGCCAGGAGATTGCGTCTGTGACCGACCATCTTGAGAAGGCCGCGGCGCGAATGATGATCCTTCGGATGCTCCTTAAGATGCTCTGTCAGGTCGCGGATTCTCTTGGTGAGAACAGCGATCTGGACTTCCGGAGAACCGGTGTCGCCCTCATGGATAGCGTACTCCTGCATAATTGCGGTTTTTTCTGCCTGAGTCATTTCTTTTCACCTCATTTTAATATTTGCTCCGAAACCCAGCAAAAGGCCGGTGAAAACCTCTTTGAGGTTTGATCCATAAGCCGAGTAGCGGACGCATACAACGGTATTATACCAGTAATCAATCAGTTTGTAAAGAATTTTTTGAAGATTTTGCGTTTTCGCCCGGTTTGATATCGGACACCGAAAACCGTTGCCTGACGGGTCGCGTCGTGATATAATTTAGAAAGAACACGGAGGTGCTTTTATGTCAAGAGGAATTGACGGAACTTTTTTTGAAATTCATCATCACAACACCGCGGAGGGCAAATACTGGAACCCCGCTCTCGACTCCTTTACCGCCGAAAACTGGCGCGAAAAGGTGCGCGAGATAGCGGCGCTCAAAATGGAATACATAGTCGTTATGGCGACTGCACTCTATGACCGCTGCTATTTCGAGTCGTCCGTTTTTCCTTTGGCGGATATCCCCTGCGCCGACCCTATCGAGGCGGTGCTCGACGAGGCGGACAAATGCGGCATAAAGGTTTTCCTCGGCAACGGCTTTTACGGCGACTGGACGAAGCCCGGAGTCAACATAACCTCGAGCGAGGTAATAGACCGCTCGTTTAAAGCCATGGATGAGCTGACGGAAAAATACGCGCGGCACAAAAGCTTCTACGGCTGGTATTTCCCGGACGAAACTTGTATAATCCTGCGCTTTTCGGGGAATTTCATGAAATATGTCAATCTCTGCTCCGCCCGCTGTCGCGAGATAACGCCCGACAAAAAGACGCTTATCGCGCCCTACGGCACTAATCTCACACTCACGAACTCAAAATATATCGACGCGCTCGCCTCGCTCGATGTTGATTTCATAGCGTATCAGGACGAAATCGGGGTCAAGAAGACGCGCGTGTGGCAGAGCGAGAGAATATTTGAGCGCCTCAAAAAAGCCCATGATAAAGCCGGACGCGCCGCGCTCTGGGCTGATATCGAACTGTTCAAATTCGAGGGCATGGTGTATAAAAGCGCACTGCTCCCCGCTGATTTCAAGCGAATCGAGCGGCAGATAGCGAACGTCGCGCCGTATGCGGACAAGATAATCGGATATCAATATATCGGGCTGATGAACCCCGATGATTCCGGCTCGTTCGCCGGGCACGAGAGCTCTGCGGAGCTTTACAGGCAGTATGCGGAGTATCTGAAAAAATAATCATGCCATGTGAATGCACATTCTGAATATACGGTGATTTTATGAGCAACTTGAGATTCCGCTGTCTTGTTGACAACGATTTCTGCGACATTGCGCCTTTTGAGCCATATATTGAAAAAGGCTCGTCGGATATGGGCTTGGCTCTCATAGCTTTCGACGAAAGCGAGCTTGACACAATCAAAAGCCTTTTAAAAGAAGCTCAGCTTGAGGGCAGCGACGAATATTTATATATACTGTCGCAAGGCTCCGTCGAGAAAAAAGACAAAATGCCTCATTCTGTTATGAAGGCATACAGATACTATAAGCGCTACAAGAAAAAGCAAAACAGAGCAGCCGCGAATATTGAGAAAAAAATCAGCCGCAGCGGCGACGGCATAAAGAAAGTATACGGCGGCAGATTTTCAGCCTATAAATACACCGACCGAGAGAATAAAATATGCTTCCCTTTTCGGCTTCGTGCAAGCAAGGATAAAAACAAGCCTTTGTTTATCCTCTTACACGGCGCGGGCGCAATGGGCAATGATAATTTTAAGCAGCTGTTTGACAGCATACCGTTGTACAAGCAATTATTAAAAACAAATTGCAATATTCTTTTGCCGCAGGCACCTTTCGGCTCAAACAGAGGCGAAGCGATGCAGAATTACATAAAATCGATAAAGAGGCTTGCGGATAAGCTGCCCATAGATTTCGACAGAAAGCGCATATATATCATCGGAACATCCTTCGGCGGCTGCTGCGTCTGGCAGCTTATCTATCTTTTCCCCGAATATTTCGCGGCGGCAGTGCCCGTGATGGGCGGCTTGTGCCTGGATCGTGACTATGAAAAATATGATATTGGGCGATTAGTCAAAACGCCGATCTGGGCGGCGCATTCGTCGAACGACACAAATGTAAAAATAGACAGCGACGATTACTACGCCGCCGAACTCAAAAAACTCGGAGCAGACATAAAATACACCCGCTGGGACAAGTATGGGCATACAATGTCCGGCAAATTCTACAAAACAGAAAATTGGGTAGAGTGGTGTCTGAGTAAGAAATTGAGATAGTCGGATTGGGATTCTGCGACAAAACCCCATTTATATACCCACCCCACAAATAAATTATAAACCGAGCCGCAACAGATTGAACTGCTGCGGCTCGGTTGTTTTATCCGTTCTTTTGCAAATAATTTTTACTGCGTTCTGAGTATCTCCTCGAGCTCGTCGGCGGTGATATCGCCGCCCGCGCTCTCCTCTTTGAGCAGACCGTTGTAGCGGCCTATCCAATAGGGCATGATGAGATTGTATGAGCCGTTGACGCCGATGCTATTGTCCCATCTACCCTGGCGGGCATGGAAGAAATCAGTGCCCGTGCCGCCGCGCTCATCCATTGCAACGGCATAGGGTATCGGCTTCTCGGTGTTTTTATACCAGAGCATACCGTCCTCTTCGCGGGCATCGGGGCGCGTGGTGTTGTCGATAAATATCTCGCGGGAGCTGACGGGATAGCGCGAAGCCTGCCATGCAAGAACATCTTTGCAGGGTCTGCCGAATGCGTCATATTTCTCCTCGTCGGGGTACATCAGCTGATAGACGAGCGACCATTCTATATCGCGCCCGTATTTTTCGAGCCTCCACCAGCAGTCCGCACCGCGCCTGAACTTTTCGAGCAGTATCGGATCATCCTCGAGCTGCGACATGGTGTAATAGACTATCGCCGCCATGCGCGTGTCGGAATAATTCATCGTCTTGACGACCATCGGGAACAGCGTCTCGGAGTCAAGCTCCTCGTTGTGCAAAAATTCTTTTATCTTGTTTTCATATCGCTCGTAGTGCTCGCAGGCGAGGTCGGCATAGCGATAAGGCTCTTCGAGCGCGAGCTTGCGGTATTCTTTATCCCAGCGCTCGTTGCCTGTGACATGATGCGCTACTTTAAACAGCTGGAGCAGGATCATCGTGCCGAGCGGTCCGTCCTCGTAGCCCTCGCAGTCGCGGTTGAGATAATATTCCCTCGTCATGCGCGCCCATGAGGTCGGCTGACCGCCCGCATCCGTATGGGCATAGTCGTTGTCCGCGAAGTGGCGGGCGTGGCACTCGGCTATCGTCGCGATTATCTCGCGGAGCCCCGGGGCGTCCTCGCCGGGGATGTCACAGGGGGGCGGCCCCTCGGCCGCCCGGACCGAATATGGAACGGGCGCGCTGCCATATCGCATAGTGTCCGGTCAGCTCATCGTTCGAGGTGTCGCATTTATAGACTATATCGTCGTCGCCCCAGTGCTTGCCAGTCGCGGGGTCAACCTCGTCCGCATAGAGGCGGCGCAGGCGCTCGGGTATTTCGAGCGAGCTGTCAACGGTCAGCAGTCCGGGCAGATCATCGCCCTTGTCGCTGCTCGTGGGCACGCGCACGCTGACAAGCTTTCCGTCGGGGTCATAGACTTTTTTGAAGAAAACGCCGTCATGGAACGGTATAGGGTCGTTGACGGGGTCGGTGACATGATAAGAGCGCGCTATATAACCCTCGACATTGCGGAATACTATCTCAGGCACCGCGTCGCGCTCTGCCCAGTCATCCTCATCGACGGGACCGAGCTCGGCATGGATAAAGCCTGCGGGTCCGACATCGGGGATGTTCAATTTTCCCTCTCTGCCGCGCTTGAGATAGCCTTTTGAGGCGCGGTTTGTGCCGGGCTCATTGTAGCGGACAAACGACGCGACTTTGCCCTTCCATGCGGGAATGTATTCAAGCAGGAGCACGGCCTCCGTCCAGCGGGTCGCAACTTTGCGCGCGTGCTCTATCTGCTCGGAGGTATACTTCGGGTCGTTCTTCATCACGCCGTAGCGGCAGATGTCTCCCATGGCGACAAGTGCAGTCCAGAGTCCGTCGTTGTCGGACTCATGCGGCACCCATTTGTTTTTGTCCGCATCCCATGTCGCGCTGCTGAGCATTCCGCGGCGCTGAACGATTCTCTCGTCCATGGCGGAATGAAGATTCGCCTTGTGCTCGACCGAAAGCATACGCATTTCAATATGCGACACTCCGCTTTCGGTCAGCGCCCATACGCCGTTGCTGCCGTCAGGCTCAACAGCTTTGACATTATTATCAAACATGCAGGCGTTGGCTCTGAAGCACTGCACGCGGTCGAGCTCATCCCTTTCGCTCTCGTCTATGCGCCAAAGTCCCTCGTTTGTGCCTATCCACAGCACATTTTTATCGTCAACGCAAAAGCAGGTGACATCGCGGGGCGCTATGAACTTCGGCAGGCGTTTCTTTTCATTTTCGCCGAGTTCTCTCTTAGGCAGAGCCGCAAGCTCCGCCGCCTTTTCGGGTCTCTCTTCTTTTTTGTACCGCATCGCAACGCGCATCAGGCGCGCCGAAAGCGAAGCCGGTTTTCCGTGATAATCGTGTTTCATCGGCGTCCCTCCTGAGATAAATTTACACATTATATATTATATCAGAGGTCAGCCCTCGGAGTAAAGCTTTTTTCCGATTCTCCGCAAAAGTATCAATCCCAAATCCATTTGGAAAAATACGAGTTTTGATAATAAATGACTCTCTCTGTCCTCTCCCCGTCAGAAAAAATATGCTGCGAGCCGAACTGCTCGACTTCGCTGAAGCCGCGATTTTTCATATATTCCGCGAACAGCTCGTAGTCCGGTCGGGCGACAACTACTCTCGGCGAGCGTTGTATTTCAACATATTCCCTGTCGGCAGCCGTCACCTGCACAAATCCGTTGGCGGCAGCAAAAAAATTCGCCGTACCGAATTTTGCGGATGATATCAGACTGCCGCCGAGCAAAAAGATGATCAACAGAACTGCCGCAAATGCGGATATCACAATATGTCTTTTCCTGTTGATCTTCCCTGCAAAAGCTTTGAGCCGCTTTTCGTCATCATTTTCCGCATCCAAAACAGCAGCCTCAATAACATCGGCGACTTTCAGCTTTTCGAGCTCCGCGCGGCACTCGGCGCACCCGATAAGATGCTCTTCAACGAAAGATGCCGTGTCCGCGCTCACCATTTTATCAGCATACAGTGGCAGAATATCGCGAATGATATTGCACTCATTTCTCATTTTCGTTCTCCTCCAATCCTGTTCTTATCATGCCGCGCGCCCGATGATAAGTGACACACGCCCAGTTTTCGGTTTTGCCGAACAGCTCGCCTATCTGCTTATAGCTGAGCTGCGCAAATACGCGCCACATAAACACCTCTCTGTACGGGTCGGGAATAGAGCGCAGGATTTTCCGCCCCCTCATTGCCTCATCGTGCTTCAATATCTGCTCTTCGACGTTTCCTTCAAAGGCGGGCAGATTGAAGAGAACGGAATCATCGACGCTATCCGTCCGAGCGGCTTTTTTGAGATAAGTATAATAGCAGTTTTTTGCTATCTGACACAGCCAAACGCGGATGTCGCACTCGCCGCGAAAGCCTTTTATCGAACGCATGGCCTTATAGAAAGCTTCGCTCGTGATATCTTCGGCTATATCCTCGCTGTCCGAGAGTCGTTTGATATAAAGAAACACATCGTCGAAATAATCGCGGTATATTTTTTCAAACTCCGTCACTCTGCCGCCTCCTTTCATATATAAGACTGCGCTAAACTCAAAATCTTACAAAATTTTTAAAGCGGCAATTAAATTTAACCGCCGCTTTTGCTTTTATTTTAAATTTAAATAATCACGCAGCCGCGAATATATATTCGTATATCACATACGCGTGTACCATGCTGCCCGCGACCATGAAAATATGAAACGGCACATGAAACCACGGGTGTTTTCTGCCTACGGCGCAGAATATCGAGCCGAAGAGGTAGACCGCGCAGCCGAGCACCAAAAGCAGGAGCGCACGGATATTTATCTCGTCTATAACCGCAAGCGAGCAGGAGAGCATCACCGCGCCGGCGATTATATAGACCGCGACGCACGCGGCTTTCGTCTTCTGGAAAAAGAAAAGCTTCGCGACAAGCCCGAATATCACGCTTCCCCAGCCGAGCAGGAGCACGGCGGCACAGCAGATTTTGTTGTGATTATAGAGCGTAATGAGCGCGCACGGGGTCGCAGTGCCCGCAAGCAGCACGGGGATAACCAAATGATCGACAAGACGCGCCGTCCGCTTCGCCTCGCCCTGCGGCAGACCGTGGTAGACCGCCGACGAGCCGTAGAGCAAAATAATCGAAAGTCCGTAGACTACGGCCGCTGCCGTATATCTCGCACTGCCCAAGGGCAGGGCTTTTTTTATCAGCAAAACGAGCACTGCCGCGCCGAAAATCGCGCCGAGCGCGTGGGTGACGCAGTTGAGCGCATCCTGCGCCTTTGTGTATTCTATAAGCTCCACGCTGTCTTTGTTTTTCATGTTCAGACCTCCGAAGCACTGATAGATAAAGTTTACTCTCTATAGCATGATAAAGTCAACAGGGTTTTTAGCGCAAAAAAAATTATCCGCCGCACAAATTGCAGCGGATAATTGAATTTTAGTCTATCAGATGTTCTTGAGCAGGTTCGGGAGTCCCTTGACAACGGCGGGGATCGCCTTGCCTATAAGGACGAGTATGCCGCGTCCCATAGGCTTCTTGTCGTTGAGGATATCCAGAAGCTGATGTCCGAGTTCCTCGCTGAACACACCCATGCTCATGGAGACGAAGTTCTTGACGGGAGTCTGGAGCGCGATGGAGCACGCCATGCCCTCGCTGCCGACGAACTTGCGCAGCATCTTGCAGAGTTTCGCGCCGTTCTTGCCGCAGGCGGAGTCCTCAAGAGTGTTGGCGAATGTCAGATTCGGATAGTCGTGAATCTCACTTTCGGGAATCTCGTGGCCGAGAAGAGCCTTGAACTGATCGTCCGGGACATTCATAACATCCGCCGAATAATAAGCGGGCATGGTCTCTCTGAGATCCTTGACGGGGGCGTCAACGGTGCTCTCGACCTTTACACTGCCCTCGAGGCGGATATCGCGGCTCGATGCGCCGACGAGAATCTTATAATTATCCGTCTCAACATGCCAGTCACCGAGGTCGACATCGTAGAATGCAAACGCACGCTTGCTGAGCTCGATTTCGACTTCTTTCTCTTCTCCGGCCTTGAGGAAGACTTTCTTGAAGCCCTTGAGTTCCTTCTCGGGACGGAAGATGGTGCTGCTTTCCTGGGCAACATAGAGCTCGGCAACCTCTGCGCCGTCTCTGTCGCCAGTGTTCTTTATCTTGAAGGAGACCTTGAGAGTGTCGGTATCCTTGATGCTGTCCGCAGAGACCTTGAGGTCGCTGTACTCGAAAGTAGTGTAAGACAGACCGAAGCCGAACGGGAACAGGACGTTCTTCTTCGCGGTGTCATAGTAGCGGTAGCCGATATACAGACCCCCGCGGTACTCGACAGTTGCGGTATGGCCGGGGAAGTTGTTGTAGCAGGGAGTGTCCTCGAGCGAGAACGGATAAGTCTCGGCAAGCTTGCCGGAGGGGTTGACATCGCCGAAAAGGATATCGGTGACTGCGCTGCCGCTCGCCTCGCCGCCGAGATAGCTGTTGAGCAGAGCCTTTGCCTCGCCTATCCACGGCATCTCGACAACTGCGCCGCCAGCAAGGACGACAACGATGTTCTCGGTGACTCCGCGTATAGCGCTGAGCAGTGCGACATGCTCGGGCGGAATGCGAAGATGGGTTCTGTCAAAGCCCTCTGACTCGAACTCGTCGGTAAGACCGATGAACAGAACTGCGACATCCGCTTTCTTTGCAGCTTCGACTGCATCGGCTATGTAAGTCTCGGGAGAATTTTTCTTCTCCTTCTTCGTCATTGCGTAGCCGTCGGCATAGATAACATCGATGCCCTCTTCGAACATGGTGTTATATGCGCTGTCGATTTTTATAGAGTTGACAAGAGAGCTGCCGGCGCCCTGATGGCGCGGCTTCTTTGCCATCTGACCGATAACTGCGACCTTTGCCTTCTTGCTCAGGGGCAGGATATTGTCGTCGTTCTTGAGAAGCACCATGCTCTCGCGCGCAATCTTGCGTGCCGCCGCGTGATGCTCACCCGCATTGTAGCCCTTGCCGTCTGCAAGAACTTCCTTTGCGCGCATGATAACATCAACAACGCCGTCGACCATCTCATCGAGGAAGTCCTCGCTGATCTCGCCGCGCTTGACTGCGTCATATATCTTTCTGTTGCCGTCACCGTTCGAGGTGGGCATCTCGAGGTTCTGACCTGCGAGCAGACCGAGAACACGGTCGTTCTCTGCGCCCCAGTCGGTGACTATCATGCCCTCAAAGCCGAAATCATGGCGGAGGACATCAGTAAGGAGCCACTTGTTTTCTGCGCCGTAGACGCCGTTGAGGCGGTTATACATGCACATGATGGTCCAGGGCTGAGACTCCTTGACGGCTATCTCATAAGCAGTGAGATATATCTCGCGCAGAGTTCTCTCGTCAACAACTGCGCTGACGGTCATTCTGCGGGTCTCCTGGCTGTTGACCGCATAATGCTTGAGAGAAGTGCCGATACCCTTGGACTGAACGCCGTTTATAAAAGCGGCGGACATCTTACCGGCAAGATACGGATCTTCAGAAAAATACTCAAAGTTTCTGCCGCACAGGGGCGAACGCTTCATGTTGGTTCCGGGTCCGAGCAGGACGGACACCTTCTCCGCTATGCACTCCTCGCCGAGGAGCTCGCCCATGCCGTAGATGAGCTCGGGATCCCATGAGCAGGCGGTCGTGGCAGCGGTGGGATAGCAGACAGCAGGAATGCCGCCGAGCAGCGCATCCATGCCTTCGCCCTTCTTATCCTTCTTCTTGGGCTCGTCCTTATCATGGGTGCCTACGCTGTTGCGTATACCGTGAGGGCCGTCGCTCCAGAGTATGGACGGTATGCCCAGACGCTCGATGGATGCGGTGTGCCAATAGTCGCTGCCGGAGCAGAACGCGACTTTTTCTTCCAGCGTCATCTGCGAGATGAGATCTGCGTGTTTCATTAAAAAACCTCCAATTTTCACTTGATATTTATAAAAATGAGTTAGTTTCAAATGAGTCAACGCGTGTCGAACGCACGCCATATAAAGTGATTATATCATACATCCGAATAAAAAGTAAATATAAAACGGCAAAGAACTGCGCTCATTTAATACAAATTATCCGAAAAATAAAACTGCGAGCAACACTTTTCGGCAAAGTGTCCCGCAGTCCGATTAAAATAAAAAACTGCCATGGGATACCCACAGCAGTTTTTGTTATTCAAAGTTAAATTACTTAACCTCGACAGTTGCGCCTGCCTCTTCGAGCTTAGCCTTAGCAGCCTCAGCGTCGTCAGCAGAAACCTTCTCCTTAACAGCCTTGGGAGCGCCGTCAACGAGCTCCTTAGCTTCCTTCAGGCCAAGGCCGGTGATCTCACGGACAGCCTTGATGACGTTGATCTTAGCAGCGCCGGCAGAAGTAAGGATAACGTCGAACTCGGTCTGCTCCTCAGCAGCAGCAGCGCCGCCCTCAGCGGGAGCAGCAACAGCAACAGCAGCAGCAGCGGAAACACCATATCTCTCCTCAACAGCGGAGACGAGCTCGGAAAGCTCGATAACGGTAAGGGTGTCAAGAGTCTCTAAAATGCTTGTAATTTTCTCGTTTGCCATTTTGAATTACCTCCAATTAGTAAGTTAGCTTTTTCTTTAAGCTTCGGCTGCCGCCTCTTCAGCGGGAACCGGGGTTGCGCCGCCCTTTTCAACAAGAGCCTGCATAGCTCTGGCGAAAGCGGCGATGGGTGCGTTGAACGCGTTGCAGACGGTAGCAAGAAGCACGTCCTTTGAAGGCAGCTTTGCAAGGCTCTCGACAGTGTCGACGCCTATGACCTTACCGTCCAGGAAGCCCTTCTTAACAGTGAAGGTCTTGCTGGTGCTTGCAAATTTGCAAAGGATGCGGGCAGCGGCGGTGTAGTCCTCCGCGCTGGTTGCGATAGCGGTTGTGCCCTCAAGAACATCATCGATATCGGAAAGCTCGGCCTTCTCGGCTGCAAGCTTGAGGATAGTGTTCTTGACGACTGCGTACTTGACGCCCGCCTCACGAAGATCCTTACGCAGCTTTGTGTCGTCATCAACAGTGATACCCTTGTAGTCAACGATAACACCTGCGACGGAAGAGCTGAGTGTGTCTGCAAGATCGCTCACGATCTGCTTCTTCTGTTCAAGAATTTTTTCGCTTGGCATAGTTTCACCTCCGGAAATGGTGGTTGCAAAGGCAAAAGGAAAAACCCTCTTCCGCAAGCTGGGAAAAGGGTTGAATATCTGCATAATACGCAGCTGTACTGCGCGCAGCTTCCTTTCCTCGGCAGGCGGTTTTCACCTTATGCCGGGCCTAAAGCCCGTTGCACCTGCTGTCTTTGGTTAGAACAGCTTTATTATATTAACACACGAACTGGCGCGTGTCAATAACTTTTTTATTCGGCAGAGCCCGCGTTGAGAACCTTAGAGGGGTTGATGCGGATGCCGGGGCCCATGGTCGAAGCAACGACGCAGGACTTGATATACTGACCCTTGGACGAAGCGGGCTTAGCCTTGACTATAGCGTCGAGCAGGGTGTTGAAGTTCTCACCGAGCTTCTCAGCGCCGAAGGAAGCCTTGCCGATGGGGCAGTGGATGATGTTGGTCTTGTCGAGACGATACTCGATCTTACCGGCCTTAGCCTCGTTGACAGCCTTGGCGACATCGGGGGTAACCGTGCCTGCCTTGGGGCTGGGCATAAGACCTCTGGGGCCGAGAACCTTACCGAGACGGCCGACGAGACCCATCATGTTCGGAGCAGCGATAGCGACATCGAAATCCATGAAGCCCTCGCCCTGGATCTTAGCAACAAGATCCTCAGCGCCGACGATCTCAGCGCCTGCGGCGGCTGCAGCCTCAGCGTCTGCGCCCTTAGCGAAGACGGCTACGCGAACATTCTTGCCGGTGCCGTTCGGAAGAACGACAGCGCCTCTGACCTGCTGGTCAGCGTGGCGGGAGTCAACACCCAGGCGGATGTGGACTTCGACAGTCTCATCGAACTTTGCCGTTGCAGTCTTAACGGCTATGTCAAGAGCCTCGCTGGGCTCATAAAGGGCAGCTCTGTCAACAAGCTGAGCGCCCTGGTTGTATTTCTTACCGTGTTTCATTATAGTTTCCTCCCAATCGTGTGGTTAAATCGGATTCTTCCTCCCACAGGAAGCATCAATCAGCAACTGTGACGCCCATGCTGCGTGCGGTACCGGCTATCATGCTCATAGCGGTCTCGATGCTTGCAGCGGTGAGGTCGGGCATCTTCTGCTCGGCGATCTTGCGAACCTGCTCGGACGTGATCGTTGCGACCTTGGTCTTGTTGGGAATACCTGAACCGCTCTCGATACCGCAAGCCTTCTTGATGAGGACGGCGGCGGGCGGAGTCTTGGTGATAAATGAGAAGGTACGGTCTGCATAGACGGTGATAACGACGGGGATGATAAGACCCATGTCGTTCTTGGTGCGCTCATTGAATTCCTTGGTGAACGCCATGATGTTAACGCCGTGCTGACCGAGTGCAGGGCCTACCGGGGGAGCCGGAGTTGCCTTGCCTGCGGGGATCTGTAACTTAATCAAGCCTACAACTTTCTGTGCCATAACAAAATAACCTCCATAAAATGTGGTAAATTGCGGAGCCTTGCGGCCCCTCCCACGAAGCTGCGGCACGAGCCGCAACTGCGCCCTGAGGCGCTAAATTTGAAAGGGTTATGACCCTCAAATTACCGTGTTTATTCGGCAAGCTCAACCTGGTCGAGCTCGAGCTCGGCAACGGTCTCTTTGCCAAAGAATGCTGAAACTGTGACCTTGACGATGTTATTATCAACGTCAAGCTCATCAACGACGCCCGAAAAGCCCTCGAGATAGCCGTCGATAATGGTGACGGTGTCGCCTACGCCGTAGGAGACCTCGATGCTTCTCTTCTCAACTCCGAGCCTGATAACTTCTTCGTCGGTAAGAGGGATCGCTTTATTTTCGGGGCCTACGAAGCCCGTAACGCCGCGCGTGTTTCTGATAAGAAGCCACGTCTCATCGCTCATCTTGGGGCGATTGTCTTTATCCGGCGTAACCGCGACCTTGACGAGAACATATCCGGGAAAGAGCTTGCGCTCGATCTCCTTCTTTTTCTCCGCGTCGGTCACTGTCTCGGTCGGGATCTTGACCTCAAGGATGAGATCCTGCATTTTGCGGTTTTCAGCCATCTTTACGATGCTGTCCGCCACTTTGTTTTCATAACCTGAATAGGTATGAACAACATACCATCTTGTTTCAATAGGCATTGCAGTTCCTCCCGCCCCGTCAGCCGATAAAGAAGCTCTTTATCGCCATCATAGCGGCAGCAGTAGTCGTCTCTGCTTCTGCATTTGAAGCACTCAAGCTCTCTGCAGCCTTCTTGAGCAGGCCAATGATAAGAGCAAGAAGCTGGTCGACGCCGAATATCGCCGCGCCGCAAATAATAACGGCCACGAGTACGACGCCTGTTGATTTAAGGACGGTGTTTCTGTCCGGCCAAACGATCTTTTTGATCTCACCCTTTAAGTCCTTGCAGAACTTCTTGATGGCTTTGCCGGCTCTCTGGAAAACATTGCCGTTCGGATTAGCAGGCTTTTTATCCTTTTTCTTTTCTGCGGCGGCAACCTTTTCTGCTGCTTGGGAAATTTCCTTTTTAGCCATAGGTCGTTCCTCCCGCCTTTACTTTGATTCTCTGTGAAGAGTGTGTTTTCTGCAGAAACGGCAGTACTTATTCATTTCAAGTCTGTCAGGTGTATTCTGCTTGTTTTTCATCGTGTTGTAGTTGCGCTGTTTGCATTCGGTGCAAGCGAGTGTTATCTTAACTCTTTTACCGTTAGCAGCCATGTGCGGCACCTCCATTTATCGGAATTTCAGGCCCCGTGCGAGTCTATCAGGCAACCCGCCGAAGCTCAGCCTCCCTCTGCGTTTCATTTAATTTTCGGGCGCAAAAAAAGAGCCTTCTTGCAGAGGTAGGAATATAATATCACAATCCAGCCTTGCAGTCAAGCCCTTTTTTGAATTTATCTCATTATATCTTTAATCAAAGCAGATACTCTATCAGGTCGGCTCCCGTCTTGGGCGAGAGAAGCGACGGAGCGATATCCAACACAGTCTTGCAGCCTATGTCGCCCGATCTGTTCAGCCTGTAGGCGGCTCTTGCGTATGCGAGCAGCACGCTTGCGGTGAATTCGGGGTTGGAGTCGAGCTTCAAGCTGTATTCGACGATGTGCTTGTGCTCGCCGTCCCTGCCCGTAACGCCCGAGCGGATGACGAAGCCCTGATGCGGCAGACCCGCATGGTCGCGGTCAAGCTCCTCCTGCGTTACGAATGTAACGGTGGTGTCGTAATCGGCGAAATAATTCGGCATTTCCTTGATTTCACGCTCTATCCTCGCCTTATCCGCGCCCGGCTCCGCGACGACGAAGCATTCCCTCGTGTGCTTCTGACGGGTGGTGAGCTCGGGATTCTCTCCCGCCCTGACGGCTCTGAGCGCCTCGGGCACGGGGACGGTATACTGCCTTGCGTCGGCAACGCCGTCAATGCGCCTTATCGCGTCGGAATGCCCCTGGCTGACTCCCCTGCCCCAGAAGGTATAATCTCTGCCGTCGGGAAGTATCGCAGCGGCGTAAAGATGATTGAGCGAAAACAGACCCGGATCCCAGCCCACGGAGATAACGGCGGTCTTGCCGCCCTCCTTTGCCGCCGCGTCGACGTTGGCAAAGTGCTCGGCTATCCTTGCGTGGGTATCGAAGCTGTCGATGACGTTGAAGTATTTTGCAAGCTGCGGAGTCTGCACGGGCAGATCCGTTGCGCTGCCGCCGCAGAGTATCATCACGTCGATATCGTCGGCGTGAACGGTGACTTCATCGGCACGGAATACGGGAGTTTCGCCGAAAACGGTTTTGACCGTCTTTGGCTCTCTGCGGGTGAATATCGCCGCAAGGGTCATGTCCGGATTCTGTCTGACGGCGCACTCAACGCCTCTGGCAATATTGCCGTAGCCGTATATGCCTATTCTTATCATTAATATTCCTCCTATAGATCAAAGAACACCTTTATAATACAGCCCTCTTGTGAATTCACCCTGCGGAGCGCCGCCGCGGCGGTAATCGCTTATCACACGGGCGCATTCCTCTTTTGACTCGTCGGTGAACCAGAGCAGACCGTAATCGACATTCCTGATATCATTCAATTTATCCGCAAGCCACAGCGGGCGGGAATTGAGCACGAAGCTGCAGCCGTTTTTGCATCGGACGGGGAAGCGCACACCCATGCGGTCAAGCAGATAGCTCCTGCCGCCGCACTCGGCGCAGGTCAGCTTGGTGCCGACAGGGCAATTTCTCGTCATCATCAGCGGTATTCGGCCGTATATCATCAGCCCTCTCGGCAGCTCGCCGCCGATATGCGCCGCCTGGGCGAGGCTGACCTCGCAGGAAAGCAGGCAATCCTCAGCGCCGAGAATCGCAGCCTCCGACACCGAAACGGAGTTGAAAATATTCATGCCGAAGCCGCAGACAAATTTCAGCCCCGCTCTGCGGGCTATGCCGACGCCGTCAAGGCCGCAGACCCAAGCGAGCGAAAGCCCGTTTTCTTTAAGCTCCGTCAGCTTTTTAACATATTTATCGGCGTTTGAGAATACCGCCGGGGGTATCTCGACCGCCGCCTGAGCTCCGCTGTCAAGCACCCGTTTCAAAGTCTCGGGGCTTGTCTCAATGGGCAATATCACCCTCGCAAGCCCGTCAAGAGAGTCGGGCACGGAAGCCTCGCTGAAAAATCTTGCGTGGAGCTTCATGCGCTCGGCACAGTGCGGAGCCGTGACCCGTTCGGTTCGGGTGAACGGTATATCTCTTCCCTTTGCAAGCTCGCCGTCAAGCTCCGTGAGAGCCTGTCTGCGAAGCCGATTTATCGCGGAAGCCGGGGCGTTCAGCCCCTCGTCGAGGTCTATCGAAATATCGCCGGCAAAGAACTGCGTGCCGCCGCATTTCGCAAGCCTGTCTCGCAGCTCCTCCTCGGTGACGGCTTTATTCACCGCCTCGGACGGGATATCGCCAGTGACCGCAGCGGTTTTGCCGCAGGCGGAGACTTTGAGCGTGAGCGGCTCGGAGCGCTTGAATTTCAGCTCCATATCCGCAGGCAAAAGCGGCTTCTCGCCGTCATAGAGCCTTGCAAGGCTTGAAAGCACGGGCGCGGCGCCCTCGACATCCTCCTTGCGGCGAACGCCGAACATATCCTTGCCGAGCTTGCCCTCAAAATATCCCTTTGTGAAGCCCGAGCGGGAGAACACCGCCCGCAGCGCTTCATCTATATTATAATCATTAATATTATTCAGACTGTTTTTGCACGCGGTGACTGCGGCGGCGACATACTCCGGCCGCTTCATCCTGCCCTCGATCTTGAAGGAACAGATACCCGCTTTTTCAAGGCGGCGCAGCTCATCGACGAGCGAAAGATCCTTGAGGCTCAAGGCGTTGCCGCCCTTGCTGTTGACGCCGAACGGCAAACGGCACGGCTGGGCGCAAAGCCCCCTATTGCCGCTCCTGCCGCCGAGCACGGAGCTCATCAGGCATTGACCCGACACGCACATACAAAGCGCGCCGTGGACGAAATATTCAAGCTCCATATCCGTTTTTGCGGCTATGGCGGCTATCTCGCTCTCGGAAAGCTCGCGGGGCAGCACTACGCGGGCAAAGCCCATTTTCTCAAGCTCCCTGACCCCCTCGATGCTCTGCACGGACATCTGAGTGGAGGCGTGCATGGGCATATCGGGGCAGACCTGCCTCACGAGCGAGACAAGCCCGATATCCTGTAAAATGAGTGCGTCCGCATGAGAATTGCAGGCGCACTCGATAGCATCATATGCCGTTTCAAGCTCGCTGTCGGCAACGAGGGTGTTGAGGGTCAGATAGACCTTTACATTCCTCGCGTGGCAGTAAGCCACAGCCTCCCGAAGCTCCTCATCGGAGAAGTTGGAGGCGTTTCTCCTTGCGTTGAGTGCCTTGCCGCCGAGGTATACGGCGTTCGCACCGCAGCGGACTGCGGCGACAAGGGCGTCATATCCTCCCGCTGGAGCAAGTATCTCGGCTGCCATTATTTAGACGACTTTGAGGCAAGCTCCTTTGAGAGGCGCTCGCATTCACGCTTGGATATCTCGGCGTCAGTCCTTGCTCTGGCGGCGTCCTCAAGGTAGCCCTGGATCTGATTTCTCAGGTTCTCCGAGGTGCTCTCGCACTTCTTGGCGCTGTCGGCATACTCAAGGGCGGTGACTATCGCAGCCTGAGTGACGGATATCCTGTCGTTATCATGTAGCAGAGTGCTGATCTTTTTGTCAAGCTCCGCGCCGAGCTGAGCAACGTAATCGAGATCGTCGTCCGTAGCGATATTATACTCCTCGCCGGCGATGATAAGTTTTATCTTTTCCATTGAATTTCACCCCAAAATGTTTTATTCCGCTTAATTATACAACATTTTTTCGCGGGAATAAAGATATTTTTTAAATTTTTCTTTTCTTTTTTGCATTTCATTGATAAGCGGGATTTTATATGCTATAATACTCTCCGAATGAAAGGATATGATGCCATGAAGAAATTCACTGCGGCTGCCGCCGCAATTCTGATATTGCTTTCTCTCTGCTCCTGCTCACGCCGCTCCCCCACCGTGCTGACCGTCGGCGGAGCCGAGATTAACAGAGAAATTTTTGTCTACTACCTCGATAAAGTTGCCGAGCGGCCGACGGATTACGGCCTTGCCGACACCTCGGACAGAGCCAAGGTCAAGCAGGCGGCTATAGACAAATGTAAAAAATACGTCGCCGTCAACACCGAATTCGTCACCAAGGGTCTGAAGCTGACCTCCGCCGAGAAGACCGATATATCCGAGGAGGTCAACAATCTTTGGATAAGATTTGAGAATCACTACCGCAGCGTCGGCGTGTCGAAGCAGACGCTCACCAAGATAATGACCTGCGAAGCCTATGAGGAGGCACTTTTCACCGCTCTCTATGACAAGGGCACGGGCGACGCGGCTGCCGAGCAGGCGATAAAGGACTATTTCTACTCCGAGTATGTCTGCTTCCGCACCGTTTGCGCCTATTTCACCGCGGGCACAAATTCCAAAATGACCCAGCAGCAAAAGAATGACACCGTAGCGGCGTTCAACAAAATGGCCGCAAGCGTTTCGGGCTTCTCCGACGCCGCCTCGGCTGCGGGCTACGCCCTCTCGGACTCCATCCTGCTCAAGAAAGACTCCGACGGCTACCCCGCCGGCTTCTTTGAGAAGATCGCCAAGCAGCAGGCAAACACCGTTCAGGTGCTCGTCTATGACGAATGCGTTTTCGCCGTGCTCAAGGAGGATCTTGCCGCCAAGGGCGAAAGTCTCTATGCAAACTACCGTTCCTCGTGCATAAAGGATCTCTATTCCGAGGCCGCCGAGAGCAAGACCGCCGAAGCCGTCGCCGCCCTCCCCGTCGAGGAGAAGGGGCGCAGAGCGGACAGGCTGGTCAAAAAATACACCTAAGGAGATCAAATAATAATGTATAATAAATTATGCCGTGCAGCGGCGGTCGTCACGCTGCTTTGCATGATAACGGCAACTCTTTTCGGCTGCTCCCTGAAGCCGGAAGCAGACCCGAGTGAGGCGGGCAGCAGCGCCGTGCCCGCGAACGCCGATCCCTACACGATAGAAACATGGGGCGGCAATCAGTCGAACGAAACCGGCGATAACAACGCCGTCGGCAGCGTTCCTCAGACCGCGTCGGCCGAACGCACAAAGGCGACCGAGAAAACGCAGGTGCGCGTGACTATCCCCGAGGGCTACTCCTTCATGCAGATAGCGAATCTGCTTGAGTCAAAGGGCGTCTGCACCGCCAAGGATTTCTACGACGTGTGCCAGAGCTATTCGCCGAAGTCGTTTTCTATCCCGTCAAGCAGCGACAGATGCTTCAAAATGGAGGGCTATCTCTTCCCCGATACATACGATTTCTACATCGGCGACAGCCCGAGAAGCGTTCTAATCAAAATGCTGAATAACTTCCACGCCAAGGTCGGCGACATCGACGACGACACGCTGATACTCGCCTCGATGATAGAGAAAGAAGCCCGCAGCAGCGAGCATATGCGCCTTGTCTCCTCCGTATTTCACAATCGTCTGCGTACCGGCGGCGATTATAAATATCTCAACTGCGACCCGACGAGAGAATACGTCAACAACTACATCACGGGCAACCCACTTGTGACGGATCAGTCGAAGTACGCCGCTCTCTATAACACCTGCAACAAGCGCGTCGGCCTGCCCGCAGGGCCGATATGCTGCCCCGGTCTTAAAGCGATAGACGCCGCCCGTAACCCCGCCGATACGAATTATTACTACTTCTTCTACGGCAAGGATAACACCAACCACTACTCCGAAACCCTCGAAGAGCATAACCGCCAAATGGCCGAGATCGGCGTCGGCGGCTGAGCGGAGCAATATAATACAATCTCCAAAACATCAAAAGCGTCCCGAACTGCTTATCGCGGTTTGGGGCGTTTTCCTTTATATATCAACGATTCTACTGCGGGTAGAGAGTAGAGTCGGGATTCTCTACCGTAGAGTTTGGATTTGTAGAGGCGGCGGGTGTGGGTGTAGGGTGACATTTGCGGCGAAAGGGTATAGACTGTAAGCAACAAGGCAACCGACCGAGGGGATCGCAGGCTGCCCGGGGCTGCATTTATATGACAGCGGCATATAACCATTAATATGCTTCCGCCTGTTGATCGCCGCTGTGCTTCTCTTTGAATGCTTTTCGCCGCCTAATCCCCGAAATGCCTCCAACACATAAATCAATATTGCTGCGTTTTCAGATATTTTTGGCAAAAACCATTCTCGCAGATAATCCAAGCTTCGTTTATTCGGCGATTACCTGCGGGCAGAGCCGAGCTGCATCAAAGACAACCCACCGACATATCGAGCCGTGCTTATCGGCAGCAATGCTTTCGCACAATGCTCCGAGAGGCACGTCAGCAACTACAAAAGGAGAGAATAAGGATGAATACGTATTTTGAGCGAGTCAAACTGCCGAGCTACACAAAAAACGAGGAGATATTCAACTCGGTTTCGCACGGGGTAGGGATACTTTTCGGGCTGCTGAGCGGCGCGCTGTTCCTGTCGAAGGCCACGGACATTGACTCCCGCCTCGCCGCAGTCATATTCGGCCTGTCGATGATGGTGCTTTACACCGCCTCCACGGTCTATCACGCAGTCGAGCCGTCTTACGCCAAAAAGGTGCTGCGAGTTGTCGACCATGCCGTTATCTATGTGCTCATCGAGGGCACGAGCATTCCGCTGATGCTTGTCGGCGTTATGCCTTACAACCGCCCGTTTGCGATCGTAATGATCGCCCTTAGCGTAATAATAGGCGCGGTCGGTACGGCGCTGACATACATTGACCAGGAGCGCTTCAAGGTGGCTCAGATGGTGCTGTATATGGTGCTCGGCTGGATGTGCCTTGTGCTGATATATCCGCTTTGGAAATACTGTGAGGATGCGCTGCCGCTCATCGGGCTTATCCTGCTCGGCGGCACGGTCTATACCGTCGGCACGGTGTTCCTCTCGCTCGGGCGCACCACACGCTACTGTCACGGAGTGTTTCATCTGTTTGTGCTCGCAGGGTCGCTGATACACTTCCTTGCGCTATACTGTTATTTGTATTAAAATGAAATAAAAAAGGAGACCGCAGGGTGGAGGTACACTCTGCGGTCTCCTTTTCCGTATCAACTTAACGGATAAAGCTATCCTCTACTATCTCCGTGGCGTGGCAAGGCTCAACGGAATTCTCGTTGAGAAGCGACGCCGCTTCCTCCGCCGCTTGCCTGTCCTCAGTGAAGCAGATGAGCGCCTCGCCGTTATAGGCGATGCCGTAGACGGTGAGGCGCCTACCGCCGATCTCGGCATCCGTGCTGAAAGAAGTATACATCGATATCCCTCCTCAAAAGTAGTCAGAAGCATAATGCATTATGTAAAAATAAACTAACAAAATATAGTAAGAAAAGATATTTCTTGTGTTCTCATTGTTTATCATTATATACAATATATTGTAAAAGTCAAGAGGCGAAACACAATTTCATTAAAACTGCACAAAATTGTCCGCTTCCATATAGTGAACATTCCGAATATCAAGTCCAGTGGGCACAAGTCAAGAAAAATTTTAAAAATCGCGAGTGAGCTTTTGCACGATAAAAGCGAGAAAACAAGAGAAAACGAGAGATTGCGGAGTTTAAATTAAAAAATCCGAAAAAATGTCTTGACAATGCTGTCGGGGTGTGATAATATATGCAAGCACGAAAAAAATAAATCGGAGGAAAAGTTATGTCTACTTATATGCCTAAAGCGGGCGACATCACCCGCAATTGGTATGTGATCGATGCAGCGGGCAAGCCCATGGGTAAGGTCGCCGTTGAGGCTGCAAAGCTTCTTCGCGGCAAGCATAAGCCCACATTTGCTCCTCACGCTGATTGCGGCGATCATGTTATCATCATCAATGCTGAGAAAGCGATCCTGACCGGCAACAAGCTCGATCAGAAAATGTATTATCATCACAGCGGCTATATCGGCCACCTCAGAGAGGTCAAATACAGCACTCTCATGAAGACCAGACCCGATTTCGCTATGACTCTCGCCGTTAAGGGTATGCTTCCCGACACGGTTATCGGCCGCAAGGCTCTCACCAGACTTCGCGTCGTCAAGGGCGCAGAGCATCCCCATGCAGCGCAGAAGCCCGCAGTTTGGGAATTTTAAGAAAGGGAGGCTATAAATAATGTACGATTCAAATCCTTATTTCTACGGCACCGGCCGCAGAAAGAGCTCCGTTGCCAGAGTCCGCGTTTATGCCGGCACCGGCAAGATCACCATCAATGACAGAGATATAGACGATTATTTCGGCCTTGAGACTCTCAAGCTCATCGTCCGTCAGCCTCTCGCTCTTACCGGCACCACCGATAAGTTTGACATCGTTTGCCGCGTCGGCGGCGGCGGAGTCACCGGCCAGGCAGGCGCTATCCGCCACGGCATCGCTCGTGCTCTTCTTCAGTACGACGAGACTCTCCGTACCACCCTCAAGAAGGCAGGTTTCCTTACCAGAGACCCCAGAATGAAGGAAAGAAAGAAATACGGCCTCAAGGGCGCACGCCGTGCACCCCAGTTCTCCAAGAGATAACCTATTATCTCCGAGGCAAATTATCAAAATCAAAAAGGCGGTTGAGCTTTTTGTCCGGCCGCCTTTTTTGCATGCTGTGATATAACAAAGTCTTGACATATTTCCGCTTCCTTCCTATAATATTATTCGGAATGTGCGCTGAATTCGTCGAATCCCGCGCAAAAACGAATCGGAAGGGGTATATTATGAAAACAGCAATATACGGTGCAGGCTCGCTGGGCACGGTGCTCGGCGCATATCTTGCAAAGGCGGGTGTCGATGTTGACCTGATAACCCGCAACAAAGAGCATGTCGACGCCCTCAACGCAGGCGGCGCAAGGATAATCGGCACGGTCGATATGACCGTCCCCGTTCATGCGCTGACCCCAGATCAGATGACGGAGAAATACGAGCTTATCATCCTGCTCACGAAGCAGCTCGACAACGTAAACGTGCTTAAAAATTTGCAGAAGAACATGACGGATGACTGCATAGTCTGCACGCTTCAGAACGGTATGCCCGAGCTTTCGGTCGCCGAGGTAGTCGGTGAGGACAGAACCATGGGCTGCACCGTCGCATGGGGCGCAACGCTCCACGGCAAGGGCGTTTCGGAGCTGACAAGCGAGCCGGACAGCATGAGCTTCGACCTCGGCAGGATGAACGGTCAGGTCGACGACAAATTGATGCAGGTCAAGGCGATCCTTGAGAAGATGTGCCCCGTTGAGATAAAAGAGAATTTCATGGGCGTTCGCTGGTCAAAGCTGCTGATAAACGCGGCCTTCAGCGGCATGTCGGCTGTCACGGGCGGCACCTTCGGCGACGTTGCCGAGCGCAAGGATACAAGAGTCTGCTGCCAGAATCTCATTAAGGAGTGCATCGACGTTGCCGCCGCTGCCGGCATAAAGATCGAGCCGATACAGGGCAAGGACGTCGTCAAGCTGCTCGATTATAAAGGCGGCCTCAAAAAGAAGATCTCGTTTGCGCTTATCCCCATCTGTATCAAGAAGCACAGGCTCCTGAAAGCGAGTATGCTCCAGGATCTCGAGAAGGGCAGGAAGTGCGAGATAGACGCGATCAACGGCGTTGTCTGCGCCTACGGCAAGAAGTATTCCGTCCCCACGCCCTATAATGACACGGTGTGTAAGATCGTCCACGGCATCGAGGACGGCAAATATACCTATACCTTCGATAACGTCAAGCTCTTCGCAGGGCTGAAAAAGTAAATCCAAAATTCAAGCAATCCCCTCGGTTCATATAGGAACCAAGGGGATTGTTGAGTTGATATTTAAATTTGCGGCATTAAGGCAAGTCCTTTTGCTGCACAAGCTCAAACCGGCGTCCGTGGGAATCCAAGGCGCCGGTTTGTGTTACATTACATATCGGGGTAAATATTGATCCAGGGGAAGAGCCAGTTAAGGCCGATAATATAGCCTATCTTGAAGATAACATTCAGGAACCAGATCCAGATCGTGTGGAGGATCTTGCCGAAGAAGTTGGAATGCTTTGCTTCGGCAGTCTGCTTCAGTCCGCATATCGGGCAGAAGCGTGACTTGGTGCCGTTATGGAAGAGCTTGCCGTTGGCATCGTACTCCCATCTGGTCCATTCGTGCTCGCCGACCTCGCTGTAGTCACAGCCCGGGCGCTGACAATGTCTTGAGTGGGTCAATTCATCATCGTCGACCCATTCGGTCAGGTCATGGCCGAGAGGAGCAACATATTCGTCAACATAGGTGTAGCCGCAGTCCTTGCAGACATGGGTGGTGTAGCCACCCTCGGTGCAGGTGGGAGCGGTCGTTGTCACGTCATAGTCGCAGTTGAGGATCTGAACGTCGTGGCATCTTGAGCAGCTCTTTGCATGAGTGCCGTCGTTATTCACGTGCCAATCGCTGTAGTTGTGGCCGAGTGCCTCGATCACATAAGTATCATACTGAACACCGCAGGAAGCGCAGAATACGCCGCCCATACCGTCCTTTTCGCATTCGGGAGCGATCACGGTCGCTTTGTAGCCGAGAGAATGGGTGTGATTTGAGAAAGACTTGCTCTCAAACGCATGACCGCATCTTGAGCAATAACGGGTCATCTGGCCGTCATGATCTGCGGTAGCTTCAAAATCTACCTTCCAAACGCCGTTATCGTGGCCGAGAGCGTCTACCTTACGCGCGCCTATCTTCTCGCCGCAGCGGGTGCAGGTGCAGATCTCTTCGCCCGCAAGCTCACAGGTGGGAGCGATCGAAACAGCCCATACGCCGTCGTCATGGCCGAGAGCCGCTACGGTCTCGGTGCCGAGGAGTGCGCCGCAGTCCTTGCAAAGCAGGTTATTCTCGCCCGCAGTAGTGCAGGAGGGAAGAACCTTTGCGGATTTAACAAGCTCCTCGCTATGGCCCTTTGCGGGAACGGTCTCGGAGCCGATAAGCTCGCCGCAACGGGTACAATGGCAATCTTTTACACCGGTCTCAAGGCAGGTCGCGTCTTTTTCGGTGAGCCAAACGCCGTCGTCGTGGCCGAGAGCCTCGACGGAGACGGTTTCAATTGCAAGGCCGCAATCGGTGCAGTAGCGGATCTTTTCGCCGGCCGCCGTGCAGGTGGGTGCGGTGGAAATTATCTCGGCAAGGGTTTCGCTGTGACCCTTGGCGGGAATGTTATTTATTTCGGTGCAAACGCCGCAGACGGAGCATATCTTTGCCTGTAAGCCGTCCTCGGAGCAAGTCGCGCTCCTGACGGTTACAAATTCACCGACCGTGTGCTCGTGCTTCACTATTGCTTTGGTTTCGAGCACTGCATTGCACCTTGTGCAATATCTGCTCATCTGACCGTCGTGGTCAAGGGTAGCCTCGAAATCGAGAGTCCAAATGCCCTCGTCATGCTGTCCGTTTGCGGGAATCGCAGAAATTTTGCTTGCGGAGCAATTCTTGCAAACATCTATCTTCTTGCCGTCGGTCACGCAGGTAGGCTCGGTAATGATCACAGTCTGATAGTTATGTTCGGGAGAAGCAACATCGCGTCTGTTGATTATCTGATGGCAATAATTGCACTGCTGGATCTGCTTGCCGACATTTGCACAGGTAGCGTCCGTGACCGTCTGCCACGCGCCAAGGTCATGTGCCTTGGTGGTGAAGCTATTAAGCGGAGTCTGATACTCCTTGCCCTCGGAAATTATATATATTTTCCAGTAATAATTTGTTGAAGGAGAAAGCTCCTTCCACCATGATCTAACAGGAAACCATACTGTTGAATGTGCAGGCATAGAAGCCTTTTCCTGTATTTTCACAAGAGATGATGCGGAGGTTCCAATGTAAAACCCGCATTCTGTAAAATCCACTTGGCTAACAGTGGCAATTTGTGCGTTATTACACACAATATGTTCAACATTACCGGTGCCTATCTCATTAGCAGCCGATGCCGAAAACGAAATGGCGACTGCCGACAGTAGCGTTAAAGCTGCTAAAATAATTGAAATTACCTTTTTCATACATATTCCTCTCATTTGAATATTTGTCATTTCTCATGACTTTCCGATATATTATAACTCGCTGCTCCAACGCTGTATAGTGCAGGAAATTATTACGTTTTGTAATCGTTTTATCATCACAGCAGCAAGTGCACTTTTAGCCCTTTGTGAAATCGTTAGTTAATTAGCGTCACATATGCAAAAAAACGGCATGGATTATTCCATGCCGTTTCTCCGCTTTATTACAGCGTTTTTTGTTTTATCTTTTGACCCTGGCGTTGCCGCTCCAGACGCTCCAGACCATATCTTCATCGGCGGGCTGGGCGTAATCGGTGAGGAAGGTGGTGGCAAGGGCGCCGCTTGCCCAGCCGAACTGTATCCACTTCTCCGGCTCCCAGCCTTTGAGCGCCGCATATAGCAGGCCGCCCACGAAGCCGTCGCCGCCGCCGATACGGTCGAGCACTCTTATCTCGCGCGGCTCAACGACGTGCCATTCGTCGCCCGCAAGCATTATTGCGCCCCACAGGTGGGTGTTTGCGTTGACGACCTGGCGCAGGGTGGTCGCAAAGACCTTGGCGTTCGGGTAAGCCGCCTTGACCCTGCCTATCATCTCCTTGAAGCTCTCGATCTTGGAGGCGATATCCTTGCCGCCCGCCTCGGGGCCTTTGATGCCGAGGCAGAGCTGGAAATCCTCCTCGTTGCCGACGAGAATATCGGCATTTGAGGCTATCTCGGAGAATATGGCGTGCAGCTCGCTCTCCCTGCCCTTCCAAAACGAATCGCGGTAATTGAGGTCAAACGAGACCGCCGTGCCGTATTGCTTGGCTTTCTTTGCAAGCTCGAGGCAGAATTCGCCCGTCTCGGGTGAGAGAGCGGCGATAAGGCCGGATAGGTGGAGTATGCCGACGCCCTCCTTGCCGAAAATGCGGTCAACATCGAAATCACGCAGCGAAAGAGTCCTGCCGACCTCGCCCGCGCGGTCGTTTTGGACTCTCGGCCCTCTTGAGCCGCAGCCGCTGTCGGCTATATTGAACTGGTGGCGGTAGCCCCACGGGCCGCCCTGTTCGACTTCTTTGCCCTCAAAGGTCATACCCCTTGAGCGCAAATTTTGCTTGATAAACGCCGCAATCGGGCTGCCCTTGACGAAGGTGGTGAGCACCTTGACGGGCATGCCGAGGTATGAAGCGATGCTCGCAACATTGGTCTCGGCGCTTGTCGCCTGCATTCTGAACACATCGCTCGCGGCGACGGGCTGACCCTCCGCCGGGCAGATACGAACGCCCATGCTGGTGGGCACGACTATTGCCCATGAATAATCTTTTTTGATATTAAGCTCCATTTTAAGCACCTCGTTAAGCGTTATACTGCGTTGCGGCGGTGTCGCCGCCCTCGCCGGTCCAGTTGGTGTGGAAGAATTCGCCCCTCGCATGATCGACTCTCTCGTAGGTGTGAGCGCCGAAATAGTCGCGCTGAGCCTGAAGCAGGTTAGCGGGCAGATTCTCGCAGCGGTAGCCGTCATAGTAGTTGAGGGCCGCCGTCATTGCGGGCAGAGGAATGCCGTTGGTTATTGCGGCGGCGCAAACTCGCCTCCAGCCAGCCTGCGCGCTCTCCATAACGCCCTTGAAATAGGGGTCGAGCAGCAGGTTGGTCAGGGCGGGGTCATTGTCAAAGGCTTCCTTTATCTTGCCGAGGAAAATGCTCCTGATAATGCAGCCGCCTCTCCACATAAGGGCGATGCCGCCGTAGTTGAGATTCCAATTATATGTCTTTGCGGCCGAGCGCATGAGGGTGTAGCCCTGAGCGTAGGAAACTATCTTAGCCGCAAAGAGCGCGTTTTTGATATCGTTGATGAATTGCTCCCTGTCGCCGCTGAATTCGGGCTTCGGGCCGTGAAGCACCTTGGAGGCGCCGACTCTTTCCTCTTTCATGGCGCTCAAGCACCTTGAGAATACCGCCTCGGCGATAAGGGTGAGGGGGATGCCCTCGTCCAAGGCTGCGATGCCCGTCCATTTGCCTGTGCCCTTCTGCCCCGCGGTGTCGAGTATCTTGTCGACTATGGGCTTGCCGTCGGTGTCCTTATATGCAAGGATATCCGAGGTTATCTCGATGAGGTAGCTGTCAAGCTCCTCGGTATTCCACTTGGCAAAGACCTCGTGCATCTCGTCGGCGCTCATGCCGAGCAGATCGCGCATGAGCTGATAAGCCTCGCAGATGAGCTGCATATCGCCGTATTCGATGCCGTTGTGAACCATTTTGACAAAGTGACCCGCGCCGTTCTCGCCGACCCAATCGCAACAGGGAGTGCCGTCCTCGACCTTGGCGCAGATCGCCTGGAATATGGGCTTCACGCTCGGCCATGCGGCGGGCGAGCCGCCGGGCATCATGCTCGGACCCTTGAGAGCACCCTCCTCGCCGCCGGAAACACCCGTGCCGATATAGAGCAGACCCTTGCTCTCGACATAAGCGGTGCGTCTTGCGGTATCGGGGAAGTGGGAGTTGCCGCCGTCGATGATTATATCGCCCTCGTCGAGCAGAGGAATGAGGCTGTCTATCATGGAGTCGACCGCCGAGCCCGCCTTTATCATCATCATGACCTTGCGGGGCTTCTCGAGCGAAGCAACAAGCTCCTCAAGCGAATAAGTGCCGACTATATTCTTTCCCTTGGCTCTGCCGTTGATGAAATTCGTAACCTTCTGAGTAGTTCTGTTGAAAACGGAGACGGTGAAGCCCTTGCTCTCCATATTCATAACGAGGTTCTCGCCCATTACGGCAAGGCCGATAAGACCTATATCTGACTTTTTCATGCTCTGCTCTCCTTTGCTTTTTTGATATTTTCAAGGACGCTGTAGGGTATCCTGAGATTGCCGAGACCCGTGCCGATGCTGATATGCGGCTTCATAGCGGCGTGGAAATCCGTGCCGCCCGATATCATCAGTCCCAGTTCCTTTGCCATTGCCTGATATTTCTCCTGCATCTCGGGGGTATACTCGGTGTAGTAGCCCTCGACGCCGTCCAGCCCGCACTCCTTGAGGTGGGCGAGGAAATCACGCAGCGTGGCGTCCTCCATCTTGATAAGATGCAGGTGAGCGACGAACGAAAGACCGCCGCAGTCTTTAATGAGCTTCACCGCCTGCTCCGCCGAGAGATACTGAATATCGGAATAGGCGTATTTGCCGTTTTCAAGATAGAGCTTGAAGCCCTCCTTGACGCTCGAGGTGTAGCCCTTGTCGACAAGAAGCCTTGCGAAATGCGCCCTGCCGACTATGCCGTTCGGCGCAAGAGCAAGAGCCTCCTCCATCGTGACGTCGAAGCCCAGCTCGTTGAGCTTGCGGCAGCATTCGCTCATCCTGAAATTTCTCGTCTCGTTGACCTTGTCGAGGGTCTCCTTGAGCAGCGGGGAATCAATGTCGAGATAATATGCGAGAATGTGCGTCTCGGTAGCGGACTGCACGGAGAATTCAATCGCGGGCACAACCTCAACGCCTATGCGTTTGCCCTCCTCCATGGCCTCCTTAACGCCGTCCACCGTATCGTGATCCGAGAGGGCTATAGCGCTGAGCCCTGCTTTCTTTGCCTCACGCACCACCTCGGCGGGGGTCATTGAGCCGTCAGATTTTATCGAGTGCGTGTGCAGGTCAATATACTTTTCCATATCTTTCACTTCTTCATTTAGTAGTCCACAAGCCCAAAGCGGGGTTGCTTATATAGAATATTTTTTCGCCGTCGACGGTGTTGTATCCGTCTTTAAGGGCGGCGGGGTCATACTTTTTGATCGCCTCTGAATAAGGCATATAGCCGAACGAAACGCCCTTGACCTCATCGGCGGTCAGCTTCTCGGTGCAGTAGGTGATGCTAAACCGTCCGTCCGACGAGCCGTGGATAAGATGGGCAGCAACGGAGAGATTGGCCCGCAGATCCTCATTCTCATCCACAAGGCGCAGCACATTTTCACGCCCGACATAGCCGTATTTGCGGATAAGGCGGTCGTTTTCGTCGTCCTCGCCGAATTTCCTTACCCCGGGGGCAAGGATTATCAGCTCGCCGCCGTCGGCAATTGCCATCCTGGTGCGGTACACGGCCTTGTTGCCGAGCCAGGTGCTCTTAAATTCACGCTCGTCGAGATAAACGACGACTTTTTTGAAAGGCTCGTCCACATAGGTCAGGTTGATATCCTGACTCAGCTTCACCGCCTGCTCAAAGACGTCCCTGTGCTCGCCGATAAACAGCCCGTGAATGAGTGTGTCGTCGCCCTTGTTGGTCGTGACGGTCAGCACATACAGCAGCGGCACGTCGGTAAGAAAATGCTCCTGGGCATAGTCGAACACCTTACGCACGGGCGAATGATCCTTGCCCATGATGCGCTCCATGCCATAGAAAGCGCCGAGCATATGCGATGAATTTATCATATTGCTGCCGCCGCAGCCGACAAAGATATTTTTGGAGTAATTCGCCATGCCGACCACCTCGTGCGGCACGACCTGACCTATAGAAATGATGAGGTCGTAGCTCGGATCGACTATGCGGCGGTTGACCTCAACGTCGATCTTGGTATTCACCAGCCCGTCGGAGACCTCGCTGACGAAATCCGCGGGCACCTCGCCGAGCTTGACAACATCTGTGCGCCAATTGTGCACTATCATGCGCTCAAAGGGCACTCCGCTGCCGAAAAAGGCGGTGAATTCCTCCCGCGTCATCGGCTCATGCGTGCCGAGGGCGGGCATGATATCGACCTCGCAGATATCCTTGAGCGCCTCGTAATAAACAGCCGTTATCTTGCCTGCGCCGGAGTAGAGCCTTGTGTAATCGGGCGGCAGGAGCAGCACCTTGTTGAGCTGCCTTCCCTCAAGCGCCCCGAGCAGAGCTTCTTTAAGCTCGCTGTCCGAGATATACGGCTCGCTTTTGAGTATCATCCGAAACACCCCCATTTTATAATCTGTCATTATGCTGATTTTACCACAAGTTTTCGGTGAATTCAAGCGGCAAGAGGCAACAAATGCCGCAAAAAGTCACGGAAAAATCAGACGGTTGAAATTTTGCCGCCGGTATGGTAAAATATAATCGGATTTATATAAAACGGGAGGCGATACCATGCTCGGTTCATTCGTAAGGACCATAACGATAATCGTACTTATCATCACTATGATGCTCATGCTGCTCGGCAACCTGATAAAGGGCTTGATCCCCTCAAAGCCGGACGAAACAACCACTACCACGGCGGTGACTCAGCCCGCGACCGTGCCGACTACAGCGCCGACAACCAGGCCCACAACTCAGCCGACCACAGAGCCTGTCACGGAGCCGATAACCGACCCCGTCACCGAGCCGACGACCTCGAAAGAGACTACCACCGAGGGCGGTGTGCTGATAAGGGAGATCGAGAAGCTGCCCGTGACGCTCATCGAGGGCAGCGGTGCGGACATCATCAGGGGCGCGGCCGCTTCAGCGGACGGCGGATTCGTCATCTGCGGCACCTCCACCTCGACCGACGGCTGGTTTGCCGACGTGTCAAAAGGCGCATTGAATTCAACATATTCCTTCGTCGCTAAGCTCAATAAAAACGGCGCTGCCATCTGGAAGCAGCAGTATACGCAGCAGGGCGAAACGGTAGTGCTCAGCGACATTGCCACGCTCGCGGACGGCGGTATCTTAGCCGTCGGCTACGCATATCGCTCCAATTCATACGATACAAGTGCCACCACCGCCGCCTTGGCGATAAAGTATACGGCGAGCGGCAATATCGAGTGGGTCAAGCGCTACTCCGGCAGCGGTCACAGCCTGTTTAACGGCGTTTCTGCTTCGCCCGACGGCTTCGCCGTCAGCGGCAACACCACCTCACTTGACGGCGATTTCACGGGCAACCGTGCCGAGCCTGCGGAGAATTCCTCCGTCATAAGCAAGCGCACGAGCGGCTTCATTTTCAGCCTTGACGGCAACGGCAATGTCAAATGGAAAGAGTTCTTCTGCGGCAGCAAAGGCTCGTCGATGGGCGGCATCAGCTGCGACGGTGACGGCAATATTTTCGCTGCATGCATGACCTCCTCGACCGACGGCGATTTTGCCCGCTTTGACAGTCTCATCGGCGGCTACAACGACAGTATAGCCTATAAATTCAGCCCCGACGGCAAGCTTCTCTGGGGCTACTGCGTCGCAACGAGCGGCATTGATAAATTCGGCGTTATCGAGGCGGACGGCGAGGGCGGCTGCCTGCTCGGCGGCTCATATGAGCTGAGGGGTACCCCTGCCCCCGACGGCACTCTCACAGGAGTTCACCACTGCGGCGGCAAGACGGATGCGCTCGTTATCCGCATCGACGGCAGCGGCAAAGAGCAATGGATGAGGGCTGTTTCAGGCTATTATGAGGATCAGATAACCGATATCAGGCGCACCGAGGGCGGCTTTGTCGTCACGGGCTACACCAAATCGGGCGACAGGGAATTCAACACGGTCGGCAACCTCGGCGAATTCGACGCCTTTGCGGATTTTCTGACACCCGGCGGCAACCGCGCGGCGATAGCCACGCAGGCAGGCTCCGACAACGACATGGCGAATTGCGTTGCGATAAGCGGCGGCATCGTTAGGGTATTCGGTCAGACCGCCTCCTCAAACGGCAGCTTCTCCGACGCGGCAAGCGCCTCCTCCGATAAATTCTCCGGCTACTCCGCAGGCTACGCCCTGACGGTAAAATAAAGCAATTTTTATAAAGGCAGCGGCTCGCAACCGCTGCCTTTTTGTATGCATTCTGCGCCGTATGGGGCGGCAACACTCAAACAAAAGTATTGATAGAACGAATAAGTCGGGGTAAAAACTATCGAAATTACGATATTTTATATGCAACAATCACAAATCATCAATGAGTTGTCTGTTGATTTTAGGATATATTAAACAAAAATTATGAAAATACGAATATTTTCAAAAATAGTATTTGCTTTCTACCAATCTCTGTGGTATTATATATATACAGACCGCACTTTTGCTTTTGGCAGCTAAGTGCATTATAAAAATTTTAAAAAGAGAGAGTGATCACCGTGAGCCAAAGTCAGGACAATTTCAAGAGAGGCACCGCCGAAATGCTCATCCTCTATCTCCTTCGTGACGAGGATCTGTACGGCTACCAGCTTACCCAGCTTTTCGCTGCAAAGAGCCTTGGCACCTACACCATGCTTGAGGGTACCCTGTACTCCATCCTTTTCCGCATGGTCGCAGCAGGCTATCTCAGCGAGTATGAGATGCTTGTAGGCAAGAAGCGTAAGCGCCGTTACTATCACCTCGAGGAATCAGGTAAGGTTTACTTCGAGCAGCTCGTCAAGGAATTTGACGTAGTAGTTGCCGGCATCAACAGAATACTTGACCGCGCATAATCAAAAGAGTCAAAGTCCGCTCCGCCGCAAGACGGGGCGGATTTTTTGCACTTTCTATACATTATATATAAATATCCCCGACGCAGTGCCGAACACATTGCGCCGGGGATCGCTTTTATTCGGTTCTGAGGGCTACGACGGGATCCTTGCGCGAGGCTATCTTTGAGGGGATGAGACCTGCGATAAGGGTCAGCGCCATGCTGATCGCCACAAGTATTATTGCACCGTTGAACGGGAGCTGCGAGACATGGGCAATGCCGGTAAGATGCTCGATTATCATATTTATCGGGATATTCAGCAGCACCGTGATGCCGATGCCGAGCGCACCCGAGACAAAGCCGACTATCAGAGTCTCCGCATTGAACACTCTCGAAATATCTCTCTTTGACGCGCCGATCGCTCTGAGGATACCTATCTCTTTCGTCCTCTCGAGCACGGAGATATAGGTGATGATGCCTATCATTATTGATGAAACGACAAGCGAGATAGCGACGAACGAAATAAGGACATAGGAGATGATGTTGACTATCTTTGTGACGGATGAAAGCAGCAGACCGATATAGTCGGTATACTTTATGGCGGATTTCTCATTGCCGTTTGCTTTCATATCCTCGTTATATTTGTCGATTATCTCGGATATCTTATCCTTGGACTCAAAATCGAGCGGATAAATATTGATCGAGGTCGGGGTCGAGAGGTCGCCCGCGCCGAGAAGCTCGAGAGCCTCTTCATAGCTCTTGGCAAGCGGCTCAGGCTCGGGTTCCGGCTCAGGCTCGGGCTCGACGGTCGGCTGAGACGGATTCGAGGGCTGCTGCGAGGGTTTATCGGTCGAGGGCTTTGTGGTGTTGGAACCGTCGCCCGACGGCGGCGTAACATTACCCATCTGGCCGTTCATTATTGCGTTGAGCATCTTGAGCTTGGTCTCCTTATCCATCATCTGGAGAAAACTGTAGGCCTGCTGACCCGTGACCTTGCCCATGCCCTCTATCTCCTGCCCCTCAAGCATCTCGTCAAGGTAGCCGATAAGCTCCCTGCGCTCGTCGAGGGTGAGGGTGGATTTGAGCATCAGCTCAACGGTGCGCTTATATTTCTTTGCCTCCTCGCCGCTGTAATTCTTATCGATAGCAGCGTATATCTCCTCCTCTGTGACGGGCTCCATCTTGCTGAAGTCAAAGCTGTTTGCGGTGAACGAGGTCTTGGGCGCTTCGCCCGTGAAAGCAAGGCTCGTGACGGTGGGCGGCGTGAAAGCCGCAGTCTCCGTCGCCGCGGGAGTCTCGGTCGTGGAGGTCTCCTCGGTCTTGAACGGTATGCCCGTAAAGACATCGACGGTGGGGTCAGCCTTCTGCTTCTTGACTATCTCGCATTCATTGGTGGCGCTCACGATATGCTCGGTGAGAGCCGAGGTGTAGCCGATAGCGCCGATAGTTGTGACCATGAGGGAGTCGTCCTTCGGCCTGATGATACCGACTATCTTGATCTCCTCGCCGTCGTCGACGAGCTTCTTGGTGTATTCCTCATCGCCGTGCATATCGTCATATGCGCCGGTCTCGGAATTATAGCTGTAGAAATTCGGCTCAAGGACTATCTTGAAGGTCTTGCCGATTATATCCGAATACTCTATCTCGTGGCGCTCGCCTGTGTATTCGCCGCCGCTCATCATCGACATATAGGTATTCATCATTTCCTTGGAGGACATGATGCCGAGGCCCTGTATCGCAAGGTCGCTGATCTCATTATTCTTATCGACGATAAGCACGACTTCGTTGTATTTCTCGGGGAAAGCGCCCTCAACAACGTCATACTGCGTGGTGAGCAGCTCTTTGTTATTGATAAGCTCCTGCCATGAATTGTAGTATTTCTCATATGATGACATAGTCGAGGAATCTATGGACAAGCCGCCGAAATTCATGCTGCCCATCATTGACTCCATCATCGAGATAAGGGGGCTGGGGTAGACCTGATTGGCGCCGTCGGATGTATCGGCGGAATAAATATTCATCGTGCCGCCGTAGGAATATTGAATGCTGCTGACATATTGACCTATCTCGTCGTTATTGTCAAGGAATTCTTTGAACTTGACGAGGTCGTTTGACCATATCTCGGAGGTGAAGGATTCCATCATATCGGCCGCCATGGTGTTGGAATATACTTTGTCCAGCCCGTGATCCACCTCGCCGGGGGTGATGCCCGTCATGCTGTTTGCCATGGAGGTCATATCCATGGTGGCGCTGTCTACCGATATCGGGTATGAGGTCAGTGTCTCCTGCTGGATGGCGTCGATATACGCCTGGAAGCCGTTGGAGAGCGAGAGGATAAGCGCAATGCCGATTATACCGATGCTGCCCGCAAACGAGGTGAGGAAGGTGCGCACCTTCTTGGTGAGCAGGTTATTCATCGAGAGCGAGAGCGCCGTGAAGAACGACATCGAGGGCTTCTTTTTGCCCTTTTCCTTTGCCTTTTGCTCCTCGCCGCTGTCGTAGGGGTCGGAGTCGGAGACTATCTTGCCGTCCACAAGGCGGATTATCCTTGTCGAATACCTCTCGGCAAGCTCGGGGTTATGGGTGACCATTATAACGAGCCTGTCTTTGGATATCTCCTTGAGCAGATCCATTATCTGAACGCTGGTCTCGGAGTCAAGCGCGCCCGTCGGCTCGTCGGCAAGCAATATCTCGGGGTTGTTGACCAGCGCTCTGGCGATAGCCACACGCTGCATCTGACCGCCCGACATCTGATTGGGCTTCTTGCCAATCTGATCGCCGAGACCGACCTTCTCAAGGGCGACCTTTGCACGCTCCCTGCGCTCCTCTCTCGAAACGCCTGAGAGGGTCAACGCCAGCTCCACGTTGGAGAGCACGCTCTGATGCGGTATCAGGTTGTAATTCTGAAAAACGAAGCCGACCGAATGGTTGCGGTAGGTGTCCCAGTCGCTGTCCTTGAAATCCTTGGTCGACTTGCCCTCGATTATCAGGTCGCCGGTGGTGTATTGATCGAGACCGCCGATGATATTCAGCAACGTCGTCTTGCCGCAGCCGGAGTGGCCGAGGATCGAGACGAATTCGCTCTTGCGGAACTCGATGCTCACACCCCTGAGGGCGACGACCTTGCTGTCGCCTGTCGGGTACTCCTTGACGATATTTTTGAGTTTCAGCATATATTCTACCTCATATGAAAAATTTACCGTACTTGACAAAGCCGTGGTAATCTGTTACACTTGTAACGGTTACAAGTGTAACATCAGTTTATGAACAAATCATCAACAAAAAAGCAAAATTAAGTTAAATGTTACAAATAAGGGATAATTGTTTATGGAAAGGCAAAACGAATCAAATCTCCTGACCAAGGAGTGCATCGTCACGGCGCTGCTGCGCCTGATGCAGGAAAAGAAATATGAAAGTATCTCCATAACGGACATCACCACCCTCGCCGGGGTCTCCCGCATGGCATATTACCGCAACTACAAGAGCAAGGACGAGATCCTCATCAAATATCTGCTCGATCAGAAGGACAGGCTCGTGAGCGATATCGGCAACAGACGGGCGAACGACCTCAAGGAGATAATCAAATACGGCGCAATGTTCTATCAGGATAACGCCGCCGTGATACAGGCTGTCTATGAGGCGGGGCTTGCCCACCACCTCTCCGGCATCCTCGAGGAATGCATCTATGACTATTTCCCCGTCGTCAGCACTACGACCGACGGCAGGTACGCCGTCCACTTCTATGTCGGGGCTGTGTTCTCGGTATTCCGCCTCTGGTTTGACGAAGGTATGCTTGAATCCGCCGACGAGATAAGCGAGCTTATCTACAGGTTCATCAACAATGACACCGCCATGGATTTCCTTGTCGTGCCGGGCGAGGATAAATAAGAATTCAGCCGCCGTGATGATACACGGCGGTTTCTCTTTACTTAATTATTGGAATTATACGCCCTTTTCAGACATCGGTTTTAAATTATTGGTTAATCAATTATTAATTTTCTGTTGACACGGGCGCAAAAAGATGATATTATAAGTTATCCTTAACACAATGTTGTTAAGAAAAACTTTTATCGGAAGGAAGTACATTATGAAGAAAGTTCTGGCTCTCACACTTGCTCTTATCATGGCTCTTTCAGCAGCCGTAACTGCTTTTGCAGCTACCGATAACTGCACCAACACCTGCCCCTACTGCCAAAAGTCATTTGACAAGGAATCAGAGTACAACGCTCACATCAAAAACACCATCCCCGTAAAGGATCATGTTAAGCATTGCCCCTACAGCGGCGAAGGCTATAAGGACGGCGGCTGCACCGCTCAGTTTGTCCTTCAGGCTGAGTATGACAAGCACCTTGAGGTTTGCCCCTTCAAAGGCACGAAGGAGCTCTCCACCGAGGAGAAGGTCGAGCAGTTCTTTAAGAACATTAACTGGAAAGAAGTCGGCGGCAAGATTGTCGAGCTTCTCAAGAAGATCCCCTTCCAGGATCTTGCCAAAAAGCTCATTGACCTCCTCAAGAAGATCCCCTTCCAGGATATCATCGACAAGATCACCGGTCTCGTTAAATAATTTATCCTAACATAAGGGCTGTCGCTTTAGCGGCAGCCTTTCTTTTTACCCCTAATATCAAAAGCGGCCGCTCCTCACGGGAGCAGCCGCTCTTTCTTTATTTATGCGGGAACATATTCGACGGTGAAGCAGTGGGAGCGTATCTTGTATTTGAGCACCTTCGCTCTGAAATTGTTGCCGCTCACCGTCTTATCGCCGACCCTTATCTTGATGACATAGCCGCAATTCTCGCTGCGGGCGCCATCGTGTGAGATTATCTCGAGCCAATTTGCGGGGTCGTCGTCGAGCTTGATATCCTCGTTATAATTAAGTATGTATTTCTTCATATCGACAGCGGAGATCTCCACGGTGGTGGAGCGTACCTCCTCTTTGCAGGAGGCGCCGCCGCTCAGGTACGGATACTGAGTCGCTCCCCAGGTATCTGCCGCCGAAGCGGTCTTGCCGCCCACGGAGTCAAAGTAGACCGTGCGGGCCGCCGAGCCGTTGTAATCAACATAAACCGCCTTCGGAGTGTCGGAATCCGAGCTCATATTCAGCACCTCGAGGCAGGCCTTGTGCAGCGCCGTGCCCTCATAGGCGTAGCCGTCGTCGTAGGCGTGCTGGCTGGCGGGGACATTGAAATTATAGGTCTTTGCGAACGAATAGGCACACACCAGCTGTGCCTTGAGAGCTTCAACAGGCGAGCCTGCGCCGATCTCCCTCTTCGTCGTGCCGCAGAGATACTTGACTATCGGTATCTCCTCGCCGCCGTAAATGACGGTTTTCGGTGTGTTTGAATCGGTCTTGAGCGTTGTGCCGGGGTAATAGTGGGCGAGTATTTGTTTGTATGAGCTGCCGTCCTTCGCCATCTGGATCGCGCCCTGCTGGCTCATGCCGACTCCGTGACCCCAGCCGTAGACCTTGAATACGAATTTGCCGTCGCCGTTTGACGAGGACTTTTTGCTCGTCGTTTTTGCCTCTGTGGGCTTCTCGGTCGGTTTCTCCGTTATCTGCTCCGTCGTCTTTGCGGTGGAGGGCTGAGCAGGCTTCTCCGTCTGTTTAACGGTAGTCGCTATCGTGGTTGCGATATTCTTCACCGTCGTCTTGACCGTCGCAGCCGTAGCGGCGAGCTTTGTAGTCAGCGTGCGTGCGGTAACGGGCAGGGTAAAGACGGAGTTTTGAACCGTTGACGGCTCGGTCGTTTCGTCATCCTCATCACCGATACCGACTTCGCCGTGATAATCGTAAATGTTGCCGCCGTAGTTATAAGTCTCGCTTTGCTGAGTGACCGAGCCTGCCGCCGTATCGTCGGCAAACAGCGCTTTGCCGGAGCCGCTGCCGAGCACCACCGTTAGGATGACGCAGAGCAATATCGCCGCGCCTATGCCCGCAAGGGCTATGATGAACGGCTTGCGCGAATTGGCGGGCTTTTTCAGAAGCTCGGGCGGCGGGTTAAGCTCCGATTCATTATCAAGCTCGTCGAGCATAGAGCAGAGCTTGACTATCGCCGCCGAGGCAAGGTGCTTATCCGATTCCCCGCCGTCGGCAAAGACCTTGGCGCATTTGGCGGACTTACCGTCGGCAACGCACACGGTCATAAACCTTGTGCCGCTTGAGTCCGTCTCAATGTCGGAGACGGCAATGCCGAAATCGGTCTGCGCCGCCGTTTTGGCGGCCTTGGCGCATTCGGCGTAATAATCCTTGCCGTTTATCTCATCCCCGAGCTTGCACGGGAGGAATATCTCGCTCGCGCCGTCAACGCTCATAAGAGAGGCAAGCAGCGGCTTAAAGCAGCCGACCTGAGCCACGGCGATGGGCCTGTCCACGGCGATTATCCGCTCAACGCTCTGCCTGAACTGAGCCATAGCCGAGTGTTTGGGCTTCGCTTCGCCGAAAACGGTGCGTAGCTCTTTATTAAAACAATTCTCAACGATATCCGCGTCGAGCGGCAGCAGGATGAGCATCCCGTTGCCGTGCTTGCAGATGAAGCCCGAATATCGGCCGTCCTCGGTGGGCAGAGCCTTTGCTCCCTCGGGCACGGCGCTATGCAGGTCGCGCGTGCGCTGATCGCCTATGCCGCTCAGGGCAAGAGCGTCAACGATCGCCTTGCTGCGCACCGGGCGCAATTGCAGCTCCTTGATGATGCGGAGCTTTGCGTCGAGATACTGGGATATCGGAGCGGCTGCGACTGCAAGCCCGCCGCATGATACGGCGGCACGGGCAAGCTCAAGCGGTGCGGAAAAATCCGCCTCACGAAGCTCGCCGCAATGCTCCGACAACCGTGCCTTGAGCACGTCGGCGGCACCCTGAGCCGTATAAGCGTTCAGAGTGAATATGCTTGCTTTTTTGATCATTGCTTTCACCGTTCCTTAGTGTGAAATGTGTCCGCTATTTACCAGCGTGAATCAGCCGCATAAGGGTTGGTCTTCTTGTTGGCGTCATACCACGCCTGCGGGTATTTGGGATTCGGATTCTCCATAGCGTTCGAGGTGTTGACGCTTGAGCTTTCGCCCGCGCGTCTCATCCTCGCAACGACCACGAGCCTCGCCTCGTCAAAGTCGTAGCAGCAGGTGGAGAGCGTGAGTATTTTATCGGTCGGATTGATGTCAACGCCGGTGGTGTAGAGTTTTCTCTTGTCTATCTCCATAATGTACTCGGCGAATTTCGCATCGCTGACATCAATGAAGTTATACGGGAAGATATATCCGTTATCGTCGCTCACCCTTGAATTCGTGATGAACACGGCATAGACAAACCAAAGCTGATCGCCGTATATCGTGTTGCACTCTATGACGGGGGCGGACTTGAAGCCGCTTATCTCGCGGTAATTCTCAAGCATACCGAAGATGAGGTCGTCGTGGCGCATATTGTGGCCGTAAACGACGGTGTTGCGGGGCAGATTCTTGAGGTCGCTTATCCTGTAATCAAAGAACGGAACGCCGTAATCGGTGCGCTTCTTATAGATGTTGCGGCGCAGATAATAGCTGTTGTCCGCGCCCTTGACTACGGGCAGGTTTATCTCAAGAGCGGGTATGGAGATCCAGCCCGCAAGGTCGCTGTTGACGTCGTAAAGCTGGGCATATTTTGCAAGCATACCGGAGGGGTACTTCGAGCTGCCGCCTCCGTTCACCGTCACGTCGTCGACGCTGGCGTCGCTATGCTCGTTCGCGCCCGAATTGAGGCGGCTCGCAAGCAGATCCTCGTTCTTCTTATAATTATAAGGTTCAATAATATAGGTATTCGCAAGCACGCCGCTGCTGACGATTATCGTGATTATCGAGACAGCGAGCACTATCTTTCTGATTATCTCGGAGGCGGTGACCTTCTTTTTCTCTCCGTCAGCGGGCTTCTCCTCCGTCGGCTCCTCGGGCACGACGAACTTCGACTCGTCCGTGGAGATGCTGCCGACCGTCTTGGTGAGGTCGGGCAGAGGCTTGGTGTCGTAGCCTGCGGCGGCAGCCTCGTAATCGTTGCCGTCGTCGGGTATCTCGACCACAAAGCCGGGCTTCTCCGGCTCAATTGCAGACTCGGCGGGCTGCTGCTCCTCGGCAGGCTGCTCGCTCTCCTCCGGCTCGTCGCCGAGCAGGGCTGCAAGCTCCGATTCATAATCAAAGTCGTCATCGTCGTCGCTTTCCTGCGCTGCGGGAGCCGCCAGCTTCTGCTCCGCCGGAGCGGCGGCGGCGGAGGCAGCGGGTGCGGCAGGGGCGGCGGGCGCGGCGGTAACGATATCATCCGCCTTGAGATTCTCCTCATTGACGGGGACGATACGGTCGTTGGTCTCTATCTCGGAGAGGATATCGCTGAAGCCCGTGTCGCCGTCGGTATCCGCCTTGAGCGAATCTATCATGCTGAAAAGGTCATTCTTCTCATCGGAGGCGGGCGTCGGCTCCTCTTCCTCGGGGGCGGGCTCATCCTCCTGCTCCTCCTCGCCGTCAAGCGAAACGACGGGTATCTCAGGCTCGATGTATTCCTCGGGGTTGAGCCAAAGCTCATCCAGAGCGCTGCTCTCAGGCTCGGCGGGCTGCTCCTCCTCGGTGACCTCGCGCAGCTTGACGTACTGCTTTTTTACCCGCATCTTGAGCAGGCGGATCTTGGTCAGCATCTC
>ERZ780075.106-NODE-106-length-40632-cov-4.798630_pt1 | contig 40632 bp, 30 predicted proteins | sample MGYA00511839_ERZ780075 | MGnify/ENA primary metagenome ERZ780075 (study PRJEB29588, sample SAMEA2155953) | human gut metagenome | biome: human gut; feature: human-associated habitat; material: faeces | place: Denmark | collected 2008/2010 ...
GTACATGGCTCTGTGCCGCAAGGTTGTAAACCTCTGTAGGTTTCACCTTGTTCATCACCTGGATGATACTCATGGAGTCACCGAGGTCGGCATAATGAAGATGGAAATTTGGGGTACCTTCCAGATGAGCGATGCGCTCGCGATAGTCGGTAGATGAACGTCGGATAGTTCCGTGAACATCATACCCCTTACTCAGCAGCAACTCTGCCAAATAAGAGCCATCCTGACCTGTAATACCCGTGATTAAAGCTACTTTTCTTTTTTCCATTTATTTTTTATATATGATAAATTAATAAATTTCTTATACCTTTGCATAAAAACCCCACACGCCCTTTCATGGCGTGCGGAACACACTTCATATTTATCCGGATGCAAAAGTACGATTTTTTTTTCAAACCATCAAACATTCTGATGTTTATTTGCCGAAATCGCTGATATTGAACCAATTTGAAACTAAGAAGTAACGGTTTGCGTCTCCGGCCAGTTGACCAGATACAACTTTTCGGTGGCACGGGTGAAGGCGGTGTAGAGCCAGTGGATATAATCGGGCGTGAGCATGTCGTCCGTCATGTAACCCTGATCCACATAAACATGCGCCCACTGTCCGCCCTGCGCCTTGTGGCACGTCACGGAATAGGCGAATTTCACTTGCAGCGCGTTGAAGAACGGGTCTTGCTTCAGACGTTTGTATTTCTCGCTTTTGCGCGTGATGTGGGCATAGTCGTCCATCACACGCAGGTACAGATTGTTGTTTTGCTCGCGCGACAGCGCCGGCGACTCCGCATAGAGCGCGTCGAGGATTATTTTCGCATCGATTTCCGCATTGTTGTAGTCAGGGAACTCGAGCGTCACGTCGGCAAAGCGGAAGCCGTATTCCTCCGTCACCTCAGAGATGCGTTTCACCACCGCCACATCGCCGTTTGCGATGAAGTCGATGCCGTCGTAGTCGGCAGCCCAGAAATAGTTGTTTTTCGCCACGAGCAGCATGTCGCCGGTGGTTATTTCCGCGTCCATATACAGCACCCGTGCGCGTATTCCCTGGTTGAACATCACCGCCCTCTTGTTGCTCCTCGTGATGATTATTGTCTCAGCCGCGCCTCCCTCCTGCGCGTAGCATTCATCGACCTTTTCCGACAGAAACTCACCGCTCACCACCTCCACGTCGTCGAAGCCGGAGATTTCGAGCGTCGGCGCCTCCAGCTTTCCCGAAGCGATAATCTGCCGTATCATCGTGGCGTTGTGCAGTATGCCCGACGAGCTGCGCTGTCGCGCCACCTCGGTCAGCGAGAAGCTGTAGACCGTAAGGGCGTAGCCCTGCAGCGTGGCAGGCGCGAGAGGCGGTGCAGCCCACCGGCGTCAGCTGAGCCACGTCGCCGAGCAGAATCAGGCGGCATCCCTCGCCGCTGTAAACGTAGGTGATAAGGTCGTCGAGCAGGCATCCCGTGCCAAACACCGCCCCTTCCGACGCGTTGTTGGCAATCATCGACGCTTCGTCGACAATAAACAGCGTGTTCTTGTGGTTGTTGCGAGCAAGGCAGAAATGCGAGTCCTCGGGGTTGTAGCGCCGGCTTTGGTAGATTTTGCGGTGTATGGTGAACGCACTGTGGCGCGAGTATGCCGCAAACACCTTCGCCGCCCGTCCCGTAGGCGCCAGCAGCACAGCCTGTCGGCGCAGTGCCGGCAAAGCTGCGACAAGCGCTCCTGCGAGCGATGTTTTGCCCGTTCCGGCATATCCGTTGAGCAGAAAGACCGAGCGGTCGTCGGTGTCGGCGACAAACTTGCTCAGCGCGGCAATGATTTCCATCTGCTGGCTGTTGGGCTCGTAGGGAAGTTTGCGGAGTATCTCCGATCCGATTATGCGTTCAGTCTGGTTCATGTGTGCAAAGCTACAGAAAAGAATTTGATTTTAAAAAAAAATAGTTTGAGGGACTCTAGGGACTTTAAGGACTCTAAGAGAAAATCAAAATCAAGCAAGCTTGATTTTGATTTTCTCTCGCCTTGCACTATCTTTGCAGTCTGAAATTAAGATAATTAGAAAATAATCATATAAATGTCGATAGATAACATCATTTCTGCGGCTACAGCCGAGGCGCTGAAGTCGCTCTATGGTTTGGAGGTAGAGGCTTCAACCATCGTGCCGCAAACAACGAAAAAAGAGTTTGAAGGCAACCTTACAATAGTGGTATTCCCGTTCTTGAAAGCGTCGCACAAAGCACCCGATGCAACAGCCAAGGAGATAGGCGATTATCTCGTTGCCAACTGCGAGGCGGTGAAGGAGTATAACGTGATAAAGGGCTTCCTCAACATCACTGTAGAGCCGAAATTCTGGCTCGGAGTGCTCGACCATATCCACGCAACAAAAGACTATGGCTTCAAGACCGCCGACGACAACAGCGAGCTGGTGATGATTGAATATTCGTCGCCAAACACCAACAAGCCGCTTCACCTCGGCCACGTGCGCAACAACCTGCTTGGCTACAGCCTGTCGCGCATCATGCAGGCCAATGGCTACAAGGTGGTGAAAACCAATATCGTGAACGACCGCGGCATCCATATCTGCAAATCGATGCTCGCATGGCAGAAGTGGGGCAACGGCGCTACTCCGGAATCGACCGGCAAGAAGGGCGACCACCTTATCGGTGATTTCTATGTGGCTTTCGACAAGCACTATAAAGCCGAAGTGAAGGAACTCGAGGAGAAAGGCATGACCAAGGAAGAGGCAGAGGCAGCGTCGCCATTGATGCAGGAGGCACGCGAGATGCTCCGCCGCTGGGAAGCCGGCGACGAGGAGGTGCGTTCGCTGTGGCGCACGATGAACTCATGGGTGTATGCCGGATTTGACGAGACCTACAAGCGTCTGGGCGTAGACTTCGACAAAATCTACTATGAAAGCCAGACATATCTCGAGGGTAAGGAGAAGGTGCTTGAAGGCTTGGAGAAAGGCATCATGTACCGCAAGGAAGACAACTCCGTGTGGGCAGACCTTACCGCCGACGGACTCGACCACAAACTGCTGCTCCGCAGCGACGGCACATCAGTGTATATGACCCAGGACATCGGTACCGCCAAGCTGCGTTACCAGGACTATCCTATAGACAAGATGATCTACGTGGTGGGCAACGAGCAGAACTACCACTTCCAGGTGCTCTCACTGCTGCTCGACAAGCTCGGCTTCAAATGGGGCAAGGACCTTGTGCACTTCTCATACGGAATGGTAGAGCTGCCAGAAGGCAAGATGAAGTCGCGCGAAGGCACCGTAGTCGACGCCGACGACCTTATGGACGCCATGGTGCAGAACGCCAAAGAGATGTCGGCAGAGATGGGCAAACTGCAGGACCTTCCACAGGAAGAGGCCGACAAGATTTCGGCAATCATCGGACTCGGCGCGTTGAAATATTTCATTCTTAAAGTCGACCCTCGCAAGAACATGACGTTCAACCCGAAAGAATCAATCGACTTCAACGGCAACACCGGACCGTTTGTGCAGTACACCTACGCCCGCATCCAGTCGGTGCTCCGCAAGGCAGCCGACAAGCAGGTCAGCGAAGCGTTTGACGCATCGGCAGTTGCTCTCAACGACAAAGAGATATCGCTCATCCAGCGTCTCGCCGACTTCCCGGCAATCGTAGCCGAGGCAGGGCGCACCTACAGCCCGGCGTTGGTTGCCAACTACGTCTACGAACTTGTGAAAGAATACAACCAGTTCTACCACGACTATAAAATCCTCGGCGAGGAAAACGCCGACCTGCGCGGCTTCCGCCTGACATTGTCGCGCACCGTAGGCGACATCATCCGCCAAGGCTTCTGGATGCTCGGCATCGAAGTGCCGGAACGCATGTAAAAGTGGTTGATTATGGATAATTAACAATGTCGGTGAACCTAATGCTGAAAAATAGCGTTATCTTCACCGACAACTTTTAAAAAAACAGAAAATATGGAAAATTACAATCAGCAATACGGTTATGGGGCACAGCCAACCATAACGTTGACCCACAGCGTGTCGAAAGTGATGCGCAGCGTCTATATGCGAATGTTTCTTGGTCTGCTCGTCACCGCCGGCGTTGCAATCTATGTTGCAGCGACACCAGCGATAATGAGCGCCATCTTCTCAAGCAAGCTGACATTCTGGGGCTTGATAATCGCCGAATTTGCCTGCGTGATAGCAATCACGGGAGCCATCAACAAGCTCAGCACGTTTGCCGCAACCTCGTTGTTCTTCCTTTACGCCGTGCTCAACGGCGTGGTGTTCTCTTCGATATTCTGGTTTTTTGAGCTCGGGTCGATAGCCTACACCTTTGCCATAACGGCAGGCGTGTTTGGCGCGATGAGCATCTACGGCTATCTGACAAGCAACGACCTTACAAAAATGGGCTCGTTCCTGTTTATGGCGCTTATCGGCTTGATTATCACAACGATTGTCAACATCTTCGTGGGCAGCAGCACCCTTGAATGGCTGATTTCGTTTGCCGGCGTGGCAATCTTCATCGGCCTCACCGCATGGGACACCCAGAAAATCAAACAAATGGTGCAGTACAGCGACTCGTCGCAAGTGGGCAAAATCGCCACAATCGGCGCGTTGACGCTCTATCTTGACTTCATCAACCTGTTCCTCTACATGCTCCGTTTCTTCGGCAACAGCAGAAACTAAGCCACAGGCATACAAAAACACAAACGCCCTCCGCAGGAATTGTCCCGCCGGAGGGCGTTTGCTTTGGAGGCATGCGGCGGATTGCCTCTTCGTTTTTTGCTTTTGCGCAAAAGCAATTATCGGGATAAAGATTGGTGGTTTTGGCAGAAAATTGGCTAACTTTGAGAGCTGAAAAAAGAAAATAGACCTAACACGTTACGACAATGAATAAGATTGTAGAGAAAAAGCATTTCTCGGAAAAGGTGGTGCAGCTTGTGGTAGAGGCGCCGCTGATAGCACGCTCGCGCCGTGCCGGGCATTTCGTTATTGTCCGTGCCGACGAGCATGGCGAGCGCATCCCGTTGACCATCGCCGACTCCGACACCACTGCAGGGACAATAACCCTTGTGGTGCAGGCTGTAGGCAAGTCGACAAAAAAAATCTGCGACAAGGCAGTGGGCGACAGTCTCCACGATGTGGTAGGCCCGTTGGGACAAGCCACCAAGATAGAAAAGGTGGGCACCGTGGTGTGTTGCGGCGGCGGAGTAGGCGTAGCGCCGTTGTTGCCCATCATCCGCGCCATGAAGCAAGCCGGCAACCGCGTGGTCAGCGTGCTTGCCGGACGCACCAAGGATTTGATTATACTTGAGGACGAGGTGCGCCGCTCAAGCGACGAAGTGGTGATAATGACCGACGACGGCTCCTACGGGCAGAAAGGACTGGTGACCGAAGGCGTGGAGCAAGTGATCAACCGCGAGAAGGTGGACCAGGTAGTGACCATCGGTCCGGCGGTGATGATGAAGTTTGTCGCACTGCTTACAAAAAAATACGACATCCCTACCGTCTGCTCGCTCAACACCATCATGGTCGACGGCACAGGCATGTGTGGCGCCTGTCGGGTTACCGTAGGCGGCCGTACGCGCTTCGTCTGCATCGACGGGCCGGAATTTGACGCGCATCAGGTGGATTTCGACCAGATGATGATGCGCCTTCATGCTTACGACAACGAAAACAAGAACTGACATGGAAGAGACAAAAGATATGCGCATGGCAGAATGGCGCGAGGCACTGCGCAAGGCAAAGACAGCTAAGGAACGCACCTCGACACCGCGTGTGAAGATGCCCGAGCTTGCGGCAGACTACCGCGTGACGTGCAATGAGGAAGTGAATCAAGGGTTGACGCTCGAGATGGCTATGGCAGAAGCCTCACGGTGTCTTGACTGCGCCAACCCGCAATGCGTCACAGGCTGCCCTGTGGGCATCGACATTCCCGGATTTATCAAAAACGTGGAGCGCGGCGAGTTTGCCGAGGCAGCCAGTGTGATAAAAAAGACCAGCGCGCTTCCGGCAGTTTGCGGACGCGTCTGCCCCCAGGAAAAGCAGTGTGAGAGCCGTTGCATACACACCAAGATGAAACGCGAAGCCGTGGCGATAGGCTATCTGGAACGCTTCGTAGCCGACTGGGCGCGCAGCCACGGTTCGGCCGACGCGGAAAAACCCGCCGCAAACGGCATCAAGGTGGCAGTTGTGGGCAGCGGACCCGCCGGACTCGCCTTTGCCGGCGACATGGCGAAGCGCGGCTACAGCGTCACGGTCTACGAGGCGCTGCATGAGATTGGCGGAGTGCTAAAATACGGCATCCCCGAGTTCCGCCTGCCGAATGCCATCGTCGACACCGAAATCGACGGTCTGCGCCGTCTGGGCGTGGAGTTCGAGGCCAACTGCATTGTCGGCAAGACATTAAGCTACGACGACCTCCACGCCATGGGCTTCAAAGGCATTTTCGTGGCGTCGGGAGCCGGACTGCCAAGGTTTATGAACATTCCCGGCGAGAATCTCAACGGAGTGATGTCGAGCAATGAATTCCTGACACGGGTCAATCTGATGGGAGCCGCCAGTCAGGATGAAGACACCCCCGTCCTCCACGGCCACAATGTGGCAGTGATTGGCGGCGGCAATACGGCGATGGACTCCGTGCGCACAGCGCGTCGCATGGGCGCAGAAAACGTGATGCTCGTCTACCGCCGTTCGGAAGACGAGATGCCGGCGCGCCGCGAGGAAGTGAAACACGCCAAGGAAGAAGACGTGCGTTTCCTCACGCTCCACAACCCATTGGAATATGAGGGCGACGAGAAAGGCAATGTGCGCCTGATGCGCCTGCAGCGGATGGAACTCGGCGAACCCGACGAGTCGGGACGCCGCTTTCCGGTGGCTGTTGATGGCGCAGTGGAGGATGTGCCCGTCGATTTGGTGATTGTCAGTGTAGGCGTGTCGCCAAACCCGTTGATTCCGAATGCGATTCCAGAACTTGAGGTGAGCCGCAGAGGCACCATCGTGGTCGACGAGTCGACAATGCGCTCATCGCTGCCCGACATCTATGCCGGAGGCGACATTGTGCGTGGCGGAGCGACCGTGATTCTCGCGATGGGCGACGGACGCCGCGCCGCGGCAGAGATGGACAAAAGCTTGCAGAACCAATAATACCAAAAAATATGGACAACTTCAAGATTACGGCTATAGGATTGATGTCGGGCACATCGCTTGACGGTCTCGACGTGTGCTGCGCCACATTTTTCAAAACCGACGGCCGATGGCGTTTCGCAATCGATGCGGCACGCGGCTATGACTATCCCGACGATTTGAAATACCGTCTCGGCACGGGAGCGCAACAGATGTCGGCACACGACTTTGTGGCGTTCCACAGCGAATACGGCAAGTTTCTTGGCGAGCGTGTCGCCGACTTTATGAAGGAATACGGCATACGTCCCGACATCGTGGCGTCGCATGGACACACCATCTTTCATGAGCCAGGCAAGCGCATAATGTTTCAGATAGGCGACGGCGCAGCGATTGCAGCCGAGGCGCGTGTGCCTGTGGTCAGCGATTTCCGTCGTCTTGACATAATGCTCGGCGGACAGGGTGCCCCGCTTGTGCCGATTGGCGACCGTCTGCTTTTTGCCGACTATGATTTCTGTCTGAACATAGGAGGATTCTCCAACATATCGTATGAGTGCGACGGAGAGCGGCAGGCGTTTGACATCAGTCCGGTCAACTATGTGCTCAACCACTACTGCCGTCAGCGTGGCCTGGAGTTTGACCGCGATGGACTGATTGCCCGCAGCGGCACAGTCGATGCCGAATTGCTCGCCAGTCTCGACGCATTGCCATTCTACTCACAGACAGGCGCGAAGTCGCTTGGCCGCGAATGGGTGGAGAAAGAGATATTTCCGATGATTGACAGCCGTCGGCTTGAATTTGCCGACCTGCTCTCCACCTTCACCGAGCATGCCGCCCGTCAGGTGGCACGCGTAGTGCGCAGGGTAGGCAAGCCGCATCCCACAATGCTTATAACCGGCGGCGGCGCGCTCAACGTCTATCTTGTGGAGCGCATCCGCGAGCTGGCAGGTTGCGAAGTCAAGATACCTCCACGTCAGATAATTGAATTCAAGGAGGCGTTGATTTTCGCGTTTCTCGGCGCGCTTTATATGGCAGACGAGGCAAGCTGCCTGTCGTCGGTCACCGGGGCGGCATGCGACAACATCGGAGGAATGCTGTTTAAAATTTAGAGACATCTGTCAACGAAAAAGACTTAACGCAGCGGATTCCGCTGCGTTAAGTCTTTTTAACAGTATCGGCGGTTGCCACACACCATTGCCTTCTGGCAAACTATGTGGTTCTATTTTGGATAGAAATCAAAGATTTTTCAGTAAAAAACCTTAAATGGTGGCAAATTGCCACCGCCGTGACTTTTGTTGTCCAGGCAGTTGGCGGTTGCGGTTGCTATTTGCCAAAAAATATGTGTAATTTTGTCGTTGGAAAGATTCGTTTTAGAAAAAAATAGCTTCAATGGCAAAACCGAATATCCTTATAATATATACCGGAGGAACAATCGGCATGATTGAAAACCCGGTGACGAAGTCGCTGCAACCGTTCGACTTCACGCACCTTATCGACAATGTGCCCAAAATCAAGAAGCTCAATTATTCCATCAACAATATCCAGTTTCACCCACCGATCGACTCGTCAAACATGAATCCGTCGCACTGGGTTGAAATCGCACAGAGCATCGAGGAGAACTATGCCAGCTACGACGGCTTTGTGGTGCTTCACGGCACCGACACGATGGCATACACCGCCTCCGCGTTGAGTTTTATGCTCGAGAACCTGCACAAGCCCGTCATCATCACCGGCTCCCAGCTTCCAATCGGCGAAGTGCGTACCGACGGAGAAGAAAACCTCATCACAGCACTTCAGATAGCCGCCGCCCGCGACAAGAACGGCGACCCGATGGTGCAGGAAGTGGCGATATTGTTTGAAGACTATCTATGGCGCGGCAACCGCAGCACAAAGATGAGCGCCGACCATTTCAACGCCTTCAAGAGCAACAATTATCCCGACCTTGCCCGCATAGGCCTCGGCATTCATTTCCATGAAGAAGCATTGTGGCGCCAACGCTCGCAGCGACCGCTTAAAGTGCAGACCGCAATGGACCGCAACGTGATGTTTATCGACATGTTTCCAGGCGTCACCGAGAGTACACTCCGCTATCTTCTCAACGCCCCCGACGTGAAAGGCATCGTGCTCAAGACCTATGGCGCCGGCAACGCCCCGACCGACAAATGGTTTGTCGACCTGATGCGCGACGCCGTAAAGCGCGGCGTTGTGATAGTCAACGTTTCGCAATGCGTCAACGGCGGAGTCCACAGCGAGCGCTATATGACAGGCAACACGCTGCAGTCGACCGGTGTGGTCAGCGGATACGACATAACATCAGAGGCAGCCATCACCAAGCTGATGTATCTATTCGGCATGGGGCTTCGGTCAGAACAGGTGAAGAAATATCTCAATTGCTCGCTGTGTGGAGAGATAACAATTTAAGCCTTTGAACAGAAGCATTTTATATTTGAGACAGGGATAATAATGCTTAAAGAATTTTAAATGCGGAAAATTTTCGCTAATAGCATTGCCGTGTAAAAAAAATATAGTAATTTTGCAGCGGTTTTCAAAAGAGAGAAACATTAGTAAATATTCACTATTATAAATCAAACAACAATGAGCAATCTTGATTTGACAAAGTACGGCATTACTGGCGCTACAGTAATCGCACACAACCCATCTTACGAGCAATTGTTTGAAGAAGAGACAAAAGCAGGTCTCGAAGGTTATGAAGTAGGTCAGCAGACAGAACTCGGTGCAGTCAACGTGATGACAGGTATCTACACCGGTCGTTCGCCTAAAGACAAATACATCGTAAAGGATGCCAATTCAAAGGACACTGTATGGTGGACTTCTGAAGAATATAAGAACGACAACCACCCAATGTCGGAAGACGTATGGAACAAGGTTAAGACTATCGCCAAGAGCGAGCTTTGCAACAAGAACCTCTATGTTGTAGACGGATTCTGCGGCGCAAACAAGGACACTCGTATGGCAGTTCGTTTCATCGTTGAGGTTGCATGGCAGGCTCACTTCGTTACAAACATGTTCATCCGTCCAACAGAAGAAGAGTTGAAGAACTTCGAGCCAGATTTCGTTGTTTACAACGCATCAAAGGCAAAAGTTGAGAACTATAAAGAACTCGGACTCAACTCTGAGACTTGCGTAGCCTTCAACGTAACATCAAAAGAGCAGGTAATCATCAACACTTGGTATGGTGGTGAGATGAAGAAAGGTATGTTCTCAATGATGAACTACTTCCTGCCATTGAAGGGCATCGCATCAATGCACTGCTCTGCAAACTGCGACATGAACGGAGAGAACACAGCAATCTTCTTCGGTCTTTCAGGAACAGGTAAGACAACCTTGTCAACAGATCCTAAGCGTAAACTTATCGGTGACGACGAGCACGGATGGGACGACAACGGCGTGTTCAACTTCGAAGGCGGCTGCTATGCAAAGGTTATCAACCTCGACAAAGAGTCAGAGCCAGATATCTACAACGCAATCAAGCGCAACGCACTTCTTGAGAACGTAACAGTTGATGCAAACGGCAAGATCGATTTCGCAGACAAGAGCGTAACAGAAAACACTCGTGTTTCTTACCCAATCTTCCACATCAACAACATCCAGCCGGGTTCTTCTGCACCAGCAGCAAAGCAGGTAATCTTCCTGTCGGCAGACGCATTCGGTGTATTGCCTCCAGTATCTATCCTTACTCCGGAGCAGACTAAGTACTACTTCCTCTCTGGCTTTACAGCAAAGTTGGCAGGTACAGAGCGCGGTATCACAGAGCCTACTCCAACATTCTCTGCATGCTTCGGTCAGGCATTCTTGGAATTGCACCCAACAAAATATGCAGAAGAGTTGGTTAAGAAGATGGAGAAGAACAACGCTAAGGCTTACCTCGTAAACACTGGTTGGAACGGAACAGGCAAGCGTATCTCTATCCGCGACACTCGTGGCATCATCGACGCTATCTTGAGCGGCGACATCGACAAGGCTCCTACAAAACAGATCCCGATGTTCGACTTCAAGGTTCCGACAGTATTGCCAGGTGTAGCAACTGAAATCCTTGACCCACGCGACACTTACGCTGATGCAGCACAGTGGGAAGAGAAAGCTAAGGATTTGGCTGCCCGCTTCATCAAGAACTTCAAGAAATATGAGAACAACGAGGCAGGTAAGGCTCTTGTAGCTGCCGGTCCGAAGTTGTAATCAGAACTTAAAGATTCAAATATCGGAGAGCGCGTCCAATTGAGGGCGCGCTCTCTTTGCTTTTTGTGGAAGGCCTGATGCAATAAAACGCGATGGCGTGCGTTTAAACATTAGAATAAAAGTATGCTTTTCTATGAGACTCAATTTTACTAAGATATTTATTGCAGCCGCAATCGTATTGGCTGCCACAGTGACATCGTGTAAGGCTCCGCAGTCGTTGGCATATTTCGAGAATGCCGACAGCTTGAAAACAGTCGGAACAACAGCACTCGACTATGCCGTTAAAATCCGTCCGGCCGACGAGCTGATAATCACGGTCAACTCCATTGTGCCGGAGGCAACAGCCGCCTACAACCTTCCGCTCGTCAATCCGTCGCTTGAGGGAGAGGTGGGTGTGTCGTCGACACCGCAGAACCAGACCTATATTGTCAATACTGACGGGGAAATAACAATGCCCGTTATTGGAAAGATACATGCAGCCGGAATGACAACAAAAGGTTTGGGAGACTATCTGACAGAAAAGATTTCGAAGGAGGTTGACAGCCCTGTTGTCCGCGTCCAGCTTGCAAATTTCCGCGTCAACGTGCTTGGCGAGGTGAAACGTCCGGGCGCAATCGAAGCCAAAAGCGAGCGGTTCACCATTTTTGACGCGCTTGCCGCTGCCGAGGACATGACAGAATACGGCGAACGCACAAACGTGATGGTGATACGCGAGGAAAACGGACAACGCGCCTACCACCGCGTGAATCTTAAAGATGCGAAAATCGTAGACTCGCCATATTACTATCTTCAGCAGAACGACGTGGTCTATGTGCAGCCTAACAAAATCAAGGCAGGCAATGCGAAATACAGCCAGAACAACGCATTCAAGGTGACAGTGGTTTCCACTGTTGTCAGCGCAGTGTCGGTTATCGCGTCACTTGTAATTGCATTGGCAGTCAAATAACAGCGAAAATGCTCAATATCCACCGGGCATATTTCTACGTGTTCTTCGTCAGCGTGCTGGGCTTGTTTTTGGCTCCGCATTTATTGTCGTTTCTTGACGAATTGTGTCTGTTGGCATTTGCAGTGCTCGCTGTCGTCGACATGACGTTCAACCGCTGCTTCGGCAAGTATAAGTTGATGTTTGTGCTGCTTGGCGTGATGGCGTTGTATTTGGCATATTCTCTTGTCGCGTCACCATACAATATACCGAAGGCGCAGATTAACGACTTTATTGCTCAGTGCAAGCCGCTGATAGCTTTTTCAGTAAGTTATGCCATTGCGCCGCAGTTCACCGCCAACGAGAAGTGGGTGTTGAAAAAGGTGTGTATTTTCTTGGCGTTTATGGCATTTTTCGTCATCGCCGCCGACATCTACGATGTGACTATCTTCCATGTCTACTATGGCGGTCTGACTTGTGTGGGCTGTGCTATGGTTTATTTGCTGATGTCGTATGACAACGACAACCCACGGGCATATACACGGTCGGATCTTATATGGACCTGCGTAATCCTGTTGCTCGGACTGATATGCACCCGCTCGAAATATTATGGGTTTGTGGTGCTGACATTCTATATGCTGTTTGTTTATCGTCCCGGCACGGTCAATTTCAAAAGTGTGCGCAACGTTGTCGTAGCCACACTCGCATTCGTGCTTGTGGTGCTTGTGGCTTGGAAAAAAATTGAATACTATTTTATAACCGGAAATTCCGACACGTTTGACCCCGACGTGATGGAGACCTACGCCCGGCCCGTGCTGTTCGGCGGAATGGTGCTTGTGCTTGCCGACCACCTGCTGTTGGGTAGCGGTTTGGCTACATACGCCACCTACTCGTCAGGGCCTGATGTCAGTTACTCGGATTTGTACTATGACTATGGCATAAACCTGCTTTGGGGGTTGTCGCCCACTTATGGTGACTTTATCGCAGACACTTTCTATCCCGAGCTTGCGCAGTTTGGGTTGTTGGGAATATTCTTCTTTGGCTATTTCTGCTGGTGGATATGGCGGAAATACCGCATCGTGATGCGCACTCATCATTATCAGCTGTTTGGAATTGGAGTGATGTCATTTGCGTTCCTTGCCATTGACGGTACAGCTGGCTGCGCGGTGCTTCAAGCATCAGGGTCGCTTCTGATGGCAGTGATGGGAATTGTCGCCGCGCAAGCCAAAGCGGTGACCAAAGAAGAGGCGAAAGCGTTGCTGGCGCGTCCGGTGACAGAGTTTTATGATAATAAAAAAGAAAAAATAGAATATGGCTACAAGTTCTGACAAGGTGGATTTCAGCCGTTTGCGCTATGAAATCCGTAAGCATTGGTGGTGGTTTATCGCCTCGTTTGCAGCGATGATGGCAATCGCCGCAGTCTATATGCTTAAAAACAATCCTGAATTCAAATTCCACGCCGACATTATGATCGAACAGGAAGAAGGCGGCGGAATGGGCGGCGGAATGATGCAGATGATGAAGCAGTTCTCGATGGGCTCGTTCGGCGGCGGTTCGGTCGATGATGAGATGGCGGTTCTGCAGTCGCGCAGCCTGCTCTGCGAGGCAATCAACAAGTTGGGATTGCAGTATGACTACAAGGGTGTTGACGGAATGCGCAAGCTGTCGCTCTACCGCAAGTCGCCCGTTGAATTGTCAACGAATGTTGACCTCGACACGCTTCAAAGTGGGGCGACATTCAAGATTAATCTGCGTTCTGACGGCAAGATTGACGTCAAGGTGAAAGGCAAATGGTTCTCCACGCTGTTCAAACAAGACGGCATGACATTGCCGGCAACGGTGAAACTTCCCGACGGAGCGTTCACCATCCGCCGCACGGCATTTTATAAAGCCGGGGAGGAGCGCAAGCTTACAGTGGAAGTGAACGGCACCGCACAAACATATGACGACTATTCCAAGATATACTACGCCGACGTGCCGTCGCTGAAATCCAATGGCATCACGCTATTCTATCAGGACGAGGACAAGCAGCGCGGCAAGGATTTGCTCAACATGGTTGTGGAGCTCTACAACATCCGTCGTCTGCGCGAGGAGCAGACAAAGGCTTCACGGGAGATAGCCTTTATCGACGACCGTCTTGCGTCCTTGACAAGTCAATTGTCTGAGTCGGAGAAGCAGCTTGAGGAGTTCAAGACCGCCAACGATGTTACCGACATCGCCGCCGAGGCGAAAGTTCTGCTCGAGCAAACATCGAAAAACAAGGCTTCGATTGTGGGCTTGCAGACACAATTGTCGATATTCGACATGATTTGCGAGTTCCTTGATGACCCGAAGAATAAGTATTCCATGATTCCTGTTACCAGCGGACAGGACTATGAAAGTGCCGCAAAATCAATTGAGTCCTATAATCAGTTGATTCTTGAACGCACCAAGCTTGACATGGCAGCCAAGCACGACAACAAGGCTCTGCAGGCTCTCAACAAGCAGATTGACGGTATGCGCGGAGGTGTGATAGAAACGATGCGCAAGGCGCGTGAAAGTGCTGAGATTGCCTACAACGACTTCGTTCGAGAAGATGGCAAATATGCGTCGAGGTTGAAACAGTTGCCGTCGCACGAGCGTCGTTATGTCGATCTCTACCGGGATACTGAAATAAAGAATAATCTTTACATTTTTCTGCTTGAGCAGCGCGAGTCGAATGCATTGAAATTTGGAGTGCAGGAGATAGGCCGCATTATTGACCCCGCTTATCATGAAGTTAAAAAGGCTTGGCCTAAGGGCTCAATTGTGTTTGGCGCAGCTTTGGTTTTGGCAATCATAATTCCGTTGCTGATTCTCATGCTGCGCGCCATCCGCACAAAACGGATAATGATTCGTCAGGATTTGGAGAAATTGACCGATTTTGAGATTGTAGGAGAAGTGGCAGACAATGAGCCGGCAGGGATGCGCCGAGTGCGCGACCGTCTGATTGCTTCCGAAGGAGTAGGCGTGGTAGCCATAGCCTGTGTCAAGTCGGAGTCGGGAACAGCCGGCATTGCCGCCGCTCTCGCCACCTCGTTCGGTAATGCTTTGAGAAAGGCGGTAGTGGTTGATTTATGCGGAAATTCAAGCGCGGCAGCCACTCTTGATGACTATCTCGTTGGAAAAGCGACGATTGACAGTGTTGTCGGCGGAAACGCAGACGGATTTGATGTAATTGCGTCCAGAGGCGACCAATCAATCGATTTGATTGCTTCGGAACAGTTTGCTGTGCTTGTCGACAGCCTGCGCAAGAATTATGATTATGTAATCCTTGCCGGCGACGCATTTGGCGACTATAGCGCGTTCAGCGTTGTAGCCACAATGGCAGACCGCATGCTTGGCTATGTTGAGGCTGGTGAGCTTAGAGAAAACTTTACTGAATTTGACAATGAGTTGAAGGCACTTTCGTTGCCGAGTGGATATATCTTTCAAAAATAGTTATGAGAGTACTGATTGTAAATAAGTTCTATTATCCGCGCGGCGGCGACTGCGTGTGCGCGATGTCGCTTGAGCGACTGCTGCGCGAGCGGGGACATCAGACGGCGGTCTTTGCAATGGACTATCCTGACAATATAGCAACCGATTTCAATCAATATTATGCTCCGGAGGTGTCATTCTCCGGAGGAATTGGCGGCAAACTGGCGGCGGCAAGGCGCATATTCGGCGGTGCTGGTGTTAAGGCGGCATTTGCCAGGCTTCTCAGCGATTTCAAGCCAGACGTGGTGCACTTCAACAACATCCACTCCTATCTGTCGCCTGTAATCGTGGAAATGGCTAAGAAATTCGGAGCCAGGACAGTGTGGACGATGCACGATTACAAACTTGTATGTCCGTCATACAGCTGCCTGAACGATGGCAAGGTGTGCGAGCAATGTATAGAAGGCAGCAAACGTGGAGTCTATTCCAACCGTTGTATGAAAGGCAGCCGTGCGGCGAGCCTGCTGGCATGGCTTGAGGCGGAAAAATGGAATACGAAGCGCTTGCAGCGCGCCACGGACACGTTTGTCTGTCCAAGCGAGTTTATGGCAGCGAAAATGAAGCAGGGGGGCTTTGATGAGAAAAAAATCAAGGTGGTCTGCAACTTTGTCGATCCAGAGAAAGTGAAAGACATCAAAGTGAACACCGAGCGTAAGGACTATTATGCGTATGTGGGACGGCTGTCGGCAGAAAAAGGAGTGGAGACGCTGCTTAAGGCCGCCGTGCAGTTTCAGATACCATTGAAGATAGCCGGCGGCGGGCCGCTTGCCGAAGATTTGAAATCGCGCTACGGACGATGTGACAACATAGAATTTCTTGGGCATCAGAACGCAGCGCAGGTTAAAGAATTGCTGGGAAACGCACGCTTCTCGGTTATGCCGTCGGAATGCTACGAAAACAATCCGTTGAGCGTTATCGAATCGTTGTGTCTGGGCACACCGGTGGTGGGCGCGCGCATCGGTGGAATCCCCGAACTGATACAACCCGGCAGCGGAATGCTTTTCCGCAGCGGCAGTGTCGATTCGCTTGCCAACAACATTGCCGCGGCATGGGAGTCGCCGTTCGACCATGCGGCAATCTCAGCGCAGTCGCTGCCACGCTTCAGTGCCGAGCGCTATCTTGACAGCGTGCTGGAGATATATCAAGGTTAGAAGACCTGTTGGCAGGATTTACGCAGCAGGCAGCCTGTCAGAGGCAGCCTGCTGTCGTTTTATGCCGAAAATGAATTGGGTTAATTTATATTTTGCGAGGATATAGCGGTAAAGGGCCATAGGTCCGGCAACGCCTGCTGATATGACAAGCACTGCGCCGACGGCAAAAAACGGGTCGTCAAGCAGAATGGGCGCGAATTTTTGTAAGGCAGCCTTTGCAGCGCCCTCGAATGTGGTGTGGAACAAATAGATTATATAGCTTGTCGCCGATATTGTCAGCAAACCATTGATTTTTTTTGCTCCTCTTGAAATGATGTCGGACAAATAAATTATTGTTGCAATCCCGACAAAAGGGATGACTGAATGACATACGTCAAATCTTATATAAAAGTATTCAAGCGCGGCAAATGACAGGCATACAGCCCAAAACGGAATTTTTACGGATGTTGCAATCTTGCTCCAGTCGCAACAAACAGCACCAAGCATAAAAAACACCAACATGCTCTGGAATTGTTTGAAACAAAACACTTCCGGCAGGAACGGAGGAATGCAGTACAGAAGCAATGCCGCACCAAGGAGCAATAATCTTTTTTGTTTCGTCGCAAACAGCGGCGCGATGACAAACATCCACCACAAAGCCCAGATAAACCATAAGAAATATCCCGCTTCAGGAAAATACAGCATTTTTATATATGCATAGGCAGTTACTGGATTCTCAACAAGCGCATGCTTTTCTGTCAGCATCTTGATTGAGATGACAATCACAGAAACAACGACATATGGGAGCATCAAACGCTTCAGCTTCTTGACCAAAAACTTCGAGTATGACTCTCCTTCCTTTTTTGTCGCCATATAGATGAAGCCGCTGGCAAACATGAACAACGGCATGTGGAAAGAATAAATGAGTTTGTTCAAACATTCATACCAAACCGGAGAGTTCTCGGGAATGTAATGGCCTACAACCACCAGGACGATGCATAAGGCTTTTGCTATGTCGAATAGAACGATTCTTTGCATATTGATGAAAACAAATAGTAACGTTGTGCAAAGGTAGTGAATTATCATCTAAACCTAAATTAGTTTGTTTGGGAAATAATAATTACCTTTGCAATTCGTTATGTAATATAGTGGACACTAAAAGGCGCGTATAGATATGGCAAAAAATATAGTACAAGGCAGTTTAATTACTACATTACGTTGTAACGCAAAATGCAATATGTGTAACATTTGGAAACATCAAACTCGGCCAGAGGAAGAGATTGATGCTTCTTATTATGAGAAATTACCTGCCGGACTTCGAATAAATATCACTGGTGGAGAATGCACCATCCGCAAGGACATAGATAAAATTTTCGAGATACTTTATCCCAAATCATCGTTGCTTGAGTTAAGTACAAATGGCTATAATACAGAAACGATAGTCGCTCTTGCCAATAAATATCCCAACATCCTGATTCGTGTCAGTGTGGAAGGATTGCCTGCATTGAATGACAAAAAACGAGGCACGCTCAACGGCTTTGACCACGCTTTGCGCACGATGCTCGAATTGAAAAAAACGAAGTGCAAGAATATCGGCTTCTCCGTGGTCATCTCGCCAGACAATTATAAGGATTTGCTTCATCTTTATGAACTATGTGTCGCTCTTGACGTTGAATTAGGTAATTCTGTGGTGCATAACTCTTGGTATTTCCATAAGGACGACAACCAATTGGAGAGCGCGGATGCTCTTGCCGCACATGAGGAGTTTGTCAAAGCGATGCTCACGTCCAAACGTCGTGGCTTGAAGAACCGGCTGAAAGACTATGGACGCGCATATTTCAATAGAAGTATCCATCGTCGTCTTCGTGGGGATGAGCCAGGATATCGTCCACCATGCGGTGCCCTTACCGATTTCTTCTTTATCGACCCGTGGGGAAATGTGTCGCCATGTAATGGTTCTGGTGAAGAATGGATTATCGGCAATATCAAGGAAGACAGTTTCGAGAACATCATGAAGTCGGAAAAAGCGAAAAAGGCTTTGGAATTGGTGAAGAACTGTAAGCGCAACTGTGCGTTTATAGTGACAGAGCGTCATGATATGGTGCGTCGTCCGTGGATTCCAATAAAATGGATAATCAAAAACAAACTGCGTATCCGTCAAGGAAAAGATATTTGTTGGGATTAATTTGATGTCAATATGAGAATTGACGTCATAGGAACAAGGGGCTTCCCTGGAATACAGGGCGGTGTGGAACGCCATTGCGAACGATTGTATCCGCAAATGAAGGGTGTGTCTGTTCGGGTGTTTCGTAGAAAACCATATGTCAAGACACAGCAAAGTCAGTATTCCGGAATTTCATTCACCGACCTCCCTTCAACACGGATTAGCGGATTTGAAACCGTGCTGCATTCATTGCTTGCCACCCTGATTTCAATGTTTTCTAAAGCCGAAATTGTCCATATCCACAATATCGGACCTGCGATGTTTGCCCCTCTTTTGCGTGCTGTGGGGAAAAAAGTGGTGCTTACTTACCATAGCGCAAACTATGAGCACGACAAATGGAATGCATTTGCAAAAGCAGTGCTCCGGCTGTCGGAGCGGATTGCATTGGCGTCGGCCTCGCAGATTATTTTTGTCAACAAGTTCCAGATGCAGAGATATTCAGAATCTGTCAGGCGTAAATCGACATATATCCCAAACGGTATTGTTCCGATGAGTCCGTCGACAAACCATGACTTCCTTGACAAAATAGGAATCTGTCCGCAAAAATACATACTGTCAGTAGGCAGGATAACGCCTGAAAAAGGCTTCGACCTGCTGATTTCGGCGTATAATAGGCTTGATACAGATGTAAAGCTTGTCTTAGCCGGGGCTCCTGACCAGGATTCAAAATATCTGGAAGAATTGAAATCCATTGCCGGCTCAAATCCAAATGTGGTTTTCTCGGGGTTTACAGATGGCGACAATCTGTCGCAGTTGTATACCAATGCATTGGCTTATGTCCTGTCGTCAAGAATAGAGGGGTTTCCTCTTGTGTTGCTTGAGGCAATCAATTTCAATTTACCGTTGCTCGTTTCGGATATAGAGGCGACGCATCTTCTCAAGCTGTCCGCTAAGTCATATTTTAAGGCAAATGATGCCAACGCGCTTTGTGATAAGCTGTCTGAATTCTTGACCGGCGGCGATAAGGGAGAATATAAGTGCATGGAAGAAGATCCTGCCGACTATTGTTGGGGCAAAATAGCAGAACAGACAATAGCCGTCTATAAAAAAGCAATGCGGAAATGACGGAAACGACAGGCCGGGGAAAGCAATTTCTGAAATCCGTAGGAATATATGCAGTCGGGAATATCGGGTCGAAACTGATTACGTTCCTGATGATTCCGCTGTACACGTTTTTCGTCGAGACGTCGGAGTTCGGTTATTACGACCTGTGTCTTACGGCGGTTATGTTGCTTACGAGTTTTGCTTCGTTGCAACTCCGCGACGGGGCGTTCCGCTTTTTGATTGACAGCAAGACTGACGAGGAAAAAACCGAGGTGGTCAGCGCAACGATGAGGCTGCTGAGCCGCTCGTTGCTCGTTTTCATGCTGTTGTCGGCGATTGTGTCGTTTGTTTATCCGATAAGGTGTCTGTGGCTCTCGTTCGGCTTGTTGGTCTCGATGGCGTTGATTGAAGTGTTCGGGCAGATGGCAAGAGGAGTGGGCGAGACAAAAACGTTTGTTGTCAGCAACATAATCTCGGCATTTTCCATAGGCGCGCTCAGCGTGGTGTTTGTAGTGTGGTGCGGATGGGGGATAACGGGAATCTTCCTTGCCAATATTTTTGCGCGTCTTATAGCTGTTGTGTATATTGAGGTCAGGGTGGGGTTGCTGCGCAAGTATTTCAAGCCCACATTGAAAAATGTAATGCTTACGAAAAAAATATTGCGCTACGTTCTGCCGTTGTTGCCGACGATAATGTGCTGGTGGCTTACCACGAGCAGCGACCGTTTTTTCATACAGCACTACTTCTCATTGTCGGACAACGGAATTTATGCCGTAGCAGCCCGTTTTGGAGCAATAATGCAGATTGTCGGCGCAATAATTTTTCAGGCGTGGCAGGAGATGGCGTTACGGCAGTACAATAGTCCGGACCGTGACAAGTTTTTCTCTGAGATGGTGAATCTCTTCATAATGTTTATGTCGATAGCGGCATTATGTTTTGCGTTTGGTCTGAAGATAGTGTATCCATTTATCGTGAGTCCAGAATATGTTGCAGGAATAGTCTATGTCTTTCCTATAATAGCCTCTTCGGTTCTTTATGCATTGTCAAACATTCTTGAGGTCGGTTATCAATGTTCTTTTGAGACAGGGCGAGCGTTGCTTGGCGTCGGAGTTTCCGCCGCAGTCAACATTCTGCTGAATTTTGTCCTCATCCAGACGATAGGAATATACGGAGTGGTGGTTACCTCGGTTGTCACTTATGCAGTGCTTCTTGGATTCCGTATCCACGATTCCCGCCGTTATTTCAAAATCAATATCTCGAAGATGTCGATTCTGACCGTTGCCATTGGTGCGGTTGGTGTATTCCCGTTTTATTTTACCGACTCGGTGCTTGTGGATGTGGTCATGATAATGATAGGATTGGCGGCAATGACGCTTGTCGCTCCAAGAGTGCTGCGCTCTCTGAGACAGTCAAAACGCGGAAGTTAAATTTCGAATAAGTTTGACTTCAATCGATGCCGTTCCTGGATTTCAGCCATCGTTATTATCTCGTCTTTTGTCAGTTTTGAGAAGACATAGTCTTTCGACAGAATGGCACTTACGAAATCTTTGATTTCGTAGCGCAGACCGTCGCCCAGATACGGATAGAAATATTTTTTGTTTTTGTTTTGGTCTTCGTAGCGCACTTCAAAATAGTCGGTCTTCCACCACGGAGCAGGCACATAGACATATCCTTTTGTGCCGGCAATTGTGAGGTTGCCTTCAGTCTTTACGCCCAAACCCACCTGAAGGGAAGCTACGGCATGGTCGTATCTGAATATTGCTTTGGTGAAAATGTCGACACCGTCTTTCATCCGCGAGTAGAACAGAACGTCCTTGTAATCTGTGCCGAAAAACTTAAGAATAGGCAGCATCGTGAAGCATCCGTTCTCCACCATGCTTCCTCCATAGCGTTTTCCTCCGATGTAGTCCTCGTGCTCGAGCAGGGTGGTCGATGTGGCGTTGATTTCTACTATCTCGCCAATGATGTCCGACTTCAGCAGGGAGAACAGGTGTCTGAACGCCGGGCAGTAGGCAGTTTTCAAGCCGGTCATCAGCACTAACCCCTTCTCCTGCGCCATGTCGTATAGTTTCTCGGCTTCCGCTCGGCTTGTGACAAACGGGGTTTCGCAGAAGACGTGTTTCCCTGTGCGCATCGCCGTTTCGGCATAATCAAAATGAGTGTAGTGAGGCGAGGCGATGTAGACAGCGTCGCAGACTTGAAGCAACTCTTCGACAGAATCCGCGCTTGTCGGAATGTTGAACTTTTTGCAGAAATCGTCGCATTCGGATTTCAAGGGATTGTAAGCGCCTGTGATTCTTGCGCTGTTTACAAACGCCGACTCTGATGCAAATCGAGAAGCAATACTTCCGGTGCCGATGATTCCGATGTCTGCCACCGGGCGGTGTTTGCGGATTTGTGTTGACGAAATGCCTTCGGTGCGCGGGAGGTATACCACTTTGCAGAATTCATTGAGATAGTCGAAATATCCTTCCCAATCAGATCCTATGGCAAAGATTTCGACACCGTATTTCAGGATGTCGTCGATTTTCTGCCCTTTGTATTCCTCGATGACTATGAGGTCGGCAAGTCCTGTGGCACGGACGGCGTCGATGCGTTCCATTACATTGTTGCACGTGTTGATTTTTCCACGTTCCAAATCGAACGTGTCGGTTGTCACGCCGACAATCAGGTAGTCGCCCAACGCTTTTGCACGTTTCAACAGGTTGTAGTGCCCCTCGTGAAACAAGTCGAATGTGCCGTATGTTATAACTTTCCTCATAGCGTTTTTGATTCAGATGGTTATTTGTCCAGTTCAAGGAGAGCGTCCATAAACGTCTCCATATATTTGCGTTCGCCTATCGACACTCTCAGGCATGTGCCGAATTCACCGACATTAGGGTATGATTTTATGAGAATTTTTTTGACGGATTTCATCTGTGCCACAATCTTCTCTGCATCGGTCTTAGGCTTGATGAATATGAAATTGCCGGCACAGCCCTTGTGTGCGTATCCGTTGCTGTCGAGCGACTCTGTCAGATATTTTCTGCCTTCGTTGAATTTTTCAATCAAATTGTTGAGCACATCAGGGTTGGAGATTACATTTTCGGCAAGCAGCATGGCAAAAGCATTGGTGTTGTGTGGTGTGCATAGTTTCTGAACCATTTTCACACCGTCGGGCCATCCTACGACATATCCCAGCCGGCAGCCGGCCATTGAGAACAATTTGGAGAATGTGCGGGTGACAAATACGTGTTCTTGGTTGAGGGCGTATTTGATGAATGTTTTTGGCCAGAAGTAGTGGTATGCCTCGTCGACCAAGACGGTCACCTGTTTTTCTCTCGCCCTTTCCATTATCCTCTCAAATTCCTCGTCGGAGTAGACATTTCCCATTGGGTTGTTTGGGTTCAGGAGAATCAGCAACTGTGTGTCATCGGTTATTTCCTTGATGATATTGTCCACGTTCATGCTTAAATCCTCATCGTAAGGCACCTTTATGAAGTTTCTGCCATACATTTCCGAATATACCTGAAACATAAAGTATGACGGCACGACACCCACGATGCGTCCGCCCGGAGCTGTGAACGCCTGAATGATGTAGCGGATGCCTTCGGCAGACCCGTTTACAAGGCATAGATGAGAAATGTCGGTGCCAAGAAATTCAGCCAACTTTTCTGTGAACGGCAAGGTTTCCGGATATTGAGAAACCAAGCGTGGCGTGACCTTCGCCATGACGTCTTTGATGAAATCTTCGGGAAGTCCGCCCGGGTTCTCGTTAAGGTCAAGGCGCAAGAACGAACTGCGCTCGTTCTGGTCGAATATTCTGTGAAGGTTTTCGATTTTTTTGTCTAAGTAGTACATAGCTGAAAAATGTTTTATTGTTTCCACCAGGCGTTGAAGATGTGGTTTGCCACCTGCTTTTCTTTTGGAGGCAATTGCCTCCAGTCGCCATAGCAATTCGTCAAATATTCATCGTAATCCTCGAAGCCGAAAAATTCCCGGTCTTCAAACGGCATTAATTTCAGATTGTCGAAAAGGGATTTCTTGAAAGGGAATGACCGGGATTCGAACAAGCCTTGACAACATTCAAACACTCGTCTGAAGCCTTTGCCGTTGTGCTTTACTGCCATTTTCTGGAGTGTCTGGGCAAGGAGTCTTGATGATACCGCCAAGAGGGCGAGCTTGCCCATTGCCAATCCCAGCTTTTTGCATATACTCCATTCGCTGCGTGGTGAATATGTCTTTATTGCATACAGTTTTTGTAGCCTTACGCGAGTCTTGTTGTAGGCGTTCCATTGCTGTTCGTCGTCGGGCACGTCGTCAATTGGAAAAACATCGATGTTGACACCAATCTGTACGGTTTCGCTGACTGTTTCGCGCAATACGGTTCGGTTGTCGAATGCTTTGCCGTAGGCTCTGTTCCATTTGCTGTCGCGTTCAAGTGAGATGAACTGATATTTTCCGTTTAATGTTTCGGGAAACTCGTTGACCAATTTGTTGTAGTCTTCGCGCGGCAGGTAGATGTCGATGTCATCGTCCCAGGGAATGTAGCCCTGATGCCGGGCGCATCCGAGCATTGTGCCGCAGCCCAATGAATATCTGATTCCGTGCTCAATGCAAAATCCGTGTATGGCAGAAAGCACGTCCAGTTGAATCTGTTTAAGCTCGTTTATGTCGATTCTTTTCATATGGTTCTTCTATGAAGAAGCGATGCCATGCATCACTCATGTTTTAGTGGCTACGAAGATAACGAAAAAAAATCAATTTACATCGGGCATAAGGATTAAAGATTCGCAAAAACGAGGCGGTGGCTTACGAAAACAGCCTTGCTCAAAGCAAGGCTGTTGATGTGGAGCATAGCGGACTCGAACCGCTTACCTCAACACTGCCAGTGTTGCGCTCTACCAGATGAGCTAATACCCCTTTTCTCCGCTGCAAATTTAAAATGAAAATTTCGTACTGCAGTTCCGCAACGATATGTTTTACAGCAGTTTTTGTATAAAAAATGAGCCGTTTCGTCTATAAAAAGTCATTAAAGGAGCGTGTTTTTGTAGGTGGATGGTGTTAAATAGTGAGAAAAGTCGCGCTAATTACTTTATTTTTATTACTTTTGTAGTGGTTTCGGGAAAAAATTAATACAATATAAAATGCTATTTTTATGAAGAAACTCTTACTACTATTTCTTCTTGCCTTTTTGGCGGTTCCTATCGCCAATGCGGAAGAGAGCGTGGTCACATTGACCACAACCCTCGACGAGGGAGCAAGCATCAAGCTGTATACTTGGGCTGACACTATGGACGATGCGTTTACCATCGACTGGGGTGACGGCGTCGAGAAAATCTACAACAAAGTGAAGCCTAGCTGGACTTACGGCTCGGAGATCACCGGCAAGCTTGGCGCAAGCAAGACCATCACCATCAAGGGCGACATCACTTATCTTGAGATTAAAGAGATGCAGATTTCTGCCGCCACTTTCGCCAACACTAAGCTGAAAGAGGTGGATATGGAAAAGAATCAGCTGACAGATTTCAATCTCAGCGGACTTCCGGAGGTTACCAAATTGAGTCTTAACGAAAACTCTATTGTAACATTCTCATCGACCGGCAACTCTGTTTTGAAGAATCTCGGGTTGAAGAGCAACAAGATTGACTCTCATCAGTTTGAAATTTCTTCGTTGGCAAATAGCCTCGAGCAGCTCAATGTGTCGGAAAACGGAGAGAATTTTGTGGCGTTGAACCTTATCAATTTCGACAAGCTGCAGTACTTCACTGCCAACGACAATCCGGAGCTTACCACAGTTGTGTTCTATGACGGAAGCACCAATTTGAAGCAGATAAGCATGAACAACTGTCACATTATGCATTTCTATGCCATCTCGTTGCCTAATCTGAGCTCGCTCAACCTTTCCAACAACGCGTTGCTCGATTTTGAGAACGGCACATATCCCAATCTGTCGACGCTGTCGGTTAACGGCAACTATCTCTCTGAGATTGACGTGACCAAGTTTCCGAAGCTGTTTTCGTTCGACTGCTCCAGCAACCAGCTTACAGACATAAATGTAGCCAACAATCCGGAACTCAACTATTTAAACTGCGGCAACAATAAATTGACAAGTGTTGATGTGTCGACCAACAAGGAGCTCGGCTCGCTGTTGGTCAACGGCAACCCATTGTCGCGCATCGACATCTCCAACAATGAATCGTTGGGTACAATCAACATCAGCGATACGCAGATAAGCTATATCGACTTGACAAAGGTGAAGTTCCTGCGCGATTTCCGTGCTGCCAACACTCTCTGCCCGTTCTTCTATTTCAACTATGTGCTTCCTGGCGGAAAGTTCTCATATCTTGATATGCGCAACAACTCGAAGATGACAGGCAACTCGATGACATTCACGCTGCACACACTGCCGGCGTTGAACAAGGATGCCTACAGCACCAATCTTTTTGTTGAAGGCTCGAATGCCGAGACTGCCGACACAGAATACGTGACGAGCAACGAAATGAAGTGGAAAATCGACGTTACAGGCGACGGCACTGCCAATTGTCCGGCTGTGCCTGTGACCGTCAAGGCTAACGACACAGGCGAGAAGGTGAATGTTACCGGCTATTTCGGCGGCGACATCTCAAACGAGCGCAACTACAACTTTACTAAATATTCCACAACCCACGGTTCATTCTACCTTTCGCAGTGGGCTGGCAACTATTATCAGGAGCTTGCCGATGTGACGACAACTGCAAAGGCAGGCGTCGCCATCATGGTCAACGACACTCCTGACGAAGGCTATATGTTTGACCACGTCGTTGTCAACGGCGAGAGCATCTATGAGAAGACGTTTGTGGTCAACGAAGAGTCGACAATCGAAGTGGTGTTCCGCGGAGAGACAAGCTCCATCTCGTTTACCGCTCCTATCGGTCAGTCATTGTCGTTTGCGCTGGCTGCCGAAGGCGGTAATAAGCCGACAGTCTCAATCGACTGGGGTAACGGTTCAAGCCAGGAATATGAGGTGAGCAGCAAGAACTATGTGCGTATCGACGGCGTAGCGGCTGCACCGGCCGACCAGTCGGCAACAATGTCGACAGTGACTATCAAGGGTGAGGTGTTCGCTCTTAACCTTGAAAGCTACGGCGAGTTTGGCGAGGAGATGGGACTGTGGAACAACAAGATTTCCGGCATCGACCTGTCGAAGACAACCATACTCAACAACTTGAACCTTTACATGAACCCTATCCGTACGCTCGACGTCAGCGGACAGCCGTTCCTCTTGGAGCTCGACGCAAGCTACTGCGAGCTGAAAGAGATTGACGTGACCCACAACCCTGAGCTCCGCTCATTCTCTTGCTACGGCAACAGCCTGACGTCTGTCGACCTGTCGAAGAACCCAGTGCTGCTTGTATGCAACGTTAAGGTCAACCAGCTTGAGGCCATCGACCTGTCGAACAATCCTAAGCTTGAGGAAGTCAACGTTGCTAACAACTACCTGACAGCCATCGACCTGTCGATGCTTCCAGCACTTGGCAAAGCTACATTGATGAACAACGAGCTGACCACAGTTGATCTCTCGCACAATCCAGAGCTTATAGATGTCAGCGTGGGCGGAAACTTGCTCACCTCACTCGACCTTACAGCCAACAAGAAGGTGCAGATGCTCTCGTTCAACGACAACGCAATCCGCAGTCTCGACCTCAGCGCCAACACCGACCTTTACAAGATTGACTGCGGCGGCAACGGTATGACTGCTTGCGAACTCAACGACTTCTTCTATACCCTTCCGCAGCGCGCGCAGGTGGTTGAAGAGCAACCGTCTGCCAACTTGACGCTGCTCACAGGCACGGAGGCTACTCCTAACGATGCAGAAAATTCCGACACATCAATCGCTTCTGAGAAAGGTTGGACGCCAAGCATGAGCGGCAACGGCTCTGGATGCGACGTGGCACGCCTTATCATCGCACCGACAGTCAATGGCTCTATCGAGTTGAAAGACGCTGAAGGAAAGGTGATCAACTCTGGCGACAAGGTGAAACGTATGTCGCCTATCACCATCAAGGCAACGCCTGACGCTGGATACGAACTCGATAAAATCACAGCCAACAGCAAGGTGATTGAAGGCAATGAGTTCAAGATTTCGCGCAACACTACGGTGACAGCCCTCTTCAAGGTTATGGGCAGTGTCAGCGACGTGGCGCTCGACGGTGTGGCTATAGCCGGCGCCGACGGAGCAGTGCGCGTGAGCGTGGCAAGCGACAGCAAGGTTGAAATCTTCGACGTGAACGGCCGTCGCGTGTTTGCAGGCAATATCTCAGTCGAGACAACAATCCCGATGGCAACAGGCTATTATGCCGTGCGCGTTGAAAACGCCGACGGCTCGATGGCACGCATTGTCAGTGTGAAATAACACTTGCACAACCCTATATGAGGCGGGCGCACCAAGAAATTGGCGTGCCCGCCTTCAGTTTATAGGCTATGTATGCGTCCCAATCCGGATAAAAGCAGTAATTTTGCAGCTGATTGTTTTAGGAAAGAAAAAAATTACAGAATGGTTTATCAATGTGGAATCATCTTCGGCTTCCTTGCGATAGGGGAGCTGATAGTGTGGCTCACAGGCATCAAACTGCCGTCAAGCATCATAGGGATGCTGCTGCTTACAGCGTGCCTGCAGCTTAAATGGATACGCCTCAGATGGGTTGAGGGTATAGCGAATTTTCTGGTCAAGAATCTTGGATTCTTCTTTATTCCACCAGGCGTGGCGCTTATGCTCCACCTCAATGTCATAAAGGCGCAGCTGCTGCCAATCATTGTGGCATCGGCGGTCAGCACCGTTGTGGTTATCGTGGTCACCGGCTGGATTCACCAACTGGTAAGAAAATATCAACATCGTCAATTCACGAAACGTCATGGAATACATTAACAACCCATACTTCCTGCTTGCGCTCACATTTGTGGTCTACGGCTCAGCGCAACTGATACAGCGCCGCACGCGCTTTTCTTTGTTCAACCCGATACTTGTAACCATCGCGCTGATTATAGTGTTTCTGATGGCTTACGACATCCCTTACGACACCTACAATCAGTACGGACGTTACATTGAGTTCTGGCTCAAGCCGGCAGTCGTGGCGCTTGCCGTGCAGCTCTATTAGCAACTGTCGACCGTCAAGAAGCAGCTGCTTCCCATAACGCTGTCGGCGCTCGGCGGCTGCATCTCCGGCATCATCTCGGTGGTGTGGGTGGCAGATGTCTGCGGCGCGTCGCACGACGTGGTTATGTCGCTTGCCGCAAAGTCGGTAACCACGCCTATAGCCATGGAGGTGACAAGCTCGCTTGGCGGCATCCCGTCGCTAACGGCGGCGGTAGTGGTCAGCGTAGGCATCTTCGGAGGCATTGTGGGCTTTGGCGTAATGCGCTGGTCGCGTGTCCATAGCCCGATAGCTCAAGGCTTGTCGATGGGCACGGCGGCGCATGCCGTAGGGTCGTCGCGGGCGTTTGGCATCAGCGACCGTTATGGCGCTTTTGCCAGTCTCGGACTCACGCTCAACGGCATCTTCACAGCCATCCTCACTCCGTCGATTCTGCATATCGTCGGATATTTCTAAAGGCTGGAAAGTTGAAGGCACAAAAAAAGATTGTATCAACTGATACAATCTTTTTTGTGCGCATGAAGGGACTCGAACCCCCACGACTTACGTCACTAGATCCTAAGTCTAGCGCGGCTACCAATTACGCCACATGCGCAAATCGGGTACAAAAGTAATGACAATTTTTCACTTTGGCAAGACTTCCAGTCGAATTATTTCAAATTGACGTGAAACTTGTAACATCGAGTCGCGTCAAACCGCGGCAGCACAACGAGTTGCACGTCCTTGGCATTGTCGGTCAGCGACTCCGTCCCTTCGCCAACCGAAAGTCCCACCTCCTGCAGAGCCTTCATCGCGCAGCTTCGTGCCGTGTCGGGCGTGTTGTTGTCGTGGCTTAGGTGGCAAAGATACACGTATTTCAGCCTTTCCGAGGCAATCTCCTTCAAGAAAGCCGCCGTTGCGGCGTTGTCCATGTGTCCGTTTCCAGCGCGGATGCGGCTTTTGAGGTATTCCGGATAAGAGCCGTTGTCGAGCATCGTAGAGTCGTAGTTGCTCTCGATTACCAGATAGTTGGCGAGCGACATGTAGTGGCGAGCGCGGTCGGTCACGCTTCCCAAGTCGGTGGCGAGCACAAAATTGGCGTCGCCGTAGGTTATTGAGAATCCGGAGTTGCAGCTGCCGTCGTGGGGCACGTCGAACGCCGTCACTTCGAAATCTCCCACTTTGAAAGGAATCTCCTTGTATATTGCGTGGTGATAGTCTTTTATGCGTCGTGAGATGTTGTGTCGGCGCAGCAGCCCGTTGAACGCCCGGTTTGTGCAGTAGAGCGCCATCGTGCGGTATCGTCGCAGGAAAGAGTAAGCATAGCGGATATGGTCTCCGTGGTCGTGAGTGAGGCAGATGCCAAGTAGTGACTCCGGACGGATGTTGTTTTTCTCCATCTCCGCCAACACAGTCTTTATGTCGACTCCGGCATCGATCAGAAATCCGCCGTGCTCGTTGCCTATGTATGAGCAGTTGCCGCTGCTCCCGCTGCCGAAACTGATAAATCGGAAACTGCCGGTGTCGTTGCTTATCTCAAGCGGAGTGTCAAGCTCCGACAGTCTTTTTCTGCTGCGTCCTCGTGTGTTGATGCCGCCCGTCATCAGAGCCGCCGACTCGTCGTCGCCAAACAGCGACCCCTGCTGATACGGACAGCGGCTGCGCGAGTTTTTACGAATCTTCTCCATAGTCACGTCAACGATAAATCAGGAAAATAGCGGGACGCTTGTCGTAGTTGTATTTCGCCTTCGCCCATTCGCGCACCGGGCGCGTGGTGATTTCCTCGGTTGCGCCGGTCACGTCGCAAGCCACACACAGGCGCAGGTCGCCGCGCAGCTGCTGGCTCAGTTCAGCCACCAGTTTGTTGTTGCGGTAGGGCGTCTCGATGAAAATCTGCGTTTGTCCGGCAGCGACGTTGCGTTCCATCTCGTGCAGTTTTTTCTGCCGTTTTGCAGCATCGATAGGGAGATAGCCTTGAAATGCAAAACTCTGTCCGTTGAATCCCGAAGCCATCAGCGACAGCAATATGCTCGACGGCCCTACCAAAGGCACCACCTTCAGCCCGCGGCGTTGGGCCATTGCCACAACATCGGCTCCCGGATCGGCAATTGCCGGGCATCCTGCTTCAGAAATCACACCCATGGCATTGCCTTCGATTAGAGGATTCAGATAGTCGCCAATTTCTTCTGGGCGTGTATGCTCGTCGAGGGTGTAGAACGTAAGCGAGTCGATGTCGATTGTACGGTCGCACTTTTTGAGAAAACGTCGTGCAGAACGAACGTTTTCAACTATAAAATATTTTATTTCCTTGACAATCTGAAGATTGTATGCCGGCAGCACTTTGTCTAAAGGCTCATCGCTGAGCATCACCGGGATTAAGTAAAGAGCAGTTTCCATTTCAATATGTAAAGTTAGTGCAAGCCGAGGTAAAAACAAAATTAAGCGCGCTTAATTTTGCTTTCAGGAGGCGCTGCCTAAGCAGTCGAAAGTTGGTGCAAGCCGGCTTCTGAGGATTCCACAATGAGGTGGATGATGAAAACACACGAAAAATGGCGGAAAAACGCGATGTTGAGGAAAAAACTCAACATCGTGAGATGTGTTTTAAAACATAATAATGGTGCAATTATTTGATATATAATTGATTGCGTTAAACTTTCAGAATGCCGGATTTTGTTGATGTTGAGTTGTTGTGAATGAAAAAGTGAGTGTTGAAAGATGTGGTATGTGTAAATTTGCGGTGTGAGAAAAACCATTTTTCAGATAATTATTAATAAAGCCATAAAATTTAAAAACAACTATGAGATTTAAAAACTTTACTTTATTATTGGGAGCGTTCTTTATGCTCGCAGCCTCATCGCAAGCCGCCAATGTGGCATTGGGGAAAAAAGTATATGCGTCTTCAAACCAGCAGCCTCCAGAACTGGCGGTTGACGATAATCTTGGCACACGTGGGAGTCGAAAGCTTCTGACGGCGACAACCAGTGGTTCTACGTGGATCTTGAGAAAGGAACCATCATCGACCACTTGAAAATTGTTTGGGAAGGCGCATACGGCAAACACTATAAAATACACGTAGCCGATGAAATCACCGCCGAGATGGCTCTCAAACTTACAGACGATGACAAAACAAACGATTTCGCAACAGGATGGACAGAAATTGCGGAAGTCAACAAGACTCTGTCGGGATTTCCAGCATCGGAGACCATAGCAGTATCTACGACGGATGTCGTTACAGCCCGCTATGTGGCAGTTGAGCTGATAGAGCGAGGCTCGCCTTATGGTTTCAGTTTCTGGGAGTTCGGTGTGTATGACATGGCGGAGGAAGCCTCGAAACTCTCATCGATAGAGATTACGGCAGACAAACTTGAAGGCTCTGTCGCCGACACTTATACGCTCGGTTACAAATTCCTCGACCAATATAAAATGGACTATATTCTGACAGCCGAGGAAAACGCATCCCGTCAGATGATTGTTTCGGAAGGAGCATCTGTTGTCGACAACAAACTTACCGTAACGAGCCGTGGCACATATACAGTGAAGATGAAAATCGGCGACATTGAGTCCAACGAGCTGAAAATAGAGGTCAAGGCAGAAGGTGCGAATCTGGCTTTGAAAAAAGACATCGTTTTTGCAACCGAAGGTTCTAAAAACCCGGAAAATGCAGTGGACGGCAATCTTGGAAGCCTCTGGATTACAGACGAGCCGAGCGGTGTGGAAAACCATGAGTATGATGCAGTGTTGGTTGTAGACCTCGGTGATGTATATGATGTGAACTGCGTCCATACATCCTTTGAGGGAGCATCGTCGGCAGATTACACTATCACCTTCTCTACCGACAATGTGACGTTCTCCGACCCTGTGCCTGCATTTACTGTGACAAACGGTATAGGTATGACAAATCGTCACGATTGGCTTACAAGCGAGGAAGCTGTAAAGGCCCGTTATGTGAAATTCCACTCAACACGTGCCGCGACACAATATGGTACAAAATTATATGAACTTGAAGTTTATTCAAACTCGAAGTCGGAGCTGACAAGTGTCATGATTGCTGCCGACAAGGAGTGCGGCACCCCTGGCGACTACACTTTCACACTCACAGGCTTGGATCAATTCGGTGGGAATTACGACATCAGTGGCGACAAAGGAGTCTGGAAAGCAAGCGCCGGCTTGATGAACGGCAATGTCTTGACAGCCGAAGAGGCAGGCGCTTATGAAGTGTATTATACTGCGGAAAATGGATTGCAGTCAAACGTGGTGACAGTCTATGTGGTTAATCCAAAGGGCGACAACCTTGCGTTGAACCGTCCGGTGACTGTTTCAGAGGGCGACCAGACCGGTGATTCAAAGCCGGAAAATGCTGTCGACGGTGTAGATGCTGCCGGCTCTCTGTGGGGAGCAGCCGAGCCTGCAGGCTCAAAAGACCATACTTACGACTGCTGGATTGTAGTGGAATTGGAAAAGGTGTTTAAAATCGATGCTGTCAAGGCTTCTTGGGAAGGCGCAAACTCTTGCTGTTACACTGTAGAGGCATCGACCGACGGCAAGACCTTTACTGTGTTTGGCTCTTACGACAAACCAGCACGACTGGAGGCTCGTACCGATTGGTTTGCCGGCAAAGGCATTGAAGCGAAATATATCAAGGTTTATTCCACCAAGGCTTCTACTGGCTATGGCACAAAATTGCAGGAACTCTACGTTTATGACGTAAACGGCACAACATCGAGCGTGGCAGCAATCGCTGCCGAGGGCACAATTTTCGTAGCCGGCAACGAGGTCGTCCTTCCAGAAGGCACTGTAGAGGCTGCTGTCTACAACTTGAACGGTGCTGCTGTGGCGCACGCTGAAGGCACAGCCACAATGAGCATCGCAACGGTTCAGCCGGGTGTCTATGTTGTCAAAGCCGTTAAGGCTGACGGCACAGTGGTGGCGGCAAAGATTGTTAAGTAACGCAATTCGTTGATTGCAAATAATATGGATGGCTTCCGCCGTGTCATGACGCGGCGGAAGCTTTTTTTAAAACTGAACTATGAGAAATTATCTGCTTTTGACAGCCGCTATCGCCGTTTCTGCTATTGTAACGGCGCAGCAGCCCGTGCCGGTGGGCAGCGGCAGCTATGCGGAGGATACGCCGTTGGTCAAGTCGAAGACCGACCAGCATGGCGGCGACAAGAGCCGCATTATGGAGACCCGTCGCATCTATATTTCCGACAGCAAGCAGGGAGAACCCATACCCACCAACGATTGGTGGACAAACTTGCTTGTCGACACCTACAGCGGTGTGCTGTGGAGCTATCCGCAGGTGGTGAAAGCCGACGGCAGCGGCATTTTTGTGGCGCATCCAAACCATTGGAGCAGCGATGGCTGTGAAATGAAGTACGACACAAGGATTACGGTGAAAGGCAGGCGTTTCCGTCCAGCGGAAGGGGTAGCTGATGATTGGAGCGACTGGGGGCTGCGCATGCAGCTTGCTGACGGTGATAAACGCATGAATGTCACTATGGCGCAAGGAGTGCCGTTCACATGGGTGGAAGCCGACGGGCTTGACCTGCTGCTCAATCTCGGCGGTGGGGCAGCCGACATGTCGGCCGACGGACGCATCGTTGTGACTAACGGCAGCGACACGTATGGCATATACGCTCCTGAGGGTACGGCATTCGCCGACAACGGCGACGGCGACCTCCGGGTGGAATTTGCCGACGGCAAAGCTCATTATCTGTCGATAGCCGTGCTTCCGGCAGCCCATGCCGCTGATTTTTCTCCCCGCTCTGTCTCTGTTGTGCCGCGCAACACCACCGTTGACTGGCGCTATGACGAGCGCAGTGGCATGATGACATCGATATGGAGCATTGTCACTGAAAATCTTGACGGAGGCGCGGAACGCGATGTGCTGCAGGGATTTCTGCCGCACCATTATAAAAATTCCGTGACCGACATCGACTTCATTGACTATACCTATGCCACTCCTCGAGGCAAGATGCGTATGGCTGCCGGTCAGCGTTTCTCGACGGCTTACAAGTTCAGCGGAGTGCTGCCGTGGTTCGCCGCGCCGAAAGAGATGCCAGACCTCGGCAACCCGTACAATCGGGAGCGCATGCGGCAGATGATTGCCGACTATGCGCAAAAGGGGGCATTCGGAGCCGACACATATTGGGGAGGCAAAGGACTTACACAGATGGCATTATATATGACATTCGCACGCGAAATGGGCGAGGAGGCTTTGTTTGAGCAATGCCGCAGCCGCTTGCGCGAGGCACTTGAAGACTGGCTGACATATACTCCTGGCGAGAAATCGCGCTTCTTTGCCCGCTACGACCGCTGGGGCGCACTTGTGGGCTATGACACCAGTTACGACAGCGACACATTCAACGACCACCATTTCCATTACGGCTACTTCACCTATGCCGGTGCGCTGCTTGCTCTTGTTGATGACGATTTCCGTGCCAGATATGGCGACATGTTGCGTCTTGTGGCGAAAGATTATGCCAATTGGGACCGCTCCGACAAGCGTTTTCCGTGGTTGCGCACATTCACGCCGTGGTCGGGACATTCCTATGCCGGAGGACTCGGCAACACGGGCAATGGCAATGGTCAGGAGTCGACGTCGGAGTCTATGCAGGGCTGGGGCGGAGTGTATCTGCTCGGTGTGGCGCTTGGCGACAAGGCAATGCGCGACGCAGGAATTTTCGGATGGGTCACGGAGTCGAAAGGTGTGGCTGAATATTGGTTTGACCGCAACAAGGAAAACATTGACCGCACGCTGTATAGCAAACCTTACTGCTCCAATCTCACCGCCGCCGGCATAGGTTGGTGGACATGGTTTTCCGGTGATCCTGTCTGGATGCATTCCATCCAGTGGATGCCCGTGTCGCCATGTCTTGACTATTTGAGCGAGGATCTGAAGTTCGCCAAGTGGGACTATGAGCAAATGTGGGCGGCGAAAGAAATTGGCGGATGGGTGGTGAATCCATCCGAAGGGGAGTCGACACTGAGCAAGGAGCCTGGTCTCGGCAATGTGGTGCTGTCATATCTGCAACGCTTCGATCCCGACCAGGCGGCGCGTGTGATGGACGAGATGTGGGATGCGAATGCTCTTGTGGCGCGTCAGACCGACACCAACGGCATCTCTTATTTCATTACCCACAGCCACCGCACCTATGGCGACCGTGATTTCGCGGTCAATGCCGACATTCCTACGTCGTCGGCGTATTGCAATGCCGACGGACGTTACACCTATGTGGTCTACAATGCAGATGCGGCAGAGCGCGTCGTGACGTTTTTCAAAGATGGAGTAAAAATGACGCAGTTCAAGGCTCCGGCACATAGGCTGACGGTCTATGGCGAAGTGCCCCGGGCATCGTCGATAGAGATTGCGGCAACGGTAAAGACGGTGGGTGCAGGCAGCGACACGCAGTTCTCGGCAACGGTTCGCGACCAGTATGGAGCGACTGTCGACGCCGCTGAAATTGCATGGAGCACAACATACGGCACGATTGATTCCGACGGCACGCTGCATGCGCCGTCGGCAAAAGGCTCGGCTACAATAACCGCCGTCTGCGGCGCACTGTCGGCATCGGTTGATGTGCGTGTCGATGCCGTTCCGACGCTTAAGAGCGTAAGACTGCTCCCAGAAATGGATTATGCCATTGCCGGACAGACGGTTGAGTTCTCGCTGTCGGCGGTAGACCAGTATGGCGACGCGTTTCCAGTGGCTCACACATGGGCGATTGAGCGCGACGGCAAGGTGGTGAAGAGTGATTCCATACTCAATCTCAAGGAGGCTGGCGTATACACCGTCAAAGCCATTGCCGGAGCAAAGACCTACAGCCATCGGATTTTTATGACACCGCAGATGCCGAATCTTGCCATCGGGGCGGTTGTGACTGCAAGCAGTGAGGAAAACGCCGGAACACATAAGGAAAATGCCGTCGACGGCGACCGCACGACCCGTTGGAGCAGTGCGGCGTCCGACGACCAATGGATTGCTGTTGACCTCGGCAAGGAGGCATACGTGAATTCCGTGAATATAGTGTGGGAAAACGCCTATGCGTCGCTCTACGATGTGCAGACAAGTGCAGACGGAAAGCAATGGACAACGGTGAAAACCGTTGCCGGCGGCGGTGGCGTAGAGCAGACGATTGTCGGTGCTTCTGTGCGCCACATACGCATAGCCTGCCGCTCGCGCGCCACGACCTATGGGTATTCAATGTGGGAGCTGCAGGTGCTGGGTATTGATCCCGACGCCGATCCGTCGGCATTGATGGGAATATCCATTGATGCGCCGGCAACAATCGTCAAGGCAGGGGCGAAAGTGGCTTTGGCGGCACGCGGCTTTGACGGACGCGGCAACAGGGTGGCTCTCCGCGATGTGATATGGAGCGCAGATACCGGCACAGTGGCTGCCGACGGGGTGTTTACGCCATCGGGCTACGGCATTGCCACCGTCACAGCCTCATCAGGAGGGCATGCTGCCACGCAGGAATTTGTGGTTGAGGAACGCATTGCCGCACAGGCGGTTGCAATCGGGCCGAAGAAGGCGGAGATTGTGAAGGGCGAATCGGTGGAGTTCAGCTTGTCGGCGGTAGACCAGTTTTCTGTGGCATTTCCTGCCGACGATTTTGTGCTTACATGCGCTGACGCACCCGAAATGATTAGCGGAAGGGTGTTTACCGGCAAGCGCGCCGGCACATATACCGTTGTGGCTACCGACGGCACGGTGAGTGCCACGGCAACGGTGAAGGTGGGCGAGTTTGCCGACACCAACCTTGCTCTCGGCAAGCCTGTCTATGCATCAAGTTATGAAAATTCTGGCACAGTGCCGGAATATGCCGTCGACGGCGATGCCTCGACGCGTTGGGGCAGTGATTTCGCCGACAATCAATATCTTGTTGTCGATCTCGGCGCGGAATATGTGCTTGACCGTGTGGAAATAGATTGGAACGCAGGGGCTTATGCCTCAAACTATCGTGTGGAAGTGTCGCGCGATGAAGACCTATGGCAGACGGTGGCGCAGGAAAAATCATCTGCTGGAGGCTCCAAAACACATCGGTTCGGAGTTGCCGCCAGCCGTTATGTGCGTGTGTATTGCATGTCGCGCCACAATCAGTACGGCTCATGTATTGATGAATTGAGGGTTTATGGCAAAGCCCGCCGCCTCAATCCCAAGCCTGTAGCCATCACTATCGACGCCGCCGACGGTATGGCAGCGTTTGTCGGCACTCCGGTGAGAATGACTGCCAGTGTGGCCGACCAGTATGGAGTGGGGTGCGCCGATGAGTTTGGCGTGGAATGGGCTGTCGATGGCTCGTGCGCCACGATTGACGGCGAAGGAATACTTACGCCTGTGGCGGAAGGCGAGTGTGTGGTGACAGCGCAAAGCGGCACAGCCGGAGACCGCCGCACCGTGCGTGTGCTCTCAACGCTCGTTCCGTCTGCTTTGCGGATATCGCCGGCCTACATGGAGGTTGAGGAGGGCGCCGTTGCAGAAGTGGCGGTGCTGGCAGCCGACCAATATGGGCAGTCAGTGGCTGTCGACGCTGCGGAATGGACTGTTCCTGCAGGTTTGGCTGTCGAAAATGGAAAACTGACGGCAAATGCGCCGGGAACTTATATGGTCGCAGCTGAGGCATTCTCGCTTAAAGCCGAGGCAGAAGTGAAAGTGTTGCCACGCCTGACCGACAATATCGCACTCAAAAAGACGGTGACGGCATCCGATGGCTCGGCGGGGGGCGGGCGCCACACAGGCGGTGGCGGCACTCAACGACGGCAGCGGCGGCTCGCGCTGGATTGCCAACGGAGAAACCGTCGATTTGACAATGGATCTTGGCGGAGTCTATCATCTGATGCGGTCAAGCATCCTGTGGGAGCGTGCCGCAGCCGCCGACTATACGGTTGCTGTGTCGCTCGACGGCGAGAATTGGCAGCCAATGTTGGCAACGGAAGGACTCTCAGACACCGGTGCTGACCGCACCGATGAAACGACGGTCAATGGCATTGCCCGCTATGTGCGTCTGTCGATGACGCGCAAGGCGACACAATGGGCATACTCCATTTATGAATGGCAGCTGTATGGCCGCCGTATGCTTGCCGGCGAACCTTGCTCTGTGGCTATTCTGCCGCATGCCGGAGAGACAAGTGTCGGTGTAGGCATGGAATTTGAAGCAGAGGTGAAAGACTGTGACGGAAATGAAGTGACCTCCGCGCCGAGGCTGTGGACAGCCACTGGAGGTGTGTTTGCCGGCGGCACTTACAGTAGCGATATTGCCGGAACGTTCGGCATTGCCTGTGAGTCGATGCTTGCGAAAGCGGTGTCGCAAATCGAAGTGACATGTCAGACGTCGGTAATAACCACAACGAGCGTTGACTCGTGCATCTATCTCGACGGCGGCAGCCTTGTGGTTGAGGCCGACGGACTTACGGGTGTGACGGTGTTTGCTGCCGACGGAAGGGTGGCGATGCGCAGTGATGCCCGCGGCGATGCGTTGCGTTGCCGGTGGGCGTTGCCACATGGAGTCTACGTCGTTGTCGTTGCCACAACGTCGGGACATCGCGTGACGAAAATAATATTGTAGCAAGGTGATATAGGTTGGGAAAGGCACTGCGACGGGTTGTTGCGGTGCCTTTTGTCTGTCAGATGCTTTTTGCCGTTTCGGTTTGCGGCATTGTGCAGTCGCGACGGATGCGGCGGTAGACGTAGATGAATGCCGGAACCAGGAAGATGTCGGCGGCAAACCACGCCACAGAGTCGCCGAAGCACACGGCAATGTAGCCGAAATCAGGCACAAACACCAGACTGACTATGCCGCGCGCCACCATCTCCATCACGCCCGACAGCATTGCGAAGTTGGTGAATCCGGCGCCCTGGATGGTGTAGCGGAGCACGCACAACAGAGCCAGCAGAGGCATCATATATGCTGACACATGCAGGAACAAAGCCGTGTTGCGGATTATCGCCGTGTCGGAGGCCGACACAAACATCAGCGACATTTCCTCCGACCACAGCAGCATTGTCGTGCTTACCGCCACGACGTAGACCATCACCATCGCCATACTCGATTTCACGCCCATCCACACCCGTTGCGGACGCCCGGCTCCATAGTTCTGACCAGTGAACGTGGCCATGGCGATGCCCAGACTCTCGCACGGACAGATGGCAAACATCTTGATGCGCATGGCGGCGGTGAAGGCAGCCACGCAGTCGGTGCCGAGAGCGTTGTTGGCGCTTTGCAGCATAATGCTGCCGATGGCGGTGATTGAGAACTGCAAACCCATCGGCACGCCGATTTTGAGCAGTGTCGAGCAGTGTCGCCGCGACATTGTCCGCTCGTCGCGCGAGGCACGGAGGATGTCGAACTTACGAATCATATAGACGTAGCACAGCACAGCCGACAGCGCCTGCGAGAACACCGTGGCAATGGCGGCTCCAGCCGCCCCCCATCCGCGGG
>ERZ780075.111-NODE-111-length-39987-cov-6.930482_pt1 | contig 39987 bp, 32 predicted proteins | sample MGYA00511839_ERZ780075 | MGnify/ENA primary metagenome ERZ780075 (study PRJEB29588, sample SAMEA2155953) | human gut metagenome | biome: human gut; feature: human-associated habitat; material: faeces | place: Denmark | collected 2008/2010 ...
TCCATTTGATATCTTTATTGATTTCACGTAGGGATTCCCATATCCATAAAAAGCTTTTATTTTTATTTGGCCTAACCGGTTCGGTATAACTATACTTTCCCCTTTATAATCATGACTTATGGAGCAGCTCCATCCTTCATTTCCTACTGTTTCATCAATCTCGTATTCAGAATAATATACTCCATATGGCACTTTTTCTCCATTACAATACAAAGCTTCACGTATTAACTCACTGGCGTAGAAGCTATTTAACAGCTCGTTTTTATCATCAATATTTCCAAATATATTTAAGCTGTAAAAATCATCTACCGTTCCGGCATACTCTACTTTTTTATTTTCAACATCACTGTAGCTATAATAAAATGATTCATTTCCAATTGATTTTACATTGGAACCGATTCTAATTGTTTCAATACTGTCGCATCCGGAAAAGATATAGTTATTTATTTTACTTTTGTTTAAATATATATCCTTTACAAGCTTACCATTTATATAAAGATTATAGCCTCGACAAATTTCTCCTGAAAGATTTAAAGAAAGCCATTGTTCCAAAGTTCCGGCATAATGTATATTAATAGGCATCTGATTTGGCGAAAATGCATTCTTTCCGATTTTCTTAATTGTGCTCGGCAAATAGATGTCTTTTACAGTCCAACATCCTGAGAATGAATCATCACCTAATGTTGTATATCCCTCCGGTATGGTTATTGTCTTTATATTACCAAAATATTTCCTATTTGAAAACGCACCTTTAGCTACAGATTTACAAGGGTACAAAACAGTCGCATCCAATTTTATATATTTACAATATTTCAAAACACTATATCCAGAAGAAACTTCTGTTCTATTGTCATAGAAATCATATGCATATTTCTCGTAGTAGAATTTTTCTCCGCATGATGAACATATGAATATAGCCGAGCTATCTGTTTCTTGATAGAATGTCGTCGTATGATTATGCGTATCCTGAGGTTTTCTTCCTTCAGAAAGCTGTGAGAATTCCTTTCGGCTATGATAAGTAAACTCAGCGAATACTCTCAATACTCTCTGAACATCCTCACTTGTCCATGAGTTGCCAAATCCTAATTTTTCCAAAAAGATCGGGATTGAATCAATATCTGCAACACTACCTATATTATTCGCATTCATTATAAATTCCAAAAATCCCTGTTCAGTACCTATATCTCTATTGTTAAGATAAGCCGTATAATAGTTATACGCCTTTAAGCTATTTGTCGAAGAAATCAGATAATATGTATTAATCGTAGTACCAACTGCTTCAACTAATTTTTTTACCTTATCAACAACCGATGTCACATTATTATAGCTTGACAAGACCATATCTATATTTCTGATTGTTTCATCATATTGCATATCAAACGCATAATATAAAACCTTTTTTATATAGCCTTTAACTTTACCGAGTTCTGAATTAACGAGCTGTTGAGCACCGGATTCATCGCTGCCGACTTTCTTTTTGAGAAAAGTAATCAGATTATTGGTTGCCTGAGAAGCATAGCTTGATTGTATAGAGGTTTGCTTATTGATAAAATATTCCGAAGTAATCAGAAAGCAAAACTGTGCATATTCATATTCATCTGTTCCTTTTGTGAATCCGCCCGTCAGATACCTATAAATATCACCCATAGATCTCATATCATCGGAAACACGATCCGTTCTGACATTATAAATAAAGCCAATAAAAGAATTAGCCGTATTACCGTCCATATATTTCAATCCATTGGTAAAAGTCGCTGAAAAATCATTTGCATCGGCAGCTTTTGTTTTAACCGAAAAATCTAAAATTGCCGTTGCACCGTTTTTAATGCAGTCAACCGGAATTATGCTAATCATTAACATAACCGTCAACAAAGCAGAAACAGTTTTTAAAATAAATTTCTTCATTTTTCAAATCATTCCTTCCAAAATAACTCAATATATATTTTATATTAACAAATAGCATTTTTCAACAGTGTGACAAAAATAACAAAAAAGTATTTTTCTGTCACATTTTAATTTTTTTGTTTATAATGACGAAATGCGACCGTTTTCGATATTTAATTAAAGCCTCACAAAAAATAAGCTCTGTGAAGACATTTTCAACGTTATATAGCACAAAACAGCCCCCGAAGTTCACACTCCGGGGGCTGTGTATCATTTATGCTTGTCCGAAAACAAGTTTTATAAGGTCTATAAGACAGTCTTCAAACTTAGTCAGCAAGAGCTGCCTGTGCTGCTGCGAGGCGAGCGATCGGAACACGGAACGGTGAGCAAGATACATAGTCAAGACCGATCTTGTGGCAGAACTCTACCGAAGAAGGATCTCCGCCGTGCTCGCCGCAGATACCGCAGTGGAGAGTCGGGCGAACTGCCTTACCCATCTTAACTGCCATATCCATAAGCTTACCGACACCAACCTGGTCGAGCTTTGCGAACGGATCGAACTCATAAATCTTGTTGTCATAGTAAGAACCGAGGAACTTGCCTGCATCATCACGGCTGAAGCCGAATGTCATCTGAGTAAGGTCGTTAGTACCGAAGCAGAAGAACTCAGCTTCCTTAGCGATCTCGTCAGCTGTAAGAGCGGCACGAGGAATCTCGATCATTGTACCAACCTCATACTTAAGGTCGATGCCTGCTGCTGCGATCTCAGCGTCAGCTGTTGCAACAACTACGTCCTTAACGAACTTAAGCTCCTTAACCTCACCGGTAAGAGGAATCATGATCTCGGGAACGAGTGCCCAATCCGGATGAGCCTTCTTAACGTTGATAGCTGCACGGATAACAGCCTTTGTCTGCATCTTAGCAATCTCAGGATATGTGACTGTAAGACGGCATCCACGGTGACCCATCATCGGGTTGAACTCATGGAGAGAGCTGATGAGAGCCTTGATGTCCTCAACGGACTTGCCCTGTGCATCTGCAAGAGCCTTGATGTCAGCTTCCTCAGTCGGAACGAACTCATGAAGCGGCGGATCAAGGAAACGGATTGTAACCGGGTTACCTTCAAGAGCCTCATAGAGCTTCTCGAAGTCGCCCTGCTGATAGGGAAGAATCTTCTCAAGAGCTTCTTCTCTCTCTTCAACAGTATCGGAGCAGATCATCTCGCGGAAAGCAGCGATTCTGTCAGCCTCGAAGAACATATGCTCTGTACGGCAAAGGCCGATGCCCTCTGCGCCAAGCTCTCTTGCCTTCTTAGCATCTGCCGGAGTATCTGCATTTGTACGAACCTTAAGTCTTCTGTACTTATCGGCCCACTCCATAACTCTGCCGAACTCGCCTGCGATCTGAGCGTCAACTGTCGGGATGATACCGTCATAGATGTTACCTGTTGAACCGTCGATTGAGATGTAGTCACCCTCAACGAAGGTCTTGCCGGCAAGCTCGAACTTCTTGTTAGCTTCATCCATCTTGATGTCGCCGCAGCCCGATACACAGCAAGTACCCATACCACGGGCAACAACGGCTGCGTGAGATGTCATACCGCCACGAACTGTAAGAATACCCTGAGCCGACTTCATACCTGTGATATCTTCCGGAGAAGTCTCAAGACGAACAAGAACAACCTTCTCGCCTCTTGCAGCCCACTCTACAGCGTCCTCAGCCGAGAATACGATCTTGCCGCAAGCAGCACCCGGAGATGCACCGAGGCCCTTGCCCATCGGTGTAGCAGCCTTAAGAGCCTTAGCATCGAACTGGGGATGAAGAAGTGTGTCAAGGTTTCTCGGGTCGATCATCTTAACAGCCTGCTTCTCGTCGATCATTCCCTCGTCAACGAGGTCACAAGCGATCTTGAGGGCAGCCTGAGCTGTTCTCTTACCGTTTCTTGTCTGAAGCATGAAGAGCTTACCGTGCTCAACAGTGAACTCCATGTCCTGCATATCTCTGTAATGATCTTCAAGAGTATGGCAAACATCCTGGAACTGCTTGAAAGCCTCGGGGAACTTGTCAGCCATCTCGGAAATCTTCATCGGTGTACGAACGCCTGCAACAACGTCCTCGCCCTGTGCATTTGTAAGGAACTCACCGAAGAGGCCCTTTGCGCCTGTTGCCGGGTCACGGGTGAAAGCAACACCTGTACCGCAATCGTCGCCCATGTTACCGAATGCCATTGACTGAACGTTAACAGCAGTACCCCATGAATACGGGATATCGTTGTCACGACGGTAAACGTTAGCACGCGGGTTGTCCCATGAACGGAAAACAGCCTCAACAGCACCCATGAGCTGCTCCTTCGGGTCTGACGGGAAGTCAGCACCGATCTTTGACTTGTACTCGTCCTTGAACTGACCTGCGAGAACCTTGAGGTCATCGGCTGTAAGCTCAACGTCCTGAGTAACGCCCTTCTCAGCCTTCATCTTATCAATAAGCTCCTCGAAGTACTTCTTGCCGACTTCCATAACGACGTCGGAGTACATCTGGATAAATCTTCTGTAGCAGTCCCAAGCCCAACGCGGGTTGCCTGACATCTCTGCGATTGTCTCAACAACGTCCTCGTTAAGACCGAGGTTAAGAATTGTGTCCATCATGCCGGGCATGGAAGCACGAGCGCCCGAACGAACGGAAACGAGGAGAGGATTCTTCTTGTCGCCGAACTTCTTGCCTGTGATCTCTTCCATCTTCTCGATGTAGTCCATGATCTGGCCCTTGATCTCATCATTGATCTTCTTGCCGTCTTCATAATACTTTGTGCAAGCTTCTGTTGTGATCGTAAATCCCTGGGGAACAGGAAGACCGATGTTGGTCATTTCTGCAAGGTTTGCACCTTTACCGCCGAGGAGATTACGCATGTCTTTGTTACCTTCGGAAAAAAGGTAAGTATACTTAGTTGCCATGGGTATTACCTCCGTTTTAAAAAATATTACCTAAATTGTTAACAGCTATCGGGCATAATAATCCCAATATCACGTTTCGTATTATTATAACATACCGGATTAACTATTGCTATACATTTTTAAGATAAATAAGCACAAATATAAGCCGAAACTTTTGTGAATATTGTCGTAAAAAAAATGAAAAATTCTATTGTATTTCTTCCGATTTTCTGCAATAATTAGTATGTAGATTTTTATCCGCTGAGGAGGTAATAAAATGAGTTCAAATTGTGCAGTTATTTTGGCCGCAGGTCAGGGCACACGAATGAAATCTTCAAAGCCGAAGGTTCTCGCCGAGGTTTTGTTTAAGCCCATGATAGATTGGGTCACCGATGCGGCTGTCAACGCCGGCGTCGAGGATATTTGCCTGGTTACGGGCTTCAAGCGTGAAATGATCATCGAGCACTTCGGCGGCAGATTCAAGACCGTCGAGCAGAAGGAGCTTCTCGGTACGGGTCACGCAATCATGCAGGCAAAGGATTTCATCAAGGAGCATATCCCGGGCAACGTGCTCGTTCTCAACGGTGACGCTCCCCTTATCCCCGCCGAAACGCTCAAAGCGGCTCTTGATTTTCATAAGGCAGGTAACAATGCGGCAACGGTTATCTCCGCAAAGGTCGCCGACCCGTTCGGTTACGGCAGAATAATCCGTTCAAGAGACGGCAAGCTCAAAAGAATAGTTGAGGAAAAGGAAGCTACACAGGACGAAAAGATAGTCAATGAGGTAAACTCGGGTGCATATTGGTTTTCCGGCTCGGTTCTTCTCGAATCGCTCGAGGGTATAGTCGAAAAGCACGACAGAAAGAATGATGAAGCGATCGAATATCATCTTACCGACGCAGTTGAGGTCATTCTCGAAAAAGGTCTAAATGCCGTCGCTTACGACGCAAGCTCGCCCGATATCGTTCTCGGGGCAAACGACAGGGTACAGCTCCAGCTACTCAACGATATCGCTCGCAGAAACATTCTCAAAAAGCACATGCTCAACGGCGTTTCGATTCCGTGTGCGGACGGAGTTATCATCTCACCCGACGCTAAAATCAAAGCAGATACGGAGATTCTCCCCGGCACGATAATCAAGGGCAAGTCCGTTATCGGTGCAAACTGCGATATAGGCCCGAACAGTCTCATTGAGGACAGCGTTATCGGTGACAACGTTTCGCTCAACAATGTTCAATGCTACAGTGCGGAGATAAAGAACGGTGCACACATGGGTCCGTTCGTTCGTGTACGTCCCGGTTCGGTTATCGGCGAGGGAGTCAAGGTCGGTAACTTTGTTGAATTCAAGAATTCCGTCATCGGCGACCATACGAGCGTCGCTCACCTGACATATATAGGCGATTCCGACGTCGGCAGCGGTGTAAACTTCGGCTGCGGCTGTGCGACCGCCAACTATGACGGCAAAACCAAGGCGAGAACAAAAGTCGGAAACAATGCGTTCATCGGCTGCGACACCTGCCTTGTTGCTCCCGTTCAGGTCGGAGACAACGCATACACGGCGGCAGGCTCGGTTATCACCGAAAACGTTCCCGACAATGCCCTTGCAATCGCAAGAGCCAAGGAATCCGTCAAGAAGGATTGGGTCAAGAAAAAGAAGCCATACAGATGGCAGAAGTAAGAGGTAGATTATGAACAGCAAAATTTTAATGAGAATTATTTCGCTTGTCATGGCAGCGAGCGTTGTGCTCGCCGTCGGCGGCTGCGGAAAGAAGGGCAACACTTCGGATGTTATATCCGGTGCTGACGCTTCTAACGGAACAACCAAGGCAAGCGTTCAAGAGGTCATTGACGGAAAAGGTGCTCCGGTTCAGCCGAGCGTTGACGAAAAAGCAAGCACCGCCGTAGTTAAGTACACCAAGGTCAACTCAGAGGGCAAGAAAGAGGACGCAACAACCGTTGTCAACGTCAACAGCCCCATCATCAATGAGATTTCAATGAGTGCAAAGCTGAGTGACCAGTACAAGACGGACGCTCAGAAGCTTAACTTTGTCAACAGCGTTACAAGAAATAACGACATTGATAAAGACAAGGCTGAGGAAATCATCAAAAAGGCCGACGAATGGGTTGAATTCGGCTACACGGCTTATGTTGCCAACACGAGCGCACAGCGACTTGTCACCGCTTTCCTTGAAATCGGCGGCAAGAACAACAACCTCGTTGTTAAGAAGAATCTTGACTGCGAATACGGTATCAAATCCGGCTCGGCAACGACCGTTTACATTTCCGGTTTTGTAAACATAGAGAAATTCCCCGATGAGGAATCAATCATCAAGGAGCTTAACGGCATGAATATCAAGCTGGTTTACACCCTGACCGATGACAGCGTAACAGATATCGAAAACTGGGACGAGGTTAACAAAAAGACAATGGATGTTAAGTTCGGCTAATAAAATAGATATAAAACATATTTGTCGTATTGAGGTCAACGCTTCAATACGACAATTTCCTGAGGTGCAAAATGTTCTTTAAAAGAAGCAAGGGAATTGCACCCGGCCCGATTGAGTTTCTCATCGTCGGCCTCGGCAATCCCGGCAAAAACTACGAATTCACACGACACAATGCAGGCTTCCTGACGCTGGACCATATTGCAAGCGAGCTTGACACGGAGATAACGAATCTCAAAAACAATGCGCTTGTCGCAGATGTTGTTATCGACGGCCACAGATGTCTGCTCGTTAAGCCGCAGACATTCATGAACAACAGCGGCACGGCAGTCAGAGACATTGCGAAGTTCTATAAGATTCCGCCCGAGAAAATAATCGTGATTTTTGACGACATTTCCCTCCCCTGCGGCAAGCTGAGAATCAGACGCAAGGGAACGGACGGCGGCCACAACGGAATCAAGAGTATCATCTATCATCTCAATTCCGACCTATTCCCGAGAATCAAGATCGGCATAGGTGCGAAGCCTAACCCGGAATACGACCTCGCCGATTGGGTTCTTTCAAAGTTCGGCAAGGACGATATGGAACAGCTCAAGGCGGCCATAACAAAGGCAACCGAGGTTCTTCCGTTCATTCTCGACGGAGACATCGACAAAGCAATGAATAAAGCGAATTAAAATGCGGACGACTTCGGTCGTCCGTGATTTATATTATTCAACAATATCTGCGATAGATGCGGTAAATGCACGTTCTGCACGGATCAACGACCGCACCGCTCAAGGTCAGAAAGCAATTTAAGACCTCGTTTTCTCTCAAGGAGCTCATTGTAACTATTATACCGGCACTACGTTCTCACACAAGGAAGGCGAAAAAGGTCAAAAAATTAGCTGTGACAGATCATTCCGTCACAGCTCTTTTGATTATTTGAAGTGAATTTCCGACATGATCGGGCAATGATCCGACGGAAAAGCTCCGTTCGGCTTGTCCTTGATAACCTGATAGCTTTCCGCCTCGAAGCCGTCGCTGATGAAGATAAAATCAATAATATCCTCAGGCTCATTATGGTGGAAATACGGGTGAAATGTCGGATAGCTTTCCGTCTTTTCGGCAGCAAACTTGCTGTCTCTGAAAATTCCGCCCTCGACCATGTCAACGTAGCAATCCTTGCCCTCGGAAACATTGAAATCGCCTGTTATAACTGCGGGGCAGTCAAGCTTTGCGGCGAACTCATTGATGAGCCTTACGCCGTTCTTTCTTGCCTCCTCGCTTCTGTGGTCAAGGTGGGTATTCATGGCAACAAAAGTCTTTCCGCTCTCCTTTTCGGTGAGCTTTGCCCACGAGGTTATTCTTGTGCAGGCGGTGTTCCATGACCTTGACGGAACATCGGGTGTTTCGCTAATCCAGAACCAGCCCTTGTCAACGAGTGTGAATTTATCCTTCCTGTAAAAAACAGGTGAAAATTCGCCATCATCCCTGCCGTCATCTCTGCCGACACCGACAAAATCATACTCATCCATGCTTTCACGGAAAACGCCCATCCAGCCGATGTGAGCCTCCTGAATGCCGAAAACATCCGGCATGTAATTTCTGACCGTTGCGATAACGTCGGCGTCTCTGTCTAACCAGGAATGTCCGTCGCAGCCGTAACAGAGAACATTAAAACTTAAAATCTTCATTCTGCATTCTCCTCATTGTTCATTATCTGATAGCTGAGAGTCATAAGACTGTCGTTAAGGTGGACGTTCTCGACCGTTACTCCGTGGTAATTGGACGCAATGTCGTAGTGACTGAAATTCCAGAAATTCATTATTCCGAGATTGACAAGCCTGTCAACAATGGCAGGTGCAGCTTCAGTCGGAACGCAGAGAACAGCAACTTTCGGTTCAACCTCTTTGCAATAGACCTCCAAATCCTCAACCGGATAAACGGAAAGGCCTTTTATTCTCAAATCCTGCATTTTATCGGCATTGCTGTCAAAAAGACCGACAAGCTCAAAGCCTCTGTCCTCAAATGTCATGTGGGATGCAATCGCTCTGCCGAGGTTGCCGCAGCCGAAGAGGATGGTCTTGAAGCCGTTGTTAACGCCGAGAATCGCTCCTATTTCATTTTGGAGCTGTTCAACATTATAGCCATAGCCCTGCTGGCCGAATCCGCCGAAGCAGTTGAGATCCTGACGAATTTGCGAAGCGGTGAAACCCATACGCTGTGAAAGCTCTTTTGATGAAATTCTTGTTATATTATTCTTTTTTAGTTCGCCGAGGAATCTGTAATATCGGGGCAAACGCTTTATTACGGACATAGAAACCGATTTCTTTTCCTTTGCCACAGTTATTACCTCACTTTTTTACTCGCTGAGTTTTTTTACTGTTTCCATTACATAATCGCCGAACTCGGAACATGTGCAGCCTGTGTCACGGCCTGTAATGGTGAGCTTCTTCTCTGTGAACATACAGATATCGAGAGCCTTTTCAAGAAGGTCGGCCTTCTCCTGCTCGCCGATATGAGAGAGAAGCATAACGGAAGCTCTGAGCATTGAGCACGGGTCTGCATACTGACCTCTGCCCTCTTCAATCATTCTCGGAGCTGAGCCGTGGATAGCCTCAAACATAGCGTACTTCTTGCCGATGTTTGCGCTGCCGGCAGTGCCTACGCCGCCCTGGAACTCTGCGGCTTCATCGGTGATGATGTCGCCGTAAAGGTTCGGGAGGATGAATACCTTGAAATCCTTGCGGCGTTTCGGGTCGATGAGCTTGGCCGTTGTGATGTCGATGTACCACTCGTCGGTTGTGATCTCGGGATAATCCTTGCCGATATTCTTGCAAAGGTTGAGAAACTTGCCGTCGGTGGTCTTGATGATGTTAGCCTTGGTGATGATGGAAACTCTGTCCTTATGATTTCTTCTTGCATAGTCGTAAGCAAGCTTTGCGATTCTCTCGCATCCCTCTGTTGTTGTAACAACGAAGTCAACGGCGAGGTCGTCGGTTACGTTAACGCCCTTTGAGCCGACAGCGTATGCGCCCTCTGTGTTCTCACGGAAGAAGGTCCAGTCGATGCCCTCCTCGGGAACTTTAACGGGACGAAGATTTGCAAAAAGGTCGAGAGCCTTTCTCATTGCAACGTTTGCGCTCTCGATATTCGGCCACGGGCCGCCCTGCTGCGGAGTTGTTGTCGGTCCCTTAAGAATAACGTGACATGCCTTAAGCTCTTCAAGAACGTCGTCGGGGATTGCCTTGTTAGCGGCAACACGGTTCTCGATTGTGAGACCGTCGATTACCTTGAACTCAACCTTGCCCGCCTTAACCTTATCGGCAAGCATATACTCAAGAACTCTTGCGCTCTCCTTGGTAATGATCGGGCCTATGCCGTCGCCGCCGCAAACGCCGATTACGATTTTGTCGAGCTTTTCATAGTCAACAAAATCGCCCTGAGCCTTGATTATATCGGAACGGTCGCTCTGCTCACGAATGAGAGCCTCGAACTTTTCAACTGCATTTTTGATCTGTGTATCTGTCATTGTTTTGCTCCTTTACAATGTATTTTGCTTTTTTCTGTTATCGGGTCGGCAGTGGTCATAGAACCCTACGGAATCAAGTATCCGCAATATCTTGAAACCCCGATAAACGCTAACCTTATATTCAAATCACTTCTGCGATTCTCTCGTATAGTCGAGCAAGCCGCCTGCGAGGAGAATATCTCTCTGACGCTCGGAGAGCTGATAATCAAGCTTGTAGCTCTCACCCGTTGTGAGATTCTTGAGAGTTACGTCCGTACCGTTTGCGATGCTCTCACGAATTCCCTCAAGGCAAAGCTCGTCATTTACGCTGATTCTGTCATAGTCGGCCTCGTTTGCAAATGTGAACGGAATAATGCCTGCGTTGACAAGGTTTGCACAGTGAATACGGGCAAAAGACTTGGTGATAACCGCCTTGATTCCGAGATAGAGAGGAACAAGTGCGGCATGCTCACGGGATGATCCCTGGCCGTAATTTGCACCGCCGATAATGATACCCTTGCCCGCTTCCTTACAATGCTCGGCGAATTTCTCGTCACACTGCTTGAAGCAGAAGTTTGAAAGGTACGGAATATTCGAACGGTAGGGCAAAATCTTTGCGCCTGCCGGCATGATGTGGTCAGTTGTGATGTTGTCGCCGACCTTGAGAACAGCCTTGGCTGTAATATCCTCGGGCATAGCCTCGGTCTTGGGGAACGGCTTGATGTTCGGGCCGTAGATAACCTCAACGGAATCTGCGTCCTCAACGCTTGCCGGCATTGCGATCATGTTGTCGTTGATGATGAACTCGTCCGGCATCTCGATCTCGGGCATTTTGCCAAGCTCACGGGGATCCGTAAGAACACCTGTGAGAGCGGAAGCGGCTGCAACCTCGGGGCTGACAAGGTAAATACCTGCGTCGGCTGTGCCTGAACGACCCTCAAAGTTACGGTTAAATGTACGAAGCGATACACCCTTTGAATTCGGCGACTGACCCATGCCGATGCACGGACCGCAAGCCGATTCAAGAATTCTTGCGCCTGCGTCGATCATATCCGAGAGTGCGCCGCAGAGAGCGAGCATATTAAGCACCTGCTTTGAGCCGGGAGCGATTGAAAGGCTGACCGACTGGCAAACAGTCTTGCCCTTAAGGATAGCGGCAACCTTGAGCATATCCATGAGAGATGAGTTCGTGCATGAGCCGATACATACCTGGTCGATATGAATCTTGCCGATCTCCCGGCAGCTTTTTACGTTATCGGGCATATGCGGCATAGCGGCAAGCGGAACAAGCTCATTGAGGTCGATATCGATAACCTCATCGTAAGCTGCGTCGTCGTCTGCGCTAAGCTCAACCCAATCCTTTTCACGGCCCTGAGCCTTAAGGAAAGCTCTTGTGATGTCGTCTGACGGGAAAATTGATGTTGTTGCACCAAGCTCTGCACCCATGTTTGTGATCGTTGCTCTCTCGGGAACGGAAAGCGTCTTAACGCCCTCTCCACCGTATTCAACGATCTTTCCTACGCCGCCCTTGACGGACATGATCTGAAGAACCTTAAGAATAATATCCTTTGCGGCAACCCACGGCTGAAGCTTGCCAGTGAGGTTGACACGAACCATTTTAGGCATTGTTATGTAATATGCGCCGCCGCCCATTGCAACAGCAACGTCAAGTCCGCCTGCACCCATGGCAAGCATACCTATTCCGCCGCCTGTCGGGGTGTGGCTGTCGGAGCCGATGAGAGTCTTTCCGGGAATGCCGAAACGCTCAAGATGAACCTGGTGACAAATGCCGTTGCCGGGACGTGAGAAACGAAGTCCTCTCTTCTTTGCGACCGACTGAATAAAGCGATGGTCATCGGCATTTTCAAAACCTGTCTGTAATGTATTGTGGTCGATATATGCGACGGAAAGCTCCGTCTTAACACGGTCGATTCCCATTGCCTCGAACTCAAGGTAAGCCATTGTACCCGTGGCATCCTGAGTCAGAGTCTGGTCAATTCTGAGACCGATTTCACTGCCAACCGTCATGTCGCCGGAAAGCAGGTGATTTTTGATAATTTTCTGAGCTATTGTGTATCCCATAGCGTTAAAACCTCCGACTTGTTCAAATTTTTAACAAACTTTATTTTATTATATAATGCCTTATTTGTCAATGTTTTGACGATAATTTCCGACAAAAGTTTTTGAAAAAATCGAGGAGCTTTTTTAGAATCGGTAGAACCCGAACAAGGCTTTCTTTTGAGTGGAAGGCCGATTGGATTCCTCGCCGAAAGCAGGTGTTCCCCGACTGCACATTTCTTGACTTTTCAAGTCAGCAGAGATTATCCAAGCCTCCCCTTGTTGCAAGAGGAGGTGTCGTCCTTGACGACGGAGGGGATAAAGAAGATTTCTAAGGCCGGTAAATTTCAAGGTGCGATGTGGTCATCGCACCCTACGATGAGTACAAAAATCAACATTACATAGAGTTATGATAAGAGCACAATCCGTAGCGGTCAATGTCCTACTGCAAAGTTCGATAAAGGCACATTCCGTAGGGGTCGATGCCCACATCGACCCAGAGAGCAAAAGAAAACAAAAAAGGACGGCCGAGGCCGTCCCTGCGAAAATAATTCAATTTTTGCTAAAATCAATATGTACGAATAAGCCGTTTATGCATTACTCATGCTGCAATTTACACTCGCTCGCTTTTCTTTTTATAGCTCATTATAAATTTGCTGATATTTTTCAAGGGGAAGTTGAAAATATCCAGCGATAATATAAATGTCAGCACAACTGCGATTGCCAGCATAAGCAATATGCCCTTTCGTTCTCCGATGATTTCCTTAACGTTCAAAACTCGGAATATCAAATACAAAATTGTATAATGCCAAAAATATACATTCAGTGTATTTCTTCCGAGATATGAGATCACGGGAATTTTCTTCATGGGAACAACGGCAAGTATTGCCGCTCCGGTTAAAAGGGTTATTGCGCTTGTGAGCAAACGGTACAAGCAGCCCATGCCGTTTGTCTCTTTTGAAAAGGGATTTCTTCCCGAGAACAAATGAGACAGTATTTCCAAGTCGTCAAATCTAAAATAGCACAATGCAAACCAGCCCAAAAGGACACAGACTGCGGGGAGCCACAAATATCGTCTGTACTTCTTGATTTTTTCCAGCAAATCATTTCTGTTTATCATTGTTCCAAGCCAAAAATACGGGAAGAAAACAAGCATTCTCGATAAGCATAAGAAGTCGTCAATTTCCTTAAAATATCCGGTGAACAGCGAAATGACGAACGAAACGGCAAGGACAATGCGTTTGTCATATTTCTTCAAAGCAGCCCCGAGCAAGGTATACCACATCAGCACGAACAGAAACCATGTGATACCGGCATCATAAAAAAGAGCAAATTTGCTTTTTCCGTTTATTATCAGCTTTGAAAAAAACAGAAACAGTTTAAAGACATATCCTGTAACAAGGAAAGATAAGGCTTTTCTTTTATATTTATCCTCATTATAAAATATTCCGAAGATAAAGATAAACATAGGCATATGGAACGCATAGATAAACAGCTTTAACGAGGCAATATCCACCGCTCCTAAGTTAACCATGCTTTCAGAAAAATGTCCTACGACAACAGCAAGTATCATCAAAAATTTGATAGAATCCCAATACCATACTCTTTCCTTTTTTTCTATTAAATTGTTACTTCTCATTTTATAAATTCTACCGCTTTCCTTTATAAATTTATTTTATATCCGAATAGAACTCTTCAATGTATTTATCAACATCGGCTCTTGTTCCCTTGTAAGGACCGGGGATTTCCATCTTATTGGAAACTGTCGCCGTCGCATAAAGCAGAGCGTCTTTCATTGAATGATGAAGTCTTTCGGTCATATAAGCCGCAAATGTTGTGTCGCCGCGGCCTGTGCGTCCGCTTAGATTTCTTGCACGAATCGGGCATGAACAGAATTCCTTGCCGTCGTATGCGATAACCTCTGTGTTGTGAGTAATAACGACCTCTTTTGCGCCCCATGAATGAAGAAGCTTTGCAGCCTCATATCTGTCGGTAAGGCCGGTCAGAATTTCAGCCTCGGCGGCGTCGGTCTTAAGATACTCAATATACGGAAGAACCTCCTTCTTCTCCTTCCAATCCTCAAAGAACATTGTGTGATCCTCAAGGTTAACATGGCGAAGAAGTGCCTGAACATCAACGGCAACCTTGCCCCTCTTAGAGGCTTCAATAATCATTTCGTTCGTAAAATCGCCGTAAAGAAGACCCGCAAAGTGATAAATGTCCGCCTCAACGTCCTCCGGAATATCGTCAATGGTGAAAGGTGTACCGACGCTGATACACATACATTTTCTGCGTTCCTTATCGGCGGTGAAATACTGATTGTCCATTGTGCATGAGGACTCCGACATAATGCAATAAATATCCTCTTTCGGGATTGTGAAATATGTAAGTCTCTCGCTGTCATCGGGGTTGATCTTTGTCAAAGCGGCAACCTTATGGCCGAGGACATATGCCGACGCCGAGGAATAAATTACCGCTCCTCCGATTGCAAGAGTTTCGTTACCGAGGTAATCCGTGTCATGATCCATCGTGATATGACCTATAATAAGTGATTCATAATGTTTCATTGTTCTGCTCCTTTGTTTTTATCTTCATAGCTGAGTATTTCTTTTGCTATATATATAGGGCGCTCCTTGACCTGAAGATAGGTTCTCGCAAGGTATTCACCGATTATACCGAGGAAAAGAGAATTAAGTCCGCCGAGGAAAAGCAAAATCGTTATAATCGCAATCGTGCTTGTAATTTCACCGACTGCCGCTCCGACAATCAGGGCGATTATGAGATAAAGAATCGAGATTCCCATAAGTCCTACGCCTGCATATGACGCAGCCTTAAGCGGAAGCGTCGAATAGCCGACAATGCCCTCAATCGCATATCTGAAAAGCTTCATAAACGGCCACTTTGATGTTCCGGCCGCTCTCTCCTGAACCTCATACGGGATATACTTTGTATTATATCCTACAAAAGAGAAAATTCCCTTTGAAAAACGGCTGTATTCCGACATTTCAAGGACGGAATCAAGCATCTGACGGCGCATAAGTCTGAAATCGCTTGCGCCCGGGTAAAGCTCCACCTCGGAGAGCTTGTTCATTATGCCGTAGAACTTATCCTTAAGGAAAGCAACGAATTTGTCCTCCTTGCGTTTTCCCTGATAGGCGGCAACACAGTCGATATCAGAATTCTCGTCGAGAATCTGTTTCATTTCAAGCACAACCTCGGGACGCTGCTGCAAATCGGCGTCTATAACGCATGTATAGTCTCCGCTCGACTGCTTCAAGCCGGCATAGATTGCCGCCTCCTTGCCGAAATTGCGTGAAAAACTGACGACCTTAACATTATTCGCCTTTTCATAAATTGCTCTTAATATCTGAGGGGTTTTGTCACGGCTTCCGTCGTTAACAAACACAAGCTCATAATCGTCAACCTTGTCCCTGAAAACCCGTGTAACCTCGGAGTAGAACTCAATTATGCTTTCTTCCTCATTAAAGCAAGGAACAACAAGAGTCAATTTCATATCATTCACCCAATTCTTTTAAAAATCTCTTTAATGCGTCCTGCCACGTCGGCAGTCTTTTGATACCGGCGTCGTCAAGACAGCTTTTGCTCATTCTTGAGTTATGCGGCCTTTCGGCTTTCACCGGATATTCGGTTGACGGAACGGGATTTACCCTTGCTTTTCTTCCGCCGAGCTTCATTATCTCCGACGCAAAATCTGCCCATGAGCAGTAATTTTCATTTGTTCCGTGATATATTCCGTACTTGTCCGTCACTATGAGGTCACAGATAAGTCTCGCAAGGTCGGGCGTGTAGGTCGGCGAACCTATCTGGTCGCATACGACATTCAGCTCGTCCTTTTCGCTGCCCAATCTGAGCATTGTTTTAACAAAATTATTGCCGTTTATGCCGAAAACCCATGAGGTTCTGACAACAAAGAAATTTTTCAAATGCTTCATAACGGCTTTTTCGCCGTCAAGCTTCGTTCTGCCGTAGACATTTTTCGGGTCGGTCGGGTCACTCGGCTCAAACGGGGCATCCCCCGCTCCGCCGTAAACATAATCCGTGCTGACATAGAGCATTTTTGCACCGAGCCTTTCGCAGGCGATTGCAATATTCTCCGTGCCGTCAACATTGACCCTGCGGCAGTTTTCTTCGTCGTCCTCTGCTCTGTCCACCGCCGTGTATGCGGCGCAATGGATAACTGCATCGGGTGCATAGCCGCAAATATATCCGACCGTCTCTTCACGGTCCGTTATATCAAAATCATCCCGGTCAACGCCCTTGCACTCAATCGAACGTGAGTTCAGCTCTTTAATAACGTCAAAGCCGAGCTGACCGTTATAGCCTGTTACAAGAATTTTCATATATTATCCTCAAAAATCAAAGCTGACGTCGCTGTCCTTGAGAAGCGGAGCTGAAATATCCTTCTTTGAAAGAATAGGATTATCTATGCCCCATTCAACGCCGATTTCGGGGTCGTTAAACTTGACGCTTCTGTCGTCCTCGGGACAATAGAACTCATCAACCTTGTACATAACCTCAACGTCATCCGTCAACGTCACAAAGCCGTGCAGGCATCCCTTGGGGATAAAGAAGGATTTCTTATTCTCGCCCGAGAGAATGACCGAAGTCCACTTCATATAGGTAGGTGAGCCTTTTCTGATGTCAACGGCAACGTCCATTATCTCACCGTGAACACATGTAAGCAGCTTGCTCTGAGCGGTAGGGTTGACCTGACAATGCAAGCCTCTGAGCGTGCCTTTCTCGGCGGAAAACGACCTGTTATCCTGAACAAAATCAACATCTATGCCAACCTCGGCAAGCTTGCGCTTGGAATATGACTCCATAAACCAGCCCCTGTTGTCGCCGAAAACGTCCGGTTCAATTACCTTTGCACCCGTTACTTCTGTTTCGTATACTTTCAAATTTGTCAGTCCTTTACATTTTTTCGTTTGAATACGGCGGCTCCTGCTCCGTGCCCCAGCGAGGACGTTCGCCCTGCTTGTCGGAATACATGATCTTGCCCTCGGCAACTCTCATAAGATGCTGACCGTAGGGGGATTTGCCGTACTGCTGTGCGGATTCGATAAGAGTTTTCTTTGAAATCCAACGCATATTATATGCAATCTCCTCGGGTGCGGAAATCTGAATACCCTGGAGCTTTTCAATCGTTCTGATGAAATTTGCCGCTTCCATGAGATTATCGACTGTTCCCGTGTCGAGCCATGCGAAGCCTCTGCCCATGAGCTTAATATCGAGGTCGCCGTTATCAAGATAAATCTGGTTGATATCCGTTATCTCAAGCTCTCCGCGGGCGGACGGCTTAAGGCTCTTGGCGTACTCGACAACCCTGTTATCGTAGAAATAAAGTCCGGTAATTGCGTAGTTTGACTTAGGCTCCTTCGGCTTTTCGACAATCTTCTTCGGCTTGCCCTTTTTGTCGAATTCAACAACGCCGAAAGCCTCGGGATTGTCAACATAGTAGCCGAAAACGGTAGCTCTGTCCTTATTGAGAGCGGCCTGTCTGAGCATATGGCCGAAACCGCTGCCGTAGAAAATGTTATCGCCGAGAACCATTGCAACACTGTCCTTGCCGATGAACTTTTCACCGATGATAAACGCCTGAGCAAGGCCCTCCGGTCTCTCCTGAACGGCGTATGAAAGCTTCAATCCGAACTGATGACCCGTTCCGAGAAGTCTTTCAAACTTCGGCGTATCGTCCGGCGTTGAAATGATGAGAATTTCTCTGATGCCGGCAAGCATGAGCGTTGAAAGCGGATAATAAATCATCGGCTTGTCATAAACCGGTAAAAGCTGCTTACTGGTAACCATTGTCAATGGATAAAGGCGAGTTCCCGAACCGCCTGCAAGTATGATTCCTTTCATTACTTTTAACCTCCGTAATTATGTATCGGTTATTCGTGTTTTTCAAAAAGACTTCCCGAATGGCAGTCGATTCCGACTATCAACGGAAATTTATCAAGTACAATTCGCTTGACCGATTCACAGCCAAGGTCGAAAAATGCAATTTCTTTACATTCCTTAACGCATTTTGCGGCGAGCGCACCGGCACCGCCGACGGCGCAAAGATAAACTGCGCTGTTCCTGACTATTGCGTCGCAAACGTCCTTGTCTCTGCCGCCCTTTCCTATCATCGCCGCCAAGCCCTTATCAAGAAGCTGCGGAGCAAAAGGGTCCATTCTTCCCGACGTTGTGGGGCCGCACGAACCTATCGGCAGACCCTGCGGAGCAGGTGTCGGACCTGCGTAATAAATACATGCTCCGTCGAGGTCAAACGGCAGCTCGCCGCCCTCCTCGATGAGATTGACTATTCTTTTATGCGCCGCATCCCTTGAGGTGTAAACAACTCCCGAGAGGATAACCCTATCCCCTGCGTGAAGCTCCTTTGCCCTCTCCTTAAGCTCGGATGCGTCCAAAATAAATTCTGCCATCAACTCAACTCCCGAATAAGCTCGTGAAGCAATTCCTCCGCCTTCTGCGGATCGTCCTTCACCTTGTCGAGCTTCTTTGCCGCTTTTTTTATCTGCGACTGTGCGCTCTTTTTGAGCTTCGCCGCCGCAGCCTCGGCCGATTCAACCAATTTATCGCAGCGGTCTATTGTCTCCTGTGCCGCCTTTTTATCGGCGGAATCCTCAACCTGTTTTTCGAGCATTTCATATTTCGCTCTCATTTTTTTTGCGTTTTCCTCGGCCTCGGAGCACCTTGCGTCAAGCTCTTCCGCTTTCTTCTCGGCCTTTTCCGCCCTTTCCGAAAGCTCCTTATTTTCCTCGGAAAGAGTTTTCACAAGTCTGTCCTTGTCCGAAATTATATTTTTATATTCCTGCTGAGTTTTTTTCAGCTGCTGGATATAGTTTATTACCGACTGACGGTCAAATCCGCCGAAGGGAGTTTTTTTGAAAAGAACTTCTTCTTTCATGTTGTGATCATTCCTTTTCACATTGTGATTTAACCGATATACATTATCTTCGTCACGCCGTCGCCGCACTTAACGGCTCCGTTCTTCAGCGAATAGCAGTACATTTCACCGCTGCCGCTCTTATAATTCTTGATATACGCAAAGGCGTCATCGCTGTAAACAAAATTATTGAGGTTGAGGTCGCTGTCAACAACGGCATAGCCTGTTCCGTCATAAATTCCTGCCGTGACAAGCTCCTCGGAGTTGCTCTGCCTCGTCAAAACGATTACAAACGACTTGTTAACGGCGAAGTAAGAATAAATATTCTTGCAAACCTCGACCTTGCCGCCCTTGGGCTGGAATTTGTAAAGGCTTCTCGTTCCCGACGAGTTGAGCTTTTCATAAAAAAGCGTATCGCCTGCCGCAGAGCAGTCGGACACATTCGAATCAATAAGCCGTCTGCTGCTCATCTCGGCATTCTCGGCACTGCTGTAATAAAGCTCGCCGTTCGCAAGGCCGTATATCGTACCCGAATCGGCCAAAATGAATTGAGTTTTATCCAAATCATATCCTTTAAGCTCATATTCAACCACATTTGAACCGTCATACCACGAGCAAAAGCTGCTGTCGCTGACCTCATACGAGCTTTGAACCGCATTACGCACATAATCCATTGTTTTTTGCACGCTTGATTTTTTCGCCGTTTCGACAAGCGAATCCATGCTGATTATATTGCCTACGCCGATAACCGATTTTCTGTAAATAAGTCTCGGGTCTCCCGACTTGGCAAATTCGATTATGTTATCAAGCGTTATGCCCGATGCCAGTCTGTGCGAAGCACCGTCGCTGTAAGCAAAGCATGTGTACTCATCGCCGACGGCAAGACCCAAATCAATCTTGTCCAGCTCCTCACGAAGCTGATCCCGGAGCATTTTCAGCTCATATTGATTGAGTGCGGCATTGTACTTGGCCGTATCAAGGATTTTTCTCTTGAAGATGAATCCCCTTTCAATCATGTAATCGCTTTCAACCGGTCTTTGAATTTTCTTATCGCTTTCATAATAATTGTCGGAAATAAAATCCTGCCAGTTGACATTTGATTTGTTCCTTGTGAAATAGTATAGATTGCCGCCGTAAACAAAATCGTTGAGATAAACCTCGCTCACGTCCGTACAGATTTCCGCAGCTTTTTCATCGCCCTTTACGGCATACACGTTCACGTTTGTGCTGTTGCCAGTCGATTGAGTGTATAATATTTCGTAATCGTTGCGGTCGCCGGCATACTTAACATGGCTTATGCCGCTGGCAACATTCTCGCTGTTTTCGCCGAACTTGGCTCTGTGCAGGGAATAAACATTGCTGCTTCGGCGTGTGAAATAAACTATATTTCCTACCGACGGCGGGAAATATTCCTCGACCGATTCGGCAACCGTTTCGGCTCTTTGCAGCTCGGCGCTGTACATAAAGCAGCTTTTGATGTTCGATTTTGTTATTCCGTAGCAGGCAAAGAGTCCGTCCTTGGTCGTTTTCCAGCCGTCGTCAATGCCTTTTTCAACGAATTTACCCTGCTTTTTCAGGGATTTTTTGCTGCCGACCTCAATCATTCTGAGATCATATTTACCCGTTGCGGACGCCGTATTCCGGCTGAACCAGATATACATTCCGTCCGTTGAAACGGAGATTTCTCTTGCCTCGCCGATGTCGTAGCTCGTTCCGTCGGCAAGCTTAACTGTTGCGCTTTTGTCCGTTGTGTTGTAAACCGCGACCACCGGAGAGGTGTTTCTGTCCGCTCTTTCCGCTCCGAAATACGCCCCTGCCATTGCACTCGCAACAATGATAATAAGTGCAAGACACGCAACGAGCGTCTTTATTCTTGAATCCCTTTTTGAGGGAATTTTTTTCTTTTTTAAAGCTGATTTTTTATCCGAATTTCTGCTGTCGGATTTTTTACTGCCGAAATCAACGGCAATTTTCTCAGGCTCGGAAATGTCGTCAAGAGGCTGAATATCGCCCGAGAATCCCATTGCATCATAAATTGGCAAAAGCTCAGACTCCTGAACTGCCTGAGCGTCATTTTCATATTCATCATTTGAAAGTCTGATATCGTCGCTTTCTTTCATCTTTTTCTCCGAGTCCCGTTCCGCCCGAAACCGAGCGAAACGGGATTAATAGATTTTATCAAGGTGCTGACCGTAATTTCTACGGTATTGCCTTAACAATTATTTCATTGAAACAGCCTTCTTTGCCTTTTCAACAATGTTTGAAGCGCAAAGGCCGTAAATCTTGAGCATCTCAACTGCCGGGCCTGAGCCTCCGAACTTATCCTCAACACCGACTCTTACAACGGGAATGGGCTTGCCCTCGCAGACAACCTCCGTAACCGCAGAACCGAGACCGCCGATAATGCTGTGCTCCTCGGCCGTAACGATTGCACCCGTCTCCTCAGCCGCCTTGAGAATGATTTCCTTATCAATCGGCTTGATGGTGTGGATGTTGATAACTCTTGCCGAGATACCCTCTTCCTTGAGCATATCCTTGGCAATCATAGCCTCATTTACCATAAGACCTGTTGCAACGATTGTAACATCGCTGCCCTCTGCAAGCTCGATGCCCTTGCCGATCTCGAACTTGTAAGTATCGGGATCATTGAAGCGTGGAACGGCGAGTCTGCCGAAGCGCAGATAAACCGGTCCCTCGTACTCCGCCGCTGCAAAAACAGCCGCACGGGCTTCAACATCGTCCGCCGGGTTGATAATCGTCATGCCCGGGATAGTTCTCATGAGAGCGATATCCTCGCAGCACTGGTGGCTTGCGCCGTCCTCACCGACCGAAATGCCGGCATGAGTTGCGCCGAGCTTAACGTTGAGGTGGGGATATCCGATTGTGTTTCTGACCTGCTCGAAAGCACGGCCTGCAAGGAACATTGCGAAGGAGCTTGCGAAAACAGTGTGACCCGTTGTTGCAAGACCTGCGGCAACGCCTACCATATTACACTCGGCGATTCCTGCGTCGAAAAATCTCTCCGGGAATGCCTTTTTAAACATACCTGTTTTGGTTGCGGCTGCAAGATCGGCGTCCATAACAATGAGGCTCTCGTCCTTCTCGCCAAGCTCAACCAAAGCTTTACCGTAAGCTTCTCTTGTTGCTGTTTTGATTACGTCTGCCATCTCTTACGCCTCCAATTCTGCAAGTTGTGCCTTAAGCTCGTTCATAGCCTGCTCATACTGCTCGGCATTCGGAGCTGTACCGTGCCATGAGCACTGATCCTCCATAAAGGAAACACCCTTGCCCTTGACCGTCTTTGCGATAATCGCCGTGGGCTTGCCTTTGAACTCGGCTGCTGCCTTGAAAGCTGCGTCGATCTCGTCAAATGAATGACCGTAGATTTCAATAACGTTCCAGCCGAATGCACGGAACTTCTCGGGAATCGGATAGGGAGAGTTAACCTCTGCGATTGAACCGTCAATCTGGAGATTGTTGTTATCAACAACGGCGCAGAGATTGTCAAGTCCCTTGGCTGCGGCAAACATAGCTGCCTCCCAAACCTGACCCTCTTCGATTTCACCGTCGCCGAGAACGGTGTAAACTCTGTAATCCTTCTTATCAAGCTTTCCTGCGAGAGCCATGCCGACTGCCGTTGAAATACCCTGACCGAGAGAGCCTGTGCTCATGTCAACGCCCGGAGTACGGTTCATGCTCGGATGACCCTGAAGCATTGCGCCCGGCTTACGAAGATTCTTAATTTCCGATACGGGGAAGAAACCCTTGTTTGCGAGAACCGCATAGAGAGCCGGAGCCGTATGACCCTTTGAAAGAACAAATCTGTCCCTGTTCTCATCCTTGGGATTTTTCGGGTCTACGTTCATGTGGTCGAAATAAAGATATGTGAGAATATCCGCTACAGAGAGCGATCCGCCCGGGTGACCCGACTTTGCATTGAACACACCTTCGATTACGCCCATACGAACCGTACAAGCCTTAATCTGTAATTGTTTTTTAGTTACTGCGTCCAAAAAAACACCTCCAATTATTCACTTAAATTTTGTTTTTTCAAGAAATCCTTAAAATAATCCGGAACATCCGCACTGAACTCAAGGTATCTTCCGTCTCTCGGGTGCTTGAACCCGATCAAGCCTGCGTGCAGACATTGTCCGTTTAATGAGGTCACTCCGTTCTTCGGCCCGTAAATATTATCTCCGGCAACCGGGTGGCCGATATAGGCCATATGAACTCTTATCTGATGAGTTCTGCCCGTTTCGAGAGTAACCTTGATATATGCAAATTTCTCATTCTGATCGATCACTTCATAATGAGAAACGGCATCCTTGGAATTTTGACTGATAACGCACATTTTCTTCCTGTCATTGGGATTTCTGCCGATCGGCGCATTGACCGTTCCGCTCAATTCCTTGAAATGACCGTGCACTACCGCCCTGTATTGCCTTGTAAAGCTATGCTCCTTAATCTGAGCGGCAAGCTTTTCATGGGCAAAATCATTCTTGGCAACTATTAAAAGTCCGCTTGTGTTCTTGTCGATACGGTGAACGATTCCGGGGCGAATAACTCCGTTGATTCCCGAAAGACTGCTTCCGCAATGGTAAAGCAATGCGTTGACAAGCGTTCCGTCGTAATTGCCGGCCGCCGGGTGAACCACCATTCCCCTCGGCTTGTTGACAACCAGCAGATCGTCGTCCTCATAGACAATATCAAGAGGAATGTTCTCGGGCTTCGCCTCAATCGTTTTAAGCTCCGGCATTGAGAAGCTTATCTCGTCGCCGATTGAAACTCTGAACGATTTTGGAACAGTCTTGCCGTTGACCCTGACCTCGCCGTCGTCAATAATATGCTGGATATGCGAACGGGTAAAATCGGAGCATAAATCCGACAGCGTTTTGTCGATTCTCTCCCCTGCAAAATCCGAATCGATACGGAAGAAAAAATCACTCATGCTTCTCACCCGTCTTTTTGCGGTCCCTGAACATATCAACGATAACGTAAATCATAATTGCAATCGCACCGACAGTTACAAGAATATCGGCAAAATTGAAAACTGCGAAATTCATAAACTGCACGTCGATGAAATCAACAACATATCCCCTGAAAATTCGGTCAATCAAATTGCCGAGACCGCCGGAAACAATCATCACGGCGCAGGTGAGATAGAATTTTGACTTTATCTTTTTAGTCGCTATGAGGACTATGCCGGCTACAATTACGACACCTGTAACGATTGAAAGCAGGGTCGTGCTCTGCGAAAACGAACCGAATGCCGCTCCCGTGTTGCGCACATAATTCCAACCGATGAATCCGTTGATAAATTCCGCCGAGCCGACAGGCTGAAGACAGCGTTCAACAAAGAACTTTATCACCTGATCGGCCGCAGTCAGAACCGCTATTGAAATAAAACTTATCAATACACTCATTATTTTCTGAAAAAGCCCTTGATTTTACCGGCCAATCCGCCGTCGTTGCCGTCATCGTCAAGGTCATCATCGTCAAGATCGTCGAGATATCCGTTATCGCTATCGTCGGCGGCATAGGAATCAATATTCTCAAACTTGAGCTTGAATCCGTCTTTTTCCTTCTGTTCCTTCTTGGGCTTGGCGAACATTATGTCCTGAGGCTCCGGCTTTTCCTCCTTGTCAAAATCATCAACAATTTTGTCAAGCTCTTCGTCGCTTGCGTCGTCAATATTGGGAACAACAAACTCTGCCGATTCCGCTGTCTCTTCAACATCTTCATCCGCATCGTCTTCCTCATATGTCGGGTCGGACTCAGCGTCGGTATCCTCTGTTTCGTATATCATTTGCTGGAGATGCTCAACGTCCATCGACTCGGCTTCCCTTGCCTCGGGAGCCTTGACCTCCTCGACGGTTTCCTCAAAAGGGTGCTGCTCTTCCTGCTCAGCTTCCTCTGCCTTCTCCTCCGTCGGCTCTGCCGGCTCTTCTGCCTTTTCAGGCTCGGCAGCCTCTTCCTTAACCTCATCGGCAGGCTTCTCTGCGGGGGCTTCTTCCTCCTTAGCCTCTTCCTCGGCGGTCATCTTTTCGATAACGACCTCGGGAAGCTTACCAATAAGCTCAACCTGTGCGGCATATTCGCCGAGAATCTGCTGTTTGAACTTTGTAACCTCCTGCTTCATGGTTTCGAGAGCTGCAAGCTCCTTAATCATGTCGCTTCTTGCGCTGACAGCAGCTTCCTTGGAATCCTGAATTGCCTTTTCGGCAATCTCCTTAGCCTGCTTCTGAGCTTCCTCAACGATTGCGTCCGCCTGATACTTTGCCTTGGTGAGCATTTCCTTTGCGGCAGCGTCAAGTCTCTCGTTTTCCGTGTCCGTGCGCTCCTTGACGTCGGCAACAAGCTTGTCGGCCTTCTCCTGAGCCTCACGGGTAATCTTCTCGGCCGCTCTCTGAGCAGTCAGAAGTGCATTGCGAATATTATCCTCATCATTTCTGTATTCTTCAAGTCTCTGTGCAAGAAGGTTGATCTTCTTGAACATTTCTCCGTTTTCACGGAACATCTGCTCGTAAGACTCGGCAACTTCCTGAATGAAGGTGTCTACGCTCTCTGCTTTATAAGCATTTCTTCCGGAGGCTTCAAAATGGTGATTTGTGATTTTTGCCGGTGTTAACATGGTTTATTCCTCCTGTATTTTAAACAATAATTTATCAATAGTTTGAATGTTCAACCTCATCAAGAAGCTCGCCCGTAAGCGGCACATTGTAAGGTGTGATTATATATGCCCTGCCTGCAACACGCTTGATATCGCCGTTGTTGGCATAAGCGACGCCGCTGAGGAAGTCGATTATTCTTACCGTTGCGTCATTCGGGCAGGTCTCAAGATTGAGAATAACGATTCTTTTTTCATTGAGCACGTCGGCAACCGAGCCTACGTCCTCATATCTGTCAAGCTTTTTGAAAACAACGTGAGCCTTTGAAGATGCGGCCGCCGCTGCGGGAACGGACGAACGTATATCGACAACCTTGTTGTCACGGTCGCTTCTGTGATTGAAAGAAAAATTACTTCTCACGTCACGGGAATCTTCCTTTTCAGGCTCCTCATCATCAATATCAACATCGTCGAGAAATTCCTCCTCCGACATATTGAACATATTCTTAAATTTGTCCATCATACCCATTATAATAAATCCTCCTGAATCAATATACTCGTTTACCGAAAAGCGACGATCCAACTCTAACCATCGTCGAGCCTTCCAGTATCGCTTCAACGTAATCTCCGGACATTCCCATCGACAGTATGTCCATACTGATATTATCTAATTTTTTTGCCTTTATGTCAAGGAACATTCGGTTCATATTCATAAAAAATTTACGAATTTCGCTGCTGCTGTCGCAAATCGGCGGTATAGCCATGAGACCTTTGACCCGAACGGCGTCGATTTCGGAGATTTCGCAAAGAGTTTCGGTCAGCTCGGACGGATCAAGACCGAACTTGCTGGCCTCCTCGCCGATATTGATTTCCACCAAAACATCGGTCACGATACCCTTTCTCGCAGAAATCTTGCCGATTTCCTTTGCAACCTTAACGCTGTCAACGCTGTCAATCATATCAACCTCACCGACAATCTGCTTAACCTTATTTGTCTGCAAATGGCCGATAAGGTGTCTTTCAACTCCGTCAAGGTGCAGCTCGTCACGCTTGCCGAGGTATTCCTGAACTCTGTTTTCGCCGATAAGGTCAATGCCGAGCGAAAGCGCATGATTGATATAAAGACTGTCAACCGTTTTGGTTACACCCATCAATCGGACCGAGCCTTCGTCTCTGCCGCTTTCAAGCGTTGCCTTTTGTATGTTTTCCCTGATACGCTTGTAGTTTTCTTCAATATCTTTGAAGCGTTCCTCAACTAATGCTTTTTCCATCACTGAGATTCCTTCCTTTCACGATCACTTCATCGTAGCGTTTGATCGGACGGTAGCCGTTCGACGCTTCGGTTTCCTCGCTGACGAGAACATAATCGCCTGCGTCATAAATTATTTCAATCTTCCTGGCGTTCATAATGTCGCCTCGGAGAATATATACAATATCAATCTCATTGCCTTTTTCGTCCTTTTCACGTCTTATTGACGAGCTGTTGACCTTGTAGCCCTTATACTCTTTGAAAACAAGCTCAATATCCTCTGCCCTCATGTTGGCATAGGTCTCGTTCATTCTGTTGCATGAAAAAGCGACGGCAACCTTATTATTCTGCGTTGTCGAGATTTTTTCAACCCTGACCTCAACGTCTTTGAAGCCGTAATACGGCATATTTATCTTCATTGTGTCGCCCTCGGCCATCAGAAGCGAATATTTGCTGTCCATAACCGTAACAAGATACCACTTGTAGCTGCCGACAATCTTGCCCATTCTGCCCGTAACGTCATCAGGCTTTTTATCAAAAAGCTTTTCCGCTTCGCCGACTGTTAAATCGCCGATTTTATCATAATCAATGGCATTTTCATAGCCGTCAAGATTGCTTATATAATAGCCCGAAAGCGGTGCAAGCACATCGGACGAGCTGATTTTCTTCGATTCAAGCGACTTTATTTTTGCTCCAAGCTCATTGAATTTCGCCGTCAAATCAATCGTTCCGTCTTTCAAAATCTGTTTGCTTGCAAGCTTGTTTTCAAGCTCCTCGATATTCTGACTGACATTTGAAAAATCTCCTTTACCCGAAGCCTCGATAAGCTCGGTGAAGCTCGAATCAATGTCCTTATTCAGCTTTTCCATATCCAGTGCGTTAAGCTCGGTCTGCTCGGAAAGCTCCTGGTATCTCGCAAGGCTCTCCTTGGCATCAAGAAGTGCCGACATATTGGCCGCATCCTCGGTCGTGCCGCAGACTCTCGCAACTGCGTCGCCGCTGGCAACCCGCATACCGTCCTTGATGAGAGGAACGACCGTTCCCGTAGTTTTCTGGTCTATATATTCCTCGTCACGGACAATAAAAGCTTTCAAATCAAGCTTTTCCTGCTCAATAACCTCATCGGCCGTCTCCGTGTCATAGCTGTCACGGTTGACCCTCACTGCGTCATGAAAAAGATAAACGAATGCGGCAAGAACCAACACCGTGCAAATCATATTTATCCATGTGCGGTTTTTCATTCGGGCGTCTCCCCTTTCCTAAAGCTTTCAACAATCGCAAATGCTGCATTTGCGAGTTCCTCTCTTTTTTGATATTTGTCAATTAAAAGCCAATTTATTCGTTCATTGCGTCTGAACCATGTCAACTGACGCTTTGCATATCTTCTGGTCGCTCTTTTCAGGTTTTCCTCCGCTTCTTCAAGCGAAATTTCACCGTCAATATACGGCCGAAGCTCCTTATAGCCTATTGCCTGTGCCGAAGTTGAGCCGTTCGCCGAGGCAAGATATTCCCTCGCTTCATTCTCCAGCCCACGTTCGAACATGATATCGACACGGCGGTCGATTCTGTCATAAAGGAACTGCCTGTTCTCTGCATCAAGGCCGATAAAGCAAACGTCATAGGGCGAAGCCTGCTTGGAAAGCTCTGCCTGCTCGGTCATCGTCGTGCCCGTGGTTTTGTAAACCTCAAGCGCACGGACGATCCTTTTTATGTTATTCGGGTGAAGCTTTTCGGCATATTCCGGGTCGAAGGCTCTGACCTCCTCAAGAAGCTTATCCGCACCCCCGTCCTCCGCTCTTTTCAAAAGCGAACGGCGAAGCTCCTCATCGCAGGAATCATCGCTGAGCTTAACGTTATTGAGAAGCGTATCGACGTAAAGTCCCGTTCCGCCGCAGACAACGGGAAGCAAGCCCCTTGAATGAATATCGGCAATGCATTCCGACGCCGCCTGCTGATACAGTGCGACACTGTAATCCTCGGAATTATCGAGAAAATCCATCATGTGATGCGGAATATTTTTCTTTTCCTCCTCGGTCGGTTTGGCGGTTGCAATATCCATGCCCTTATATATCTGCATGGAGTCAGCCGAAACAACCTCGCCGCCGAAGTGACGGCATATTTCAACAGCTAAATCGGATTTTCCCGACGCCGTAGGGCCTATAACGGCCACAACAGGTATTCTCTTCATCCGATCAGCTCCCAAAGAAAGATTTTTATATGTTGGTTTATAAATATCGGATATCTAATATCTAAGTATCTAATATCTAATATCTAATGTCTAAATCGGTACTGCCCCGAGCGAAAAATGCGTTGTGGCAAATTTACCTTTAAACCTAAATTGATGGGAATTTGTTCAAAACGCTTTTTGCAGTGAGGGAGCTGTACGAGGTACTGCCCCGAGCGAAAAATGCGTTGTGGGCAAATTAACCTTTAAACCTAAATTGATGGAAATTTGTTCAGAACGCTTTTTGCAGTGAGGGAGCTGTACGAGGTACTGCCCCGAGCGAAAATTGCGTTGTGGCAAATTAACCTTTAAACCTAAATTGATGGGAATTTGTTCAGAACGCTTTTTGCAGTGAGGGAGCTGTACAAGGTACTGCCCCGAGCGAAAAATGCGTTGTGGGCAAATTAACACAATTTAAACGCGTCCGAAGTTTTTTTCAATCTCATACCTTGACATTTCTACCAAAACAGGTCTGCCGTGGGGGCAATATCTGATATCGGGATTGTTGAGAAGACTTTCGACGAATCTGTTCAGCTCATAGTCCGTTGTTTTGTCGCCGGCTTTGATGGCGGCACGGCAAGCGGTTGAATGATAAATCCAATCGAGCTTTTCGGGAACAAGCTCCTTTTGGCCGTTGACAAGATGACCTGCAAGCTCCATGATGACCTCGGCAAGGTCTGCGTCCGCAACAGCCGTAGGGCACTCATTTACGATAACCATTCCGCCGCCGAAGTCCTCGACGTGGTAGCCGGCCTTTTCGAGAAGGTCGAGATTGTCGAGAACCGCCGAGTATTCCTCTTTGCTGAGGGTGACGGTCACGGGAGCGAGAAGCATCTGAGTTTCGATACCGTCACGGTTCGCTTTGAATTTTTCAAAGAGCATACGCTCGTGTGCGGCATGCTTGTCAATTATCAAGAGCTTTTTGCCCTGCTCGACAAGTATGTAGGTTTTGAACGCTTCGCCGATAACCCTATAAGGTTCAACCTCGGGCTGAACCTCTTCAACAATCGGCTGAACAGGTTCAGGCTCGATTGAAGGCTTTATTTCAACCGACTCGGGCTTCGTTTGTTCAATCGGAACAGTCTCCCGTGCCGTCGGCTTAAAGCAGGGAATGAGGTCGGGCGTTTCGTTCTCTTCTATTTCAAATTTTGAGTTATTATCGTTAAAAACAATGGGTTCGGATTTCGGCGTTTCAACCGTTTTTCTGAATTCGTCAGATGTTGTGTTAGTCCAAAAATCCTGTTCGGGCTGAGCTTCTTTTTTAATCTGCTCAAGCTGCTGTCCGTATATTTTTATCTGCTTGCCCTCGGCAGGTCTCGGCATAAACTGACGGCTGACTTTCTGCTGAAATGTCGCCTGTACTCTCGTGTCGCCCTGCTGCAAAGCCGATTTTGCACAGTAATAAACCGCATTGAAAATCATCTTTTCGTTAGCGAAGCGAACCTCGGTCTTTGCCGGGTGAACGTTGACGTCCACTGCACCGGGAGCAATCTGTATTTTGAGAACACAGGCAGGAAATTTGCCGACCATGACAGAATTTTTGTAGGCTTCCTCAAGGGCCACCATGCCTGTGCGTGTTTTTATAAATCTGTCGTTCAAAAAGAAATACTGCATCATTCGGTTCGGGCGGGCATTGAACGGCTTTGATATGTAGCCGCTGACTCTCACACCCTCCAGCTCGTAGTCACACGGAATAAGAGTTGAGGCAAAATCCTTGCCGAGCACCTTATATATTGCACCGTCAAGCCTTCCGTCTCCGGAAGTGAACAGCACGTCCTTTGAATCTCTGATAAACCGAACGCTGACCTCCGGGTGAGAAAGTGCGATTCTGTCAACAACTGCGGCAACGGCGTTACCCTCGCTGACGTCCTTTTTGAGGAATTTCATTCTCGCAGGCGTGTTGTAGAAAAGGTCACGGACAATCAATGTCGTACCTTTCGGGCATCCTGCGTCGTCAAGAACGGTTTCCTCGCCGCCCTCAATGCAATAGCGTGTTCCGATGTCCTCGTTTTCGCCCCTCGTCATGACCTCGACACGTGAAACAGCGGCAATAGAAGCCAATGCTTCACCACGGAAGCCAAGGGTGCAAATTGCATTCAAATCGTCTGCGGTGGAAATTTTACTTGTCGCATGGCTGATGAAAGCCTTGCGAATGTTATCACGGTCGATTCCGCAGCCGTTGTCGGTTATGCGAATATATGTAATTCCGCCACGCTTTATTTCAAGAGTAATCTTATCCGCTCCCGCATCAATCGCATTTTCCATTATCTCCTTGACAATGGACGCCGGACGTTCGACAACCTCACCGGCGGCGATAAGCTCGGCAATATGCTTTGGTAAAATATTGATTTGCGGCATAAGATCACCTCTTTTTCTTCCCTTATTTTTTTACAGCCTGTCCGCTCTGTTTTTCAGCTCATAGAGCTTTTGCAAAGCCTCTATCGGCGTAAGTGTGTTTATATCAATCGTCTTAAGCTCCTCAACAATCTCATTGCCCTCATTTGAAGCGAATGAAATCTGCATATCGTCACCGTCGCTTTTTTCAACCGTTCTGATTACGGTAACTGCACCTTTTTCCTCAAGCTCTTCGAGAATATCCTTGGCACGGTTTACAACCGCATTCGGAACGCCTGCGAGCTTGGCAACCTCGATACCGTAGCTGCCGTCCGCTCCGCCACGAACAATTCTTCTGAGGAACGTTATGTCATCGCCCCTCTTTTTGACTGAGATATTGTAATTCTTCGTTCCGCCGATTTCGTTTTCCAGCTCGGTCAATTCATGATAATGCGTTGCGAAAAGCGTCTTTGCACCGAGCTTTTTCGGGTCGGCGGTGTATTCAAGCACGGCACGTGCAATGCTCATACCGTCAAATGTCGAAGTTCCTCGGCCGATTTCGTCAAAAATCAACAGGCTTTTCTTCGTTGCGTTTTTCAGAATATTCGCAACCTCGCTCATCTCGACCATAAATGTTGACTGGCCCGACGCAAGGTCGTCGCTCGCACCCACTCGGGTGAAGATGCTGTCAACAAGTCCTATCTGTGCGCTTGAAGCCGGAACAAAGCTGCCGCACTGTGCCATGAGCACGATAAGCGCAACCTGACGCATATAAGTCGATTTACCTGCCATGTTCGGACCTGTGATTATAGCGCAGCGGTTGTCCTTGCAGTCGAGAGTCGTATCATTCGGCACAAACGGAGTGTCCTTCATCATTTTTTCAACAACGGGATGTCTGCCGTCCTTTATAATGATTTCGTCTCCGTCCGTCATTATCGGGCATGAATAATCGTTCTGCCGGGCGACCTTTGCAAAGGAGCAAAGCGCATCAATCGTTGCGACCGCATGGGCGGTTTTCTGAATTCTGTAAAGCTCATCGGCAACCTTTCCTCTGACCTGAACGAAAATCTCATATTCAAGCTTTACGATTCTTTCCTGTGCGCCGAGAACCTTGGCTTCAAGGTCTTTCAGCTCACTTGTTATAAATCGCTCGCAGTTTGCAAGCGTCTGTTTTCTTATGTATTCCTCGGGAACAAGCTCTTTAAATGCATTCGGCACTTCAATATAGTAGCCGAAAACTCTGTTGTAACCGATTTTCAGCTTTTTTATTCCCGTTTTTTCCTGCTCGGTCTGCTGAATGGCGGCAATGTAACCCTTGCCGTTATGCACAATGTCCCTCAGCTCGTCAAGCTCGGCGTTGAAGCCGTCCTTTATCATGTCGCCCTCACGGACAGTGAACGGCGGCTCTTCCTGAATGGCCTTGTCGATAAGCTCGGCAACGTCCGTCAGAAGGTCAACGCTTCTGCAAGTCTCGCCGAGAAGTGCCGACTTGCACTCGGAAATTCCGCTTTTGATATCCGGCAGAAGCCGAATCGCCGCAAGAAGCGAACGAAGCTCCTTCGCATTGGCGGTTTCGTAAACGATTCTCGCCATCAGTCTTTCCATATCGCTGACGTTTGAAATCGCCGCTATCTCGTTTTCGAGAAGAACGGAATCGTCAAACAGCTCGCCGACGGCATTGTGTCTCTTGGTAATCTTCGCAAGATTGACCAGCGGCTGCTCAATCCAGTTCCTGACAAGACGCTTGCCCATTGCGGTTTTCGTCTTATCAAGCACCCACAGGAGAGTTCCCCTGCGTTCCCTGTTTCGCATCGTCTCGGTCAATTCAAGATTTCTTCGGGAAGAAAAATCAATTTTCATGAACTGATTTTCCGAATAAAAGTCAATCTCCCGAATATTATCAAGACCCGATTTCTGCACCTCGGTCAGGTAATCAATCGTTGCGCCGAGAGCGCAGACAGCCTCATTACTTTCCTCAATGCCAAGCTCGGTCAAGCTCTTTTTGAAATGATCGGTTATAACACGGCGGCAGTAATCGACGTTGATTTTTTCCTCATCAATACTGTCGGCGGTACATTCAACACGGTTCTTTATAAATTCCCTGATTTTATCGTTCTTAACAACGGCGGAATTATAGCGAATCTCAGTCGGCATATATCGTCCGAGCTCATTGACGATCTCGTTGCCGACCGACTTCGATTCAAGCTGAGTAAGGCTCAGCTCACCCGTTGAAACATCGGCAAAGCAAACACCCGCCGCATTGCCGTTGAGCCAGATTGAGCAAAGGAAATTGTTCTTCGACTCGTCAAGCATACTGCTCTCGATAACCGTACCGGGAGTCAGTACACGGATAACATCACGCTTGACTATGCCCTTTGCCGTCGCAGGGTCTTCGGTCTGTTCGCAGATGGCAACCTTATAGCCCCTTGAAACAAGCCTTGCAATGTAGGAATCGACGCTGTGAAACGGCACGCCGCACATGGGCGCACGCTCCGCCTGACCGCAGTCTCTGCCCGTCAGCACAAGCTCAAGCTCCCTTGACGCAACCTTGGCATCTTCAAAGAACATCTCATAAAAGTCACCGAGTCTGAACATAAGGATAGTATCCTGATATTCTTTTTTGATTTCAAGATATTGTTTCATCATCGGCGTCATTTCTGCCATCTGTTTTTCACCTCATAAATTGAACTTCGTTGTGTTTTAAGTTTCTTCCTATGCTTTTTCGCTTTTATCCGTTTTCCGCTAACCATTGTCTAAAATCTATTCGAGTGTGGCGGCTTCGGCGGATTGTGCCGAAGTCGGCGGGGTTAAATTAAAAACTTCTTAAGCTCTTTGCAAACCCCTCAGTCATCTGTTCTCCCCTAAAAGGGTGCCGAGTAAAGTTTCTTCTGCTCTTGGGTCGATGTGGGCATCGACCCCTACGGAATGTGCTTTTATTGAACTTCGCCGTAGGACATCGACCCCTGTGGAATGTGCTTTTATCGACACTTCGCTGCCACTGAGAATATCATAAATATTGTCTAATATCTAAAATCTATTTTAGTGGCAGCCGCCGCATGAACCGCACTCGCCCGAGCAATGATGCTCCTCCTGCGGCTCACATGTCTTGGGATCCTCGCCCTGAACGCAGAGAGCAAGAATGCCTGTAATGTGGTTCATCATCTCGTCAACAGCCTGACGTGCAGCCTCATACTTCTGCATATTCTCGTTTGCCATAACTGCCTGATAAACCTCTGTGAACTCCTTGTCGTATGCGGCGAGCTTCTCCTCATTTGCATCGTCCTTAGCGGCCTCATGCTGATATGACATGTGGATAAGCTGAATCTTGTTGATAAGATCGTTGAGATCGGTATCCGCCTCGTTTGTCTTTCTTGCCTCATGGAATGCAAGATAACGCTCGTCCTGCTGAATTGCTGCACCGAGCTGTCTTGTGATTTCAATAATGTCCATTGTAAAACTCCTATAAATTTATTTATCTGAAAAACGCCTTTCAGCGTTCATCCAATACTCCTCTGACTATCCATGTCAACGGCTCCGTAACCCTAACCTTACAGAACTTTCCGATAAGCTCCTTGCCCTCGACCTCGGGGAACTCGATCATGACGTTGCCCTCGGTTCTGCCGTTTAGGACACCTTCCTTGGCATAACCCTCGCAAAGCACCGTGTAGGTCTTGTCCTTCATCGCCGCCGTGCGCTCGGAGGCTATTTTCTCCTGCGCGTCCGTCAGCTCCTTGAACCATTTACCCTTTTCCTCTCTCGAAATCGGGTCGGGCATATCCGCCGCTTTTGTACCCGGTCTGGGTGAGAAAATGAACGTAAACAGCGAGGTAAACTTAACCTCTTCGATAAGCGAAACCGTGTCCCTGAATTCCTCGTAGGTCTCCCCGGGGAATCCGACAATAACATCGCTCGTCATTGAAAGGTCGGGCATAACCTGCCTTGCATAGCGTGCAAGCTCCAGGTATTTTTCCCTCGTGTAGCCACGGTTCATCGCCTTGAGCACCCTGTTGTTTCCACTCTGAAACGGGAGATGCAAATGCTTTGCAACCTTGTCGCACGAAGCCATTGTGTCAAGAAGCTCCTTTGTGCAATCCTTCGGGTGCGAGGTCATGAACCTGATTATAAAGTCACCCGGCAAATCGTTGATCTGCCGCAGAAGCTTTGAAAAATTTATATCTCCGTCAAGATTTTTACCGTATGAATTAACGTTCTGACCGAGCAGGGTAATATCCTTACAGCCCGAGGCAATAAGCTCCTTGGCCTCCTTGATAACGTCCTCCGGCTCACGGCTGCGCTCACGTCCTCTGACATAAGGCACTATGCAATAGCTGCAAAAATTATTGCAGCCGTACATGATCGGCAGCCAGCCCTTGATGTTGCCGTCACGTCTTACGGGAAGATCCTCGGCGATAACGCCCGCCTCGTCAGGGCACTCATAGACCTTTTTGCCCGTACAAAGCACACGGTAAATCAATTCGGGAATCCTGTGAATAACATGAGTTCCGAAAACAAGGTTGACGAACGGATAGCTCTTTCGTATTTTATCAACAACTCTTTTCTGCTGCATCATGCAGCCGCAGAGTGCGATTATCAAATTGGGATTGGTCTTTTTCAGTCTCTTGATTGCACCGACATTGCCGTAAATTCTGTCCTCGGCGTGCTCACGAACCGCACAGGTGTTGTAAAGGATCAAATCGGCTTTTTCAACATCGTCTGTGAATCCGTAGCCGAGCGATCCAAGAATTCCCTTGATACGCTCCCCGTCGGAAACATTGCCCTGACAGCCGTAGGTGTGAACAAATGCAAGCGGCTGAGACGGCTCAAATCTTGAGGTCAAAACCGTCCTCACAAGCTCGGTATATTCACGCTGTTCAGCCATCTCCGAGGGCGAGACTTTTATAATCTTTTTCATTGTGCCTTCGCTCAAAGGGCACACCTCTCTTTTTAACTTATTAACTGTATAATTATATAATAAAAGCGAGGTTATTTCAAGCTTTTTAGCGTAAAATCTTTTGCAACATTTTTTAGGCTTATGTTTAATATATATTGACTTTAAGCTTGGTGCAATGGTATAATTAAACAAGTTTGAACGGTGGTGACAAATATTGAAACAGCAAAGTGCGATGTCAAATAAGAAACACCTTTTAAATATCCCGATTTATTTATTGTTTATTGCTTTTTCTTTCGGTATTTTGTATATCTGCACCGCATCTTCGCCCCGCTATGCCATCAACCCATGGAACGACGCAAATGCATTCCTGACAATGGGACGGTCAATGGCAAACGGTCTGACAATTTACAAGGACATTTTTGAGCAAAAAGGGCCGTTGCTTTACCTTCTTCATGCCGCCGCGAGTCTGATATCCGACTCCTCATTTTTCGGAGTTTACATCATTCAGTCTCTTTTCCTCTCGGCAACCGCATTTGCGGCATATAAAATCGCTTCTCTTTATGTCGGAACGGCATGGTCGGTGATTTCCGCCGTGCTCACCTGCTTTGTCACCGTCAATTCCGGCGGCTATTACTACGGCGACAGTGCCGAGGAATTTTGCCTGCCGTTGTTGATGATCAGCATTTATTTTTTCTGCCGCTGTTTCAAAAACACCGAGCAGGCAGAACTCGGCAAGCCTGTTTTCCTGCTTGTCGGATTTTTCGCCGGCTGCGTTGCGATGATTAAATTCACCGTCATCGGCTTTTGGTTCGCTTGGGCGGCATATATCTTGCTTTACACTTGGATAGCAAAGAAAAATTTCATGAGAGCCTTTGTTAATGCAATAGTTTTCCTCTGCGGCATGGCGATTGCCGTTGCGCCGTGGATAATTTATTTCGCCGTCAAGGGTGCGCTTTATGATTTTATCAACACCTATTTTGTCCTCAACGCAACAGCATATCCGAAAGCCGAAAATCTCGGATTTGTTTCAAGAGTTCTTGAGCCCTTGCATTCTTTGGGCGAGAATCTTGCAATTTCTCCTGTTTTATTCGTTCTCGGCTTTCTCGGAATAATTCTTTTTGCCGCAACAAAAATCTTCACGGAAAAAAGATTTTTTTCTCGCATTTCCGTTCCGTTCGTTTGCTGCCTCGGGCTGTATATAATCTACTTCGGAATAAGATACTACAATTACTATTTCATTCCGATGTCCGCATTCACGGTCTTTACTTTTATCGCTGCGGCATATCTGCTCAATAAAATCACAAAAAGCAAATCGGGGATAATTGCTGCTATTCTTTGCGTTGCAATCATTCCGTCGACAATAGCCGCATCGAATTATTTCAATCTTTCTTCAAGATTTGCTCCGAGAAAGGGCGAAGAAACGGTACAGTCTAAAGCCGCCGAATATATCGGTACACACAATCCGAACGGCAAAATTCTCAATTACGGCTCTTTGGATTCGGGAATTTATCTTGCAGCGAAGCAGATCCCCCGATTCAAGCACTTTGAACAGCAGAATCTTTTATATGACAGATATCCCGAGAATATCGACGAGCAAAACAAATACATTGCCGAGGGCAAGGCCGATTTTGTAGCCATTGCCGCTAAATCCGGCGTGGAGCTTTCCGATATTTACAAGAAAAACATCGCACTAAAGACTGATTATACGCTCGTTTTCTCTCAGGAATACAGCGTTGCGGAATCAGCATTGACAGATAAAAAAGCAATTCAAACATATTATCTTTTTCAAACTAAGGAGAATTAATTATGGAAGCAAAAACACTTTATATCCTTGCACCGTGCTACAACGAAGAAGAAGTTCTGCCGTTAACTTCAAAGATTTTTCTCGACAAGCTCAATTCATTGATTGATGCCGGAAAAATAAGCGAAAACAGCCGGGTTGCTTTCGTTGACGACGGCTCAAAGGATAAAACCTGGGAAATTATCGAAAGCCTGCACGAGCTTGACCCGAAATTTGTCGGTGTTAAGCTTTCGAGAAACAGAGGACATCAAAATGCACTTCTCGGCGGCATGTCAACCATCGTTGACGACTGTGACATGATCGTTACAATAGATGCCGACGCTCAGGACGACGTTAACGCCATTGACAAAATGGTTGATGATTTCAACAACGGAATTGATATTGTTTACGGCGTGCGTGATTCACGAGAGACCGACACATTTTTCAAACGCACCACCGCTCAGGGATTCTACAAATTCATGTCAATGATGGGTGTTGAAACAATCTATAATCATGCCGATTTCCGCCTCATGAGTTCAAGAGCCGTTAAAGCCTTGCTCGAATTCAAAGAGGTTAACCTTTTCCTCAGAGGCATGGTTCCGCTCGTCGGCTTTAAATCTTCAACAGTGACTTATGACCGTGCGCCGAGACTTGCCGGAGAGTCAAAATACCCGCTTAAAAAGATGCTCACATTTGCTTTTGACGGAATAACTTCCTTTTCCGTTAAGCCGATTCGTTTTATCACCGCTCTCGGTGCGGTAACTTTCCTGCTCAGCATCATTTTTGCACTCTATGCCCTGATAAGCTATTTTGTCCATAAAACCGCTCCCGGCTGGACGTCAACTGTTCTTTCGATCTGGTTCTTCGGTTCGCTTCAGCTCATAGCCATAGGCGTTGTCGGTGAATATATAGGTAAAATCTACCTTGAAAGTAAGCAGCGTCCGAGATTCTTTATTGAAAAATATCTGAAATAAAATATTATACAAAGCCGTCAGCCATGCAGATCTCAAGTTTGCATGGCTGTATTTTTTTGCATTATAAATCCCGCCCCGAACCGACTGCTCGATTCGGGGCGGGATATTTGGTTATTAGGGGTTAGATTTTTCTCATCAATGAGCGGTGAGAGAAGCTGTGCCTTCTCTGTTCCAGCCTGCTTCGAACTTGCCCATGACTGTGTACT
>ERZ780075.114-NODE-114-length-39123-cov-3.861882_pt1 | contig 39123 bp, 40 predicted proteins | sample MGYA00511839_ERZ780075 | MGnify/ENA primary metagenome ERZ780075 (study PRJEB29588, sample SAMEA2155953) | human gut metagenome | biome: human gut; feature: human-associated habitat; material: faeces | place: Denmark | collected 2008/2010 ...
GCATAGCCTGCTTAATACAGCAGCAAACGAGGATGACAGCCTGCTGGTGGAAGAAGAAATCAAGCACGAACGCCACGCCAGCATGTATCCTTCCGCGGTGTTCCAGCTGATCATCGCCATGGGGATTGGAACGATCATTTCCAAATTGCTTTCCATGACATGTATGACATTCCCAATCTATATCGGTGCCATGATTGCGGCAGCTCTGATTCGTAACATCGGTGAATATTCCGGAAAGTTTGACATCCATATGGGCGAGATCAATGACATCGGTGGTATTGCCCTGTCCCTGTTCCTTGGAATTGCCATGATCACATTAAAGCTCTGGCAGCTGGCATCGCTGGCCCTGCCACTGTTCATCCTGCTGATCAGTCAGGTAATTCTCATCTGCCTCTTTGTATACTTCATTGAGTTCAATGTTATGGGACGTGACTATGATGCGGCAGTTTTAGTTGCCGGCACCTGCGGCTTCGGTATGGGTGCCACACCGAATGCGATGGCCAATATGCAGGCGATCTGTGACAAATATGCTCCTTCCGTTAAAGCATATCTGCTCATTCCACTGATCGGCAGCCTGTTTGCAGACTTTATCAACAGCCTGGTCATTACGTTTTTTATCAACCTGTTATGATTGGAATATTGATTACAGACTATATTAATTAAGTAGAGAGGTTCATTATCATGCTGTTTAAGAAAAAGAAATATATCAAGGCTGACTATAATCTAACCTATGACAATCTGGCGATTCCGGAGATTCATACAAAGAAGGAAACAATCCACACTTCAACGGATCCGGATGAAAAACCGTCCATCTCCTATGATGGTGTGGCGATTCCGGAAATCCATCCTAAAAACCAGAAGCAGTCTTAACTGCCTTCATATAATTATTAATTCGGGAGAGAACACTATGGAAACAAAACAACGCGATTCTTTTAACAACAAATGGGGCTTTATTCTGGCCTGTATCGGTTCGGCAGTCGGCATGGGAAATATCTGGATGTTTCCTACCAGAGTGTCCATGTATGGCGGTGGCTCCTATCTGATTCCGTATTTCATCTTCGTTGCACTGATCAGTTTTACCGGCGTGATCGGTGAAATGAGCTTTGGACGTGCTACACGCTCCGGTCCTGTCGATGCCTTTGCCTATGCCTGCGGTATCCGTGGTAAGCGTAAAGTCGGGGAACTCTTAGGCTATATTCCGGTACTCGGTGCCCTTGCCATGGCAATCGGTTATACCGTCGTTATGGGGTGGATTCTCAAATATATGATCGGTACCTTTACCGGCTCTACTCTGGCTCCTGCAGACGCAGACGGCTTCGCTGCTGAATTCGGCGGCATGGCATCTGCATTCGGTAACAACCTCTGGCAGATCGTTGCTCTGGTCATCGGCATTGCAATCCTGATGTTCGGTGTCAGCCGCGGGATTGAAAAGGCGAATAAGATCATGATGCCGATCTTTTTCCTGCTTTTCGTTGTCCTCGGCATCTATGTGGCATTTCAGCCGGGTGCGATTGAAGGATACCGTTATATCTTCCGGATTGACCCACAAGCCCTTGCCGATCCTAAGACCTGGATTTTTGCACTCGGACAGGCATTCTTTTCTCTGTCCGTAGCCGGAAACGGTACCTTAATCTATGGCTCTTATTTACCGGATAAGGAAGACATTCCGGCTGCTGCCGGCAGAGTTGCCTTCTTCGATACACTGGCTGCCCTGCTTGCCGCTCTGGTTATCATTCCCGCAATGGCAACGACCGGTGCCCGGCTTGATCAGGGCGGTCCCGGTCTGATGTTTATCTATCTGCCGGCTCTGTTTAAGTCTATGCCGGGTGGACGGATCATTGCCATCATTTTCTTTGTGGCTGTTTTCTCTGCCGGGTTATCATCCCTCATTAATTTATATGAGGCACCGATTGCAACCGTGCAGGAGAAACTGCACCTTAGCAGAAAGGCGGCCTGCGGAGTCATTGCAGGAATCGCACTCGTCGTATCGATCTGCATTCAGGGAATCGTATCCGGCTGGATGGATGTTCTTTCCATCTACATCTGCCCACTGGGCGCCGGTCTTGCCGGTGTCATGTTCTTCTGGATATGTGGCAAGAAATACGTGGAGACACAGGTCAATACCGGAAGGGAGAAGCCTTTCACCAATAAATTTCTTCCAATCTGCAAATATGTTTACTGTCCGATCTGTATTCTGGTTTTAATTCTGGGTATTATTTTAGGCGGAATCGGTTGATTCCGCCCATGGCTCAAAGCCGTGACTCTTCAGCTCCTTAAACGGTCCTGCATATGCATAACCGATGATCACTCCGTCCTGCTCTGCTGCCTCCCTACCAAATTCTGATTTATAATTACTCTCTGGTACTCATTATAACATGATTCCGGAATCTTCTTTGCTCCGTTCTATCTTTGCATTCAGCTTCCGGAACGGAATCGCGATCACCAGTCCGATCATAAGTGATATTATCACATAAATTCCAAGCACTCCGATACATTTCCAGTAGGTCATTCCGTACATTCCGCCAATCGTCTCACGTAATGCGTTCATGCCATATGGAAACGGAAGGAATTTATATATCCGCTGATAAATCATCGGAAGCACCTCAATTGGGAAGGAGCCACCGGCACCCGCTACCTGAATTACCATAATGATGACCGCCAGCGCTTCACCGATATTCTCAAATGCAACTGTCAGTGAATACATAAATAATGTAAATACGAAGCTACAGAACGAACATGCAAACCATAGCAGGAACGGATTCACACATTGAATCCGGATATATAGCAGATTTCCAAGTGCTGTTAACAGTGCCTGCCCCTGTCCGATCAGAAAAAATGTAATATAGCGGCCAAAATATTTCTGATATGGTTTTACATCCGGTATGTCCTCATCCGGCAGTACCTTCACATGAATAATCGCCACCAGAACCAGCGCACCGACCCACAGTGCCAGAACCGTATAAAACGGTGACATCGCCGAACCATAATTTTCAATCGGATAAATCTCTTTTGTCTCCATATTTACCGGTGATGATAAATAGCTGCCGAGAGACTCCGGATCCGTTTTTAAAAGCTTCACTACTGTCTGATACTGATCACTCATCCCAAGCGAATCCAGCTTCACAATCAGCGTATCTAATGCATTCTTTAGATTCTGCGCCGCCTCCAATGACTCGGACAGACTGGCCTTACTTAAATCCAACGTCTGATCATAGGAGTCCAATGCCCCGGATACTTCATCAAAATCACCATCGATACCATATAGAATCGCCTGCGTCTGATTTAAAGAGTTCTGCATGGAAAGGATTGTCGTCTCCAGCTGTCCCTTTACCGAATGGTCAAACTCCTCTTTTAAGGACTTTACCTGTGCCTTACTGTTTTCGATTTCTTCCGACACCTGAAGCTTTAAGGTTTCCACAGATGCATTTCCGGCTTTTATATTCTTCTGCACTTCCTTTAAGTCCGCTTCGATCTTATCCAGACTCTCCCGGATTGCCTGAATCTTAGCCGCCACTGCCGGATCATCCTCCCACTCCTTCACACTGTTTTCAAATAACTGCCGGATCAGATCCATCATGTCGATCAGATTCTGAATTCGGATTTCGGATAGCTCTCCATGATCGTCCAGTTCCTCCAGCATATTTTTAATCAAAAGAGCAACTGTATCCAGATTATCTGCAATTGTATCCAGATTGGCTGATATGATATCCGCCAGTGCACCTGCATTCATGCTTCCGGCTGTCATAGCCGCCTGCATCGTATTCACGGTATTGGCTCCCTCGTCTACCATCATATTCAGATTCGGTATCATAACCTGTGTAGTTGAGATCAAGCTGGATGCGGAATTGGTAATTCCTTCAAAAGAATTCAACAATGCAATATAATCATCCAGACTACTGCTTAATGTCTGTAACTGAGCTGTCATAAGATTCATGACGGAATCCGATGTCACTCCGTTTTCTGCCATCAGATCATCCGCCTTCAGCAATACCTCTGCCAGACTGCTCACAAATGTTGCGTTTACCTGTTCCTGCACCGCTGTTTTCGCCTTTGACGTAATCTTCGGTGCAATGGCATTCTTTTTCTCATTCTCATAGTATACCATCTGCGGATGCTCGACTTCTCCATTTAAGAAACTGATCATGTCCTTTGAGAAATCCTCCGGTATGATCATTGCCGCATAATATTCGCTGCTGTAAACACCGTCCTTTGCCGCATCTTCCGACTCTACGAACTGCCATCCCATAGTCTGGTTGGCTTTCAATGCATCAACTACACTATCCCCGATATTCAGCTTCACACCTCCAAGATCCACACCTTTATCTCCGGAGTAAACTGCAATCTTAAGATTAGAAGTGGCATCCGGACCGTATGGGTCCCAGTTTGACAGGATATTAAACCAAGCATAAAGAGACGGTATGATGATCAGACCGATCACGATGACCACAGCAACCACATTCGTCCGTATTCTTTTCCAATCATGGTAAAACACCCGAATTATATTCTTCATGCCTGATTCGCCTCCTCTGCATTTTTCTCTGCGCTCTCTTCATCCTGTGCAGGTTCTTCCGTCATTTTCTCCGTGGTTTTCTCTGCCGTTATTTCCGCTTCTTCCATTGTTCCCTTCTCCGGTTTCTGCGCAGCCTCGACATTCTGGATCACTGTACGCAGTTTTTTCTCCATCTGCTCCACGTTCTCTCCGATCAGAGCTTCCCGTTCATTTCTCTCTCCATTTGAGATCTCATTCATTTTCTGCTGCAGCTTATCGTCTATATACTCAATAAAAATCAAATATCCTGCCAATATAAATAAGGATACGATCCATAAAATCAGAAATACCGTCTTCGAACTTCCGGTCAGAAACAGCAGGACCAGAAATACAGGTGGTATAATAAACAGACATTTCAATCCAATCTTAATCCGCTTCTGGTTCTTTCTGTGAATCTCCTCTTCATAGGCGACCAGTTTTCCATAAAGTTCCTCATAGTTTTCTTTCTTTTCCATCTGTATCACCTTCTCCCTACATCATTTTTGTATCTTCCATCCGCTTCTCCACGAAGTGGATCACACCCATAAACGGAATCCGTATCAACAGTCCGACCAGCAATGCTACCGCTGCAAAGATCAGCAGCTCCGCCAGATACTTCTCATAGGCTCCGCCATACATACCACCGACCGTTTCCCGCATGGCATTGATAGCATATGGGAATGGGAAGAATATATAGACCTTCCTGAAAAACTCCGGCAGGATTTCAATCGGATAGGTTCCGCCGGAGCCTGCGATCTGTATTACAACCAGCACCACTGCGATTGCCTTACCAATATCGCCAAAGGATAATGTCAGGGCATAGATCAGTAATGTAAACGTAAAGCTGGTAATTGCTGACGCAAACCAGAACAGGAACGGATTCTCCACCTGACAATGCAGCCAGAAAATATTTCCGAGTACGATAATCAGCGTCTGAACCTGTCCAAGCAGGAAAAAGATCAGATATCTTCCCATGAACAACTCATGCCGTTTCGGTTTCTCCAGATTCTCACCCGTTGCACGCACCTTAATTAACGCAACCAGAACCAGTGCACCGACCCAGATCGCCAGTGTTGTATAAAACGGCGCTACCGCAGACCCATAATTTCGGATTGGATATACCTCCTGTGTCTCTACCTGCACCGGCTGTGCGAAGAACTTTCCATAACTTTCCGCATTTCCTCCTAAAAGATTTACGATTATCCCCATCTTTTCATCTTCTTCCGCAGCATCCAACCGGTCAATCGCATCCTGAATCTTTGCCTGGCTGGATTTTAACAGAGACTGGATCTGCCGAAAGCTTTCATCCGTAGAATCGACCATATCCTGTGTTCCGTTGAAGATTGTTTCCATATCACCTAATGTATGATTCAGATTATTCAGCAGATTCGTTACATTCACCAGAACCTGTGATGCTGTATCCAGGATCCCGGATACTCCCGGTACCAGTTGATTGGTATAGATGTTTCTCATGCTCTCTACCGTCTGCCTGCAGGTAGCCAAAGACTGCTTCACATGTTCTTCAACAGTCTTTGTTGCATCGCCGATTGCTTCGGCTCCCTGTTCCAGTTCGATTTTTTTCAGAATATCTTCAATCTGTGCTGCCGCTTCTTTTAACTTCTCAATCTGCGCCAGAATATCACTGACATCCATCTGCTGTGCTTCCGCCAGCTCCTTCTTCTGCTCCAGCTCCGATATCGTACTGTGAAGAAGTGTTAACTGCTCAATCAGTGCCTGTACATCTTTGCCGGTCTGTTCAATGCTCTCAACTGTTTTTTTGGCAGAGTTACTTAAGTCTGCTTCATCAATATCCTTTGCTATACGGTTTAATGATGCCTCAATATCCGACAATGTTTTTTCTACATTTTGAGAAAACGCGGCCAGAGTTGCGTCTGTTGTATCCAACTGCGTCTGCGAATTTTTCATTGCATCTTCCGCAGTCTGAATCCGGTTTTCAACCCCGGGAATCTGTGCATTGGCCTTTTCTATTCCACCCGCCAGAGTCCGGTTTCCTTCCAGGAACTGATCGATCATCATATTATAATTTTCCAGACTGCCATTGATTTCTACTAATTTCTCACGGAAACCATCCACGCCGCCTTCCTGTTCAATTTTCCCGGATAGTTCTCCCATCTGTGCAAACATAGTGCTTGCCGCTGTCTCTAAAAATGTTTCATTAATACTCGCCTTCAGGGTATCTACCGCAGTATCCGTAATCTTGGTTGCGATGGCATTCTTCTTCTCGTTCTCATAATAGGTAATGGTCGGATTTTCCAGTCCTTCCGTAAATATACTGAACATACTCTCCGAAAACCGTTCATTGATGATCACCGCAGCATAATAATCTCCGCTTTCCACACCGGCAACCGCCTCTTCGGAACTGTCCAAAAACTTCCAGCCTATAGAATCATTCTCCTTCAACTGCTCAATTACAGCATTCCCCATATTAACGGTAGTTCCGTCCTCTGTCTGAAATCCCCGGTCCTCTGATACCACTGCTATAGCGATATTGCCAGTATTGGCATACGGATCCTGATTCGAATAAATATTAAACCATGCATAAAACGATGGAATAAAGCATAGCCCGATTGCAATGATCAACGCAAAGAAATTACGGCTCAAGCCCCTTAAATCTTTTAAGAATATATGTATAATATTTTTCAATTCTCTTCTCCCCGTTTCTGATTCTTTTTATCATCTTGTATCCGGCTGCTTCCGATCTCGGAACCCCCGGCTCTTTAATAACATTATGAATTATGTCTTATTTTTGTCAACCAAAATTTCTTTTTTTAAATATAGGATTTCATTTTTCTTTACTACATTTTAACTACCCGCAAAAAAGTTACAGAAATTTTATTGATTTTATCAGTTAATTATGTATAATATGAGGAGAAGAAGTTGACCGGTGTCGCTTCTTTGTATCGATATCATGAACCCTGTATTCACAGGTGTTTTCATATTACAAATTAAGAAAAGAGGTAAAAGTAAGATGGCAGAAATCAATTTAAGTAAGTATGGCATTACCGGAACTACAGAGGTTGTCTACAATCCTTCTTATGAGATGTTATTTGAAGAAGAGACAAAGCCTGAGCTGGAAGGTTATGAGAAGGGCCAAGTTAGTGAACTTGGTGCTGTTAACGTAATGACCGGTATCTACACAGGTCGTTCTCCTAAAGATAAGTATATCGTAGTAGATGAGAACTCAAAGGATACTGTATGGTGGACATCTGATGAGTACAAGAATGATAACCATCCAATGGCAGAGGATACATGGGAAGCTGTAAAGGAACTCGCAAAGAAAGAGCTTTCAAACAAGAGACTGTTTGTTGTTGATGCATTCTGCGGTGCTAATAAAGATACCCGTATGGCAATCCGTTTCATCGTTGAGGTTGCTTGGCAGGCTCATTTCGTAACAAATATGTTCATTCGTCCTACCGAGGAAGAATTAAAGGATTTCGAGCCGGATTTCGTAGTATACAACGCTTCTAAGGCTAAGGTTGAGAACTTCAAGGAGTTAGGTCTTAACTCTGAGACATGTGTAGCATTCAACATCACAAGCCATGAGCAGGTTATCATCAATACCTGGTACGGCGGTGAGATGAAGAAGGGTATGTTCTCTATGATGAACTACTATCTTCCATTAAAGGGTATGGCTTCTATGCACTGCTCTGCTAACACAGATATGGATGGAAAGAATACAGCAATCTTCTTCGGTCTGTCCGGTACAGGTAAGACTACACTGTCTACCGATCCTAAGCGTCTTCTGATCGGTGATGATGAGCATGGCTGGGACGACAACGGCGTATTCAACTTCGAAGGTGGATGCTATGCTAAGGTTATCGATCTGGATAAGGATTCTGAGCCAGATATCTACAACGCAATTAAGCGTGATGCATTATTAGAGAACGTTACTCTGGATGCAAATGGTAAGATTGATTTCACAGATAAGAGTGTTACAGAGAATACTCGTGTATCTTACCCAATCAACCATATTAAGAATATTGTTCGTCCTATTTCTTCTGCACCGGCAGCTAAGAATGTTATCTTCCTGTCAGCAGATGCTTTCGGCGTACTTCCTCCGGTATCTATCCTGAACCCAGAGCAGACACAGTACTACTTCCTGTCCGGTTTCACCGCTAAGTTAGCCGGTACAGAGCGTGGTATTACAGAACCTACTCCTACTTTCTCAGCTTGCTTCGGTCAGGCATTCCTGGAGTTACATCCTACAAAGTATGCTGAAGAATTAGTTAAGAAGATGAACGTAAGCGGTGCTAAGGCATACCTGGTTAACACAGGTTGGAACGGTACCGGCAAACGTATCTCTATCAAGGATACCCGTGGTATCATCGATGCAATCTTAAGTGGTGCTATTTTAACAGCTCCAACTAAGACTATTCCACACTTCAACTTTGAAGTACCTACAGAGCTTCCTGGTGTAGATCCTGCAATCCTGGATCCACGTGATACCTATAAGGATGCTTCTGAGTGGGAAGAGAAGGCTAAGGATCTGGCTGCAAGATTTGTTAAGAACTTTGCTAAGTATGAAGGAAATGCAGCAGGTAAGGCTTTAGTATCTGCAGGTCCTCAGGCTTAATTGATCTGAGTATCATACTCGTCAATTTAATCAGAAACGACAGGAAGCGGATGATAATTCATCCGCTTCCTTTTTATTGTAGATCAGTACCGGTATCGCAATGATCACACATACGATATCCGACGCCTAATTCATTGATGATATAATTCTTCTTACCCGGCTTCGCGCCGAATTTCTTCCGGATATTTGCCATATTCACCTGCAGTTTTTTCGTACTGCCGATGTCGCTATAGCCCCAGATTTCCTGAATGATAAAGCTATAAGTCAGCATCTTTCCGGCATGCTCGGAGAGCAATGCAACGATGTTATACTCCGTCTGTGTCAGCTTAATCTCCTTATCTGCGATCCGGACTGTCCGGGCATCATAATCGATTGATAGTTCCCCGGTCTCAAACTGTCCTCCCGGCAGTTTTCCATTCTCTGCACGATGTGAATTGGTCCGAAGTGCAGTCTGTACCCGTGCTACCAGCTCTGCAGAACCGAACGGCTTCGTCACATAGTCATTGGCACCCAGATTCAATGCCTCTACTTTATCCTGTTCATCAGATCTGGCCGACAGGACAATCACCGGTGTCAGAGATTCTTTTCTGATTTCCTTCAGGAATGCAATGCCATCCTTATCCGGAAGACCCAGATCCAGAATCACCAGATCCGGATGATAGGATGTAAATAACATCATTCCATCTTCACAGGAATATCCGGAAATTGCCTGATATCCATTCGCCTCCATCAATGCACTTAACAGATTATTGATGTTTTCCTCATCTTCTATCACTAATATTTTATATCGATTCTTCATCACTTTCCCGCTCCTCTACATCCAGGGTAAATCTGAAAACCGCACCCCCGCTGTTTGAATTTTCAGCAGTAATATCCCCACCATGTGCTTTGATGATTGTTGCACAAACCGACAATCCAATTCCTTCTGCAAAGATCGTCTTTAACTTATCCTCCGGGATACCCTTGCCATTATCCCGGATTTCAAAGATAACCTTATCAGAAATGGTAAATGCCCGCAGCCATATTTTATCCATTCCTTCTGCATGTTGAACTGCATTTTCCAAAATATTCACTATTACCTGCTCGATCAGCAGTGCATCCATCGGTATCATTACCAGTTCATCCGGTATATCGACCTCTACCTCCTGATCGGCATACCGCTTACTGAACTTTACCAAGACAGAATCCAGAAGCTCATCCAATGCTGTCGGCGTCTTGATGATCGTTACATTTTCCCCATCCAGTCTGGTAATTGACAATAGATTCTCCACCATCCGATGCAACCACTGCGAGTCCTCCTTGATGCCCTCCAGCATCTGATTCTTCTGCTCCTCTGTGAAATCCTGTCCATTTTCCAGCAGAGCAGAGCTCGCTCCGTATATAGTTGTCAGAGGTGTCCGAAGATCATGTGATACAGCCCGCAACAGATTCGCCCTCATTTTCTCCCGTTCGCCTTCCAGTCGAATCTGTTCCTGATGCTTAATCTTACTCGTCAGACAACAGGTAATCAGTGTCATTGCGATCATAATGATCGCAGATAAAAGATTTTCCGGAATTGTGAAATTGATCCGGAAATAAGGAAACGTAAAGGCATAATTCACAGCCAGTACACTTACTACGGATGCTATCACTCCATATACAAAGCCATCCGTGATAACCGAAATCAGGAACACCCCCAGCATGAAAATGCTGGGAATCAGCACATGCTCCTCAAATACGTTCTGCATAACAAGACACAATCCAAAACCCGCCAATAATATAGCAATCGTTACACTTATGTTTTTAATTATAATCAGCTGCTTTTTCATATTCCACCTCTTACGAATCTTATCCTAGTGTCTTTGCAGATGGTTCTATATCATAATAACATAACGCCGGCAAAGATACAGATAAGACAACTTACGATTTCTCTACCACCCAATGCTTGCGATAATGGCTTCTACGATATTCCCTCGGTGTCTGCATGGTTTCCCGCCGGAATATCTTTCCAAAATAACTGTCGGATGAATATGCCAGATATTCTGCAATTTCTGTGCAGCTATAGTCTGAATATTCCAGCATACTTTTGGCTACTTTTACTTTCTCTTTTGCAATATAATCGGATATTCCATCACCTGTTTCCTGTTTAAATAAACGGCTCAGATATGTCGGCTCCAGTTTGACATAGGATGCGACATCTTTCAATCTGATTGCCTCATGTAAATGTGTCTGGATATAATCCATTGCCCGTATACAATGAATAGAATAACCACCTGACCGTTTCAGCTTCTGCATACGTTCTGCATAATCAAAAATCACCTCTTTATGAAGTTGTTTTAATTCCGCATCTGTCCTGCCTTCATCAATTTTACGAATGTAATAATCACTTAAGCCATAACTGATACGTTCATCCATTCCTTTTTCAATACAAAACCTTGATATCATCACAATTGTTACAATTACATGATACTTCAGATTCCGGATTGGATCCTCGGACAGTCTTCCCCGCGCCTTCGTATCCACATCTGCATAATCCGTTTTTTTATTTAACTCTTCTATCCTGCCATCACTGACCATTTCATAGAAATTCAATTCTGAATCATAGCTTGGATGCCGGATGCCCTCCTCGTGTGCGAGAAATTGCTGAACAACCAGTCCCCGTTCTGAAGATTTCTTCATATATCCGTTTTAATACCCTGTCCTTTCTGTTTCTTCTCAATCCGTTGTTTTTATTGTATTATACCACAATATTTTTTTATTTTTAACAAGATTATATTACTTTTTATTTTATATTCGTGCTAAATTATTTTCAACAGCAAAGAAGTTTTATTTTATAAATGCAATTCAAATTAGGAGGTCTTATTATGCGAATCGTAGAAGGATATCAAAAAGGAATCAATCTGGGTGGTTGGTTATCACAGGGTTCTCTGAATAAAGCACATCTGGATACATTTATTCAGGAATCCGATATTGAGAAAATTGCATCCTGGGGTGCAGACCATGTTCGTCTGCCTTTGGATTATGAAAACATTGAATACGAAGATGGGCGCACCAAGGAAGAAGGTTTTCAATACATTGATAACTGTATTGCCTGGTGCCGCAAGCATCATCTGAATCTGGTATTGGATCTTCATAAAACCTATGGTTATATCTTCGATGACCCGGACTATTCAAGTGAATTTTTCCATAGTGAAGCATTGCAGCAGCGGTTTCTGTCTATCTGGGAGAAAATCATCACCCGTTATGCCAAAGATTCCGATATGATGATGTTTGAATTATTAAATGAAGTTGTACCTGCCGATGTGGTTGATGAATGGAATGACCTTTCCCAGCGCGGCATCCGGCTGATCCGGAAATATGCTCCGACTGCAAAGATTTTATATGGTGGTGTATGCTATAATGCGGTTACCTCCATTAAGAAGCTATTACCTCCGGCAGATGAAAATATCGTTTACAACTTCCATTGCTATGAACCTCTTCTGTTTACTCACCAGACCGCACAGTGGGTGGAAGGAATGCCTGCAGACTTTCATATCAATTATCCCGGAAACTTTGATGTATACATGCAAATCAGTAAAACAATCAAAGGAACTATGAACGGAGCTTTGGCAGAAGAAGGACTGAACCTGACTTCTCTTGGTCCGGATTTCTTTGAAAAAATGTTCTTAGACGGCATTCAGGCTGCCGAGCATTTTGATGTTCCTCTCTATTGTGGTGAATATGGAGTCATTGATCAGGCACCACCGGAAGATACCATCCGCTGGTTCCATGATATTAATTCTGTCTTCAAAAAATACGGCATTGGTCGCGCCGTATGGACCTACAAAGAAATGAACTTTGGCATCGTCGGACCGCACTATGACTCTGTACGCGAAGCATTAGTAGATAGCATCTTCGGTTAATTCGATCTACTGTTCATTACAGCTTCTTTAATGCCTCATCCATTGTATGCCAGCCGAGGACTGCACATTTTACTCTCGCAGGCATATGTGATATATCTTTCAGGGCGGACGCCTCTTCCAGCTCATCAAGCTCCTCATCGGTCGTCTCGCCCTTGATCATCTTAAGAAACAGCTCGCTCAGATGTCTGGCCTCTTCCTCGGTCTTGCCGACGATCATTCCAAGCATAATATCCGCAGATGCCTGAGAAATCGCACACCCGTCTCCGATAAATGCTCCGTCCTTGATCACACCGTCTTCTACCTTTAACTTTAACCAGATATCGTCTCCACAGTTCGGGTTCACACCCTCCAACACCACATTGGCATCCGGAAGATCATGCTTGAAATCCGGACGGATATTATGTTCTGTCAGGATCTCATTATAAAAACTTCTATTCTCCATATCCCATCTTCCTCCTTACTTCCGATACACTCTTTACAAATGCATCCACCTCTTCCGGTGTATTATAAAACATAAAGCTTGCTCTGGTCGTATTATAGACCTTCAGATAGGTAAGGAGCGGCTGTGCGCAATGATGTCCGGCACGCACATCGATTCCGTCCGCTGCCAGAATTTCACTTACATCATGCGGATGCACCTGTTCGATCGTAAATGCTACGATTCCGGTGTGATTCTCCGGCTTCTCCGAACCGATCACATGCACATGCGGGATCTTAGCCAAGCCTTCCATTGCCCGTCTGGTCAACTGAAGCTCGCGCGCTTCAATCGTCTCAAATCCAACCTCTTCAATATAATGGATTGCAGCTGCCAGTCCGGCTGCACCGGCTGCATTTACCGTTCCTGCTTCGAATTTATGCGGCAGTTCTGCAAATACCGCACCTTCTCTGGATACCGATGAGATCATTTCACCACCGGTCATAAATGGCGGCATCTCTTCCAACAGTGCTTCCTTCCCATACAACACACCGATTCCCATCGGAGCCATCAGCTTATGTCCGGAAAATGCCAGAAAATCAGCCTGCAGCTCATGGACATCAATCGGCATATGCGGAGCACTCTGTGCTGCATCTACCACTACCACTGCACCAAATGCATGTGCCCGGTCTGCCATCTTCCGAACCGGATTCACACAACCAAGCACATTGGATACGTGTCCGACTGCCAGAAGCCTCGTATGCTCATTGATTCCGATCTCTAAGGTCTCGTCTGTCAGGGTTCCGTCCGGCTCACACTCCAGATACCGAAGTGTCGCTCCCGTCACTTGTGCCGCCATCTGCCATGGCAACAGGTTACTGTGGTGTTCCATGATCGTAACCGCGATCTCATCTCCCGGCTTCAGATGGTGACAGGCATAGCTATAAGCCACCAGATTCAGTCCCTCTGTCGTATTTCTGGTAAAGATGATCTCTTTCTCAGAATCCGCATGGATAAAATCCCGGACCGTCACTCTCGCATTCTCATAAACCTCCGTGGCACGCAGACTCAATGGATAAAAGCCGCGCAACGGATTCGCATTGCTCTCTTCATAAAACTGCTTCTCTGCCTCTATGACAACCGCCGGCTTCTGGGCAGTTGCCGCATTATCGATATAGATTGTCCGGTTCGTCTGAAGAAGCGGAAAATCCTTTCTGTAATCATGCTCTGTCATACGCCATTACCTCCGCCAGCTGCTTTTCTACCAGTGTCTCTGTCTCTTCATCCCGGATCTGCCGATACAGCACCTCCATCTTGCCCTTTGCCATAATATCCTCAGCGGTCTCCGCCCCGATACCTCTGGCAGCAAAATAGAATAATGTATCCTCGTCCAGTTCACCGATCGTTGCTCCATGAGAGCCTTCCACATCCTCCTCTGCACAAAGGATCAGCGGAATCGTCTTATTCACCACATCATCTCCAAGCAACAGGACATTCTCCGTCTCTGCCCCCTTGGATTCGGAAGAACCGTTCTTGAAATCAATGGAACCGCGGAATATCTTCTGTGCAGAATCTTTTAAGGTACCATCGACCTGGATCAGACTATTGGTCTTCTTTCCAAAATGATTGACGATCAGATTTATATCCAGTATCTGCTTCTTCTGTCCCAGATAGCCGATTGCAATCTGTACATCCGATGCAGCTCCGTTCAGATCTGTCCGGATTCCGTTGTACAGATTTCCTCTGCCGATCACCATCTGCAGCAGTTCAAACTTCGCACCCTCTTCACAGGTGCATCCGATATCATTTAGCAGTTCTGTCTGCTCGCCCTGCATAAAAATCTGCACCAGACGAATCTTACTTCCGGCCTTCGCCCGGATCTGTGTCCGGAATGCCAGACGGTCAGCGGGAAGATTGCCCTCCGGGAAGGTCTGGATCAGTGTCAGCTCAGACTCCTTCTCCGCTTTTACAAACAGCATGCCTGCAGAGCCTTCTGCCTCCCGGCTGCCGATCGTCATACGAACAGTCTCACCCTTGTTTGTCTCATCTGCCTGAATCCCATAGCCGCTCACATCCGGGTCGGTAAACAGTACATCTGCTTCCTTTCCTGCTCCTGTCTCCACCGCCTGTTTCTCTTCTTCTGACACCTCGATCGGCTTCCCGCCTTCAGTCAGCACCTGACATGGTGCCGGTGCCGGTTTCCACTGAATCGTTGTATCATTTAAATGTAACCAATGCCATGTCTTGGATGGCAATGCATTAATCTTCATCTCGTAATTTTCTTCCATTTCCGGCACCTCCTTAACCAATGCTGCCCTTCATTTCCAGTCGGATCAGATTATTCATTTCCAATGCATACTCCAGTGGCAGCTCCTTGGATACGTTATCTGCAAATCCGCTGACAATGCAGGCTCTGGCATCCTCTTCACTCATTCCGCGGCTCATCAGATAGAATACCGCATCATCACTGATGCTTCCGATCTGTGCTTCATGTCCGACATTGGCCTTTCTGGTACGGATATCCATGGCCGGAATCGTATCGGACCGTGAAATAGAATCCAGCATCAAAGACTGGCAGGATACGGCGGACTTGGAATGCTCCGCCTCCTTGGTCACGACTACAGAGGAACGGAACGTACTGATACCACCATCCTTGGAGATAGACCGTGTATTCATATAGGAGCTGGTGTCCGGTGCCGCATGAACGACCTTTGCACCGGTATCCAGATTCTGTCCCTTGCCGGCAAAGGTAACACCGGTAAATTCCATTCTGGCACCCTTGCCCTTTAAGATGCTCATCGGATACAGGTAGGATACATGGGAACCAAAGGAACCGGATACCCATTCAATGGTTCCGCCTTCCGCTACCGTTGCACGCTTTGTATTTAAGTTATACATGTTCTTGGACCAATTCTCAATTGTGGAATAGCGAAGCTTTGCATTCTTGCCGACAAAAAGCTCTACACAGCCTGCATGCAGATTCGCCACATTATATTTCGGTGCGGAACAGCCCTCTATGAAATGCAGATCTGCGCCCTCATCTACAATGATCAGGGTATGCTCGAACTGCCCGGCTCCCGGTGCATTTAACCGGAAATAAGACTGCAACGGAATCTCTACCGAAACACCTGGTGGTACATAAACGAACGAACCGCCGGACCATACCGCCCCATGCAGTGCGGCGAATTTATGATCATTCGGACGGACCAGCTTCATAAAATGTGTCCGTACCATATCTGCATATTCACCGTTTAATGCGCTTTCCATATCGGTATAGACAACACCCTTTTCGGCAACCTCTTCCCTGACATTGTGATAAACCAGCTCGGAATCATACTGGGCACCGACACCGGCCAGAGACTTCCGCTCTGCCTGTGGAATTCCCAGACGCTCAAATGTATTCTTAATATCCTCCGGCACCTCGGACCACTTCGCCTTCATCTTTGTATTCGGTCTGACATAGGTTACGATATTATCCATGTTCAGTCCCTCAATAGATGGTCCCCAGTCCGGGATCGGCATATTGTTATAGATCTGCAGGGACTCCAGACGGAAGGTCTGCATCCATGCCGGATCATGTTTTTCTTTCGATAACTGTTCTACGATTTCCGGAGTCAGACCCGCCTTCAGCTTATAGGCATCCTTTTCCTCGTCTTTGAAATCATATATATTACGGTCGATATCTTCTACGTAAGTCTTCTCTTTCATATCCTTCGGATGCTCCTTTCCCATTACCGGTTCTGTGACTCGTATCTGCCAAAGCCTTCTGCATTGATCTCGTCCACCAGGGATGCATCTCCGGTCTTAATGATTTTACCCTCTACCATAACATGTGTATAATCTACAGACAGGGATTCCAGAATCTTTGTACTATGTGTGATGATCAGCAGGCTGCCGTTGCAGTTCTTCTGATATTCCTCAATGCCTGCAGACACGGTCCGTACAGCATCTACGTCCAGACCGGAATCTGTCTCATCCAGAATGGCCAGTGCCGGCTTCAGCATCAGAAGCTGAAGGATCTCTGCCTTCTTCTTCTCACCGCCGGAAAAGCCTACATTCAGATCACGCTCTGCATATGACGGATCCATCTGCAGCAATGCCATCGTCTTCTCCAGCTCCTTCTTATAATCCCACAGCTTGATCCGCTTTCCAGTCTTCTGTTCCAGTGCATTCCGGATAAAGGAGCTCAAGGTCACACCCGGAACCTCCAGCGGATTCTGGAAAGACAGGAATAAACCATCCTTAGACCGCTCATTTACCGGCTCCTCCGTAATATTCTTTCCCTGAAATCGGATCTCACCACCGGTTACCGTATACTTCGGATTTCCCATCAGAGCATAACCGAGCGTTGACTTTCCGGTTCCGTTCGGTCCCATCAATACATGAGTCTCACCACTGCCAATGGATAAATCCACGCCGTGAAGAATCTTCTTATCTTCAACCTCTACATATAAATCCTTTACTTCCAATAACTGCTTATCCGTCATCTTTCTTCCTCCTGATCGTTCCATCTATTTACGGTTTTATTCCTAAGGCATCTATGCCACTTACTTCTGATCCTGTGCCGCACCCGTCTGTCCGACAGCTCCCTTCGCCACATCCTCCAGCGTCATATTATCAAAGTAATTATTGATCAGATCTGCCAGTCCCTGCCAGATTGGGAGCGTGTAACAGAGCTCCGATCGATCACATGGCATGGAATCATCTTTTAAACATGCGACCGGTGCCAGAGTGCCTTCTGTCAGCTTCAGAATCTCTCCCACACTGTAATCTCCCGGTTCTCTGGTCAGACGATAGCCTCCTCCATGTCCGCTGGCTGCCTCGATCAGATGATTCTTCGACAACAACCGGGTAATACTTTCCAGATATTTCTGGGACAATGCTTCCTGCTGCGATATTTCTTTTAACGGAATATAGCTGCCATCATGATGTACCGCCAGATAGACCATGACCCGCAGTGCATATCTCCCCTTTGATGAAATCACCATGCCTGCTGTTCCTTCTTTCTTCATACTCTTTAACTTCTCACCACAGAATAACCCTATTCACCTACTATGTCAATAGGTAATCGGACAAATCATCCAAAAGCCCAGAAGAATCACAAGGAAAATCACATTTGCAATCGTAAACAGAATGAAATATTTTCCCCGAAGCTTACGATTCTCTTTCGCAATGTATTTGAAACTGATCAGACTTGCCATCGATGCGATCAGAGTTCCCAGGCCACCTAGATTCGTTCCTACGATCAAAGCCTGAATATTATCGGTAAATCCGGAAAGCAGGATTGCTGCCGGTACATTACTCATGACCTGACTGGCAATTACTGCCGTTATCACCTCTCGGCCGTTAATAAACTCCTGAAGAAACCGGCTGAACGCAGGTATTCTTCCTACATTTCCTATAAAAATAAATAATGCCGTAAATGTTCCAAGCAATGAGTAATCTATCTGTCTCCATATCGTTCTATCCCGGATACTAATGTATACGATCACCAGCAGCAACGGAATCGGAAACGGCAGGATATGTGCCACCGATAACAGACTGACCAGAAATAATGCCAAATAGCATCCAAGCTTTTTCTTATCTATGGGATATCTTCTATCCGTATCCGCTTCTCTCATTAAGATACTCTGATCTTCCCCCGACCTAAGTTCCTGATTTTTCTCTGTTATCAAAGTCTTACCTTCGGTCACATCTCCCTTTTCAAATTTCTCTCTTCCTACACAAATCGCAATCCATACGCCCAGTAATAATAATGAAATTCCCGTATACGGAAGCATTAATCGGAGAAACCCCGGAATACCGATTCCGGCTTTTCCATACAGATACAGATTCTGTGGATTACCGATCGGTGTCAACATACTTCCGAGATTAGCCGCGATTGTCTGCATAACAACCACCCTTAGCATCCAGGTTCTTTGAACCTTCTCTCCCAGCTGCTTCATGATGATGATCGTAAATGGCACAAACGTGATCAATGCCACATCATTGGTAATCAGCATTGATAAAAAGAAACACAACAATACCAGAGTCAATACGATTCCGCCGCTTCCTCTTACCTGTGCAAGCAGTCCCTGTGCCAACCGATCAAATACATGAATCTGTTTCATGCCTGCAACAACTGCCATCAGACAGAATAATATTCCAAGTGTTCTGAAATCGATATAGAAAATATAATTTAAATCCGGTGGTATGATCACCATTGAAATAGCCGCTAATATTACCGCGATCATTAACACGGTTTCTTTTTTCCAAAATGTTATTATTGCCTTTATAACTTGTTTCATCTTCAGTACTTCCTTTCTATTGAAATTATAGCATTATCTCTTTCTATCTTCTACTTCTTTTCCTATATGCAATCATTAATCCTCCACGTTCCGCATAATAGCTGCAGATTCCGTGCATTTGTGTGATACGGACCTCTGCCTCCGGCCATCGTTCCTTCACACGGTGTGCCAGCCGTTCTGCCGCCTTTCGGTGAAAGCAATGACTGATCATAACTGACTTTCCGTCGAATCCCCGTTCTTCCATGTCCTCTATCAGCCGATCACAGACCCGGTGCTCTCCCCGTATCTTATGCAGGATCTCAATCTTACCCTCTCGGTTTCCCGTTCCGATCAGGCAGAGCTTCAACCGGTTCACTGCATAACCGATCAGACGATGCATTCTTCCTGCCTTTATCAGGTTCTCAAAATGAAACAACGCAAACAACACCTGCACCTGTTCCCGTTCTATCTCTGCTTTCCGTATGAGTTCTTCTCCGCTCTTGCCCTCCAGGATATTCTGTCTCAGTTGCTGTACCTGCAGACCGATCCCAACACCTGCCGACCGGGAATCCAGTATATACACCTGCCGTTCCGGATGCTCTTCCAGAAACAGCTCGCGCGCAATTGCTGCACTCCGGCAGCTGCCGGAAAGTGCTCCTGACATCGTAATAACTATAACCTGTTCCGCTCCCTCATACGCTGCCAGCCATGCTGCCGGAGATGGGCAGCTGGTTCTTCCGGGTTCTTCTCCCTCTTCCATGCGCCAGAGCATTTCTGCGACCTTCAGACTTTTCGTATCTACATATTCCTCGCCTTCGATCGTAATCGTAAATGGCACCCGTTCAAATCCGATCTCTCCCTGTCCCGGTTTCTGTCCGGCTTTTATTCCCGGCATATCACAACCGGAATCCGTCACAATTTTCCATTGCATACTTTCTTCCTCCTAGTTTTGAAATTACATACCTGCATGACTGCTTATAACACAAAAAGCAGACTGCACCCACAGTCTGCTCTTAGTATTTCTCTTTTCTGTTATTTTATTCCCTGTCTACTTCTATCCTTCCGCCTATTTCTCGCAGAAGAATTCAATCTCTTCTCCTAACGGTCCTCTGCAGAATGCAATTCTCGCCGGGAATTCCGGTTTGGACGCGATCATGATGTTTTTCGGTTCGATCAGCACTTCATAGCCGGCCTTCCTCACTGCTTCTATGCAGGCATCCGGATCATCCACCGTAAATGCAAAATGCCGGATGACACCCTTTTCTAACGGCTCATCCCCATCCGGAAATATCTCCAGCAGTCCGTTTCCGGTGTCCAGCATAATGCCGCTCGCCCAGCTCCGACGCACCGGCAGTCCCAGAATATCCCGATAAAAATGGATCACCTTTGCATATTCTTCCGCACTGCAGCATTTCATGGAAACATGATGGATACCGTGAATCAGCTTATCATCATCTGCCGCATGCAGTCCCTTTCTCTTTCTGGCTGCCTCGATCAGCTGCTCCGATTCATCAAAAGCCTCCGGAAGAAACTTCTCCATCCACTCCTTGCCTTTCTTCTCCTGCTCCTTGATCCTGCCCCACTGTTCCTTCAGGGCAGCCTCATCCTTCGCATCGGATTCTCCGAACACATGCGGATGTCTGCGTACCATTTTCTCCGCCACTCCATGAATGACGTCTGCCAGATCAAACAGGCCTTCCTCCTCTGCTATCTCTGCATGCATTACAACCTGCAGAAGCAAATCTCCCAGTTCTTCCTTCAGATTATCACCGTTTCCGGTCCGGTCTAATATATTAATGCCGCCGATCACCTCTGCAGCCTCTTCCACGCACTCCGGCTTCAGCGACCGGTGTGTCTGTTCCCGGTCCCACGGACATCCATCCTCCGCCCGCAGTCTTGTCACTACCTGTTTTAAATAAAGGATCTCCGCTTGAATATCGAACTTTTTATTTTCTTCCATATATCATTCTCCCCGGTAATTGTTAAAAATAACAGGAATCCATACGAACTCCTGTTATTTATCATATCTGTTATTCTGTAAAATTGCAAGCAGACACCGGGGATTTCCAACAAATCACCTTATGGGATAAAATGTGTCCAGACACGCTCCTCCGTTTCCGGCAATCCGAACTGTTCTTTTCCCAGTGCGATACTCTTCATCAGAAACGTCATGTTCCGTGCAAGTACCCGCATGGTCTGCTTTCCTTCCTCATCCATCTGTGCCTTTCCCGGCTCTCTGCCATGGATACTGTTCCAATACTGGCTGGATGCGATCGGCATATTGGCGATCGTAAAGTATTTATTCAACTCATCAAAGGTCGCAGAACAGCCGCCGCGTCTTGCACAGACCACGCTGGCTCCTACCTTCATAGTCTTGTTAAAATGGGTACTGTAAAACAGCCGGTCCAGACATGCGATCAGTGTCGCATTCGCCGATGCGTAGTAAACCGGACTGGCAATTACCAGACCGTCTGCTGCCTCAAACTTCGGTGCCAGCTCATTGACCACATCATCAAATACGCATTTTCCGGCCTCTGCACAGTGTCCGCAAGCGATACAACCGCGTACATCCTTCATTCCGATTTGTACAGTTTCCGTCTCTACACCATTCTCAGCGAACACCTGCTCCATCTCCCGGATAGCGATCGTTGTGTTACCGTTGACTCTCGGACTTCCGTTAATAATCAATACTTTCATGTTATGACCCCTTTTCCTGACTCCTGTCTATTCTGCTATTTATCTTTCCGAAGCTGTTTCATCATATTCAGAAATTCCTTTTCATTGACCAGTGCAATTCCCTGCGTCTCATCTCCGAGAACGATCAGCCGGTCCCCGGTCTCAATGTGAAATATCTTTCTTGCCTTTGCCGGTATTACGATCTGGCCCTTCTCACCTACCTTGACAGCTCCGAACAGATGCTTGCCCCGCGGTGGAATGCCAACGTCATCAATCACCTTCTCATAATTTACCAGATCATCTAAGGATACATTAAAAATATCTGCCAGTTGCTTACACTTGTCAATATCCGGCAGGGACTCTCCGGTCTCATATTTGGAGATGGTCTGTCTACTGACCTGCAGCCTTTCTGCCAGCTCCTCCTGCGACATCTTATGTATTTTTCTTAATTCAATCAGATTATCACTGAACATACCGCTCTCCTTCCGGCTATCCATGCATTTCATTACCCCTAAGATTCTCTGCCTTATTATAGTATACTTGTGGCTGAACTGCAATTCATTGCAAAAATTCATTTCCCGCATATTGAAAAAAGGCCGGGACACTCTGCCCCAGCCTCTTCATATCCATTTATATGATTTATCGTTTCCTGTCTCTGCTGAGCGGAACCAACCCGTATGATCCCACAATCTGAATATCCTACTTTGTAATAAAGGTATGATAAATCGCTCTGATCGCAGTCTCAAAATCACTGTTCTTAACTCCGATAATGATATTCAGCTCTGAAGAACCCTGATCGATCATCTTGATATTAATGCCTTCTTTTGCAAGAGCACTGAATAACTTACCTGCAGTGCCACTGGCTGACTTCATACCTCGGCCAACCACTGCTATCAATGCCAGACCCGACTCAATCTCAACGGAATCCGGCTCTGCCAGACGGTGAATCGCAGAAACAACACTCTGCTCCTTATCAATAAACTCATCCGCATGTACAACAATTGTCATGGTATCAATACCGGACGGCATATGCTCGAATGAGATCTCATTCTCTTCAAATGCCTGCAATACCTTTCGGCCAAAGCCAATCTCTGAATTCATCATTGCCTTTGAGATAAAGATGGTACAGAAATCCTTCTTACCTGCAATACCGGTAACTACATAATCCTGCTTCTGACAGGTACTCTCTACGATCCAGGTACCTGCATCCTCCGGTGCATTCGTGTTACGGATATTAATCGGAATACCACAATGGCGAACCGGGAAGATTGCGTCCTCATGAAGCACAGACGCTCCCATATAAGAAAGCTCACGCAGCTCTCTGTAAGTAATATATTTAATCGGCTTTGGATCCGGAACGATCCGCGGATCTGCTACTAAGAAGCCGGATACATCCGTCCAGTTCTCATATACATCCGCACGGCTTGCCTGTGCTACGATTGAACCGGTCACATCGGAACCGCCACGGGAGAAGGTCTTAACCTTTCCATCCTTACCGGTACCGTAAAAGCCCGGAATAACAGCACGTTCACACTGCTTTAATCTGGAAGATAATACTTTCTCAGTCTTATAACTGTTCAGATTTCCTTCTTCATTAAAGAAGATCACCTCTGCAGCATCGATAAACTCTACACCCAGATATACAGCCATGATCTTACCATTCAGAAATTCTCCTCTGGATGCCGCATAGTCTTTCTGTGGATCTTCCTTCAACGCCTTTGCAATTTCTTCAAACTCTGTATTAAGAGAGAAATCCTTCAGCCCAAGGCCCTGAATGATCTCATCATATCTTGCCTTAATTGCCTTCATCTCTTCTGCGATATCTTTTCCTTCACTTGCTGTCTCATATACATGAAGAAGCATATCGGTAACCTTTGTATCTTCCGAAAACCGTTTGCCGGGTGCAGAAGGTACTACATATACACGTGATTCATCCGCACGGATAATATCTCCTACCTTTTTGAACTGTTCTGCACTTGCCAGTGAACTACCACCAAATTTGACTACTTTTTTCATTGAGATTTTACCTTTTCTTTCCTGAATTCATTCGTGCGACTCTCCCCGCACCTGCTCCATATTCATAAGATCCCGTTCCAAAACGAGCCTAACACTTGTATTTTAGACATCTTTGCCCATTCTGGCAATAGAAAATCATAATTTTTTCGAATATATTGAACAATCTACTCCTCTGATCTCCCATATTGTCCGGCCAAGCGCCTGATTTCCTTCCGCATTTCATCCACTACCGACTCAGGTCCTATAATCTCCGCCCCGTCTCCAAGGCCGATCACCCATGCCATAAACTGTCTGCTCACCGCCACATCAACGGTCGCAACGAACTGTTTCTCGTTCAATCGTGTCATGGATATATCTTTTCCAAACCGATCGATCATAACCCCGGCAAGTGAATTATCGCACTTTATCCGCACCCATTCTTCAACACCGCCATACATGCCAAATGTTTTTCTGGCATATGCAGCCATGTTAAAGGATTTAAACATCTGCTTTCCTTCCCGCTGTTCTCCACTGGATTCTATGTTAAGCATCTTATCTACTCTGAAATGCTTAATGATCCCCTGGATGCCGTCATATGCGATCAGATAATAATTCTCATCATCCCAGGATAATGCCCATGGACTCACTTCATAGACAGCTCCGTTGTGCCGGAGTTCCATCTCTTTGTCTACATTCCATTGGAAATATCGGAATCGGATCCGTGAATTCTCTGCAATGGCGGTGTGAATCCTGTCCACATTATAATAAATGCTTTCATTCATGGTCTTTACTCTACCATTGACAAACACCTGTCTGTGAAGCTGTGATGCCTCATACTGACTGGCCAGTCCCTCAATCTTCTTGATCAATTCATTGGATTTCCCCTCGGTAATAAACTTTGCCGACTGTACGGAATCCACAAGTAATTTCAGCTCTGCCAGTTCAAACTGCCGGTTGCCGACATGATAATAATACTTTCTGTCTTCCTGCGTACCTATAATATCCATCCCATACACCCGAAGCGTCTCCAGATCATCATAAAGACTTTTCCGCTCTGCACCGATACCATATGCCTGCAATGCATCTACGATTTCCGACATTGTAATACTATGTGTCTCATCGGTTTTCTCTAACAGTATTTTCATAAGGTAGACCAGCTTCAATTTCTGATTGGATGACTTTGCCATATTGCTCCTCCCCTATCGTATAATCTCGATTCATTACGCTCTTTCACTATAATAATAGAAAGTCAGACAAAAAGCAAGTATCCGGTCTATTCTTTTATTCTATGATAATCATATCTTTTAACTCTTTCCTGTCCGGTTCTTCAAACATCTTCTCTACCTTAGACAACAATCCTTTATCTATTGGATATGCCTCCAGCTGTTCTCTTTTTATTTCCTGATTTCTTTTCAATATCCGTTTTTTCCATTCATCAATTCCAACATTCATATAATAAAACTGATAACTTATATTTCTCGAATCATAAAACTCTCTTGCATAATCTCTTTCTTTTTTAGTCCAAAATCCCCAATCCAATATAACATCCGCACCTGCTTCAACTATATCTAACGACTTTTTTAAAAAATATTCTTTCAGTTTTTCAACATAAAAATCAAGTTTTTCTCCTGCCTGATTTTCAAAAAGTGCAAGGGTAAGCTCATCTACAGATAAAATAACTGCTTTATTTTCAAGCTTCAGTTTTTCCGCATACGTAGACTTTCCACTGCATATTTTCCCACACATAATTAATACTTTGGGCATCCGCTTTTCTCCTTTATTTCAGTCCTACTTAAAACAAGCGTTGCTTTCATACATGTCTCCCCCTGCCGGCTATCCGGCGAACTGATACCGCCTCATAGCCGTTTCACCTACCCTGTCTCTTATGCCCAAGGATCAGCTTCCACCGGAATTCTGATGCCGGTGAGCAACTGCTGTTCCCATAAAAACCACTGTCCTGTAGACGGTTTGTTCCGAAGCTTTAACGGTCTGGGACTGTCTGCTCCGTTACACAACACATACAAGGTCAGATACCCCTCTCCAATCTGACTCCGACTATATGGATTTTCAGATATTACAATCCGATATGGTTGCTCCGGTGTGTAATTATTCTCCGGAACAGCTCCCGAGAAATAAGAACGCATCAGATATTCCTTCCCGCGAAATCTGTCCCTTATAAACTGCTTGTCAATTCCGTTTAACGGTCTTGGACCACGCAGAAAATCCAACATTTTTTCTGTCTCGGCCGGATTTTCAGGGTACAGTGCCAATGCTGCTACAGTCAGCGCTGCTACCTCCTCCGGTCTGGTCAGACCTGCCTGAGGCATCTCTTTTAATTCTTCCAATGTCCGTGGAAGTCTGTTTAATATAATTTCACCCATCCTACTACCTCCTGTTCTTAATCTCTAAATCCTTAGAAAAAACATGTTCCATTCAAGCCGTATATCTCGCTATCTTATATAAATCTTATCATTATTCCACCTGTCATTCAACAAAAAACTTTACTATCTATACTCACTGTTTGGCATCTCACCTGCATTTTCTCATTCCAAGCACGCACCACCTGATAACCGGAATCCGGCTTACCAGCTCATATAGAATATACGAGCCTCCAAATCCGGCAATTGCGACCAGAATATATACTAATAACGGAGAAGTATCTCCTAACAGAGGTGTTAAATACCAGGCCGCTGCCGCAATAAACATGTAATGAAAGATATATAAGCCCCAGGATTTTTTTGACATCCATTTAGAAAAACGATTTTCAAAATTCCCCCATTTCTTCATAAAGGCTAAGACACCCAAGGTTCCAAACCAGGCATAAAGATTACACATCCATGTATCCAGGACAGAATGCTCCGGATACGGCTGTCCACTATACATCACAACGAAGGCAACGCCTGAAATGACTCCCAGTACCGTAAAAAGGATCCAATATTTCCCCATTCTGTCCATCACTTCATCGTGAGACAATATAAAATAGCCAATCAGGAAACCGGCTCCATAGATTCCGAAACGATAGCAAATAACAACCGGCATATTCAGAATCTGTGCCGCCCCATAGATCACCACTGCTAACAGACATAAAACTACTATATTAGTCCTGCCTCCCAGTCTGTATAATCTATCCTTTTCAAGCTTTCGAATAACGACCAGAAAAATACTGAATATCCAAAGCTCCTGTATGTACCAAAGCGGACCGATACCACTAATGCACATGATTATATACAGGATTGGTTTCGGCACTGCCGTCATCTGGTCTATCGCACCCGCTATAGACATATTATAGTAGCCCAGGATCCAGCCCCAGATCAGCAGACCAATGGTAGAAGGAACCAGTAATTTCCTTGTCCGATCCTTTATAAACTGTTTCCCGGATTTTCCATTTAATTCAAACCGAGCCGCCATTCCGGATACCGTGAACAATAACAGCATAAACCACGGATATACAATGTACTGATACGTATCCTGCGGCTGAAAATCCCGGAACGGTCCGATCACTCCGGCAGTGCTCACCCCATTAAACATAAAAAACACATGATAAATCACCACAAGCACTACGGTCATCCAACGCACGTTATCCAAATATGTCTTTCGCATAAATTTCCCACCTTTGCAACTATTTTTAACATATTTTAAGCGAATACGGTTAGGATATCCACCAAGATAAATTAACAAAATAAGGGGGAATATGTTAAGAATGAGGGCATGGGGCTAACATGCATCTTCATCAGGCAGCAAACTCTCTATCCATTCCCGGCATTGCAGCTGCTTTACCCATTCGGTTGGAATCGAATCGTAACCATAATACAATCCCGCCAGACTTCCGGTTATAGCTCCAACTGTATCTGTATCGTCTCCGAGATTAACTGCTTGCAAAATTGCCTCTTTAAATGACGTAGTCGTTAGCAAACACCATGTCACCGCTTCCAATGTATCAACCACATAACCACTGCTCTTTATCTGTTTTTCAGGGAGTTTTCCAAACGCTTCCAAATCAAATATTCTGGAAAAGTGCTTCATCTCGATATTTCTTTCCATATCTCTCCGATAATATCGACATGCCTCATCTATTCCCAGTTGGAGTCTTGACCGTAAATCTCCTGTTTCTCCAATTACCGATTTAATCATAAAATAGTATATTCCACAGGCAATCTGACTGCGGAAGTGTGCATGCGTAAGTGATGACACATTATGTATCATGGATATATTCTCATCTTCCGGAATGCACAGCATTTTCTGCCGGTTATATAAATACAGGCACACCGGAAGAATCCTCATAAGAGAACCATTTCCGTTATCCCATTCTGTCTTACCGCCGGACTCAATAGGCGATGCCCCTTTTCCATATCGAATAATGGCTCTGGATGTTGCTATTCCAATATCAAATACGTCATGAAATGGTGTATAATCTGCATAGAGACACCATCCCGTAAATTTATCCATGATATCCTTATAATCAATTCCACCTTTTTGTTTGATGCTTTCCAACGTAGCAAGTGTCATACTGCTATCATCGGACCAGGTCCCTGCCGGCTGATTATGTGTGCCATAAGCCCGCATTCCTGTCACCGGATTCAGTTTCATTTCTTCTCTGCTTAAAAACTCTACGGGGACACCAAGTGCATCTCCTATGATCAGGCCAAAGATTCCATCTTTCCACATATTATTCTCTCCTATATCAAATATGCTCCGACCGTCTGCTATTTTCCTCTGCTGGCATACACAATTTCCTCTGTTGTATTTCCATTCTATCCGACTAAGTTATGGATCTTCTAAATCGATTTCTACCATTTTACTTATCTTTCAGTTCTTCTATTCTATCCAGATTTACAAAAAATGAAATTTCACTTATTTTTTCAGAAGTGTCTTCAAAGCCAAAAATTATTTTATCGATATAATAGGAATCTTCATATTCCCCATCACAATAAATAATTGACCTATTTCCACTGAAGCTTGGTTCTCCCCACATTTCCTGAATTTGCTCTCTAGTCATATCTTCAGTTACCCCAGATATGTCAACAGAAAATGATTGTTCCTTTGCCATAGAATATTCATCTACATTTATTGCATAAATATAATCCGTATCATGCACCTTTCCTTCTTCACAATAAACAAAGATAACTCCCGCCGGCTCTCCGTCAATTAAATAGGAACAACAAATTGTATTAGGCAAATCAGGCATAGGAAAACTATATTCTAATTCAAAATTCTCTATGAAATCACCTATTGTACAGGGTAAGCCCATTTCAAAGCCATCTATCGAAAAAGCATCCATTCTAACTGCTATTTCATTATTAGATATGTCTGTTTTTACACTATCTTCCTCTACTGTACTGCTATCAGCCTGTTTGTCACAAGCTGTTATACCACATACTAGTATCAACGATGCCAACGCCAACAATAATTTTTTTTTCATAGCTCCCCCTTATGAATGTTGTTATATCTGGGCATCTGCTACTGATATAACAACAGATACCTTGCTACCTTAAATAGTATACCACAATCTATGCGGTCTTTGTTGTGCTTTTTCCGCTTTGAGCCATGCCTTTACATTCGGAACAACACTGTTGCCATTCCCTTTCATAACAAAGGTCAGCTTAAACGAGTCTACCGTGCCATCTTCATTGGTTTCCCCAACCATAACAAAAAGAGCCATCCATCTACAATCTGTTTGTTGATGAAGCAAGAGTTATTTTTTCACAGGAGGCAAATAACTAAAGAGATTAAATTGATGATCAATCCAGCTTTCCTGCTTTGCTTCATGAATGACATCCCCAGGCATGCTTTCACCAATCAGGAAAGGAGACATTGGGTTATCTTTTTTCATATTTTCTTTTACTAACCCGGTATTCGAATTAGCATAGCAGTATTTACACAGATGTCCGCAGGTATCGTACGCTCCGATATCCACTCCCAGCAGACAGGCACACTGTCCATTTCTCTGATTTGTTTTCCTTTTCGGTACATCAAGATGGACATGGAGTGCTGTTTCAAATGTATTTACCGTCATACATCCGGAACAATCAGCACCATAAAGAGTTAACTCATCCCCTTCTGCACAAGGTCTGATTGTCATACCAGATTTTCCTGCTATCTTTATAAATTCTTTTCCGAGCATAATTCTGTCTTTTTTTGATACTTCTCTTGCTCCCCGGAAATTTCTTTCTACTTTTTTATAAATATCAATAAAACTGATGACGCAGGATTTTGTGTACCCACACAAGTTTTCCGCCATTTTCTCAAACTCAGTTATATGCCACTCTACCGAATGTTTATCATCAACCAATATTGGATCATATCTCCATCCCATACTGTCAACACCTACGATATCAGACAGCTTCTTAAAATCATCCATTACCTTTTCCTTATCCGGCACATTAGGTTCTATATCCCTTCCGTAAGGGGTAATCGTAACAAACCAATATTGCCCATATGGTTTTAAAACATTCATATATGGCAGCATTGGTGCCGGATTCTTCGTACAAAACGCAATGAGATCAACGACATCAGGTGTCAAACGATATCTTGTCACTTGTCTTTCATTATAAGGATTGCGAACAAGTACATATCCCTCTTTTATTCGATTCAGAAACCATTTGGAATAAAATGCCGGAATATCTGTCCGCATTCCTGTCTGTATTATCATTTACCCACACTCCGTTTCATATCGGTAATCACTCTTGAAATATCGGCATCCACGCAGATTGCTTTTCCTTCTATTTCCGAAGGAATATCCGCCTGTCCTTTATTAATACAGATGTAAAAAGCATCCTTCAGGTTACAGGTATATTGCCAGAACGGATACTTGATAATACCGGGTGTATTATATCCCACACCCAATTCCAGAAATACATTTCTTTTATGCTTGTTATCCTTAAGGAACCTCTCGTACCTCTTTGCTGCTTCATCCCAGCCTGCATCCTGCACAAAAGTATTGTCTGATCTTAAATTCATACTCATCGGTCTGCCACACTTCGGACATTTTGGAACTAATTCCGATGGAACCTCCGTCTTTAACACGATACCTTCCGGTTTTATCAGTTCGCCATTTCTTATTTCAAAGCCCTGACTGATTACCATTTTTCTTATGTTTTCCTCATTATCGTAAGTCTCATAATGACATGGCTTGCTGCACTGAAACAATCCATAATCACCCTGTGTATAAAATAACCTCTTCTTATCAAATCCCGCTTTCTGAAAACAGTGATCTACATTGGTTGTCAAAACAAAATAATTCTTATCCTTCACAAGGTCAAAAATATCCGAATAAACCGGCTTTGGCGGATTCATATAACGATTCACATAAATATATCTGCTCCAATATCCCCAGTGCTCTTCCAATGTCTCATACGGATAGAAGCCTCCTGCATACATATCGGAAAATCCATATTTCTTTCTGAAATCCGAAAAATATTTATCAAATCTTTCTCCATTATACACAAAACCGGCTGATGTGGAAAGTCCTGCACCAGCTCCTATGATAACAGTATCTGCTTCCCTGATTTTTTCTTTTATCTGTAATATCTTATCCGAGTAACCGCTTGTAGAGTCGTTCATCTTCCTCTTTAAAAACATTAAATATCACCCTTATCTTTGATTTTGTCCTTTCTTTATATTGCTTTACTGTCTGTACTGCAAGCTCGGCAGCTCTTTTATTTGGAAACATAAATACACCGGTTGATATACAGCAGAAAGCAATACTCTTTACTTCATTCTCATCAGCTATCCTAAGACACGATTCATAACAGGAAATCAGTAAACATTCATGTTCCTTTGTCAGCTTTCCATGTACAATCGGACCAACTGTATGAATCACATAATCACATGGCAAATTGAATGCCGGAGTGATCTTTGCCTGACCTGTCGGTTCTTCGTGTCCCTGTTTCTTCATCATATCATTACAATAATTTCGAAGCTGAATTCCTGCATAAGTATGTATACAATTATCAATACAGTTATGACAGGGCTGATAGCATCCTGTCATACCGCTGTTGGCTGCATTTACGATTGCTCCCACTCCAAGTCTTGTAATATCGCCCTTCCAGATAGAAATATCAGGTTGTATCTCCTCCATATCCGCAAGAGTGACAATCCCTTTCTTCTCATTTTCTTCCGAAAGGTATGCATCCTGAATCTGCAAAAATGCGTGGTCCATTTCTCCCGGCATTCTTATGTTCATAAGTGACCTGAGCAGCATTTTCTGCTCGCCTACATCTGATGGAATCTGCATATTCTCATATTCCGGTCGCTCATTCAGCAAGCCTTTAATTAAATATTTCCTTCTGTCATCCTGATTCATTTCCTGATCACCGCTTTCACCGGACAGTTTTCATAACAGTTCCCGCAATGCAGACAGTGCTCCTGCCGGATGACAAAAGGTATTCCCTTTTCAATACATTTCTGTGGACAATGTTTCATACATGCCCCGCAGCCGATACAGGATTCCGTTATGTAATATCCCTTTTCTTTTACACTTACATTTCCCAGAATATATGTCTCCCGGAAAATTGGATTTACGCCAAGATTAAAATACTCCACTTCCGCCTGATCAATGCGGAAAATAATCCCGATTTCTCTTGTATCCCCCGGATATACATTCGTAAGGTACGGCTGTTCTTCAAAAATGATATCCATCCATTTTTTCTGTTCATTCTCTGCTACTGCATAAGCCTTTCCTGACAAACGAATCATTTCTTTGTATTTGGTATAAGCAAGAACCTGAACCCTGCCATCTTCCATCAATTCTTTACAAAAATTTTTACCTCTGGCGGTGAAAAAATAGAGTGCATCCGGCTCATAATGAATCGCACTGATATTCCGTATCTGTGGTGCTCCTTCACTGTCTACTGTTGCAAACGCAAGCACCCCCACCAATTTCATTTTTTTCAAACATGTTGCTAAATCCATCTGTCCACCACCTATTCTACAATTTTAATTCTTCCCGGTTTTCTTGGTTTACTTTTCGGCTGTTCGCCATCTATATATCCTAATATAACAAAACCCTGGCATGCGTATCCTTCCGGCACTCCCCATTCGTTCATCAGTCTTCTTCCTTCTTCCGAATCAAAGGTTTCATAGCCCCTTGAGATAATACATGATGCAATTCCAAGCTCTGTTGCCTGCAGGATCATATTTTCTATCATGCAGAAGGCATCTGCTGTCCTAAAGAGGAAATTATTCTGACAGAATACACATACAACTGTCGGAGCATCATAAAATCCATTTTTAATAGTTGGATCATCAATCGTGCTTGGCTGCTCCTTTGAGACAAAACTGCCTGCCAGATGTGAGCGGTCAAAATTTGCCATATTCATCCTTCCCACATGAGCTGCCAGTTCCTTATTATGTATCGCAACCATCATACTTCTCTGTCCGCCTCCGGCATTCGGTGCATAATTTCCGGCTTCCAGAATCTTTTCCAGATCATCACGCCTTATCTGCTCACCGGTATATTTCCGAATGGAATGCCTTGATTTGATTATATCCATTAACATGATAGCACCTCCCCGGTAATCTCATTTCTTGTCTTCCAGCACTGCGGATCTGCCCCGTAAAAGTTACTGCTTGTTCCATTGGCAACTGCCGGGCATCCACGGCACCATGCCTTAAGTTCACATTTGTTGCATTTTACAAATTTATCGTAATCTCTGTATTTTTCCATCTGACAGATCCAGACATCTGCCAGTCGGTCTTCAAAAATATTGGCAACTTTACTGTCTGTCACCCTTCTGCATGCCATAATATCCCCATTTGAAGATATGGTAATATGGCAGTTTCCACAGTTACAGCCGCCATAGACCATTCCTGCCTCTGTACTCTCAGGAAGCTTAAACTCCCCTGTTTCATATTCATACAGCGTCCACAAATGATCCTTTTTATTAAAATAGGTCTCGCATCCTGCCTTTTCATATGCCTTATACTTTGCATCACAGACTTCCAGAAGTTTTCTGTATTCTTCCGGTGTCATGCTTGTGTCAACTTCTCCACCTGTAGGCACATAGCGCGAAAATGCAAAGACCTTTACTTTCGCTTTTACAACTTCATCAATAATATCCGGTATCTCATCCATATTCGTTTTGGATACCGTACTCATAATTACACTTTTTATTCCTGCTCTGTTCAGACATCCGATTTTCTCAATCGTCAGATCAAAACTTCCCGGCTTTCTGAACCAGTCGTGAGTTTCTCTCATTCCATCAAGGGACATCTGATACTTCTCACAACCACATACCTTTAACATTCTGCAAATTTCATCGTTCAGATGAAATGGATTTCCCATTAAAGTAAAAGGTATCTTTTTCGACTTCAACAATACCATTAATTTCCAGAAGTCCGGATGAAGGATAGAATCTCCGCCAGTAATATAGAAATATGGCACTCTGCCATATACTTTACAGAAATCCTCACAGTTTGCCACTACCTCTGTCATCTGCTTCCAGGTCATGGACTTTAATTCCTTACAGCCCTCTCCAGAAAAAATATAGCAATGCTTGCATCGCTGATCACATTCATCTGTAATATGCCATTGAAAAGAAAAATACTGACTCATCCTATCCAACTCCTTCCTTAACTTACTTTACTTGTCAGATGCTCCACATGCTGTTCCGCATGCTGCCGGTTTCTCCTCCGGTTTGTCTGATGCTCCACATGCTGTTCCGCATGCTGCACTGGCTTTCGTTTCTGCTTTTTTCCATCCGAAAAGATTTGATAATGCCATTTTGATTACCTCCTAAACCTATAAATGTTGTTTGGCTTTTGCCTGTTACACGTTTATCATAACAACATTTATTTCAGAGAATAAGTACGCACTTTTTTATTACATAGTCACCTTTTTGTAACTAATGGACAAATGCTTATTTATATGCTACATTGTATTTGATACATACATCATATTTTGAACTATTGAAAGAGGTGATCCTATGTTAACAAAGAATGAATTGCCGGATTGTCCTGTAGCAACCACAGTCCAGTTGATCGGAAGCAAATGGAAATTACTAATCATGCGTAATCTTCTTGAACGACCATGGAGATTTAATGAATTAAAGAAAAGTCTGGAAGGAATCAGCCAAAAAGTGCTGACTGACAGTCTCCGTTCTATGGAAGAGGATGGTATCATCACCAGAACCGTCTACCCTGAAGTTCCACCCCATGTAGAATATGCTTTAAGTGATTTGGGCGAGTCCATGCGCCCAATTCTTACTGCTATGCAGGAATGGGGAACAAACTACAAAGAAACTTTAGAATAATCACCTCAATGCCATCGTGACCGGCTTCACCAAAAGTCTGTCATCATATATTCCACCAAATTATTTTCCTCCATATCCTTAGGCTCTCTTTATCGGATGCCTGATTACAGTCTTCAGCTTCTCCGGCGCTACCTTCCTCGCATCGCTCAGATAAATCTCGTGGTGCATTCTCCGATCCGTTATATCAAGTGTATATCCCTGTCCTTCCATAAACCTGTGCATTGCATCTACCGTAACAGGTTCATCGTCATACGCTCCGATATGCATACACTGTACACATAAGCCTTCCTCATAGGAAATAAACTCAACCTTAGAAAAATCCTGTTTTTTCTTTGCCGTAGCTTTCCTGACAGCCCAGTCGAAGTCTTCCCTGGTAACAAAATCCGGCAATCGAATAACAGAGATCCACTTAAAATCTTCCTTACGAGCATAATCGATTCCGGATACTCCATCCTGCCACCAGAATCCCTCTAATGGCGGCACGACATAATCGAAATATCCATCAATCTGATGATCTTCCTTTTTGCTCATTTTAATCGTAAATGCAATTCCATACAGAAGTCCGATAGCCTGCTTGTATTCTCCGTCTGCATCATTTGGATTGCCGCTTCCCCTTACCGCTATATAGTTCATTTTCGGAACAGTTACGATAGACGGTGTGCCTTTCGGCATATAAAATTCTTTATATTCCTTCTTGTAGTCAAAAGCCATATCCCTTACACCCCCTCTAAGTCCTTCTCTTCATAAGGCTTATTCCAGGAACCAATCTCTATCAGATTTCCTTCCGGATCAGCAATATAGCAGGTTCTCTGCCCCCAAGGTTCAAGTTCCGGTTCAAGCACAGATGTTGCACCATTTTCCACAGCCTTCTTGTATGCTTCGTCCACCTCTTCAAAAGTATCAACATATAGCGCTATTTCAGAATGACCATTCAGACCCTTGATATACTCATATCGCCGGTTTGTCATCTTCTCAAAATCGTTCCGTCCATACAGTAAAAAAAGTGTTCCGTCTTTCACAAGATAAACATTGGAAGTATTCTCTTCTTCCTTAATTTCAAATCCGAGAACATCCTTGTAAAAACGAATCATCTTTGCCATATCATCAACAAACAACCCAAAACCGTCTAATCTCATTTTCCTAATCCTCCATAGATTTTTAATATTTCCTCTGCATTCCTGCGAATAATGTCCCGCACTTCTTCCGGCTCAAGCACCTCAGCCTTTGCTCCAAATGTCATGAGCCATGTCACAAGGTTTTCCATATCCGTATAGTCTGCTGAAAAGAGCAGCCTTCCATCATTCGTTTCTATAAAGCAGCCTGATCCAAATTCTTCAACCAGTCGCCACTTCATATCTTGTGTGAAAAGAGCTTTTACCTTTATCCCACCCGGAAATATCTTCTCCTTTGACAAATCCGGCATTGGTACATCTCTGCCCAAAAATCCCTGATCTGCTTCAACAACACAATCCATGCGGTTCAGTTTGAACAGTCTGTAATCTTCGCGTTCTAAACACCACCCCCATACATACCAGCTCGACCACTGGAAAACCAGATAATATGGTTCTACCCTTCGGTTACTCTCTCCGGACGGAGCGTAATACTTAAATCGTATGATGCGCCTGTTTTCTATTGCACTCTGGATTACCTCGATCTTTGGAGCAAGAGAACCCTTATACCATGAAGATAAGTCAATCAGCATAGATTCTCTTCCACTGATGAACTCTGATGATCCGGTCTGGATTTTCTCCATCAGCTGACTGTAGTACCTGCTTCCGCTCACACTGTCAAGACTCCGCAAACCCGCAAGAATCATCTGCATATCTTTGGAACTCAAAATCGTCCTGTCCATACGATATCCATCCATAATACTGATACCACCACCGGTACCCTGTGCAGTTTTTATAGGAATACCTGCTTTACAAAGGTCTTCAATATCCCGATTTATTGTCCTCCGGGATACCTCAAATCTTTCTGCCAGTTCAGGAGCCGTTGTCTTTTCTTCCTGCAGTAAGATTGACAATATACCGATAAGTCTATCTATTTTCATCGTTTCTTACACTCCATACATATCATACCTGATTCAACACGACAGCTATATGTCATGTTTATTATATCTGCGAAAAATTTTTCTGTAAACAAAAAGCCTACGAACATCAGGTTTTATTCCCAATGTCCGAAGGCTCAATACCGTTAGCTGAATTCTCTCCTTCCAATAAACCAAATTAGCCTACGGCAATGATCATCTCCAAAGAATAGTGATTTGTATTGTAGCTTTTACCATCCGGAGCAGTTATTCGAATTTTTCGAATAACTGACTTCTCCTGTAGCCCACTATCCTCAATATTTTTTTAATATGATAGTTAATTGTATTGGTTCCCACATCATACAATGTAGCCATCATCTTCTGTGTCAGCCATATATTCTCGTCCTCGTAGCGCATCTCTATGCTGTCCTGCTGATCACCTACAGAGGCAACATAGGTTAAGTATTCCGCTGCACTGGAGCGGATAGTTATCTCATCTTTTTTTTGTCAAATCTAGTCCCCCTTTTATTTCCCGTACTTTTATTTCCATTATCCAACAAACAGTCACATGTTGTTTTCCGCAAATTCCATTCCACGCCATACAGACTTACTGCTGGCAATATCAATGCATTGAAACTTTAGTTTATATTAACATTCGCGCACGTGAAGGTGCAAAGAGCATTTTTTACACCCTTGGGCGAAAAACACAAAAAGTTACACCATTCCAGCGGACATAATTTCGAATAGTCGGATTGACAATCGATTATTTCTATGTTAATATCAACAACAAGAAACGAAGTTTACTACCGTACGGTCTATGGCTCAAGCGGCCTACTCGTTTCTTTTTTTATTGTTACGATATCGTATAAATACCATTTTCCATCTGCATCACCGAAGTCCTGCATTCTCTGAAGGGATGATAATACATCCGCTGCGTTTCTTCCAAATCTGGAAAGCTTAAATACAAGGACATAAGACACTTCATCTTTTCCTGATTTGATATCGTCCATCATTTGATTAAAGGCAATTCTTCCCTCTATTAACTTACCGGATTTTCCTGCATCCTCATACTCACCAGCAATTTCATACTCATTATAATCACAAAAGGCTTTCATTTTTGTTTTCTGTGCATCTAGAGAATAGCCGTCTATCTGCATGGTTGTGGAAACGCGGGTATATAAATAAACTCTGATTTTTTCTTTCTTCAATTTACATATCACCTCCCGGAAGCGCCGAAACCGCTGACAAATTAATACTGGCTAATGTATCCATCTGCTTAATTGCCAAATTTCTAAGCAATACAAGTCTTTCTGATTGAGATTTTCCCTGTTCAATTAAAATTGCATTATAGCTCTCCATATTTGCCAATACCAATAACTGATTTAAATCTGCATCATCACGCACATTACCCTTTTTACTTGGATTGTTATTTTTCCATTGCTTTGCAGTTTGTCCAAATAAAGCAACATTTAAAAGATCTGCTTCACTGGCAT
>ERZ780075.118-NODE-118-length-38705-cov-5.013402_pt1 | contig 38705 bp, 26 predicted proteins | sample MGYA00511839_ERZ780075 | MGnify/ENA primary metagenome ERZ780075 (study PRJEB29588, sample SAMEA2155953) | human gut metagenome | biome: human gut; feature: human-associated habitat; material: faeces | place: Denmark | collected 2008/2010 ...
TACACGACGCGATAAACCGCGACGCGAAGATAGCGTTTCAATATTTCACCTGGGACGAGCACAAGCAGAAGAAGCTGCGCCACGACGGCAAAATATATCGCATCAGCCCGTGGGCGCTGACCTGGGATGATGAAAATTATTACATGATAGGCTACGACTCGGACGAGAACAAGATAAAGCACTACCGGGTCGACAAAATGACAAAAATTCAGCCGACCGAAGAAAAGCGCGACGGCGCGGAGTTCTTCGCCGATTTCGACATGGCGCTCTATTCAAAGCAGACCTTCGGAATGTACGGCGGCCGCGAAGAGACGGTCACGCTCCGCTGCGAAAACAAGCTCGCAAATGTCATGATAGACAAATTCGGCTTCGACACTGCGTTTTCAAATATCACCGACACGCACTTTGACATGCGCGTAAAAGTGTTCGTGAGCCCTGTGTTCCTGACATGGATAATGAACTTCGGCGCGGATGTCACAATTCTCTCTCCCGAGAGTGTAAAAGACGAGCTCACAGCCCTCGCATCTGATGTGCTCGCGCAGTATAAATAAACAGAACGAGTAAAACAGCAAATCCTATCCACGGCTTTCGTGGGTAGGATTTTTTCATTTCGGCATGAGATAGTGATGTGTTGATAAGTTGGAGGGCGCGGGTGTGGGTATAGGATATAGACAGTCGTATCAATATTGCGAATTATCACAATGATGTAAGAACAGATATCATCCGCCCACGGAGTTTGCACAATTTTATTGATAAGTACCTTGTAGGGTGCGGCGACTCGACGCACCGCTGCCGCGACAGCGGCACGGGATCTTTGCAAAAACTTATTTTACGGATCATAGGCGGAACTTCGTTCGCCTGCTTTAAAAATCTATAATAGTGGCAAGTGACTAAAGGATTGCTTTACTTGCATCATCTCCAAAAAGCACCGTGACGCTCACGCATCAAAGGGTCATCGAGGTCGCCGACCCCTACAAGCCGCTCAACGAGGCCTCGAAATACATAACTCGCGACTCCCAGTCGGCGGCGCTTCGGTGATGTTGCCCGCCTTTCCCAGATAGATTTCGGATACTGCGGCGCGGCTATTGAAAGCTTGATTATAAAGACCGGTTGGGTCGCTTGCTTTTACCTTGCTACAGCTAAAATGATAGACAAATCCCTATTTCGCCATTCTACTTGTCATCGCCAAGAGACAAAGCCGGCGCAAATGCCGCCAATTACAAGGCTTTTGAAATTTACTGTCCGTTTTTTGACACACCTGCCGTGATAGAATAGAATCAGAAAATAAGGAACGGAGAGATACATATGAAATTCAAGATAGGTTTTACTGCGGAAAAAGAAGTTGAAAGGAAAGCTCCCGAGACCGAGACAAAAGCTCCCGAAGAGGCTCCCGCGAGGGAATCGTTCGTGAGGGTCTATTTCCCGCAGCGCGGCTTCGACTGCACATATTACAACAATCTTTTCGACCTGCATGTCGGCGACCTCGTCTATGTTGACGGCAAGCTCGAGGGCAAGCGCGGCAAGGTCATCGATGTGTCGTACACATTCAAGATAAAGCTGTCCGACTACAAAAGAGTAATCGCAAAAATAGATACGGATATCTCCGGCAAGTTCTGCTATGTCGGCGACGAACTGTTCTCTTTTGACAAAAATACCGTGCCGTTTGGGAAGATACTCCCCTACTTCAAAGCTCCCGCAAAATCCGATGAGGAATATGTGAGCGCGAAGGAAAACAAGTTCTATAATCTTGACGACCTCGAAGGCATGGGCGCATATGAGCGCACGATAATGGTAGGCAAATCCGACTTCAACTGCGGCGAGGTCCTGTATCTCAGCGTTGAAGACGGCAAGGGGCACGCGATAGTAGGCACGGACGAGCTGCACGAGGTTGAATTTGACCACAAGAACGGCATGATTGCAAACATCACCTGCGACTGCTGGGCGTGCGGCATCTGCAAGCACGGCGTGGCGGCTGTTTTCGCGCTGAAATCAGCGCTCGAAAAAATCGAAAAGCATTTCCCGGAAAAATTTGAAGCAAGCGGGTATTTTGCCGTTATGTCGAAGAACACGTTTATGAATGTCATCGCCTCGCTCAGTGACGACAGCGTCGGGAGTTTTGTTATAAAGAAGAACTAAGCTTTTTGTTTTTGCATCACTTTCGACAAAAATCGCATCGTTTTTGCAGTTAAGTTGACAATTTTCTCTATAAAATGTATGGTGAAACAAACAAAATACGGGGAGTGAGACAATGGAGCCTATAGCTCACCTGAGGCTCGTCGAAAAATCCGAACCGCCGGAATATGACGAACAAACACTAAAAGCACACAACGAGAACAGCGGGAAATATGCCGCAGAGGCGCTCCGATGTATCGGGTTAGACAAAGTCGGAAGCTTTTGCGGAAATATTCACGACTTAGGCAAGGCGACAAAAAAGTTCTTCGACTACATACAGCCCGACAACACGCTTAGGCGCGGCGAAGTTAACCACACATTTGCGGCGGTCAGATATATTTTCGAGATGTCCGACGGCGTTGACAATGAAGTGCGTGAGCTTCTCGCCTATGCGGTCGGCGCGCATCACGGACAGTTTGACGCGGTGAATGACGACCACAAAAACGGCTTTGAACACAGGCTGACAAAAGACGGCATCGACTATGACGAGGCGAAGAAAAACTTCAACAAATACTGCTTCTCAGACGCCGAACTGAAATCGCAGTTCAACGAAGCCGCAGAACAGCTTACTAAAATTATTGCGGGCATAAGAGAGCGCAATCCGAAGAGAAGCGCGCGGCAAGCTGAAGAATATGAAATTCAGATAAGCCTGCTGGCTCGGCTTCTGCTCTCGGCAGTTATCGAGGGAGACAGGCGCGACACGGCGGAATTCATGGAAAGCATGGAGTTCCCGCAAGTTGAAGCGGATTGGGACGAGTGCCTCGGACACATTGAAGAAAAGCTCGGCAAATTTTCAAACACAAGACCGATAGACGAGGCGAGAAAGCAGATATCCGACATCTGCCGCGCCGCCGCAGAAGAAGAGCCCAGCATATTCAGGCTCAATGTCCCGACCGGTGCAGGCAAGACTCTCTCGGGGCTGAGATTCGCCGTGGCTCACGCAAAAGCATATCGGAAGAAGCGAATCATTTTCACCTCTCCCCTGCTGAGTATCCTCGACCAGAACGCAAAGATAATAAGAGAATTCATCGGAGACGACAACATCATAACGGAGCACCATTCAAACGTCGCTCTCGACGAGGACAACGCGGACGAGCTCAAACGCGCCCAGCTGTTAACGGAAAACTGGTCGTCGCCGGTGATAATAACCACTCTTGTGCAGCTGCTCGACACTTTGTTTGCAGGGAAAACCTCATGCATACGCAGAATGCACGCGCTGTGCGACAGCGTGATAGTCATAGACGAGGTGCAGACCGTGCCAAACGAAATGCTGTCGCTTTTTAACACGGCGGTAAACTTTCTCTCGGAGGTCTGCGGCGCGACTATAGTCTTGTGCTCGGCGACTCAGCCGTGCCTCGAACAGACGGCGCACCCGATAACAGAGAACATAAAAGACATTGTGCCGTTTGACGAAGAGCTGTGGCGAGTGTTCAGGCGCACGCAGATAATCGACAAGGGCGGCATGCGGCTTGACGCAATTCCCGCATTTATCGCAGAACAGCTTGACAGAACGGACAGTCTGCTTGTCATATGCAATCTCAAAAAGCAAGCGGCGTATCTGTTCACTGAGATGAAATTGGAAAACACCGTGATTTTTCATCTTTCCGCCGGAATGTGCATGGCGCACAGAATGACGGTCATATCCGAGATAAACAGCGCGCTTGAAAAAAGGCGCACAGATCCAGACGCGCCGAAAGTGGTTTGCATCTCGACGCAAGTCATAGAAGCGGGCGTTGATGTATCTTTCGGCTGCGTGATAAGGCTCTGCGCTGGACTCGACAGCGTGATACAGGCGGCGGGCAGATGCAACCGCAACGGCGAGCTTAACGGAGCCGCAGATGTGTTCATAATAAACTGCCGCGGCGAAGATCTCGGCATGCTCAGAAGTATAAAAGACGGCAAGATGGCGTGCATGTCCCTGCTGTCCGACTACAAATATCATCCCGAGAAGTACCCGTCGGGGCTTACATCTGACGAGGCGGTATACGCCTACTACAAGAAGCTCTATATTCAATCCGACATCGGCGCGCAGGATATGCCGATAAAAATCGACGGTTCGCCGTTCACTCTCTTTGATCTTCTTTCTCTCGACAGGACATACGCAAACGCGCCTTATTTAAAAGCAAGCGGCGAAAAATACGCGCTGACTCAGGCATTCAAGACCGCCGGAAGCAGGTTCACTGTCTTCGGCAGCCGCACGACCGATGTTATCGTGCCATACGGCGAGGGAAAAGAGATAATCGCCGAACTCGGCTCAAAACGAGCTGAAGAGGACATAAAGTATCTCAAAAAGCTCATCAAAGAAGCGCGGGCATACACCGTCTCGCTCTATGAAAATCAGCGCAGAACCCTTGCGGACAGCGGTGCGCTCCACCCCATAGCAGACGGCATCGCGCTCGCGCTGAGCGAGGAATTCTACAATGAAGATTTCGGGCTCAATCTTGACGGCGAAAGCCGCGAAGCAATCACATTATAAATAAACACAGGAGGTGTGCAGCATATGGAACATCCGAATATAGTGACATTTGAAGTATTCGGAGACTACGCGCTTTTCTCCGACCCGGTAATGCGCGTCGGCGGAGAAAAAGCGAGCTATCAAATCCCGACATACGAAGCTCTCAAGGGTATTCTCCACTCGATCTACTGGAAGCCCACTATCGTCTGGTATATCGACAAGGTCAGAGTGATGAACCCCATCCAAACTGAGGTCAAGGGCATCCGACCGATAAAATACAACGGCGGGAACGACCTCTCGTTCTACACCTATCTCAAAGACTGCCATTATCAGGTGCAGGCACATTTTGAGTGGAACGAGAACCGCCCGGAGCTCATCAGCGACCGCAACGAGAACAAGCATCACAACATAGCAAAGCGCATGATTGAAAAAGGCGGGCGCAGGGATATTTTCCTCGGCGCACGCGAATGTCAGGGCTATGTTGAGCCATGCGAATTCGGGAGCGGCAAAGGCGCATATGACGAGACGCCGGAGCTCGCATTTGGGCTGATGTACCACGGGATAACCTACGCGGACGAAGCATATTCGGACGAGACAAAAAACCGAATGACCGTTCGGTTCTGGTGCCCGACGATGAAAAAGGGCGTTATCACATTCCCCCGACCCGAGGAGTGCACGATAACAAAAACGGTGCGCGAAAACATGGCGATAAAGCCGTTCGGCGAAGACCTCGGCAATTTCATCGGGCTCAGAGAATTCGGGGAGGTGGAATAAATGAGCATATGGCAAAGAGCCGTTGAGACATATGACTGTCACAGCAGTTTGGCGGGAGTTTATGAAATTGGAAAAGTTCCATTAGCTCCGATATCACACATAGTCAAAGACGCCGATATAGAAATCGTTCTTGATCAAGAAGGCAATTTTCTTGACGCAGCCTCTCTAAAAAGCAAGGATAAATCAGATTTGAGTCAAAAAACAATCATTCCGATTACTGAAGATTCTGCAGGCAGAGGCGGCACCACTTTTTTTGCTCACCCGCTAAGTGATCAGCTATGTTATACCGCGCCATGCTACCCAGAACGGTATCAAAAATATGCCGATCAAATCGCTGATTGGGCAAATTCAGAATTCAGTCATCCGAAAGTCTGCGCAGTGTCCGCATATATTCACAAAGGCACAATAGTAAATGATCTTATTGACTGTGGAATAATCGAAACCGGAGCAGACGGTGTACCACTCGAAAAGTACAGCAAAAATCTAATTCGCTGGCGCGTTTTCGGTTCAGGAGAAAATGATGAATGCTATAAGGATAAAAGCCTTTTTGACGCCTTCTGCAATTATTACCTTTCTAAAAAATCCGGAAACGCAAAGAAGACATGTATGATATTGGGAAAAGACGACTATGTTGTCCGAAACTTTCCCAAAGGTGTTCTCGCGACATCATTTAATTCAAAACTGATATCTTCGAGTGATAATGTAAACTTCACCTACAAAGGCAGATTTACAGATGCCCAGCAAGCCGCCACGATTGGTTATGAAGCGACCCAGAAAGCTCACAACGCGCTTACATGGGTGGTTGCCAACCAAGGTATATTTATTGACGGGCGCGCTTTTGTATGCTGGGATCCGAGCGGCTGCCATGTTCCGCTGCTTGAAAGTAAAGTTGTAAAAAGGCCTTATGAGGACGATGAGGAACATGAGATCAAGACATTTACAACTCCGTCGGATTATAAGGCCGATCTACAGAAAGCACTGAGCGGTTGGCGGCAGCATCTCCCTGATCAGGAAAATGTCGTCATTTCGTCATTTGATTCGGCAACCGAAGGTCGTCTTTCAATCGTTTATTACAACGAACTCAAAGGCTCCGATTTTCTTAACAGACTCGTCTTTTGGCAGGAACATTGTTTCTGGCAAAACGGTATATTCGGTTACCAATCTCCGTCGATATGGGAAATTGTGAAATGCTCCTTCGGTACAGAACAGGGCGGCAAACTCACCGTTGACACCAGAGTTATGCGTGAACAAACGCAGAGACTGTTTCACTGCATTATCGATCAAAGCCCCATACCGCTTGATATCGTGCAAGCTCTCATGCACAGAGCATCAAACCCGCTGGCTTATGATGATTCAAAGACGCACAATCATAAGAAAGTAATGTTCACCGCCTGTGCCGTAATATATGCATACAGGACCGTTACTAAAAAGGAGGAATGGGAAATGGCCCTTGAAAAAGACAAAAAAGACAGAAGCTATCAGTTCGGGCGTCTGCTCGCGGTCATGGAAAAGGTCGAGCGCGACACCTATGACAGAGACGAGAAGAGAGAGCCGAACGCAATAAGGATGCAGTCGGTATTCTGCGAGAGACCCATGTACGCTGCCCGCATAATCCGCGACAGCCTCAATCCGTATTTTGCAAAGCTCTCGCCCGGAATGAGAATATACTACAACAACCTCATCGGCGAGATTTTCGGTCATCTGAGCGAATTCGATGAGAAAAGCCTCAACCGCCAGCTTGAGGACAGTTACCTTTTAGGATATTACCTGCAGCGCAGTGAACTCTACACAAAGAAAGAAAGCAACAACGAGGAGGAAAATTAAAATGGCAACTCTTAACAACAAAATCGATTTCGTAGTTCTTGTATCCGCAAATCAGGCAAACGTAAACGGCGATCCGCTCAACGGCAACCGCCCGCGCACCGACTACTCCGGCTACGGCGAGATGTCCGATGTCTGTATCAAGCGCAAAATACGCAACAGAATGCAGGATCTCGGCAATAATATATTCGTCCAGTCCGCCGACCGCAGCGATGACGGCTGCAAGAGCCTGAGCGAGCGCGCGTCAAGCAACATAAAGACAAAAGATATAAACGAATACGCAAAAGAGGCCTGCGAAAAGTGGCTCGATGTCCGTTCATTCGGTCAGGTGTTCGCTTTCAAGTCAAAAGGTAGCAGCGGCGTATCGGTCGGCGTGCGCGGTCCGGTCAGCATACATCAGGGCGTCAGCGTATCACCGATAGAGGTTCGCTCTATTCAGATAACCAAGAGCGTCAACGGCGAACCCGTCAAGGACGGCAAGGACGCTTCGGCGCGTTCCTCCGACACAATGGGTCAGAAACACTTCGTCCAGTTCGGTCTCTATGAGATAAAGGGTTCAATAAATGTTCAGCTCGCAGAGAAGACCGGATTCTCCGAAGAGGATGCGGATATTATAAAAGAATGCCTGCGCACACTGTTCCTCAACGACGCTTCTTCGGCGCGCCCAGAGGGCTCAATGGAGGTTCTGCGCGTCTATTGGTGGAAGCACAACTGCAAGGACGGTCAGTATTCGAGCAGCAAGGTACACCGCAGCGTCCATGTTGAATTGAAGCACGATGTCAACATTCCCTCGAGCACGGATGACTATGTTATATCCGTAGATGAACTTCCAGGGCTTGAGCCGGAGATTATCGAGGGAGTATAATGGCATACAGGGAGTGTGACTTTCTGCAAATAAGCGGATTACACCGTTTCGCCGTTTGCCGACGGCGTTGGGCATTGGTTCACATAGAAGGTCTATGGGCTGAAAATGTTCACACAATAGGCGGGGACATATTTCACGAACGGACGCACGACCCGTCACTCAGCGAAAAACGCGGCGATCTGATAACAGTCCGGGCTCTGCGGGTATTCTCGTCAGAGCTCGGAATAAGCGGAGAATGCGACGTTGTCGAATTCAGACGTGATGACGAAAACGGTGCCAAGCTGCACGGGCGCGAGGGCAGATGGATGCCGATGCCGATTGAATACAAAAGCGGCTCTTCTAAAGCCGGCGAAGCCGACAGGCTTCAGCTGTGCGCGCAAGCAATGTGCCTCGAAGAGATGCTCGGAGTCGAAATCGAACTTGGATATATGTTCTACGGCGAGACGCATCGGCGCGAAAAAGTTTATATAAACGCCGAACTGCGCCAAGCGGTGAAAGATGCAGTCAGCGAGATGCACGGCTACATGAACCGCGGCTACACGCCCAAAGTCAAGACCGGCAAATTTTGCAACGCCTGTTCACTCAAAGAGCTCTGTCTCCCTGCCCTGTGCAAGAACAAAAGCGCGGCGGAATATATAAACTCCGCTATCGGCGAGGACGGTGACTTCGATTGAAAAAGCTTATGAACTCGCTCTATATTCTGACCCCCGACGCCTATCTGACGCTCGACGGAGAAAATGTTGTTGTCAAAAAGGACGGCGCGGAGATGGGCAGATTCCCTCTGCACAGTCTCGAACAGATAGTAACATTTTCATACATGGGCGCAAGCCCGGCTCTCATGGGCAAATGTGCCGAGCAAAACAAGTCGCTGTCGTTCTTCTCTCAAAGTGGGCGGTTTCTTGCGCGAGTCGACGGCGGAGTGCAGGGCAATGTGCTGCTGCGCAGGCAGCAATACCGCATCGCCGACAGTCCGAGTGAAAACTTGCAGATAGCCAAAAATTTCATCACTGCAAAGATATTCAACTCCCGCTGGGTATTGGAGCGCTCATTGCGCGACCACCCGATGAGCATTGATGCAGGGAAAGTAAAAGACGCATCAGAAAAGCTGAAAGAATCCGTATACACGGCTCGCAGCTGCACTGACGCTGAGTCGCTCCGCGGCATTGAGGGCGAAGCGGCAAGCACATACTTTTCGGTATTTGACGAGCTGATACTCAACCCCGACCCGTGTTTCATTTTCGAGACGCGCAACCGCCGTCCGCCGCTCGACTGCGTGAACGCGCTGCTCTCATTCGCCTACAGTCTGCTTGCGAACGACTGCGCGAACGCACTCGAAAGCGTAGGGCTTGACCCATATGTCGGCATGATGCACACCGACCGCTCCGGCAGAAAGTCGCTCGCGCTCGACCTCATGGAAGAGCTACGCCCGTCGTTTGCCGACAGATTTGTGCTCAGCGGAATAAACAACCGCTCATTTCAGAGCAATATGTTTGTGAAAACTGACAGCGGTGCCGTACTCCTCACCGACGACGGTCGGCGATCGTTCTTCAAGCTTTGGAAATCGAGGCGGGACGAAAATCTGACTCACCCGTTCCTAAAAGAAAAGATACAATGGGGACTCGTGCCGTATGTTCAAGCGCTTCTGTTAGCGCGCTACATCCGCGGCGACATTGACGAATATCCCCCGTTCCTGTGGAAGTAGGTGCGTTATGCTCGTATTGATAACCTATGATGTCAACACCGAAGACGCCGGCGGCAGGAAGCGGCTTCGGAAAGTTGCGAAAGAATGTGTGAATTACGGTCAACGAGTTCAAAACAGCGTATTTGAATGTGTATTGGACGCCGCACAATACAGATTAGTAAAACACAAGCTCGAACAGCTCATAGACACCGAAAAGGACAGTCTGAGATTTTATAATCTCGGGAACAACTATCAGACAAAAATAGAGCATATTGGAGCCAAGGCCGGATATCAGCCGGAAGGACTCCTTATGCTTTAGTGCGAAGCGGCATCGATCATAAAAAATGCCGTATGTTCGCACCGAAAAAGCCGTGCTTTTACAACTGTTTAAGTCAAGTAAAAAGCACAGCTGTCGCAAAAATATACAGTTTTATATGCACTATGTACAAGCATAGCATTGCATATTTGTATATTTTTGCAGTCGCCCTCCCCACGGAGGGCGTGGATTGAAATTTTATCGTATTAGCTAAATCCTCAAAAAATCCTTTGTCGCCCTCCCCACGGAGGGCGTGGATTGAAATGTTATGATACTTATGCCAAAATGAAGCGGTATAAGTCGCCCTCCCCACGGAGGGCGTGGATTGAAATGTTTTCTTCGTAACTATCGAAGGAATTCAGGTTGTCGCCCTCCCCACGGAGGGCGTGGATTGAAATTTGGCACGCGCCGAGCGGACTTTTGCGAACAGGACAGCGTCGCCCTCCCCACGGAGGGCGTGGATTGAAATCACTCCGTCGTCTTTCCATGAGAGAACGAAAAAGAAAGTCGCCCTCCCCACGGAGGGCGTGGATTGAAATGTTTTTGATACTTCGCGGTATGATATGTCATCAGTGTCGCCCTCCCCACGGAGGGCGTGGATTGAAATTTAATAAGTGGAGGAAGTAGTTCTTTAAGTAAGATTGTCGCCCTCCCCACGGAGGGCGTGGATTGAAATAACTATCGAAGAACTTATAATATAAAGGTCTAAGGGTCGCCCTCCCCACGGAGGGCGTGGATTGAAATTAAATTAAAAAAAGGTTGTGAGCATATGAAAAAGTCGCCCTCCCCACGGAGGGCGTGGATTGAAATCTAACAGTAATAAATTTAAAAGCGACAGTTACAAGCGTCGCCCTCCCCACGGAGGGCGTGGATTGAAATTACTAATGCTCAAGGTTATTATAAATCTGAAAAACATGTCGCCCTCCCCACGGAGGGCGTGGATTGAAATCCTTGTCGCGTGGATTCGTTTCTGTTCTCTATTGTCGCCCTCCCCACGGAGGGCGTGGATTGAAATATCTTCGATTGGAGCGCAACAGATTTTAACTTTAAGTCGCCCTCCCCACGGAGGGCGTGGATTGAAATTTATAAGGGTTAAGCCCAAGCCATAGCGGTATTAGGTCGCCCTCCCCACGGAGGGCGTGGATTGAAATTCTTTGGGGGATTTCTGCAACTTTTAGTGCGCGCGTCGCCCTCCCCACGGAGGGCGTGGATTGAAATTTTGCATATGGCGCATTTTTGCGCCCCTTGGCACCCACCCCCCCCCCCCCCGCGCCTACAGCCGCGCCTATCACCATCGAGGCATAGTAGCCCATCATCAGCCCGAGAAGCATGCCGGCAACCGACGTTATCAGCATCTGCGGCAGTCCCTGCGTGGCTTTGGTGAGCGCCGGCTGCTGCATGGAGTTGATGGTAACCACAATCACAACCATCACGCCCCAATAAGAAAGCGTGACGGTGGGCACCTCCATCAGTCCGCCCCACTGCAGCAACCACAGTCCGCCATAGGAGGCAAGCACCGACGGCACATAAGGCCTGACACATAGGTAAAGCCCCAAGCCAAGCAGCATCACGCCGAGTATAGTCAACAATACGTCCACAATCTTGCTAATTTTTGCGAAGTTAGCAATTTTCCCCCAATGCCGTGCTCCTTTTAACGTTTTATAGCACGAAGAAGCGCCGTGGGTGACCCACGGCGCCTACATTCCATATCAAGTTGGTTTGATTATCTAACGACAACTTTTGTTGCTTTGCCATCGACAACCACTACATACATGCCACGTGCCACTGCAAACGTGCGCTCTGCCGAGTTGATTGCCACTGCCTGACCAGCTGCGTTGTAGACCGACACTGTCGCTGCGTCGCCGACAATGCGGATTTGTCCGTCGGCTGCAATTACGCCTGCTGCCTCTGCTCCTACCTGCTCAACGCCCGACGATGTGAGATAGACTGCCTTGACGGTCTTGGTATTGAGGTCGACTGTCAATTTGTAAGCGCCGTTCTTTATCATGAATGCGCCGTCATAATACTTGCCAAAGTCGGTGAAATCAGTGTTGTCTGTCAATTCACCATCTTTGTTGTTCGGACACCAACGGCTGTTGTTTACTGGGCCCCATTCTGCGTCAATACCCGTAACAAAAGCGAAATATGCCAAATCTGCCTCAGCCTCTTCGCCTACAGCCTTGCCTTCCACCTTCAAGTCGATAGGATCGAACGTGAACACGCCCGGAGTTTCCGGATTGCTCTCCGCCATATAGCTGTCGTCGTCTGATGCCCAGTGGTGGCCTTCTGCCTTGTTGGATGTTCCAATCACATAAAGCTTTGTAGGAGCAATGTAAAGAGTATTGTCATCCAAATTCATACGGATAAAGAACGTTCCGACACCCACATTTATAGAGTTGCTGTTTTTGCTTACTGTAAGTTTCTCTGCCAAAGCGCCTTCTTGGTTAGCTTCTCCCAAGCCCCAACGGTTTCCGTTGACATACGTCCAACCTCCTTCATCATTGTTTTCAGCAAGAACTGACACGAAACCCAGATTTTCACGACCAGGAGCTGTTGTCACGGTTGCAGACCAAACATTTCCACTTTCCCAAGTCATCGCAATGCCGCTGGTTGGATTCCATGCGTCTCCTACTTCATTTTGTCCAAGGATATACATCTTTGGCAACGAGAATGTGTACTTTGCAACCATTTGTCCAGGAACGTATTGGTAGATTGCAGCAGTGTATTCGTCTACCTTCTCTACAGAGAGTGCGTTCTGATTAGGAGAGGCCGCATATATCGAGAATTCGTTTTCGTGAGTTGCAACCACCTCGTTTGTTTTGCGGTTTACAATCTGGAAGCCGTCAACGTAGTTTGTTCCGCAAGGCTCAATGGTGAACAAAGTTCCACTGAGAGTGACAGCATCGCCACCAGCGGTAAGGTTTGCCGTTCCGACCTTTGTAAAACCGTCAAAGAAAGCTTGCGAGCGCGCCGGACGCACAAAAATGTTGTCGGTTTCAGGATTGTTGTCGGCAGGTTGAACATGTCCGTCGGAAGCGCATGCGATGCCAGCAGCGATAGCTTTTGACTTTTCAGCGACCTGAACACCCTTTGCAACAAAGATTTTTGCAATTTTTCCTGATTTGGCAGGAGTGATGTAGAAAGCACCGCCTGTTTCCGACATAACATTGCCGACAGCGCGACCCAAGAAGTCCAGACGGCCGGCTTTCACGCCTTCAGGAAGAGTGACTGCCAAATCAATCATCTCCGTTGTTCCAGCAGGGAGAATCTTGAACGTTGTTGAAGAAGCGGCGTTAGGAAAACCATCGTTTACGATGAAGTTTCCAGCTCCATCGACAGTGATTGCTGTACCTGCAGCGCTCGTTGCTACAGTGGTTTTCCCCTCGGCATTAATAGCGATGATTTGAGGCACGCTTTTGTCGTTGGTGTAGACTTTTCCGTCGAAACCAATGCCCCAACGGGCATTGCCGGCTGTAGGCAGACCCTCGGTCACCTTCCAGTCTTGCGTCAAAGTCTGTGCATTCATAGCCATGGCTGTCGATGCAATGGTCAAGCCAGCCAACAGAATGTGTTTAAAAGACTTTCTCATAAAAAAGATTTTAAGTTAATAAATGATGTGTATTCTGTATTTTTCTTTGTTCTTTTTCGGTTAGGTTATTACTAAACTGCGTAAAGATATGAAATTTCTTTGAGAAACAAGCATCGGGAACAAGTTTTTAACTTATTTAACCCACAGAATGAGCGGCAACTGCCGCGGTAACGGAATAGGCATCCCAGGCGAACGTCAAAAAAAACGCGTTGAGGATGCTAAAAAAACGTATAATTTGCTTGACAGTGTTAAATATCGCTAATTATAAGACAGTTTTTGAGCCGTTGAAACCAAATGTTTGTGCATTTGTCTATTAATAAGTATATTTGCAGACGGAAATGGAGGGGGCGGAAGTCTTCTCCATTGTTTTATTAATACATCAACAATTGAAGAATGATTGACAAAAGCGCGCTGACAGCAGTCTTGGAGCGAGGAATGGAAGGCACCGACCTTTTTCTCGTCGACGTCAGAATCAGCAAGGACAACAACATCGTGGTGGAAATCGACAGCGACACAAGTGTGGACATAGATGAGTGTATCCGCCTTAACCGACTTGTTGAGAGCGAGTTTGACCGCGACGAGGAAGATTATGAACTTGAAATCGGCTCAGCCGGACTGACATCGCCACTGCGCGTAGAGCGCCAGTATCACAAGAACGAAGGCAACGAGGTTGAAGTGCTTACCGCCGACGGTCGCAAGCTCAAAGGCATCCTCAAGAGTGCCGACGCCGACGGCTTCGTGCTTACGGTGGTCAAGAAAGTGAAACCCGAAGGCGCCAAGCGTCCGGTGGAGCAGGAGGAAGACCTCCGCTTCGGTTATAACGAAATAAAATATACAAAATACGTAATCCAGTTTTAAGACATTATGGCAAAGAAAGAGGAAACCATAAGCATGGTAGACAGCTTTTCGGAGTTTAAAGAGCTGAAGAATATCGACAAGACCACAATGATCAGCGTGTTGGAGGAATCGTTCCGCAACGTGCTGGCAAAGATGTTTGGATCGGACGAGAATTTCGTCGTAATCATGAACCCAGACAAGGGCGACTGCGAGATTTATCAAAACCTCACGGTAGTGGCCGACGGCGCTGTAGAGAATCCGAGCATGCAGATCGGTCTTACCGACGCCCGCGAGATTGACCCGGAATGCGAGATCGGCGAGGACGTTACGAAAGAAATCGTTTTTGAGAAATTCGGCCGCCGCGCCATCCTGACACTCCGTCAGACGCTCGCATCCAAGATACTCGATCTTCAGAAAGACGCCATCTATACCAAGTTCAAGGCAATGGAAGGCGAGATTGTAGTAGGCGAGGTCTACCAAATCTGGAAACGCGAAGTGCTTGTTCTTGACGAGGAGCACAACGAGCTCATCCTCCCGAAGGAAGAGCAGATTCCGAGCGACCGTTACCGCAAGGGCGAAACCATCCGCGCCGTCATCAAGGAAGTGCAGAACGCCAACAACAACCCGAAGGTGATAATTTCGCGCACAAGCCCTGAATTCCTCCGCCGTCTGTTTGAAATTGAGGTGCCGGAGATTCACGACGGACTCATCCTGCTTAAAGGCATCGCCCGCATCCCTGGCGAGCGCGCCAAGATAGCCGTAGAGTCGTATGACGACCGCATCGACCCGGTCGGCGCATGCGTCGGCGTGAAAGGCTCACGTATCCACGGCATTGTGCGCGAGTTGCGCAACGAGAACATCGACGTGATCAACTACACAACGAATCCCGAACTCTACATCCGCCGCGCCCTCAGCCCCGCCAAGGTGTCGTCAATCCGCATCAACGAGGAAGAGAAGTGCGCCGAGGTGATGCTGCTTCCGGAAGAGGTGTCGCTTGCCATCGGAAAAGGCGGTTTGAACATCAAGCTTGCCACAATGCTGACCGGCTATCAGATCGACGTTTACCGCTTCACAGAGGACAGCGACGACATTTATCTTGATGAATTCAGCGACGAAATCGACAGCTGGGTTATCGACGCCCTCAAAGGCATCGGCTGCACCACGGCAAAAGCCGTCCTCAACATGCCACGCGAGCAGATAATCGACAAAGCCGACCTTGAGGAAAGCACCGTCGACCAAGTGCTCGATATATTGAAAGCGGAATTTGAGGATTAACAACAGGAAACTTAACAAGCAATATGCCAATAAAGATAAGCAAAGTAGCAAACGATTTGAATGTGGGGATTCCTACGCTGGTGGAATTTCTGCAGAAACACAATCAGGAGGTCGGCGATCCCGGCAACCTGAACCTTCGCATCTCCGACGAGCAACACGAAATGCTGGTGCGCGCGTTTAAAAACGACAAAGACTTGAAGTCGAAGTCGGAGCGCTATGCCTCGGAGCGTCAGAAGGACAAAGTGAAAAACAAGGCTCCGCAAGAGCCTAAAAAGCCGGAGCAGATAAAGACTGTTGTGGAAACCGTGCAGAAGCCAAAGATTCTCGGCAAAATCGAACTCGACAAGCACAACAACCCTGTCGTTGAAGAGAAGAAGCCAGAGCCCAAGCCAGCACCTGCGCCCGCACCCGCACCGAAACCTGCGCCGAAGCCGGAACCTAAACCAGAGGTAAAGAAAGAGGTAAAGGAAGAGGTTAAGAAGGCGGAGTTGAAAGTGGAGGCAAAGCCAGCTCCGCAGCCTGCGCCACAGCCACAGAGCGCGCCGAAAGCCGCAGCGCCTGAGGTTTCGGAATCCAACGAAATCAAGACTGTCGTGGCAACAATCGCCGCTCCTAAGATTCTCGGCAAAATCGACCTTGACGCCATCAACCAGTCGACCCGTCCGAAGAAGAAGTCGAAGGAGGAAAAGCGTAAAGAGCGCATCGCCAAGGAAAAACAAGCCAACGGAGGCGCAAACGCCGACAGCGAGAAGCGCAAGCGCAAACGCATCGGCAAGGAGAAAGTCGACATTGAGCATCCGGGCGGACAGCAAGCCGGCGGACAGAAGCAAGGTGGAGGCAACAACGACAGCCGCCGCAACAAGAACAAGAACGCCGACCGTCCGAACAACAAGGCCAAGCGCCACATAAAGGCAGAGGTCAGCGAAGAAGACGTGCAGAAGCAGGTTAAGGAAACACTTGCGCGCCTCACCAACAAGCCTCAGAAGAAGAGTGCTAAATGGAGAAAAGAGAAGCGCGAGGCTTTTGAAGAGCGCGAGCGCGAGGAAGCCGCATTGGAGGCAAAGGAAAGCAAGACGCTGCGCATCACAGAATTCGTGACAGCCAACGACTTGGCACTGATGATGGATGTGCCGGTCAACAAGGTTATCGCCACATGTATGAATATCGGCGTGATGGTTTCCATCAACCAGCGACTCGATGCTGAGACCATCAACCTTGTGGCAGAAGAATTCGGTTTCAAGACAGAATATATCAGTGCGGAAGTGTCGGAGGCAATCAACGAGGAGGCCGACTCCGAGGAAGATTTGCTGCCGCGTCCGCCGATTGTGACCGTGATGGGACACGTAGACCACGGTAAGACATCGCTGCTCGACTACATCCGCAACGCCAACGTTATTGCCGGCGAGGCTGGTGGCATCACGCAGCATATCGGAGCCTACAACGTGAAGCTTGAGGACGGCCGCCGCATCACGTTCCTTGATACCCCGGGCCACGAGGCATTTACGGCAATGCGTGCCCGCGGAGCCAAGGTGACGGATATCGCCATCATCATCGTTGCCGCCGACGACAACGTGATGCCGCAGACCATCGAGGCAATCAACCACGCCTCGGCAGCCGGTGTGCCAATCGTGTTTGCAATCAACAAGATAGACAAGCCTGCCGCCAACCCGGACAAAATCAAGGAGGAGCTCGCCAATATGAACTACCTCGTGGAAGACTGGGGTGGAAAATATCAGTCGCAGGAAATCTCAGCCAAGAAGGGTATCGGCGTTAAAGAACTGCTCGACAAGGTGCTTCTCGAGGCAGAGATGCTCGACCTTAAAGCCAACCCCAACCGAAAGGCAACAGGCTCGATTATCGAGTCGTCGCTCGACAAGGGTCGCGGCTATGTGGCAACCGTGCTTGTGAGCAACGGAACGCTGCGTGTGGGCGACATCATGGTGGCAGGAACAAGCTATGGCAAGATCCGCGCCATGTTCAACGAGCGCAACCAGCGCATCACGGAGGCAGGTCCTGCGGCACCGGCATTGGTGCTCGGTCTGAACGGTGCGCCGACCGCCGGCGACACGTTCAACATTCTGGACACCGACCGTGAGGCACGCGAGATAGCCACGCGCCGCGAGCAGTTGCAGCGCGAGGTCAAGGAGCGCACCCGCCGTATGCCTGGCCTCGACGACATTGCCCGCCGCCGTGCGTTGGGCGAGTTCCACGAGTTGAACCTTATCGTCAAAGGTGACGTTGACGGCTCAATCGAGGCGTTGAGCGACTCGCTTATCAAGCTGTCGACACCGGAGGTTCAGGTCAACGTAATCCACAAGGCCGTGGGTGCGATTTCGGAGAGCGACGTTACGCTTGCCGCCGCATCCGACGCCGTTATTATCGGCTTCCAGGTGCGTCCGTCGGTAGCCGCCCGTCGTCTGGCAGAGAACGATGGCGTCGACATCCGTCTCTACTCAATCATCTACGATGCAATCGAGGAGGTTAAAGACGCAATGGCAGGAATGCTCTCGCCGGAGCTCAAAGAAGAGGTTACCGGTACGGCAGAAGTGCTTCAAACCTACAAGATATCGAAGGTCGGCACGATTGCAGGCTGTATGGTGCGCGAGGGCAAGGTGAAACGCACGAGCAAAGTGCGCCTTATCCGCGACGGTATTGTCATCTACACGGGCGAGCTCGGCTCTCTGAAGCGTTTCAAGGACGATGTCAAGGAAGTGTCGTCGGGCTACGACTGCGGTCTTAACATCGCCAACTACAACGATGTGAAGGAAGGCGACATGATTGAAGCCTACGAAGAAGTAGAGGTTTCAAAAACGCTGTAAACGCAGGCAATGCGGACAGTGAGTGTCAACATCGGGACTAATCTCGGCGACCGCGAGGCAAACTTGCGCCGCGCCGTTGACGAGATAGCCCGCAGCGTTGGCAGCACCCCGCGAGTCTCAAGCATATACGAATCTGAAGCATGGGGTTATCAGTCTGATAACCCCTTTTTCAATATCGCTGTCGAGTTTGAGAGCAACTTGCCCGTCGGGCGTCTGCTCGACATCTTCCAGCGCATCGAGCGCGAGGCGGGAAGCTCCAGCCACCGCAATGCCGACGGCAGTTATGCCGACCGTCAGCTTGACATCGACATCGTGTATGCCGGCGATGAGGTTGTCGACACCGCCACTGTCGTCCTGCCTCATCCACGGATGGACAAACGCGAGTTTGTGCTGGCACCGCTCTGCGAGTTGTCGCCCGGGTGGCGGCATCCCGTCAGCGGACTTACAGCGGCGGAAATGCTTGCCCGTCTGCGTGCAACCGACAAAACAGACAGAAAATAGGACATTAAGAATGAACATTTCAATTTCCGGCAATGTTGGAAAGACAGATAAAAATGCGTAACTTGCGCACACAAAACGAAAGAAGCGAATGAAGATAGGAACAATTGACTTGGGAGAGCGCCCGGTGCTGCTGGCACCGATGGAAGACGTGACTGATCCGTCGTTCCGTCTCATCTGCAAAGAGCAGGGAGCCGATATGGTCTACACGGAATTCGTGTCGGCCGACGCTCTTGTGCGCAACATCAACAGCACCACCCGCAAACTCCACACCAACGCCGCCGAGCGGCCTGTGGCGATACAAATCTACGGCAAGGAGGTGGAACCGATGGTGGAGGCTGCAAAAATCGCCGAGGCAGCCGGTCCCGACGTCATCGACATCAATTTCGGATGTCCGGTGAAGAAGGTGGCGTCGAAAGGCGCGGGGGCAGGAATGCTCCGCGACGTGCCCAAGCTGCTGCAAATCACGCGTTCGGTGGTCGATGCGGTGAAGTTGCCCGTGACGGTCAAGACCCGTCTGGGGTGGGACTGCGAAAACAAAATCATCACCACGCTCGCCGAGCAGCTGCAGGACTGCGGCATCTGTGCGCTTACAATCCACGGACGCACCCGCAGCCAGATGTATACCGGCGACGCCGACTGGACGCTTATCGGCGAGGTGAAGCGCAATCCCCGCATCACGATACCGATTGTCGGCAACGGCGACATCACGACGCCAGAGGGCTTGAAAACGGCTTTTGACCGCTATGGAGTGGATGCCGTGATGGTTGGCCGCGCCTCGATAGGCGCTCCGTGGATTTTCCGCGAAATGAAGCACTATCTGCTTCACGGCACCGCGATAGAGATACCGGCGTCGGAGAAGATGGCGCTGCTCCGCCGCCAGATTGCGGAGAGCATCGAAGGCATCGATGAGTTGAGAGGCATTCTCCACATCCGCCGTCATCTTGCCGCGTCGCCGCTCTTCAAGGGTATCCCCAATTTCAGGGAAACGCGCATCGCAATGCTTCAGGCAAAGACGTGGGCAGAGCTCAACGACGTGCTGCAACGCATAGAAACTGATTATTTACATATTTAGAAACAAGCGACGTTATGAAGAAATTCTTTTTGGCTATCATCACCCTCTGCTGCGCGGCAGCGGTAAATGCCACTCCACACACCATCAATGTGGGCGAATTCAACGAACTGGTGGTTAACGACGGCATCAACGTGGTCTATTCCAACAATGCCGACTCAGTGGGCATCGTGGCGTTTGACATCGAGAAGGAATACACATCCTACATTATGGCAGAGCGTTCGAAGGGCAGACTGAAAATACAGCTCGACCCTGCAGCAATCACTGTCAAGACACTGCCTACGGTCTATGTCTATTCGTCGTATCTGTACAAGGCAGAGAATACAAAAGACAGCACCCTGACGCTGCGTAAAGTGGCTCCTGGGGCTAAAATCGACATACAGCTTCAAGGCAACGGCACAATCATTGCCAACGGTCTCGACGCTATCAACATCAACCTTAAACTGCTCACGGGAAAGGGTAAAATCATAACATCGGGCAAATGTGAGAACTTGTCGATAAAGAATGTGGGCACCGGCGAGATTCAAGCCGACGAGGTGGCGGCGAAACACGTGAAATGCACGCTGATGGGCACCGGTGCAATAGGTTGCGCCTCTAAAGAAACGCTCTCCGTGAAGGGCGTAGGCTCAGGAAAGGTGTACTATATCGGGAAACCTGTCATCACAAAGAGCAAGCTGTCGAATGTGAAAATCGTGCAGCTCGAAGGCGGCGTCGAGACTGAAGCCACCGAAGTGATTGAAGACAATGAGCCGGAAACAGAGGCTGCCGAAGGCTCGGAAACCACCGACAACGGCACCGGTCTGCTCGACTTGATGGAAGTGCCGGAGCCGGCAGTCGTAAACCGAGAATAGGCGCGTGGAAGAAACCGAACTTAAATTGAAAACAGCGCGCACGCTGAAGTGGAACACCATCGACAAATTCGCGTCGCAGGTGTTCTACGGCGTCACGGGCGTCGTGCTTGCCAACCTGCTCTCGAAGGAAGACTTCGGGCTGGTCGGCGCCATGCTTGTGTTTCAGGCGTTCGCATCACTGTTTGTCGACAGCGGATTCTGCGCGGCGCTGATACAGAAAAAATCGCCTACTGAAACCGACTATTGTACGGTCTTTTATTTCAACCTCGGCATCGGCATTGCCATTTATGGCATCCTATGGGCGTGTGCGCCGTTGATTGCCGACACCTTCGGCGACCAGCGACTGATAAGCCTGTCGAGGGTGATGTTCCTGTCGTTTATCATCAACGCCACCGCCCTTGTGCAGACCAACCGCATGATGAAGCAGATGACGATGGCGCGCGTGGCGATAGCCAACTCGCTGGGGCTTGTCGTGTCGGGAGCCGTGGGCATCTGGCTTGCCGTGGAAGGCTACGGCGCATGGGCAATCGTGTGGCAGACCATTGTGCTCGCCACTGTCAAATCGGTCTTCCTGTGGACGACAACAGGCTGGCTTCCGCGCACGGGGTTCAGCATGGCGTCGCTGCGGTCGGTGTTTTCCGTTGGCAGCGGAGTGATGGTGTGCTCTTTTCTCAACACATTGTCGCTCAACGCCTACTCGTTTATCATCGGCGCCTACTACAACCTTGCCAAACTCGGATGCTACACGCAGGCCGACAAATGGAGCAAGATGGGCATACAGTCGATAGCGCAGATACTGACGGCGTCGTTCCTGCCCGTGCTCAGCGGTTTTCAGGATGACAGGGAGCGGTTGCTGCGCGCCATGCGCAAGATGAACCGCTTCACCGCCTATCTTGTCTTTCCTTTGCTGCTGTTGCTCACGACGTGTGCCGAACCGATATTCCACATCCTTTTTGGCACGAAGTGGGACGAAGCCATAATCCTGTTTCAGATACTCGCCGTGCGCGGCATCTTCATTGTGCTTGCCACCAACATCAACAACTACATCCTCGGACTCGGGCGTTCGCGCTCGCTTGTGGTCTACGAATCGGTCAAAGACGCATTGATGATAGTCGCCATCGTGGTGACCATCCCCATGGGCATAACGGCGATGATTTGGGGACAGCTTGTGGCATCGGCGCTGTTCTTTGTCTATGCCGTGATTGTGGCTGGTCGCATCGTAGGCTATCCGACGCGCAACGTGGTGGGCGACATCCTTCCGTATGCCGTCATTTCGGGCGCTGTGGCTGCGGTTCAGTGCCTTGTGCTTGTCGGCATTGCTAATCCGTGGCTCAACATCCTTGCGCAGACATCTGTGTGCTTCGCACTCTATTATGTGGCAAACCGCTTCCTGAACTCAACAATTCAGCGCGAAGTGCTGGGCTATGCACTTGGCCGTTTCCGCAAAAAGAAGGAAGGTCGTAAGGAGTAGAAATTGGAAATTTTGTGATTTTCCACGTGTCACTCCTTGGAATTTTGTGATAAAAGAGGCTGAAGAGTCTGGAATTTTGTGATTTTTCGCATATATTTGCTTGGAATTTTGTGATTTAACGCTATCTTTGCAAAAGAAAAATGTGTTGATTATGAGATTAATGCGGAGAAAAATAGACGACTTTCTCAAAGAATGGAAGGAAAACGAGGATCGATTGCCTCTTATCGTCAAAGGAGCGCGGCAGATTGGCAAGACGGCATCCATTATGCAATTTGCAAATGACAACTATAGGAATGTGGTTGCCATCAATTTTGTTTTACAGCAGAAATTCAAGTCGATATTTGATGACGGCTATGATGTGGACAGTGTTGTGCGCAACATCACGCTTATCAACCCCAATATAGAATTAGAACCGGGCAACACGATTTTCTTTTTCGATGAGATGCAGGACTGCCCTGTTTGCGCCACAAGTCTTAAGGCATTCAAAATAGATGGTAGGTATGACGTGGTCTGCTCCGGCTCGCTTATGGGCATTAATTATCAGGAAATAGAGTCGAACAGTGTGGGCTACAAAGAGGATTATACAATGCATTCCATGGATTTTGAGGAGTTTCTGTGGGCAAAAGGTTATGATTCCGCGTTTGTAGAGCGACTGTTCGAAAAGATGGTGTCAGTCACACCGTTGTCGAGCTTGGAGATGGATGTGTTGGGAGGGTTGTTTTGCGACTATATGATTGTCGGCGGAATGCCGGCGGTGGTCAGTTTGTTTGTAAAGAAGGGCAATTTCAGCGGCACGCTCAAGATGCAACGGCAACTTCTTCTCGACTATGAGGAGGACATAACGAAGTATGCGCAAGGTCTTGACAAGGGTAAGATAAAGAATGTCTACAACCACATTTCTGTGTTCTTGGGGCAAGACAATAAGAAATTTCAGATCAGCAAGATTGCCCATGGTGCCAGAAGCCGGGAATATGTCGGCACGGTGGAATGGCTTAGTGATGCCGGAATAGTCAATGTGTGCCATTGTCTTGCGCATATCTCCCTGCCGCTTAAGGGCAACTACGATCCGAAATCATATAAGCTCTATTACAAGGATACGGGTTTGCTTGTTGCCTCGCTCGACGAGGAGTCGCAGGAGGATATGCGGGTGAATAAGAATTATGGCACTTACAAGGGTGCTGTTTATGAAAACGTTGTAGGTGATATGTTGGCGAAGCAAGGCTATGATCTGTATTTCTATCGCAATGAAAAATCAACGTTAGAGATGGACTTCTTCATACGCGACATTCAAACATTGATACCCATAGAGGTGAAGGCATCGGACAATGCAACCAAATCGTTGTCAAAGTTGACGGCTAATGACGGCAAATATCCGGATATCCGTTACGGCATTAAATTATGCAATAAGAATATTGGATTTAATGGCAGGTTCTATACCTTCCCATATTTTCTTGCGTTTCTGCTCAAGCGGTTTGTAAGAGAAAAATAGGGGAGGGGTGAGTCTCTTTTTCAGTAATATAAGCAAAAACAACACAGCGGCACCGGATGGCGTCGCTGTGTTGTTTTGTCTGTTTGTTGAAACGCTTACAAACGGCGTTTTTCAGGCGGATAGTCGATTGAATAGTGCAATCCGCGCGACTCGTGGCGTTCCTTTGCCTGTCGCATAATCAGGTAGCCCACGTTGATGAGGTTGCGCAGCTCGCAGATTTCACGCGATGCCTTGCTCTGCTTGAACAGACGCTCGGTCTCCTCGTATAGGATGTCGAGGCGGTTCCATGCACGGTCGAGTCGCAGGTTGGAGCGCACTATGCCCACGTAGGTGCTCATGATTTGGTTCACCTCCTTGAGGCTCTGTGTGATCAGCACCATCTCCTCGTTGTGCTGTGTGCCCTCGTCGTTCCATTCCGGCACGTCTTCGCGCAGCGAGTAGTGGGCAATGTTTGCCATCGAATGCTTTGCTGCTGCGTCGGCATAGACCACGGCTTCAATCAGAGAGTTGGAAGCCAGTCGGTTGCCTCCGTGCAGGCCTGTGCATGAGCATTCACCCACGGCATACAGGCGTTGGATTGAAGAGCATCCGTTGAGGTCCACCTTGATGCCACCGCATAGGTAGTGTGCAGCCGGCGCCACAGGGATATAGTCTTTCGTAATGTCGATGCCGAGGCTCAGACACTTGGCGTAAATGTTTGGGAAGTGGTGTTTCGTTTCTTCCGGGTCTTTGTGGGTCACGTCGAGCCACACATGGTCGTCGCCTCGCATCTTCATCTCGTTGTCGATGGCTCGCGCCACGATGTCGCGTGGAGCGAGCGACAGGCGCGGGTCGTATTTCTGCATGAATTCCTTGCCGTCCATTGTGCGCAGCACGGCGCCGTAGCCACGCATAGCCTCAGTGATGAGGAATGAAGGACGGTCGCCCGGATGGTATAGTGCAGTTGGGTGGAACTGAATGAATTCCATATCCTTTACGGTACCCTTTGCGCGGTACACCATTGCGATGCCGTCGCCGGTTGCCACCATCGGGTTTGTTGTCGTGGTGTAGACCTGACCGATGCCGCCGGTTGCCATCACTGTCACTTTCGACAGGAAAGTCTCCACTTTTCCGGTTTCGGGGTTGAGGATATATGCTCCGTAGCAAGTGATGTCGGGAGTGCGTCGCGTCACGATTTTACCCAAATGATGCTGGGTTATGATTTCAACGGCGAAGAAATTCTCAAACACGTCGATGTTGGGGTGACTTTTGAGGGCGCGCACGAGACTCTGCTGGATTTCGGCGCCGGTGTTGTCGGCGTGGTGCAGAATGCGGAACTCCGAGTGTCCGCCCTCGCGGTGCAGGTCGAACTCACCGTCTTCCTTGCGGTCGAAATCAACGCCCCACTTGAGCAGTTGGTTGATTTGTTCGGGAGCGCCTTTCACCACCTTCTCCACGGCAGCGCGGTCACTGAGCCAGTCGCCGGCAATCATAGTGTCTTCTATGTGCTTGTCGAAGTTGTCGACTTTGAGATTTGTCACTGAAGCCACACCGCCTTGTGCATAAAAAGTGTTGGCCTCTTCTATGTCCGATTTGCAGATTAGCGCCACACGGCCTGTCTCTGCCACTTTCAGCGCGAAACTCATTCCCGCTATTCCGGACCCGATTACGAGATAGTCATATTTACGAACCATGACAAAATGATTTTTTATCAACGCAAAAGTACGCAAAAACCGACTATACTACAAAAAAATTTCAGAGCTTTTGTCGCTATTTTATCGGCAGCTCGATGCGGAACGTGGTTCCGGCGCCGATTTCCGACCACTTGACGAAGATGCGTCCGCCGTGATATTCCTCAATTATACGCTTCGCCAGCGTCAGACCGAGTCCCCATCCGCGCTTCTTGGTGGTGAATCCGGGACTGAACACCGTCTTGAAGTTTTTTCGGGCAATGCCTTTTCCGGTGTCGGTCACTTCGATGAATGCCGTGCGGTGGTCGTAGCCGGCGGTCACGTTGAGACTTCCCTTGCCCTGCATGGCGTCGACAGCGTTTTTGCACAGGTTTTCAATCACCCATGCGAACAGCGGACGGCAGAGCATCACGTTGCGGTCGTCGTCGGGGAGGTCGACCGACAGTGCCACACTCGTGGAGATGCGTGCGCGCATATAGTCAAGTCCCTGCCTTACCGACTCGCACACGGGCTCCAGCTTCATTTCCGGCTTGGAGCCGATTTTCGAGAATCGGTCGGCAATCATCGACAGCCGGTTCACGTCTTTGTCCATATCCTCGACAATCTCTTTGTCAACGCCCGACGCCTCGAGCATCTGCACCCATGCCATTAGCGATGAAATCGGCGTGCCGAGCTGGTGGGCGGTTTCTTTCGACAGTCCGACCCACACTTTGTTCTGCTCAGCCTTTTTTGTCGACATCACGGCAAGGTATACGATAATCACGAAGATTATCATCACGGCAATCTGGATGCGCGGCAGGTAGGACATGCTTGTGAGCAGCGTGGAGTCCTCATAGTAGATGTGTTGCGTTGTGGCGCCGTCAATTTTGATTGGGATATGGTTGTTTGTTTTTTTCAGAGCCTTGAGCCGTTTGGCGAGAAACGCGCGGTTGGCGTCCGACAGCAGGTCGGGCGTCAGCGAGTCGACGGGTTCGGGCATCTTGAAGTTGCGCGACATCAGGATGTTGTCGTTGTCGTCGACAAGCAGCACCGGGATGTTGTTGTTGTTTTTTATGATGCTCAGATAGAAGTCGATGTCGGACGACTGAGCCGATGTCAGCGCCTTTGTGGCGTTGGCCCAAATCTCCATACGCTCGCGTTCCTGGTCGGCAAGGTCGTCGACCAAGTTGTTGGAAATGTGGAGGAAGAAAGCCACAAGCACCAGCGACACCGCCAGAAACACCGTCTTCCAGATCCGTCTGTTGTCATAGATGTTAGCCATACTGTCTGCAAACTTAGTGCATTTGTCGCTCAAAAACAAATTGTGACAGGGTTGTTATTGGATAATCGCGTCAGAAAGCGTAACTTTACGCTGAACTTTAAAACGCGAATCGACTATGAACGACAAGATACAGATTTTCTGTGAGAACACAGGCAAATATATGGATGTCAAAGGCGGAGAGACACTGCTCGACGTGTACAACCGCATAAAGGATGAAATCAGCGTGAAGCCTATTTGCGCCCACGTCAACCACAAGACCGAGGGTCTCAACTATCCGCTTTTTATGCCGAAGATGGTGAACTTCATCGATGAGGGCAATCCGTCGGGACAGCGCATGTATGTGCGTTCGCTCTGCATGGTGCTCGCCAAGGCAGTCCACGACCTGTATCCTGCCGCCAGTCTGTGCATAGAGCATTCCATCGCCAGCGGATACTATGCCACTATCGACCGGCAGACAGCCGACGCCGCTACTGTCGCTGCCGTGAAGCGTCGCATGGAGGAAATCATTGCCGCCGACATTCCGTTTGTCAGAAGCACCAAGCTTACGACCGATGTCATCAAGCTGTTTCGCAACGCCGGGATGGCAGACAAGGTGACGCTGCTTGAAACTGCCGCCGACCTCTACACCACATATTACAGCCTTGAAGGGTTTGTAGACAGTTACTATGGCGACCTTGTGCCGTCGACATCCTATGTCGGGGTGTTCGACCTTGTGCCCTACGAGAGCGGACTGCTCCTGCTGCCGCCCGACTTTGACGGCGACCGCACGAAGCCTGCGGGGATTAATCCGCAGCCAAAACTGTTCAAGGCGTTTACCGACTATATAAAGCTCAACAAGACGGTGGGAGTGGGCAGCGTGGGCATGCTCAACAAGGCCGTCGCCGACAAGAGCAACGTGGGCATGCTGATTGCCGTGGCAGAGACCATCCACGACAAGAAAATCGGAGCCATCGCCGACCAGATCACCGAACGTTTCCGCCAGGGAGGCGCGCGCGTGGTGCTGGTGGCAGGACCATCGTCGTCGGGCAAAACGACCACAACCAAACGCCTGTCCATCCATCTGCTTGCCAATCTGGTGCGCCCGCAGATGATTTCACTCGACAATTATTTCGTAGACCGTGAGCACACGCCGCGCGACGAGAACGGCGACTATGACTATGAGTCGCTCTACGCTCTCGACATCGAGCAGTTCAACAAAGACCTGACCGACCTTATCGCCGGAAAGGAGGTGGCGATGCCGTCGTATGACTTCACCACAGGCAAACGCACATACAAAGGCAACAAGCTCCGTCTCGACGACAACTCGATACTGCTGATGGAAGGCATCCACGGACTTAATCCAGAGCTGACGGCAAGCATCCCCGACGAGATGAAGTACAAGGTGTATGTGTCTGCGCTCACAACGCTCAACATCGACAACCATAACTGGGTGCCGACAACCGACAACCGACTGCTGCGCCGCATTGTGCGCGACTTCAAGTATCGCGGCACGTCGGCGCTCGACACCATCCGCCGTTGGCCGAGCGTGCGCCGTGGCGAAGGAAAATGGATATTCCCGTATCAGGAGAACGCCGACGCAATGTTTAACTCATCGCTGATATTCGAGCTTGGTGTTATGAAGGACTTTGCCGAGCCGATATTGAAGCAGGTGCCGCACAACGTGCCGGAATATGCCGAGGCATACCGTCTGCTCAGTTTCCTCAGCTACTTCAACGCCATCCCCAACCGTCAAATCCCAGCCACAAGCCTTTTGCGCGAGTTCCTTGGCGGCAGCAGCTTCAAGTATTAGAAAAAATTTTGGAAAAGCGGACAAAAACAATGTAAAAACGCTTGGAAAAGCGGACAAAAACGCATAATTTTGCCTTGGAAAAACGACAAGACGATGCTTAAACGAAAGATTGACAGATTTTTAAGAGATTTTTTCAAGACGTCAAGAAACGCCTTGCTTATCAGTGGTGCGCGACAGATAGGAAAAACCTTCTCGATTCGTGAGTATGGCAAGGAGTATAAGCATTTTGTCGAGATAAATTTTGTCGACAATCCCGAAGCTGCAGAGATGTTTGGCAAAGGTTTGTCGGCGCACGACATTTTGTTGCGCTTGTCGCTTTTGACAAAAGCAGAACTTGTCAAAGGCGAAACTTTGATATTTTTTGATGAGGTTCAGGAATGTCCGGAGATTGTCACGGCAATAAAATTTCTTGTGGAAGAGGGTTCTTATCGCTATGTGCTCAGCGGATCGTTGCTTGGTGTGGATTTGAAGGATTTGCGGTCTGTTCCTGTAGGGTATATGAGTGTTAAGAATATGTATCCGCTGGATTTTGAGGAGTTTATAAGGAATGTGGGTGTTGGCGACGGTGTAGTGGAGTCAGTTAGGAAAGCATGGCTTGACCGCACCTCAGTCGACAGTTTTGTCCACGCTAAAATGATGGAGCTTTATCGCCTGTATCTTGTTGTTGGAGGAATGCCCGATGCTGTACGGCAATATCTGGAAACCAACAATCTGCAGACGGTTATAAGAATACAGCGCGACATAATAAATCTATACAAGCGCGACATTTCAAAATATGACTCGGGCAACAAACTCTATATAGAAGAAATCTTCAATCTAATTCCTCCGGAATTAAATGCCAAGAACAAGAGGTTCGTTCTCAAGAAATTAAATGAAAATGCTAAATTCTCGCGCTTGCAGAACAGTTTTCTGTGGCTGACAGACGCTGGCGTGGCGTTGCCTGTGTATAATGTTGAAGAGCCGAAAGTTCCGTTGCTGCTTTCGCGGTCGCGCAATTTATTCAAGCTATTTCAAAGTGATGTGGGGTTGCTCGCCGCACAATATGCTGAAGGCATCCAGTTGCGCATTATTGAAGGGGGAAACGACATCAATTATGGCTCGGTCTATGAGAATGCCGTGGCGCAGGAATTGACGGCGCACGGGTTCAACACATACTACTACAACAACAAGAAACGCGGTGAATTGGATTTTGTCGTAGAGAAGCAAGGCGGTGTGTTGCCGATAGAAGTGAAGTCGGGAAAAGACTATGCGCAGCATCGGGCATTGAACAATGTCCTTGCCTGTGCGGATTATGACATTCCGTATGCGCTTGTGCTGAACAATGACAATCTGCGTGTTGACGGGCGTGTTGTCTATGCCCCGGTTTATATGACAATGTTTCTGGAGCACGACAATGATGCGCCTGAGTTTTATAAAATCGATTTGACGGGGTTGGGATAGGCCAGGTAAATATTTGAGTATAATAAAAAAACGACTGTTTTTATGAAAAAATTTTGTTTGGGTTTCCTGGTTTGCTATCTTTGCATTGCAGACAGAAAAACTGTCATGTGACATATCGATAACTGTGAAGCGTTATGCTTATCTCTAAGTCGGGAACGTAGGAAATTCAAGACTTTTCAGAGGGAAAGCGTAATGGCTTCCCACGCAATAGCGTGGGCTGCCGTTGCTGTATCTTCTGAATAAGGTTTTTCCTACGACCTCCGACTTAGATGCATGGCATAAGCAGCGCCACGCTTCGCGTTTTTTTAATACCAAAAAGAAGGAGCCATTGGGGCGTGTGGTGGCTCGGATTATAAAAGATGGATTACAAACTTAAAGCGCGTTTTTTGAGCCTTTATTCTATGATATTGGCAGATGGCATAATTGATGCGCGGGAGATGGAGACTCTTTATAGAATAGGGAGGGAAGAGTATGGAATTTCCCAAAAAGAAATAGACTTGGCCATTAAAGAAAGCGGAACTCCATTTCATTGCCCAGAAGATTTGCCAGGCAAAATTAGTTTTTTATATCAAATGTCGGAGATTGCGCTTGCCGATAATCAACTTGATAATTCTGAGCGTTCGTTGATTTGTAAATATGCGAAAAGAATGGGATTTATTGAAGAGAATATCAATGATATTGTAGATTATCTTTTGCAGCAAGCAAAGGCGCATGTCCCAATCTCAGACGTAATCGACAACATAATGAAGGAGGAATAATTATGCATAGGCTTAAAAAACTGTTTAGTTTGGGTGTCCCTGATGTGAAAAGAGTTGATGGGGCAACAAATTTTGAGGGCATCAAGGAGGCGAGACAACAGGGTGAAACGTATATTAATTATGGCAGGCGACTGTGCGGTATTGTTAATGCAAGTGTTGCGGCGTTGCCACCATTTCTACAACGCATATATAGTCAGGAAAGGCATTCGCAGATTGTTGACGAGGCTAAGCAGCGACAAATGAGGTTGCAGGTAGAGAAAGAGATTGCAGATATTGATATTAAAATCTCCCAAGAAAACAATAATCTTGACTTGCAGAATAAGAAGATTGAAGATGTGAGAATGGAAATAGAAGATGTCAAGCGTAATATCGTAGGTCTGAAGCAAAAGGATAATGAGTTGAATAGGAGTGCGAACATTAAGATGATTCTAGGAATTGTAATTCTAGTACCATTGACCATATATCTTTTTACATTCTATAGTTCAACTTTTTATTCGGCCTTTTTTAAGGATTTTGGGACAGCGGAAAATATAGGAGTGAAAGCAGCGATGTTTGACCCTCAGGCTTTGAGCAAAGCCATGTCTGAAGGCATAATGGAGTTGTTGTTTGTGCTTAGCGCTCCAATTATTTTTTTAGGGCTTGGCTATAGTCTGCATATTTTCACTCAGCAGAAAAAAAGATCGAAATATGTTAAAATAGTATTTATTGTTCTTGTCACATTGCTTTTCGATTGCATTCTTGCCTATTTGATAGGCAAAAGTATATATGATTATGATAAACTGAACACGCTAGCGGATATGCCTAACTACTCAATTTATATGGCCATTTGCGATGCGAATACGTGGGCTGTAATTTTTTGTGGATTTATAGTATATATTATCTGGGGTGTTGTCTTTGATATGGCATATACTGGATTTGAAGATAGAAAATCAACCAAACGGGAGGTGGAAGCTTGTAATATCAAGATGGATTCATTTAAGGAAAAACTCGCACAATTGCAACAGGGGTTGACTGACATTAAGAATAAACTCGCTCAACTTAATGGCGATAGAAATAACAGACAGAGTTCGTTGAACAATAATATTTTTGTGGATTTGTCGCCAATAAAAGTAGCATTCAGCGATTTCTTTTCTGGTTGGATGACGGTTATGCCTGCGCTTGGAAAGGGGGTTGCTCAGCAAGAAGAAGCAAAAAATGTGTATCAAACAACATTTGAAAATTTATTTAATGTAACATCAATAAAAGAAAGTGAGGAAAAATGAAAGTGAAAGGAATAATACAATCGGCTATGTCTGCCATTATTGTTGCGATGGTAATGTTTGGGTGTAGTTCGGAGAAGCAAGTCAAATCAAAGAAAGATCTATCGCTTCCTTTGAATATCACGATTTATTTGGATTTGTCTGATAGACTTGTGCGAGACCTAACTCCGTCGCAAAGAGAACGGGATTTGGCAATTGTTGAACATTTTACAAAGTTGTTTCAGGATTCGTGCCAGAGTACGGGTATTTTAAAATCAAAGCATAGGCTTAAGGTGTTGTTTTATCCAGCTCCGGAAAATACAGAAATAAACACTCTTGCATCGGCTTTGGTGATTGATATGAAAAATCTGCCGGCAAAAGATAAAAGAGTTGAACTTCAGAAAATGCCAAGCGTTTTTAAAAATAGCTTGGCACAAATTTATGATGAAACGTTGAATGCTAAAAAATGGCTTGGAAGTGATATCTGGGGATTCTTCAGCAATAAGAAAGTTGACGATTTATGCATTAAAAAAGGATATAGAAATGTCCTCGTTATTTTGACAGATGGATATTTGTATTATGAATTAAACAAACAGCAAAGTCAAGATGCTTATTCTTATGTTACGTCAAAAACATTACTAAAACAGAATTCTTCAATGATTGTTAAAAGAAAAGGATTGCAGGGATTGGAGGTGCTTATGCTTGAAACCAATCCGTATAGCCCAAAAGAGCATGATCGGTTGCAATCGGTTCTTGAGAATTGGTTTGAGGGCATGGAAATTGGGCGTTTTGTCGTTTCTGAAACTGATTTGTCCAACAATACGGAGACTGTTATAGATAACTTTTTAAATGGTGATAAATGAAATACATAATATCGTTTGTGTGAAGTGGTCTTGTTGTGTTGATCTTACGACAAGTCAGAAAGAGCGAATTCTGAGATAGTGTATGTTTGTTCAGGAGCGTCTGCCAAACGATATCACAAGTCTGAGAATTGCCGAGGTCTCCTCAATTGCGGTGGAATCATTGAGGAAATGTCAGTTTCAGAGCTGAGAACACAATGTGGGATTTGCTATTAAATATAGTTGGAGTCGAAAAGATGTTGTCTTTAGGGATGGCGAGTCTTTTCGGCTCTTGCTTTCTGACGAGCGTCTAATCCGGCTCAGTAGATTTTGAGTAGGTAAGATTGGCCAATGTTAAAACGGCGGAATAAGTCGAACTTTGCGCTATGAAGAATTGTCAATGTCGGCGGCGGCGCTCTCTCGTATGCCGCGCTATCGCGGATGAGTCAAAAAAAAGAGCATCACTTTCGTGATACTCTCTTTTGCGTGGTGCCATCAGGAATTGTAATTCATTTCCAAGTGGTTGAATATCATTCTTTTCTAAAAGCTACTCAACCGTAATCTCCTCCGATTGCTCCACCAATGACTTGCTGCGTTCTGCGCAAGGTTGCGTGAAGATTCCCAAATGCAAAGGTGGTGAATTGCTTTAAATCATTGTTTTCAACTTCTTGAGTTCTTTATCAAAAGCACTTTCCAACAACTCCATTTCGCTTGTGTGCTATGAATTGATTGTCCAGTGCCTCTATCCAATCTTTCAACCCAAACAAAATCAACTCTTCTAAAAGAACAAAATCCATAGCAAACCCAAATGACCGATTTGGGTTAAATGAGTATTTTCAAAAAGGGCGGTCTTCTATTTTAGTGTGAAGCGAGCCTTCTGTGTTATATGGTCCGAGGCGTTTCCGATGAGAACTTCAAATACGCCGTTCTCCGACTTCCATGAGCTTGACGTTTCGTCGTAGAAAGCGAGGGCTGTATTGTCTATGGTAATGTCCACGTCCTGCTGTTCGCTGGGATTGAGCCATACCTTTTTGAATCCTTTGAGTTCCTTTACGGGACGGTCCACCGATGCTTCCACGTCCTTTACGTAGAGCTGTACGATCTCTGCGCCGCGCTTCGTGCCGGTGTTCTTGACGGTTACGGTGAATGTCAGCTTGCCGTCGCGCGTCATCTCTTTGGCAGACTGGCGCAGGTTGCTGATGCTGAAAGATGTGTAACTCAGTCCGTGTCCGAAAGCAAATGTCGGCTTGATGCGGTTTTTCTCCGTCCATCGGTAACCCACGTATATGCCTTCCTTATATTCCTCATCTATTATCTTGTCAAAACCAGCAGCTGTGTCGTCTGTCTCGCGCCACGTGCCAGGATAGGTTTTCAGAGCGTGTGCGCCACAGTCGTTGAGGCTTCCGTACCATGTGAATGGCAGCTTTCCGCTCGGATTGGCGTCGCCCGTCAGCACATCGGCGATGGCGTTGCCTGCCTCTGAGCCTATAAACCAGCTCTGCACGATGGCCTGCACTTTATCTTTCCAAGGCATTGCCACGGCGTTGCCAGAGACGTTTACGTAAACGAGGCGGTCAGTAACTTTGGCGAGAGCCTCGATTAAACGGTTTTGCTCGTATGGCAGATTATACTGCTTGCGGTCGTGTCCTTCGCAGTCCTGATAGTCCGATTTGTTCAGTCCGCCCACCATAATGACATAGTCGGCGTTCTTTGCCTTCTCCACAGCCTCGGCAATGAGCTGGTCAGCGGAGCGGTTATCCTTCAGATTCTGACCAGTCTCCACTCCATTATATTCGCCAGTCACGTCTCCCACGTAGCCTCGTGCATAATCAATCTCTGCCGAACCTCCGAGTTTCGCTCTCAGTCCGTCAAGAGGAAGCGTCTCACGCTGCACCTTCAACGATGACGAACCACCGCCGACGGTCATCATCTTGATGGCGTTTTCGCCCACTACGAGTATGCGCTTCGCCTTGGTGCGGTCGATGGGCAGCACGTTGTTGCGGTTCTGTAGGAGCACGATTCCCTCGTCAGCTATCTGACGGGCTGCTTCGTAGTGCGATTCAGAGCAGAGGAAGCCGTGAGGACGCTGTCTGTTCATAGTCGTGCGGAAGAACAGTCGCAGCACACGGCGCACCTTGTCGTCAAGTTCCCGTGTGGTGTACTTGCCGCTCTTGATATCTTTAAGATATGGTGTGGCAAGATAATAGTTCTCGTAAGCGTTGCTTGTGCCTGCAGACAGACCATTGGTCCAGGATCCGAACTCCATGTCCAGTCCGTTCTTTACAGCCTGGTCAGTGTCGTGACATCCGCCCCAGTCGCTTACCACCACGCCGTCAAATGCCCAGTCGCCCTTCAGAATACGGTTTAGCGTATACTGGTTATGGCAGTTATGCTCGTTCTTGTAGAGGTTGTATGCGCCCATAATCGCCCAAGCCTTTCCTTGTTCTACGGCAGCCTTGAATGTAGGCAGATAAATCTCATGCAGAGCGCGGTCGCTTACAATGACGTTCACCTGATTACGATATTCCTCGTCATTGTTCAGGCAGTAATGCTTGACGCATGCCGAAACTCCCATCGACTGTAGCCCTTGTATGTAAGGCACCACCATCGTGGAAGCCAGATAAGGGTCTTCGCCCATATACTCGAAGTTGCGTCCTCCGAGCGGAGTGCGATAGATGTTGACGCCCGGTCCGAGAATCATGTCCTTGCCACGATAGAGAGCTTCCTCGCCGAGACTCTTGCCATAGAGTGCGGAAAGGTCTGGATTCCATGTGGCGGCAAGGCATGTCAGCGCAGGAAACGCCACGCATGAGTCGTTGGTCTGTCTTGCCTGTTCCCATTCGTCCCACAGTACGTCAGGGCGTACACCGTGAGGACCGTCGTCTGTCCAGAAGTCGGGAAACCCCAAACGCGGTATTCCGGCAGACGAGAATTTGCTCTGCGCATGTATGACGCGTATCTTTTCCTGAAGAGTCATGCGTGAGAGAGCATCGTCAATGCGCCGCTCTATAGGCTGTGTCTCGTCAAGATAAACGGGAGTGTGCTGAGCAATGGCTGTCATAGCACACACTGCAATCAAGCAAGATGTTATGATATGTCTCATGATAATGTGTAAGTTCTTAATTCTGCAACACTATTATAAATTAAATTTTTAAACGCCTGAGTAACAAAAAGTTCTTAGACTGGCCAAGCGGCCCAGGATTTTGCCATGTCGAAGAATTAATTTGTCTTAGTGTTGCGAAAAGAAAACAAGAAAATCCAACGATAGACATAGCAAAAATACAAATTAAATCTGAGAAGCACACTCCTTTTGGAGGAATATTTTCGGGACATGGAGCAATTTGACTCTACAATGTCATCTGTAATCGACTCGACCCTTGGTTTAAGGTGTAAATTGTTCGGTTATTGCCATTATTGCGTCAAAAAACTTGCAGAAATCATCTGCCATACAAAATATTTCTATAACTTTGCTTTCGGTGATTATAGCGATTATTGTCTGTATCTCTTTGTGTTTTAGCACTATGAAGATACTGCATTTCCCTAATCTTATTCGTGAAGGCTCGACAAAGAGGGGCAGATGGATTGTCGTAAATAATAAATCGAACGATGACAAACAAGAAAATGAATAATGTAGAAATTCTTTTGTCAAAACTGGACAAAGGAAAATTGAGCGACTTTATAAGAAAAGAATGCATCAACGATAGTCGGTTTCAAGACCGTTTTCTCGCTCTTGGAGCAGGGTCTTTCAAGCCTGCCCCTGACAGCTACACTTCGGGTCAGTAGAAATTTATCCCCACTAAATTTCTACTGACCCGCGCTATCGCTACGCCACTGCGGATGAGTCAAAAAAAAGAGAGCATCACTTTCGTGATACTCTCTTTTGCGTGGTGCCACCAGGAATCGAACCGGGGACACAAGGATTTTCAGTCCTTTGCTCTACCAACTGAGCTATGGCACCTTGCGTTTGTTTGCGAGTGCAAAGGTATTGCAAATTTTATTACTGTGCAAATTTTTTTGATAAAATTTTTGCGCATAAATGAAGGGGAGATATCAAAAAGGCTGCATCTTGTTGAGATACAGCCTTTTCTTTGATATTAAGTGGATTTTATTTTTTCAAAATCACTTTGGTTGTCGTCACGTTTTCACCAGAAACGACGCGCACGATGTATACACCTTCAGGATTTCCTGCGATGTCGATTGTGCTGTCGTTGCCGACGCGAGCCACAACGGCGCCAGCCACATTGAGCACGTCAACACGGTCGTAGGCACCGTCGATGTTGAGGATGCCTGTCGTCGGGTTCGGGTACACGCGGTTTGAGCCGTTTGCCACAACGCTTACTGCAGAGCCGTCGGTTACGACAAACTCCGTTTCAACCAGCGGAGAAGCCTCCGTGTGGAACAACGCTTTCACGCCGGCGCGGTGTGTGCCGTTCTGCAGCTTGTCGAATGTAAATGAGCGTTCAGTCTGTTCCGCCACCTTGTTGCCGTCGAGGTAAACCTCAAATTTGAGGTCGCCACGGATGTTGTCGGGGTCAACGCCGTCAGGCAGCTCGTAGCCGACGAACACATCGTCGACCATCATGAACAGCAGATAGTCGGAAACGCAGTTGATAGCCACATATTTTGCTTCGGCAGGCACTGTGTAGCGATACTCTGTCCATTCGCCCATCGGGAGCTCCACAGGGTTCTCGCCGTTGAGCCATGTGAAATTGTCGGCGGCTTTGCCTGTTGTCGAGTATCCTACGTTCATCTTCTCGCGGCCGTAGTCTTCGTTGAAGCTCTTTGCGAAGAATTTGAATGTGAAATCCTTTGCAAACGACAATTCGGGGGAAATGATGAAGTCGTTGTTGTAGACGCTGCTGTTTTCCTTTGCAAACGAAGCGAGGAACTGCTTTCCGCTGTGCGGACGGATGCCCTCGTTGATTACTCCGAGCACGGGGTCGGTCTCATACGGATTGAACACCTGGAATGCCATCTCCGCGCCGGCGTTAGGATAATTCACGCCGTCGATAGGAATTGTGGCAGTGTGGCTGTCGTCGATATATGTCCAGCCGATGGTTCCCGGCGAGTTGACGGCGAATGCCTCATGGCCTTCAGAGTCGTCAAACAGATAGTTCGGCGTGTTCCATACAAACTTGCGCTGACCCGCAGTGCTTGTCTTCGACACCTCGAGTCCGAACGGATCCACGCGGTATTCGTCAAGAACGGAGTTGACAGTCGCTGTCTCGCCCTTTGTGGCGTCGTGCTTGGCGGCAAATGTCGTAAATCCGGGCTTGCTTACCGTCACGTTGTACACGTCGCGCCAAATCTCGCCAAGCGACAGTTTGCCGTCGGCGCCCACGGTTCCGGTATACTCGTTTCCAAACGTCTGACCCTTCAGAGCCACAGCGGCGCCGTCAGCCTCGTTTGTAGGAGTGGATGTGCTTACGGCAACGTTGAGCGGCAACGTCATGTTGCAGTATTCCACAGACGACAGACGCGCGTCGGAGGCGTCGTTGTCGCCATACACGGCCTTTACGGCATAGCGGTAGCCACCATAAGGGAGTGTAGCCCATTGCGCGTCGGCAAGAGTGCGTTCAGCCAATGGCGCGTCGGAGAGTTTTGTCCATTTTGTCTGGTCGTCGGCGTCGGTGTCGGCAAGGCGGTACACCTCATATTTCGGAGCAGCTACCTGAGGCAGCCCGGCGGCGGGTACAGCCCCCCCGGGCGGGGGCGGGCAGGGCGG
>ERZ780075.139-NODE-139-length-36639-cov-3.814427_pt1 | contig 36639 bp, 19 predicted proteins | sample MGYA00511839_ERZ780075 | MGnify/ENA primary metagenome ERZ780075 (study PRJEB29588, sample SAMEA2155953) | human gut metagenome | biome: human gut; feature: human-associated habitat; material: faeces | place: Denmark | collected 2008/2010 ...
AGATTGAAAAGTGTATTTTTCGAAGAGAAGTTGCCTATGTTTTAGGAAAGTTTTACTATATTTTTGCCTATGTTTTAGGAAAATATTAGTATCTTTGCAGCGAATAATAAAGGAGCAAACTATATGATATATAGGCAATTAATAGAAAAACTCCAGAAATGAAAGCCACAATAATGAGAACATAAATAATAAACAAAACACGTTATGTCAAAAGCTACAATCAAACAACTTCTTCAATCCATGACGAAGAAGGACATCATTGAAATGGTACTAGATTTATACTCAGCCCGAAAGGAAGCCAAGGAGTATTTGGATTTTTACGCATGTCCTGATGAAAAAGGAAAACTTGAAGAGTACAAGAGTATCATCAGAGAAGAATTCTATCCATCAAAGCGACGTGAGCCTAAGACTCGTTTTGCTGTCTGTAGAAAGGCTGTCTCTGATTTCAAAAAGCTAAAGCCATCAGACGATGCCCTTGCAGAACTCTTGGTATCCTATATGGAATGGGCGACTAAGTTCACATACGATTACGGAGACATGTGGGAGCAATACTATGATTCCGTGGAAAGCAATTTTGAAAAGACCATCAAGCATGTCGTAACCAATGGTCTTTGGAAGAAGTATCAGCCACGACTGAAACAATGCGTAATATGGTCGGATGGAAACGGATATGGTTTCGCTGATGCCATGGGTGACATGTACGAGGAAGGGAGCAAGAAACCATCGAGGTAATGCCTGTATGGAAGTGGTTGATACAAGACTTTAGCAAGATTTTTTGATTTACGAGAAATAAAGAATGGGTAGCCTTACGCTACCCATCCATACCCTTGCACTGCCATATCCACGAAGTGATTGAACAGCAGATGAGTCTTGTCATTGAATGACACACGGTCGTAACTCATTGGCAAATCCTCATTGAGAGAAGTTTGTATCAAGGCAAACACCTGATGGCGAGGCTGTTCATCCTTATACCAATCCACCACCATCACCTTCTCTTTCTCCGCCAATAACTTCTGATAGAGATTCTTGGCAGCCAATATCACCTTTTGCTCTTCCTCCTTGGTCAACTTGCGGTCAGACCTCAAAAGATCGAAGATTTCGAGTTCCTCTTCCTCCAATCCCATATCCGTGGTGCGACTCTGCTCCTTCTTCAAGTCAGCGATGAGCTGAAGCAGCTTCTCGTAATAGTCCTCATTCTCACTACCACCAGCATTATATCGGTCGATGATACTCTTATATCGCTGAGAGAATGTGATACGAGTGCAGTTCTTATTAATCAACTGCTTCAAGGTTCGCTCGATGAAGGCACGTAGGTCATCTATCTCCAACGCCTTATAAGGAGTGCTGTTGATTTCCTTGCGCAATGCATCCACATCCAACTTACTGAGGTCGATGACCTTACCTTGATGGATGCCATACGTAGCCTGAGGCTGAATCTCCGATGAAGCCATACCATCGGAAGCATACGCCGACACACTCTGGTCGAGAGCCTCAGCCATTCTCAACTTCGCCTTCCGCAACTTCTCGTCATCTATCTGATTGCAAAACAGACCATTGAGATAAGCTATCGGAGCAAACTTTTCATTATGCCAGCCTCGCTCAAATATCTCTGGCTTGGCGGCATCATAGAGATTCATCAGCAGATTGCTCAATACCTTGAAGCGGTCTTTCCACTCATCCTTCTCCAAGATTCGATTATATGCCTTTCGGAACATCTCTAGTTGGTCGAGCGTTTCTCCTTCGGCGATGATGTCAGCCAGCTTGATGCCGAGTTGCAACAAGAAAGCCTCTGTCTCCATGACACATTGGTCGATGTTGGCTATCAACTGCTCGATGTCCTTGGCAGGATATTCTGCGTTATCATCCGTAGAGGCATAGTCAGACAGAGCCTGCTGCATGTACTTGAACACATTCACGTAATCCACGATGATGCCACACGTCTTGCCAGGATATACTCTGTTGGCACGAGCGATGGCTTGCATCAACGTATGCCCCTTCATCGGTTTGTCGAGATAGAGCGTGGAGAGCGATGGCACGTCAAAACCCGTGAGCCACATGGCACAGACGAAGACCAAGCTCAGAGGGTCATCCTTATCCTTGAAGCGGTCTTCGATGTCCTTGCCATCGGGCGTTATCGCCTCCATCTTCTTGCGATGCATCGTGATGTCGAGACCTTGGGCGGCAAACTTATCTTCCTCGCCATCTTCCTTACTGATGACCACCGCCATCTCTACCTTGTTCATATAGCTGAGACGTTCACTCAAAGCGACACGCTCATCATGCGTTTTTGCCTCATTACGCTCCTTGATGAGTTGTTTTTTCTCCTCTGCCCAGTACTTCTGCACCTTGTCATACATCCTCACGGCAGTGTATTTATCCACACTCACCACCATGCCCTTGCCCAAGAATCCTCGTCTTGGGAAATGATGGGCGATGTCCTTGGCTATGCGGTCCAATCTGCCATCTCGCTTGATTACCTCCAAGATGCGAGAGGAAGAGTTCTCCAAGAGTTCTTTTTCTCGGTCGTTGAGATTCTCATCTTCCACGATTTGGTCGATGTCGGTATCTAGCCAGTCATTGGTCAAGCCCACCTCTGGCACTCTTCGGCTATAGAAGAGCGGCACGGTGCTACCATCCTCAATGGCTTGGGCGAAGTTATATTCCGATACATAATCGCCAAACCATTGGTTGGTGAGTCGCTTGCTGCCCAAGAGTGGCGTTCCGGTAAAGGCGATGTAGTTGGCATTCGGCAAACCGGTGTGCATATTCTCGGCCAACTGCTTATACTGGGTGCGATGAGCCTCATCTACCAATACAAAGATGTCGCTGCGAGTGGAGAGTACGGGATATTTCTTGGTCTTATCGTACTGAAACTTATGGATAAGCGTGAACACCAACGGCTTATTGCCAGAGAGGAACTCCCTCAACTGCACGGCATTCTTAGGTTGGCATTCTTCCTTATCGCCCACCACCTCCGTGCGCACAAAGGTCTTATGTATCTGCGTATCCAAGTCATCCCTATCCGTGATCACCAAGAAGGTAAAATTGCCATGCAACTTGCGCTTCACCTTTCTTACGAACATCACCATCGAATAGCTCTTGCCCGAACCTTGTGTATGCCAAAAGACACCAAGCTTACCCTTCAGCTCCTCCCTGCGCTTCACGGTTTCCATCAGATTGTTCACGCCGAGATACTGGTGGTTCTTGGCGATAATTTTGATGCGCTTGTTATCGAAGAACACGAAGTTTTCGATATAGTCCAAGAGTCGCTCCTTGCGGAAGAGACCATCTATCAAGGTCTGAATACTCAGTCCATGTTCGGCTATCTCCTCCCTGTTCAGTTTCTCCTTTTCGTTATTCACCCTGAGCCATTCGAAGAAGAACTCATAGCCTGCATTCCATGCACCGAGCTTGGTTTGCAAACCATTGCTCAACACGCAGATTTGGTTCATGGCAAAGATGTTCGGGATGTCCTTGCGATAAGATACGAGGTTCTTGTTGTAAGATTCCTCTATCTTGACGGTAGAGTTTTTCAGTTCGATAAACACCACGGGCAGTCCATTCACGAAGAGGAGCACATCGGGACGGCGATAGCGGAAGTGACCTTTGATCCACATCTGGTTGACACAATGAAACTCATTGCGCTCAGGATGATCAAAGTCGATGAGCTTCACGATGTCGAAGTCCTCACGATGCTGGTTGCGGGTCTTCACCTTGATGCCATTTCTTATCTGGTTATAAAACTTGTAGTTGGTATCCACCATATCGGTACCCGAATAGTCCTTGCGGAAGTCTTGGAGGATGTTCTTCAAGATTTCATCGTCTATCTGCGGATTCAGACGGCGCAAGGCAGAGAGGAACACTTCGGGCAGAATGCACTCCGAGGCATTGGCACGTCCAGTGGATGCCACCTCGTCTTGGTCTTCCAATTCCGGGCTGCACTCTATTCGCTTCCATCCGTATTCCGGCTGCGAAAGTCGATTACAGATGGCTTGCTCTATATTGTCTTCACTGATAAATGACTTCATACGCTTATTCTTGGTTTCTATATGATTATTACGCTAGTTGTTATCTATACTTGCCTGTTGCTATAGTGTAAAGTTTGCGCCCATCAGCTGGGTGACATGTGCACAACACGTGTTGGACATGTGCACATCAGCTGATGTACGAGCGCACAACAGCTGTTGTGCGACTGACAAAGCTATATCTTTCAACGACATAACCTATATCTTCAAAGGACTTTTCCTATATGTTTCGAAGACCTATCCTATATGCTTCAATGTTTTTGTGCCAATAGTGCCATTGTGCCACGTGGCATTGTTTATTTTCCCTTTGGCACGATGGCACAGTGGCACAAGTGGCACAAACTCGCCTATTCACTTACTCCAACAACTCTTCCTTTACTTCCAACTTACCCGACATGAGGCGAGGGAGAAGAAGGTCTCGCTGGCGAGCAAGGAGGGAGTTTTGCTTAGCCAATTGATTCATTTCCTTATGGCATAGACTTACTTGTCTCTCAAAAGCAAGCATTACTTCTTTGGGAGGTAACACAACATCACCTCTTCGCAGAAATGGCTCAAACTTGAAATTGATAATACCAGTCGATTGCAACTGAAATCTATCAATGATTCTCGTATCATACAAGAACTTCATCCAATAATAGAAATAATAGGGAGACACGACATCTTTCTTCAATCTTATGAGTTTGCAGAAACTAGCACAGATTAATCTTTTATTTGGAAATCTTTCAAGCAAATCTTCTGTAACGAGTACTGTACGCCCAACAGGTTGCTCAGAAGTTCCTCCAGAAATCTCCATGATTATATCTCCATCTTCCAACTGACGAGCCTTATAGTTTTTAGCTTTATGATAACGTTTTGGACAAGAACTTACATCATAATGCCAAATATTTGGAAAATCAGCCCCTCTTATAACACTTGCTTCTTCTGGGAAACCTTCAGATCGTTCTTCTTCTCCCCATCCACCACCAATGTAGTAATCAAAGACTTCATTCATCTTTACGATTTCAAAAGTCTTTGGCAGTTTGCCATATTTTGAATTTTCCATTTCCACATTCTCATGTCCAGGGAAGCGGAAGCGGACGAACCATTCTTTATATAGGTTCTCTGCCATTTTCTCCAAAAGACGAATACGCTTGGTATTGTTCTCTATGAGAGAATCGTATGTGGAGAGGATGGAGGCTATGCGATGCTGAACATCCAAGCTCTTAAATATTTCAACTTTAATCTTTCCCATCGTCTTTCCAGATATTTCTGGAAAAGTAGCTCCCGTACCAAATAGTTTTATATAATCAAGATTTGCCTTCATATAATAATATAGGTATAATGGAACTACTTGCTTCTCATCACAAACTATACTTTTAAAACCTTGATTTGTACAAATCGGATTGGCAGCTAAAGCAACATAGCCAATAGGAGCTCTTGAAGAAAACAACAAAGTATTCTTTGGTAATAGTCGAGTACCAGACTTCAAGCCTTTTTCTGTCAAGAAGTTCTCTCCTTTTGAAATATACACAGACTTATAATCAGTTAAGTCCTTAGGAGAAATCCAAGGTATATCACCACCCCAATAATCAGGATTTTTTGTTGAAGGAGTTCCTCCACCAACAACAGTTCCTATTTCAGAAATTCTTCGACATATTTTTTCCATACTCTACTCCTCCCCAAACAAGTCCTTCATATTCTTCTCTATCTCCTTCTGTAAATCCTCAGCCTCAGCACTGAGCTGAGATAACTCACCATTCAGGGTCAGCATTTCCTGGCAGAACTCATTTTCAGTCATTCCGTCATCCTCAATCACGACACCGACATAGCGACCAGCATTGAGACTCCAATCATTGTCCTCAATGCCATCCTCCCCTGCTATCTTCGCTACTTTGCACAAGCCAATGACATCACGATAGGTACCATCTGGCCATCTTTCGAGCAACCAATCCACCTCATCCTGTTTACCTGCTGCCTTGTATTCATCAATCAATGCCCAGAAAGCATCGCTATCACCCTCATAGAGGCGCGTGATGATGCCGAGGTTCTTAATTTGCTCATCCGAAAACTTGCGGTGCGCTCTATCCACTTGCGTAAAGATGTTACGAGCATCGATGAATAGAATCTCATCCTTGTGGGTGCGCTGTTTATTGAAGAACCAAAGAGTGGCTGGCAACGTAACTGTAGAGAACATATTGCTTGGCAAGGTAACCATCTGACTGATAATGCCATCCTGTATCATCTTCTTGCGGATTTCCAACTCAGAGCCACCTGCATCACTCGCCGAATTAGCCATGACGAGGGCAGCCTTGCCATTCTCATTCAGAGCCGTGGCAAAGTAACCTATCCACAGATAGTTGGCATTAGGCACGGTTTCCTTCTTATCCGAAGCCTTCTTGGTAGATTTGGTCTTGTTGCGAGGCACACCATAGGTATTGAATCGGGCATCATCTGCCACCTTCTCAAACACCACTTCATCCACATTGAAAGGAGGATTTGCCATCACATAGTCGAAACTCCCAAAGGCATTGTAAGGGTCGCTATAGAAAGAATTAGCCTCGGTTATCTCGCCTCGCACATTGTTGAGCAAGAGGTTCATCTTGGCAAGCTTCACGGTATCAGGCTCTTTCTCCACACCATAACAGCGGAAGCTCATCAAGTCTTGGTTGCTGGCATTGTGGCGATGCATATAGCGAGCCGCTTGCACAAACATACCGCCCGAACCACAAGCTGGGTCCAAGAACTTCTTATCTCCCGTAACTGGGCGAAGCACCTCTACCATATACTGCACCACGGAGGCAGGCGTATAGAAGGCTCCTCCACCCTGACCTTCCGCCAAAGCAAAGTTGCCAAGGAAGTATTCGTATATCTGACCGAAGATGTCGATGCTGATGTCCTCAGGAATATCCTTGAACACTCTGACGATGCGGCTCAGCAACTCCGGTTCTTCCTCAGGCACCAACTGTCCATACACCTCCTTAGGCAAAACGCCTTGCATACGAGGATTCTCCTGTTCGATAGCCTCCATGGCACGCTTTACCAACAAAGCCTTGTTGGCATCATCGGGTGCATCATTGATATAATCGAAGTAAGCGCATTCGGGAAGATAGAAGCCACACTTCTCCACGGCTACATCCTTGTATTCTCGCTCCATACGAGAACCTTTATACTTGTTGTACTCCGCATCTATCTCAGCCTTATGCTGCTTGAAGAGCACGTCTGCATAGCGGAGGAAGATGAGACCGAGGATAGGTTGACCATATTTGTTAGCCGCCAAGTGGGCACCAGCACGCAGCATATCAGCCGAGTGCCAAAGATTGTCTTTGAGATTCTTGAGTTCTAAATCTGTCATGGGTTTGCATTTTATTCCTATACGAAAACATGGCATACTCCATGGGGAGCATACTTAAGAGCAATGATGAGAACGACAAGGAAAGCCTTATCGCCCAGTGCTACTTGCTCGTCATAAGAAAGAGACAAAGGGAATAAAATGCCGATTCTTTGCCGCTATGAGAATGAGCGTGAACTTAATTCAAGAAAGAGACACTAAAACCAAAAATACCTGAGAGATAGATACAAAAGAAGCGTAGGCTTCCCTTATCTAACTCTCAGGCATTTGGCGTGGCCCTTTCCAAACAGATAAGTTCAGCCCACGCTATAGCGCGGGCATTCACTTTTCTATGTTTGGAAAACATCTGTTAATCGCCAAATTTCGAGAGTTTCCGAATCGTAAACGCTTTGTATATTAATACATTATATGTCTATAAAATTGTTCTTTCTGTTTCTTGTTTTATATTTTAATTGTTATACATTCAGTTTATCGGGCGGCAAAGGCGCAAGGCTCGCCTCCCTTTCGAGGGCAAAAGTACGAAAAATAATTGAGACTGCGAAATAATTTTGATGCAAAATGACAAAGTTTAAGACTTGCCCAAACCTTTGGCTATCTCCATGGACTTTCGAGCGTGCTAGAGAATCTTTAATGGGCAATACCTCTACAAAATGCGACTAGCTCAATTGTCGCGCAAGTTGTGCGACAATCTTTTCTTCAGTAAATTCAGAAGCAAACTGCATCATGCGTCGAAGACTTAACCCTTACCAGCAATAATCGAGGTGGCGCTTCTCGCACTCCTCTCTCAACGCCGCCAAGAAGTAGCTGCGCTCTGAGACCCAGCCACGCACCTTGCGCTCATGGGCAACAGTCGCCTGCAACTCCTCATCATCATACTCGGCAAAACGAGCGGCATAATGAGCGATTCTTACCTGAGCAGCATTGTTATGCTCGTTACCTACACGCTGTGAATTGACAGCATTACCTACACGCTGTGCATTGACAGCATCATTCACACTCTTTGAATTGTTTGAATTTGTATTCATAAAGATAATTATTTTAAGTTGTTAAACACTTACGCATCCTTTTACCACCGTGGTTATCTCTATGCGAAACTCGGTTGGTGTGCCACAATTGGGCAACTCTTGATGTTTTATCGAGTGCAAAGGTAGCAACTTTTTCTTAATCCACCAAACATTTCTCCATAAAAAGTTTAAAATAACGAAACAATGATATGATTTCACTAAGAAACATTTGGTGATACGAAAGAATAAATGTAACTTTGGCAAGGGCAGCCGTCCTTCAGGTTTCGACTCCGACAAAGATGGAATCCCTGACGAATGGGAGAAAGCCAATGGTCTGAACCCTAACGATGCCAGCGATGCCCTTACCTACTCGCTAGATGCCAAGGGCTATTACACCAACATCGAGGTGTATGCCAACTCTCTGGTGGAGAACATCATGAAGGAAGAGAACAAGGATGCCATCGAATCAATCGACGAGTATTATCCGAGCGTAAAGACGACCGGCATCGAAGAGACCTTGGCTGACGGCAATAGCAGCCACTCCGCCATCGCCCGTGTGGAGTATTTCTCGCTGAACGGCATCAAGCTAGCGACTCCCACCAAAGGAGTCAATATCAGAAAGACTACCTTAGCCAACGGGAAGATCATCACTGACAAGGTCATCAAGTAAAGCAAGAGTGCAAGACGAGCAGAAATCAATCTGCTGCCTTGCACTCTTTTTATTTCGTTTCCAACTTCACTGTCTTCTTAGCCTTGCCATTCGTCACCGTCAGCTCCACCTTCGAAGCATCGGTCTGCGAACGCAAGATGACCAAGGCAGAACCCATGAAGAGACTACGCTCGGCTGTCTTCGAGAGTTGCTTGCCAGAAGTAGCCAACTCACCCGAAGCCATATCACCGTTGTCAACAGCCACGATGTCGGCACCTCCCTTCACAGAGAACTGCAACTTGGCGAAGGCATTCTGGTCTTTCGGATTCACCACTCTCCTGCCCTTCTTATCGACGACATAGACACGAACGTGCATCAAGTCCTGTCCATCGGCATGCCATGTCTCAGCATCAGGAACGAGTTTGAGAGCTACTGCCTCGCCCGTGGTCTCTATCTGATGGCGAGCCACCACCTTGCCATTCTTCTTAGCCACAGCCACCAAGGTGCCAGGTGCATATTCGATGCCATCCCACTTGATGCGAGCACGCTGCTTAGGGTCTTCGGAATTCTTCTTCACGCCGAGGCTCTTGCCATTCAAGAACAGCTCCACCTCGTCACCATTGGTATAAGTATAGAGCGATACCTTCTCGCCCTGCTCACGGTTCCAGTTCTCCGACAATTTGCCGACACCGACATTGATACCATTCCACTGCACATTGCCGCCACCCTTCTCGATGACACCGATATGCACGGTAGGCTCCTCCGAGAACATGCTCTTCACGAAGTAAGCATCCGGCTTTGGCTGCAAGGAGATGTCGAACACACCTTGGTTCCAGCCCTTCACAGGCCATCCCATGCTCTCGCCGAGATAGTCGATGGCCCCCCAATAAGCCAAACCGATCACCTTGTCCCTATCCATCTCATAGAAGTTAGGTCCCATCGCAGACGTACTTGCCTCACTCTGATAGAAGGTCTTCTCTGGATAACGCTGCATATCGCCAGGGAAGTACATATAGCGATAGTTGTAGGAGTTGACCTCCGTAGCCACCGCCAAGTCGGCAGGAATGTCGTTGGTCTCCAGATTGCGATAGCGAGGGTGCATCGCCACGGTCGTGAGACGAGTATCATCATAACGATGAAGCAGTTCCTTCTGAAGTTTGTATGCCGTCACGCCCCAGTCGTTGAAAGGCAAGTTGGCATACTGCTGCAACTCATTGCCCAAGCTCCAGAGCACGACAGAAGGATGGTTACGGTCACGAGTCACCCACTCAGGGATGTTCTTCTGCCAAAGGCTTTCCCACTCCACCTTTCCACCGGCATACTGGGTGAGCCACTTGTCATAAAGTTCATCGACCACCAAGATACCAAGACGGTCGCAGAGCTTGAGGAAGTCCTCGCTATAAGGGTTATGAGAAGTACGCACATGGTTCATGCCGAACTCCTTCATCAACTTCAATCGCTTCTCGATGGCACGCGGATAAGCCGCAGCACCGAGTGCTCCCAAGGTATGATGGTTGGCATAGCCCTTCAGCAATACCTTCTTGCCATTGACGAGCAAGCCCTGGCTTGGCGTATATTCGATGGTGCGCACACCAAACTGCTCCTTGATTTGGTCAGCCACATTGCCTTGATGATCATAGAGCGTCACCTCTGCCGTATATAAATAAGGTGTATCGCACGACCAGAGATGAGCATTCGGAAGCGAGATGCTAGGCAACTCATATTCACGGTCACGCCACTGGGCATTGAAGGCAAGGTCAGTCTTCTGCTGAGCCACCACCTTGCCATCCGCATCAAGGATGCGAACCTCCACAGGAATCACGGAATGATTACCATCCTTCCCGATAGCAGCCGATGCCGCCTTGTTGTTTTTCTGTTGGTTGACAATCTCCGCACGGATATTCACCTGTTGGTTGTTGACGGTACGGATGAAGAGAGGATGACGAGGGAAGTACAACTTGGAGTCGGTGATGATGAGGTTGACATCACGATAGAGACCGGCACCCGTGTACCAACGAGAGTTGTTGGGGTTGCGAGTATCTGCCTTCACCGCAATCTCGTTCACCTGTCCATACTTCAAGAGTTTGGAAATATCGGCATCCATTCCGAGGTAGCCATAGTCGGTGCCCCCGATGCGCTGTCCATTGAGATAGACATCTCCCACCAGCATAATGCCTTGGAAGTCGAGCACGATGCGCTTGCCCTTCCATTCCTCCTTCGGAGTCAGTTCATAGCGATACCAACCGATGCCCATCTCCTTGAATCCACGGGAACTCAATCGGCTGCGCACATTGCTGCCCGCATCACTGTTGTCGGGTCGCTCGCTGGCATCAGGAGCCACCCAGTCTTGTGAGATTTGGAAGTCGTGAGGCAGATTGACCGCCTCACCCTGAGCCTGCATCGCAGACTTCAACTGAGATACCTCCGAGATGTCACCACGATGGAACATCCATCCCTTGTCGATACAAATGGTATCACGCTCTGTTGCCGACAGAGACATCGAAGTCCCTGCCAACAACAGCGTTGCAAATAATTTATAATTTATCATTTATAATTTATCATTTATATTTAGTTTCCGTCTGGCTTCGTCACATCCTGCTGAACAGAATTGTACCAAACAAACTTGTTATAGTCATCAGGCTGCGCTGGATTGAAGTCCTTCCAGTCGGAGCGCAAGTATTTCACGATAGGCAAGTTAAGTTGCTTCATCCCCATCACCACCATCTTGGCGATTTCGTAGGCGCCGTATGGATTGAAGTGGGTATTGTCGGCGAGCGGCTTGTCTTGTCCTGGGAAGGTGTTGGCAGGATAATGCACCAAAGCCTTCTTGCTGTTCTCATATCCCAAGGTCTCGAAGAAAGTGCGGGTCATGTCATGCAACTCGATGACTGGCACTCCCTCTCGCTTAGCCACGGCACGCATGGCATCAGGATAATCGCCATGTGTCTCCAGTATCTTGCTATGGGTAGCATCATCGAAGCGACGGCGCTGGGTAGGAGTCACAAAGATGATGTTGCCTCCCTTCGCACGTACCTTATCTATAAAGATTTTGAGATAGTAAGAGAAGTTGTACCAAGCACCAGCACCTGCCATCTTCTCCTTTTGGTCGTTATGACCGAACTCGCAGATGACATAGTCGCCCTTCTTCATCATCGTCAGAATCTTGTCCAAGCGATAGGAACCCAAGAAAGAGCCAGCCGTCAAACCGCTCTCTGCGTTGTTGGAGATGGCAATCTCTGGACCAAACCAGCGAGGTATCATCTGTCCCCAACTAGCCCAAGGCTCGTAGGGTTGATCGACTACGGTGGAGTTTCCACAGAGGAAGATGGTAGTAGCGGTCGTGTCACGCTCTATCTTCACCTCCTTCACGGCAGGAGCTGCCCCCGTAAACTCCAGGTTGATGGCGTTGTCCCAGGTATTATAGTTTTTCTCACGATCCTTTACTTTCACTCTCTTGCCTTTTTCGATTTCAGGCGTACGCTTGTTGACCACGAACTCGACGGTCTTAAACTGTCCTTTCTTCGTAGCCACCTCGTCCACCATCAGTCGGCGGTTCTCAGCACGCACCACGGTATTGCCCGCTTTCTTCTTGGAGCCTAATACCACGGTCACCTTATAGTTGCCATCCGGCACCTCGATGTTGCGAGTGAAAGGTGCATTCGACTTGGCGTTCTGAGCCTTGCTCAAATCCAACTGGATGGTTTGAGCCGATATAGGCAGCGACATCAGTAGCCAACTTGCCATCAAAAGATACTTGTGTTTCATCTTTATCAACTTTTACTTCAAATACTTAGCCAAAGGACTCTTCATCTTCTTCAAGCCCTTAGCCACGCTCTTGGCATTGAGTTGCGCACCCTTGAGTGAAGTGTGAGTATGGTCGTGGTTATAGTAAGCCTTGGCTTTCTTCTGACCTATCTTGTCGAGCGCATCACCAGAGATGTTGTGGAGGTCGAGGAAGGCAACGCCAGTCTCTGCCACCACCTCACGATACCACTTGCCGTAGGTGTCATTTCTGCGCTCTATCTTGCCCTTAGGCCACTCGTTGCGAGGAGTGAGGGAAACGAGGATAGGAGTGGCACCCTTCTCACGAACATCCTGGATGAACTTCTTCAGATACCATCCGAAAGAATATACCACCTCATACTGCTTGTTCTCCTCCATCTGATAGACGTGGCAGGTGTCCTTGGCACAAGGAATGGAGCCACGCATCTTCTTGTCGGTCAGAGAACAGATGTCGTTATGACCAAACTCGATGAGCACATAGTCGCCCGGCTGAAGACTGTTATACACCTTCTCCCATCTGCCCTCGTTGAGGTAAGAACGAGAACTGCGACCTGCCTTGGCAGCATTCACACAAGTTATCTTCTTCTGGTCGAAGACGGTATAAGCCTGAGAGCCCCAGCCCCACATACCATCCTTGTCTTTGTCGGCATTCTTCACCGTGCTGTCACCAGCCAAGAAGACAACAGGCTTGCCAGGCTCACGCTTGAAGTTCTCCACAGGCAAAGCCACATTGATCATCATCGCCTTAAGTGGAGCGAGATTAGGGTCTTTGCTCTCAGCGATACCCTCAGCAGCCGAACGAGCATTCATCATCGCACCGAAGCGAGAGGTATGGATATGGTCGGTGAAGAAGTGATATTTCTCCTTCCAGTGACCATAGCTATCGAGCTTGGCTGCGGAAATTTCATTTAGGTCAACGAATGGCACGCCCTCTTGCTCAGCCACCTGCTTTGCCCACAAGCCGAAAGTCTTGTTAACTCTCACGATCTTATCGTTCTCATCGTAAGCATCACGAGGGGTCAACGACATCAAGATAGGATGTGCGCCGAGCGCCTTACAATCGTTGATATACTTACGCATGTACTCACCGTAGGTATAGACGGTCTCCTTCACTCCCGTCTCCTTGATAGTGACGTTGAGGGAATCCTTGCCAATGCCAGGGATGCTGGCACGGGCACGACCGCTATCGTAAGGACCATTGTCGTTATGACCGATAGAGATGATGACCCAGTCGCCCTTCTTGATGCCCTTGCGCACATCAGGCCAAAGACGATTATAGAAGGTACGGCTGCTCATGCCACCGAGGGCTTGGTTCTCTACGGTTATCTTGTTCACATCGAAGAACTCATGCTCATAGTATCCCCAACCCCACTGACCATTGTTGCCATTGCCGAGGGTACCATTGCGCATGGTAGAGTTGCCTATCAAGAAAAGCACAGGGTTGTTGCCCTTGCGGCTCGTTCCTGGGGTGATACGTGCAGTCATCGCCTTGTTGAGACTATCCACAGTGTTGTCTATCACATGGTTGACATCCTCCATAGGACCAGCCACTTGTTTTGTCTTATCGTTAGACTGTGCGAAAGTTGTTGTCGCAGCAGCCATCAAAGCTATTCCAAATAATATTCGTTTCATTGTTTCATTCATTTACACCTTAATTATATATAAGAGGGAATCATTCTTCATTTTTCACAGAAGATTCTTCACTCTCCACTTACTTTCTCCGCCTTGTCTGGGAGATAATATCCGAGATGTGGAGGCTGATTGTAGCCCACATTCTGCCAAGCCACCCCCATGCGATAGATATGGTCGTGCATCAAGGTAGGTACACGATAATCTGTCGGGATATTGGTGGTGAAGATGTTCAGATGGGAGGCATCGCTCTCATCCCAGTAGATGACCTCCTCACGCCAATCGCCGAAGAGGTCGGCTTGCAGATTAGGCGTTGCCTTCGTCCAGTTGCAACTCACGGAGTGTCCCATCTCAAAAAGTTGCTTGCCATTGCTCAAAGGCAGCGCCACCGCCTCCTTTCCATTCCATTTCTGGATGTAGGGAGGGAAATGAGGGGCACGACCGTTTGCCAAGAGTTCGTCTTGCAAGTCACCATCCCAATAGATACGGAAGTTCATCGCTGGCATCGGAGAAACAGCACGGAAGGTCGTCTTCTCATTGCTATTCCAATCGCCCTGTTGAGGCGCTTGCTTCTTTTTCTTTTCGCCAGAGCGTTTCTTCCAAGCGTCTTTGGCTTCTACGATGACGTTGCCCTTGCAGTCTCTTACCTCTGGTTTGTCCGAACTCCACATCTCATAACCACGATGGTTGGCATCGATGTCGGCGGCAAGTCCTCTGCCCGTATCATCCCTATCGAGCGTACGATAGAGGATTTCGCCCGTCTTGGCATCACGCAAGTCTGATCCGTATGGATATTCCTCATGTACCATGAAGTATTCCAAGCCCGGTCGGTCGGGGTCGAGGTCGCCTAGATGTTGCGCGTCGCCATGTCCCAAGCCAGTGGAATAGAGCAAGGTTCCATCATTGTTGATGGCAGCCGAGCCGTAGGTGATTTCGTCACATCCATCACCATCCACATCGCCAACTGCCAAGCTATGCGCCCCCTGGGCATAAGCCGTGCCTGGAGTCATGGAGGCATGAAGCCACTTGGTCTTCAACTGTTTTCCATCGAAATCGACTGCCCAGAGATATGAGCGAGTATAGTAGCCACGGCACATTACGGCACTCGGCAAATGATCTTTGCCATCGAGGAAAGCCACGCCTGCCAGGTATCGCTCACCACGGTTGCCATAGTTGCCCTTGTCACCCCAAACAGAGGAATAAGCCGGGAATCCATCTTTCAAGGATTCGCCTTCAGCCACTTGCCTGCCCACTCCGAAAGCACGGTTGGGATTGTACCATATCGTATGTATCGCCTGTCCCGTCTTGCCATTGAAGACCGTGAGCAGTTCTGGTCCAGTCTGGACTCGTCCTGCCCCATTGCGGTAGTCAGCCTTATTGTCCAGACAACGAATATCCTCATCGGTGGCAACCTCGTTCACAAACTTCTCCTTGCCATCCTTGCTTCCTGCCGATGTCTTGCAAATCATCTCTGCCTTGCCATCGCCATCGAAGTCATAGACGAGGAACTGGGTATAGTGGGCACCGGCACGGATGTTCTTCCCCAAGTTGATGCGCCAGAGTTTCTTGCCACTGAGTTTGTAACAATCGAAGATGACATCACCCGAATAACCGTTGTGCGAGTTGTCGTGCGAATTGGAAGGATCCCATTTCAGGATGATTTCATACTCACCATCTCCATCCACATCTCCCACGCTACAATCATTCGGGGTATAGGTATAGGAGCGTCCGTCGGGAGTCGTTCCTCCCTTTGGGCGGTCAATAGGCAGCGACTTGTAGAGGTCTGTCCAAGGTTTCATTTTCTGCGACACCTCACGATGGGCTATGCCATCCGCCTTCGGCATCTCCTGATAAGTGACGATTTGATACGTATGAGCTGCCGTGCCATCTTGATCGGTATAGTTGGTGGCTTTGATATGCGAAGCGATGACCTTGCCGTCTCTCACCACATCAAAGCAAACATTCTTACTATCCGTACCCAGCATACGCCAACTCACAAAAATTCCCTTGCCTTGCGCAGGCAAAGCCACGACACCTCGATCCAAATGCTCCATATAGGAAGATGAGGCATTTTGAGCTACGATAGGATGTACCGACATACATGACATGCCTAACATCAACAATGCCACATACAGTAGTTTTCTTCTCATAAATAGTATGACAAAAGTTTTGTTTTAGTTATTTGATGTGCAAAATTAAGCGAAAACAAGGAGTTATCACTGCAACATTTGGTAAAAGAACATCAGAATTTGAGAACTGCCACCGCTTGAAAGCCAGTATGACAACTATTGCTTTGCTATTAAGCGATATGGTAAGAGAATTGGTAAAAACCACCAAACTTCACAAGTTGGTTGTCATATACCGAGGTACGGAGATGATTGCTTGCGAAGAGATATAAGAAGAAAATAAAGATAAACAGAAAAAGAATTAAGAACAGAAAAGGCACATTCCGATTTTGGAATGTGCCTTTTCTATAAACATATTATTGGCGATTTGCTTCGAAGTTATGATTCAAAGGACAAGCCTCAGATGAATAATCACGACCATCAACAATTAAATCAGTAACTATGTAATTTACGTTCACCCATTTTCTTGTAGGATCATAATAACCTTTTACCGTCACAAAAGCATAGCCAGAATGCTGTGTTTCATCTTTAGTGAAAGAAAAACGAATCTCGTTAGACACATAATCATTCTTCGTAACAAACATCATATAGCCTCCTGAAAATCCAACACTATCTATTGGACAAGAAAAAGAAACAGCATCGCCACTCATCTTTACATTCAAATAATCACCCTTATAGACTTCATTCAAGATTCTGTCAATTGGGAAAGAAGATATTTTGAGGTTTGCCATATCATCTATCACAAACTTCGTCGTGTAAACACTATTATCAGGCATTGTCAAGTTACCAGCATAAGTGCCTTTCATTCCTTCGAAAGTCTGTTTTATATATTCTTGTTGATTTCCTATATTATAGACATTACTATCATCAGAACAAGAGGCAACTCCTACCGCCATCAATATGACGGTAAGGATTGCATACATTTTATTATATTTTATACTCATACACTAACACTATTGAATAGCAACTTTAATTGATTCACCAGCAACTCTGACAATATATACACCATCCGCGATGCCCAATGCCTTCAAATCAGCCTTCATATTAGCCTTGGTTGTTCGCAATGTGCCAACCTTTGTACCTGAAAGTGTATAAACAGTGCCCTCGAATTCTTCATTTGCAGAAATCTTGGAAATACCAGTTGAAACAACTACCTTCAAGATACCTGTTGGTTGATACAATTTAGAAGTATCCCACTCAAGACCTGCAGGCAATTCTGGCAAAATCAAAGAAGAAGGAGTGCCACTGAAACTCTTGGCTTTCCACAAAGTAAAGGAGTCTCCAGCCTTAAGGTTTAGTGAAGGATCCTTTTCAACAACAACGTCACCTTCGAGAACTAAGCTGCTTTCCGTACTCAAGAAGGAACGACTTGTATCTGTTCCTTTTGCATTCCTAAGCCAGAATTTCACAGTAGAACCTGCATAAGCGAAGATACCATTGGTTGCCTTCAATGCTCCATAAGCATAATTAGCAGAAGTTGAATAAGAAGTTGAATAATAACCAGGGCGCAAGACACCACCATCATTTACATTGATGGAATAAACTGTAGCTCTACCTGTTAAAATACCACTGCCAGTGATTGCTATTGGATATTTACCCAAGCATGGCGTTGTTGACAATGGCATATTTAGATTCATAACACCTTCATTAACTGTAGTTTGACCACCTAAACTACTCTGAGCTTTCGTCAAGGTCCATAAACCACTACCAGTCTTTACGATCTTACCACCTTTGATAGTACCTGAATAGGTAATAGTCTTGCCTAAAGCACCTATCGTCCAAGTTCCACTACCATTCAACTGGCCAGAACCCGCAAGATTACCAAATGCAAAATTCTTACCATTATTATTGATAGGGCAAGAAACTGTAACAGATGCTTTCTTCATACCATTGCTATTACCAAGCAGCAATTCAGGAGCATACTGACCAGTCTTACTTGCAAAGATACTTACGTTACCTTCAAAGTTTGACCAGTTACCATCCAGTTGGTTGCGCGTATTGGTAGCATAGAGAGACAAAGTTCCCTTACCCGTCAAAGTTCCTTTATATGTACAGCGAGAATCCAAATACCAAGAAGCCTTATAACCATCTGGTACAACAACGTTAGAAGAGTTTGAAGAATACGAATACATGTCATCAGCATCACGCAAAGTTGCATTGTGCAACTCTATAGTCTTTGGATAGCCATGCTTTGAATTTGACTCTTGACCTCTTACTATACCTTCTTCAACAATCAACTTTGCGTAATCTGCTACCGGTGCCAAAGTCAAAGTACCAGCACCAACCTTTGTCAAAGTGTTGCCTGTACCAACGACTTTATCAGTCAACGTCAGAGTTGCATCCTTACCGACATTGACAGAACCACCCTTTACACCCATTGCAATTGGATGAGAAGCTGTTAAAGACTTATTAACTGCCAACGTACCACCATTCAAGGTAATAACATTACTATAATGGCCTAAAGCACCATTGTTAACACCATCAACTTGACCGAGATTATCTACAGTCAAAGAACCAGCATTGACATTAACAAGACCAGTAAAGGTATTTACGTTATTAATGTTGACATTACCCTCACCATTCTTTATAATAGAAGTGCTACCAGCAATAGCCTTGTCACCACTTACAGTATATTCCAAGGCATTGTTATCGAAAGTAACAGAGCCAGGAGTAACATCTTCTGCCAATACGACATTGGTTTTCTTAGCATCGTCATTGAAGGTAACATCATCACCTGAGACAAAGACATCAGCCTTAGACTCAGCCTCATTCTTGAAGTTGCTCTTATCTGCCAAGTTCCATTGGTTATCTTCCTCACCAGTCCAAACGACAGAAGTTGCGCTACGCAAATCAACAACATTTAAAGAAAGAACACCATTCTCATATTGCAAACTTGCCTTATGACCTTTCAAGCCAGTCAACACAATATTCTTTACATCACCTTCAACCTTGCCTATTTCTGCAATTTTATACGTTCCTGCCTTCAAATTCGCAGGAATAACAAAGTTGAAACGTGGCACAAGATACTCAGGACCATTTTCCCAGTCCTTCTTCTCTACCTTCAAAGTATTCACCTTCAGTAAGTCAGAGTTGCCATTACCATCAATGTCAAATTCTACAATAGAACCAAAGTTCAATGTTAAAGAATCTGCCTCGATAGTACCAACCTTCTCTGCACCACCAGGACGAACTGTTGCACCATAATCAGCCTCTATGCCCTTCAAGAACTTACCACCATCAGAGTTGAGGACAGCAAAACGATTCAACCAGACCTTACTATTCGCCATGGTTCCATCAAAGTTGAGAGTACCAGCCCACACCTCTGTCTTACCAGAATGCTTTTGCTCTACTTTTGGCAAGATCAAGTTACCATCACCCAACTTCACCAATCTCATCTCTCCACCGAAGGCACCACCTGTCAATGTGTGAGTATATGTAGTCGTTGTGATGTTATCATTGTCATCATGACCTTGCACCCAAGTAGGCGCATTATCAAAGAAGATATATGGTGAAGCCCCATCAGCCACGTTGACTGTAGCATCATTGGTTTCGGCAAGAATAACTTCCTTATCATTTGTGCTTGAAGATATAGTACCTCCATTGTTCACTTCTACCTTTCCATTCATTGTAGGAGCAGGAGCAGGAGTAGATACACCTTCTTTTTCGCCCAAGAAATAACTTACATGAGGTGGCTGGTTATAACCATTCATCTGAGTAATCATCGCATTGCGATACTGTGGATCTGACAGCAATGTAGGAATACGATGCTCCGTTGGGATTGTTGTTGTATAGATACGAATACTCTTGTTGTCTTGTGAGCGCATGATCACCTCCTCACGCCAGTCACCAAAGACATCTCCTTGGAAACAAGGGGTTGATTTAGTATCGTTATTCGTCAAAGTACCGCTAAATGTCTCAATTGCACCTTTTTGGTATTTATAGATAGTACCATTAGAATTTCTTACAGCAGAACCATTAAAAGTCTCATCCAACAAGTCACCATCCCAGAAGATTCTAAAGTTCAAAGAGATGCCAGAAGTATTGAGATTTGTCTGTTTGTTTGATACGCAGCTAATCAAATTACTCTCATGACCTGAGAAGAACTGGCTTCCAATCAAGTCGTCAGTAAACTTACCTGCAATAGAGCGACCATCGTCAGAGCCACCAGCCAAACGATAATAAATCTTACTTGTTGTTGCATCACGATAATTATTAGATGGCAAATCCTCATTGCAAGCAGCCACTTCCTGACCGTGTACGTATGGATTGAAGTCACCTACATGATGAGCATCACCATGTCCCAAGCCTGTGGTACTCAAGCCATGTCCATTGTCATCAATGACCATAGAACCAAATACGATTTCGTCACGACCATCCCAGTCAACATCAGCAATGGTATAGTTATGATAACCTTGACCATACCAAGGGCTACCAGGAGTATTATTCACCCATCTCCAACGCTCTGTAAGTTGATGTGTTTTTGGATCTACATCAAAAGCCACCATTTTATGGCGGGTATAGATACCACGAGCAAGGAAGATGCTTGGATGGCGCCCATCCAAGTAAGGAGCGCCAAAGAAGTTCTTGCTACTACGATGACCATAACCATCACCCCAAGCCTTTTCCAAGTTAGTCTCTCCTGCCTCCAGGCGTTTCAAAGGATATTCCCCCACATAATATGGATTACCTGTCTCACCATTCATATAGATAAGATACTCAGCACCTGTATGCGTAAAGGTCATTGCGGAACTGCGAACCAAATCACCACGAGTATTGACAGAAGCATCACCAATAGTTTTAGTGGTTCCATCAGCCATGTGGATTACCATACCATCCGCACCACGAAGAACGCACTCTGCCTTGCCATCTTGATCCCAGTCGTAAGCAGCAATGTTGATTTCATTACTTTGGAAATCTACCATGTTTGGTCCACAGTCAATCCACCAAAGCAAAGTACCATCCAACTTATATACTTGGATAATATCAAAGTCCTTGCCATCTATAGGATAACTATTAGCAGCATCGTTGGTGTTACGGAGTTTTAACAAGATTTCCATCTCACCATCACCATCAAGGTCAGCCACAATAGCATCATTAGGCTCATAATAGTTAGAGATGTCACTACCATCTATATTTGATGGTACTTTAGCAATCTTGATTTCCTTGTAGTTTTTACTCAATGGCACGGCTACCTTGCTCGCAGTAGCTTGCTCTATGCCACGCACAACAGGCTTGATGGTATAGTTGCTTTGGGCAGAACCATTGGCATCAGTGAAGTTTGACACATAAAGCGGAGCATCGTTGACTTTCTTGCCATCACGATATACGTTGTATGTAACACCATAATACTCCTCACCTAACACACGCCAGCTGAGATAAACTCCATTTGTAGTTTGTACTGCGACCAATCCTCTGTCTAACTTCTCCATCATGCGTTGAGCAGGAGCCTGAAGGAACGTGAACATAGAAGACACGGCCATTAAGATCAGTTTTTTATTCATGAATATTTAGGTTTTAATTTATATTCAAAATTGACTTTGCAAAATTACATATAAAATAAAAACTTGAAGCCTAAAAATTTGATTTTTTACTATATTTTTTGAGAAATGTAAATGATTTAATAATAATGTGAACCTATAAAGACAAAAAGGAAGAGAATGCAAGCATCCTCTTCCTTATATCTATTTTAATAGCCTAAGCTATTAAAATAACAAATTACTTGTTTACAACGAATTTCTTACCATTCTGGATATAGATACCCTTTTGGAGATTGTTCTTGTTAACACGCATACCGCTGAGGTTATAAATTGGAGCATCAGCATTAGTCTTATCTGCTGCATTTACATTTGCAATACCATCTGTTTCACCAGCAGGGCTAAATACCTGAAGACGGGCGATAACATCAGAAACACGATAGAGACTAATTTCTGTTGTACCTGACACTACTGAAATAACAGGAGCATTGTCTCTTGCCAAGAATTCCTCTTCACTTGCTACGACAGGGTGCAATGCATTTGAGCCATAATTATTGTAACCACTAACCATGATGAAGTCAGTAGCATTCAAATTGTTAATCTTCAAATTAAGAGAACTAATCCAGTTGCCATCTTGAGCATCACCCTTTTTTCCTTCAAGATTGAGACCTACGCCTTGGAAAACATGAACATTTACTGTTGGAGCAGCTGTAAATTCAATATCACCAGAAAGAACGCCATCAGTCCATTCTGAACTCTTCTTTGTAAACTGAGGAATTGTACTATAGGCTGTCTTTTCATTATTCTCTGCTGATGCATCGTATGTTGCTGAATTATACCAATAGAGGCGACCATAATTAGCATAGTTACCAGTTACATTACCATCTGCAGTAAAGCCTGCAGCTGCAATTTCCTTGTCTGTCCAATGAGCGAAGTTATAGTCAGCCTTCTGCTGATACTCAATGTCATTAACAACTGTTGAATTAACTGACTTATAACCAAAAGCCTTAGTAGTCAAAGTAAGAGTACCTTCACCAGGAAGTTCGATAGTAGCACCAGATGTCAAATCAGACTTGGTAAAAGATTGAGAAGCATCCTTGCCTGTGAATTTTGCATCAATGTACAATGTTGGTGCCAATTCTACTGTGCTGTTATCAGCTGTCAAAACATATGTTTTACCATAACCTGCAGAAACGGCAGAGATAGCTGCTGTAGCTGCACTTACTGGCACCAATTCATTAGATACCTCCAAAGTTACATGTTCTGACTCTGTATCTCCAGCAGTTGTCCATACTTCAAGACTACCGCTTTGGCAAGCATCATTAACCAAGCCCTCGTAAGATGGATCATAGTTAGGGTTATTTGACCATGCAATGGTACCACTTGTTGGATCTACTACATTTGGTTCTGCATCACTGAATTCATATTCCTGTGCTACTCCATTCCACATTACATGCAATGTTTCACCTTCCTTGAAGCCAAGAGAATAAACACGCTGTTGATTATTGATGCTTGACAAAGTTGTTGTTGGTGTATTGGCAAAATCACCATCAACTACTGATGTAACAGAAATATTATCAAAATACTGAACAGGGAAATAACGAGCACCCAAGAAGTAGAGACCTGTTGCATACATTTCAATTCCCTCTGGAACTGTATAGGTACCTTGAACATCATCGCTTCCACCAGATTTAATATTATATTCAACTGTTCTTGCATCAACATCAACAGCCAAATCTACATGACACCATGTACCAGAAGCCAAAGAAATAACAGAGTTCTCGTCCTTATTGATAGTGAATGACATACTACCAGAAGCAGCAGCTGTATTAGTAGTCTGCTGGCTCAAATCAAACAACCAATTATCACTTTTTGAAATGAAGCTAGCATTTGGACTTTTTGTACATGTATTTTCATCAGCCATCAATGTGTACTCTGTTGTAACGTGGTTGCTACCCCAAGCTTTGGCACAAAACTCAAAAGATACTGTATAAGTAGAAACACCAGCATTCTTAATGAGATCTGCACCCCAAAGAGTGTGGGCAGAACGATCGTTTCCTGATGGCGCAAAAGAAAGTACCTTACTCTCACCATCTGAAGTAATACTCAGACCTTCGGCAGCACTTGGAGAAGCCCAACCAGCAGCTGTAGCATCTACAGCCGACTCAAAGTCTTGGTTGTAGATTACCTTAATCGCTGCATTGCTACTTGTAACAAACGCTACAAGTGTCAACAATAAAAGATAAATTTTTTTCATAAAAAACAGTTTTTAATGAATTAAAAAAGGGTTATATTAAAAATCTTAGTTGCCAGCGAACACCCTTTCAGCTATTCGCTGGCGTTGTTTTTACCATCCAGGATTTTGCTTGTAACCACACTTCATGACATCAGCATTTGGAATAGGGAATAAATTCCACTTATCTTCCCATTTATGTGTAGTATATGGTTCCTTTATATAAGTAAGGTTACCATCTTTGTCACGAGTTATAGACATCTTGTAAATGGTACCCATGTACTTGTCTGCTTTCTTCCAACGACGCAAATCAAAGAAACGATGTCCCTCAAAAGCAAGCTCTACAAAACGTTCATTTTCATAATGCTTCAAGAATTCCTCGTATGACAAACCTGTCTGAATATCTGGTTGCTTAGCACGAGAACGAATTCTATTGATAGCCTCAGCTGGAGTCATAGGCAATCCATTGCCCTCATCAGGACCTACATAACCGGAATTATCACCTTGACCATTGAGATAATTGTAATTCAAAGCTGCCTCTGCATAATCCAAGTAGAACTCACCCAAACGGAAGATTACCCAAATATGCTTATCAGAGTTGGCACCTGTATTCTTAATGATTGTAGAAGCATTACAGTACTTTTTCAAATAGTAACCTGTTGGAGTACCATAAGTAACAGAAGATGAGTTGGCACCATTAGCATAAGTTTCCAAAACACCACCTGAGTTAGGCCACTGCTCACCATTTCTTGCAACAACAGCAGCCAAACGGCTGTCACGGTTTTCATAAGGATTCTGTGGGTCATAGCCACTATCCTCATCTGTGATTGCCTTACCATTGGTCATCTCGAAGGCATCTACCAAGTTTTGTGTAGGACAGTTTCCTCCACCGGCATTCTCCATTCCAATAGGGAAATTGTACTTCTCAAAGGCATTGCTTGCCGCCAAACGCTTACCAAAGATATACTCGCGCTGAGCATTTGAGTCACTCCAACTATCACTACCAAACAACTTAGAGTAATTTCCAGCCAGTCCCTTGGTTTCGACAGCTGCCTCAGTCAACAACTCCTGACATCTCTTGGCTGCCTCGTACCAAAGGTGCTTATCATTGTTTTCATTAAACAATGGACTTGCATGATATAGAGCTGCACGAGCTCGGAGTGCCATAACTGTCAACTTATTGGCACGTGCATTCTCTGCTGGAGTAGGATAACCAACAGCACCATAGTCCTTGAAGATGCTATCCTTGATGGCCTCGCACTCGGAGTCGATGAACTTAAAGATGGAATCAGAAGAAACCTGAGGGAGAGCGTTCGCCTCATCAGCACCCATATGATGGATTTTCAATGGCACATTCTTATATTGGCGAACCAATAAGAAATAGAAGTATGCTCTTGCCCAACGAGCCTCATAGAAGTAGTTTTTATACTGGTCCATCTCCTCTTTATAATGAGTATCCAACTTATAATGAGGGAACTCCAAGTTGGCAAAGTTGTCGAGCAATAAATTACAATAGCTGATACCATCCCAGCATTTTCCCCAAATATTGGAATTGAGGTTGGTATTGGTAGAACTCCAGCTACCATTGTAGAAGTCTTCTACATGGTTACCTGGATGAGAATAGACAGACTCGTCGGTAGCAGAACTCAACATAGCACCAGACAAGTTGCAATAACCAGTAGCTGAAGTGTAACCGAAATCAGCGTCAAGGTCGTTGTAGATCTGAGTCATGAAGCCACCTACTCTACCAAACATCTCCTTGACATACTCCTCGTCATTAACGACATATTCCTTATAGTTCATCTTGTCGGAGCACGAGCTCAAGACGGTAGCACCAAGGGCTGTTGCTAATATTATATTTTTCAGTTTCATAATTTTCATTTTAAAATTAGAATGTTACAGATGCACCAACGACAATACTACGAGTCAATGGACTTAGTGCTCCGAAAGACTCCGCATCAACTGTTGCGAGATGATCCAATGTGAAGAGGTCGATACCACGGACATACAACTTAGCAGCATTGATAAATCCAGTCTTAGCCATCAAATTCTTAGGGAAGTTATAGTAAACCTCCACGTTACGCAACTTGAAGAAAGAGCGATCTCGCAACCAGAACGTACTGTTTTGATAATTGTTGGCATTTGAACTTGAGCTCAAACGAGGGAACTCTGCATTTGGGTTTTCTGGAGTCCATCGATTGTCATAAACATACTGTGACAAGGAGCGGTTGCTAACCAATCCCCAATAATAGCCAGGAGTATTCAACATACAAGAACTACGACCGATGCCCTGGAACATAGCATCAAATCCAAGCCCTTTCCACTCAGCACCGAGGTGCACCGTATAATAAAGCTCAGGCCATGCAGCATGACCTATTTTCTTCTGGTCATTAGCATCGATGACACCATCACCATTGACATCTACATATTTAATGTCACCAGGATGTACGGTAGAGAAAGACTGCTTTGGCACATAGTTTGGATCAGTCTGTGGAAGACTCATATTGTCAATATCCTGCTGTGTCAAGTAACCATCAGCTACCAATCCATAGATTGAGTTCAAAGGAGTGCCTGTTGTTACCAAGTTTTGGAAAGCACGTGGCTCCTCAGCCTGATTTTTGATTTTATTCTTATTCAAAGAAAACGTACCACCGATATTGAGTTGTACATCACCCAATTGCTTGGTATAGTCGAGGGAACCCTCAAAGCCCCAAGAATTAACAATTCCGGCATTCACATAAGGAGCAGCAAAGCCAATCACTGAGCCATAAGCACCTGAACCAGAACGCCATATATCAGAACGGCGCTGATAATAAGCATCCATCTGAACATTCAATCCTTCAAACAAGGTTGCATCCAAACCGAGGTTATACTTATAAGCTTTCTCATGAGAAGGATTCTCTGTTGCCATCTGTCCCAAGACAGTAGAACCGAAAGCTGAGTCATAACCAGAGTTGAATGGATAAGTCACACCATTGGTGCTGTAAGACTGAGTATAGTAGGTCCAAACATTATCACCTGGCAAATAATCGGTATTCACTTGACCATAAGATGCACGGAGTTTCAAGAAATTCACCCACTTAATGTCCTTCATCCAATTTTCATTGCTGACAACCCAAGCTGCACTCAATGTTGGAGCAAAAGCCCACTTATGTCCAGGAGCAAGACGACTTGAGCCTGTGACTACCATTGCAATTTCACCAATGTAACGATTTTTATATGCATAATGGTTCAACCAAGTGGCATTTTGGCGATAAACAGTGGTATTCAAGCCTGTGGTATTCTCATACTCATAAGTCCAACGCAATGAAGAATAATAGTAATCCATAGGAGTAATGTTGCGCTCGAAGTTCAAGCCTGCGTCAAAATGCAATCTACGTGAGTAAGCATTAGTATTGGCATCAGAACTCTGCGTACCCTTCTCACCACCTTGTGAATAAGCACCAGGTGTAGGAACTCCATCATTCCAACTTGTTGGAGCATAGTAACCATAAAGGAAGGTCTTGCTATGATTCTCATAAATGGTAGAATAGGTATCGTATCCAAGACGAGCTGTTGCACTCAAACCCTTCCAGAAAAAACTCAAGTCTTGATTGAGGGTCATATCAGAATAAAGTGAACGTTCGTGAATCTTGTAGTAAGCAGCACCAGCAGTGTTGGCAACAGGGTTATTGGTACCAGCCCATGTGGTACTACCACCCCAATCACCATTTTGGAACTTGATAGGAAATGCTGCTGATGGCAAGCTATAGATAGTACTCCATAAGTTGAATGCATTGCCTGGCTCTGACATCTCGCTCAACATACCCAAGGTATTTACCTTCAAGAGAGTGGTTGGAGTCAAGTCGATATCCAAGTTAACTCTCAAGTTACCACGAACAAACTTGTCCTGGGTATTGTTACCATTGTCATCGATGTTATTTTTAATGAATCCCTTGTCGGACAACAATGAGATATTGGTATAATAACGGAATTTCTGACCACCACCAGTCACCTCAGCCCCAATTTTATTGGTAACTCCATGATGACGGAATGTTTCATCAACCCAATTTACATTAGGATAAAGGTCTGGATACTGACCACTACCAAAAGCCTTGATTTCATCAGCAGAATATTTTGGAGCTGCTCCCTCATATCCTAAAGCCTCATTCATCGCAGAAGCATAGGTCTGCGCATTGATAAACTTTGGGCGATTGATTTGGTAATTAAACAAATGATCGTAATTAACCTTAATCTCACGAGAGTTATATTTACCTCTCTTTGTTGTGATTTCAATGACACCATTGGCAGCTTTGTTACCATAGAGCGCTACAGCTGCTGCATCCTTCAAGATAGACACGTGGTCAACCTCAGAAGCATCGACCAAATTCATATCACGCTCAATGCCATCAACCAATACCAATGGACTACTTGTACTCAAGCTCTGTAGTCCTCTAATATAAAAGGTAGGGTTTGAATAGAAATAAGTGCCCGTTCCACTCATAGAAGACAAGCCGTTACCGCCCTGTCCCAAGATGGAATTACTGATATTCTTGGAAGAACGCTGATTAACGTCCTTGTTTTCTATAATAGTAATAGCAGCTGTAGACTGAGCACGAGTAAAATCCTTATTCGCACCCACCTCCATCTTTTGATTTGCAAAAGATGCTGCAATACTATCTCTTTGCGCTGATACTGGTAGGACACAGCCTACCAATAACGAAAGCGCATATATATTTTTCTTGTCCATAACAGAATCTAAATTAACTAACTAATGATTGTACTCAATGAGTTTTAACTTTTACCATCCAGGGTTCTGAATCAAGCCGTATCCCTTGTTAATCTCAGTCTGAGGGAATGGCCACAAGAACCATTTAGTGATTTCGTTTGACTTAGGATCCTTGCCCCACCAATAACGTTTCATGTTTTTGATTTCAAACTTATCATAATCAAAACGGCTTGGTTCTGCCATACCATTGTTCTTATCATTACCAATCCAAGGACGATAAGCACGGGTCCACTCACCTTGAACATTTTTCTCCAAACGATAAGTGATGATACCATGCAAAGGCTTTACCATCCAATCACCACGCTTGTAGCGAACCATGTCGTGATAACGTGCATTAGTCAAACCAAGTTCACAAGCACGTTCTCTAAACAACTCTTCCATAAAAGTATCCTTGTCTGTCTTTACTGCAGGAACTGCCTTACCCAAGCTATTCAAGCCGACACGACTACGGACAACATCCACCTGTGCGATAGCATCTTTGAGGTTACCTGTCTGTGCCAAGCACTCTGCATACAAGAGATACATTTCATCCAAGCTCAAATATACCCACTGAGTATACTGACGCAAGTAGTCATTCTCCATAAAATATTTATTGTTGTCATAACCTGATGCAAAACGCTTTACCAAAGATTCATTGACAACAATCTTTTTTGCCTCCTCATCATAAGAAGCCACATAGTTAGAAGCATCTTGACCACCTACCCATAACTCGTAGATATCACCATTTGACTTACCTGTGGTCCAGTCAAGTGACTTTTGCTGGCCATTGACGATACATTCCTCATAAAGACGTGGGTCACGAGAAGCTGTTTTCTTTCCAAATCGACCAGTTGTGACACGATAGAACAAACGACCATTTGCACCAACGATTTTACCTGCAAGACTATCTTTCTTCCAGTTGAAAGGCGTACCATCGCTCCAAGGGAACATTTCTATGTACTCCTCTGTAGGTAAACAGTTTGAACGAGGAGGATTTGTCTGCCAATAGTGCCAAGTATAAGCAGCTGCCTTATAAGCATCTGTTGTCAACACACGAGTAGAATGTATAATTTCATGACTACCCTGAGCCGCATATCCCTTACGATATGCTTGACGATAATGATCATGAGACTTACTCAAACCAAGTGAGGCACATGTTGTAAGATGATACCATCCATTGGAGTTGCAAGCATTGAAGAAATCCTGACAAGCCTTCAATGCCTTCTGCCAACGCTCTTCGCTATAGTCACCATACCATACCAATGGTTTCTGTTCCTCAGACATACCTTGATAATAAGGCTCATTGTCATTAAACAATGGTGAAGCAGCGTAAGTCAAGATCTTTGCCTTTAAAGCCATAGCACCAGCTTTGGTCCATCGACCAATATTATTGGTAGAGTCAGTCTCCGTGGTATTGCCATCATAAGCCCAACGCAAAGCATTAGAATTGATGGCATCATCCAACAAGCCTGTCATAAACACAACTGTTGAGTCAACAGAAGCGCGTGGAAGGTTATAAGAGCCCTCAGTACCAGAGTATGATTGCTTAACCAAAGGTAAGCCGCCATACTCAGCAAACAAATCGAAGTAGCGAGCTGCTATCAAGCACTTAGCCTGTGCCTTGAAAGAAGCTTTCTTATCATCAGACAAGTCTGGTACATTGTCAACGTTCTCTATCAACAGATAGGCTGCGCGAACTGCTCTCCACACATTATCATTACTAAATGATATCAATGGATCCTGACCTGAGTCCAATGTACCGGTATAATAAGCATTATATGCTGTAGTAGAGTTCCAGTGCATCAACCAACAGTCGGTAACTTGGTCCAGCTTACCCGTATAAGGGCTTGCACTTGTACCATTCTTCACGGTATAAGGCAATCCATAATATTGCAAAGCATAAATACTGTTCAAGAACTGTTCCGTATAGACAGCACTGTTGAAAACAGTATCTTTCGTTACACTTCCACCTGGAGCTTTTTCCAAGAAAGAATTTCCAAATGCAATCTTATCAGTACAAGCTGAAAAAAATGACATCATCAGGAACATTCCTACAAACCCCAATATTGTTTTATTTAATAATTTCATAACTTATTCTATTTTTTAGAATCCTAACTTAAGACTGGCAGTATATGTTCTCTGAAGTGGGTAAGATGGTGCATTAGATGCACGTGTCTCAGGATCACCCCACTTATATGGAGTAAGCGTAAAGAGATTGTAACCACTCAATGAGAGTTGCAATTGATTCAACCCCAACTTCTTCATGAATGGGAATTTGAAGTCGTAAGCAATCATCAAAGTTTTCAAACGGAGATACTTAGCATCCTTTTCGTAAAGAGTTGACGACACATCATAGTTCTGCTTGGAATGGTTCCATGTTGCACGTGGATATTCTGCACTCTGTGAAGGATTCTCCTTAGTCCAAGTATTTGTAAGGTGATATTTCAAAAGACCACCCTCCTTTGAATTAGAAGCACTGTAGAATGGTTGACGGAATACGTCACTCAACATACGTGTAACATTCCAAGAACCTGTCAGCTGAGCATTAAATGAAAGTCCCTTCCATTGGAATCCAATATTCAAACCAGCAATATACTGAGGGTCATCGGTATAACCATAACCATAGCACTCATCCTTTGAACTTACAGTACCATCACCATTTAAGTCTACATATACACAATCTCCTGGCTCCAACTTTTCAACGAATTGGCCATCCAAGTCTACACCAAACTGGTTTTTGTAATCAACCTCGGCACCTTCGTAATAGAATTTCCAGAACTTCAACATTTTTCTAGAACCTATACGATGTCCTTTCACATATTGGTAAGTATATTCTTGTGGAGCCTCTTTCTTTTCCACAATTTCATTCTGGTTATAAGACAAGTTAGCCTTTACCCAATAACGGAAATTCTTACCAATCTTATCATTCCAGTTCAAGCTTACCTCATAACCCCATGAGTTTACCTCACCTAAGTTAGAAGCAGGCAAAGAGAAGCCAAGCAATGTAGGTGCTGTATAATCAGTTACCAAAATATCCGTACGATGCTCCTTATAGTAATCAAACGTACCACGCAAGCGATCGTTCAAGAAGTTGATATCCACACCATAATCTTGCTTGAAAGCCTTCTCCCAAGTCACATCCTTGTTGTGCTTTGCTGCCTCAACCGATCCCATCTTGGTGGTACCATTCTCCACACCGAAGTTATAACCATAAGCATCTAATGTTCCGTTAATACCATTACGATTGAACAAAGAGTTCTGGTTTACGCTATAAGGGTCTGGAGTATACAAGAAACGCCAACCTGTAGAAGAAGCAAACTTATCATTACCTACCAAACCCCAAGAAGCACGGAGTTTCAAAAATGAAACAACCTTCTTCAATGGCTTGAAGAATGGCTCATCGCTCATAACCCAGCCTACAGAACCTGCAGGGAAGAAACCGAAACGATTGTCCTTTGAGAAATTCTCTGAACCATTGTAGCCGACATTGAACTCAGCCATATAACGGTTGTTCCAGTCGTAAGTAACACGCCCAACTAAGCCTACATATCCAGAAGGAATATCAGAATACTCACTTGGATAGTAAGTCTTACTCTGGTTGTAAAGCAACAATCCACCTACAGTATGCAAGCCGAAGGTTCTGTTGTAATTGAACGCAGTTTCAAAGTACCAGTTACGGCCTTTGCCACGAGCCTCAGAATAAGCCGGAGTTGTAGTATCGTTGTTCTTTCTGAATGCGAAGATATCTTTCTGGGTTTCTTCATCAACGCCCTGCCATACAGGAGTATAAGAAGCAACAGTTGCGCTACCTCTTTTATATACAGTAAAGTTACTGTTGTAAGATCCCTTGATTCTCCAAGACAATCCCTTTGTCAAAAAGTCCAACTTCTGGTTCAACTGGAGGTCCATGCTCAACTTATTGTTATTGGTATTCATGAAGCCAGAACCATAGTAGCCCATACCTGTTCCACCAATAAAAGGCAAAACGTTACCATCAGCATTATCTGTCTTCAAAGCAGAGCCAGCGATTAGCTGACCATCTATAAAGCCAGGGCTTGAGAAAGGCGTAGCATAATACATCTGTTTGATAAGACCAGAAGAACCTTGACCTGTATAAGGTTTCTTTGCCTCATCAACCACACCAGACAAATTGACACTCAAAGTAGTTGTCTTTGTCAAGTCGATATCCAAGTTAGAACGATAGTTAAAACGATTATAACTATAATCATTGGTATAAGCTTGGTCAAACTGCTTGAACAAGCCACCTTGAGTAAACATACCTGCACTAATGAAATAACGTACAGATTTCGTACCACCAGAGATACTAACATTATGTTGCGTCTGAAGAGTAACATCCTTCATTACATAATCTACCCAATTGGTACTTGGAAAACGATATGGATCAGAACCATCTTGAAATTTCTTAATGACAGCATCTGAGAACACATGACCTACGCCATCATTCTCACACATCTGATTATAAAAATTTGCATACTCATAAGAAGAAGTCTGCTCAACCATTCTAGAAGGAGTCAAAGCTGAGAAAGAAGTTGAGACAGAAATCTTTGCCTTACCCTCCTGACCTCTCTTGGTTGTAATGAGGACTACACCATTAGCACCACGCACACCAAATACAGCTGTAGCAGAAGCATCCTTCAAAACGGTGATACTCTCAATTTCATTAGGGTCGATATCATACATATCACGCTCTACTCCATCGACCTGAATCAATGGATTGGAGTTACCGAATGTACCCTTACCACGCACGAAGATTGAAGCTGCATCAGAACCAGGCTCACCAGAATACTGTACGGTTGTCACACCTGAAAGTTGACCAGCCAAGATATTGTTGACAGAAGACACTGGTGTACGAACCAAATCCTCGCTCTTTACTGACGACAAGGCACCTGTAACAGTTACTTTCTTCTGCACGCCATAAGCGACAACTTCCACGGCGTTCAAAGAGACGGCACCCGAAGTCTTCAATTGAACCTTCATGCCTTCTTTGGCTGCAATGACGGTCTCATCATAACCAATATAGGTTATCTTGAGTTTTGCACCTGGCTTGACGTGGATGCTGAAGTTACCGTCCATATCAGTGACAGTACCTTGAGCAGCACCTCCACCAACGACTAATACGGTTGCACCGATTACAGGCTCGCCAGTCTCATCGACTACCGTACCCTTGACTGCCTTCGTTTGCTGAACATTGAGTACATCAGCATAGATTTGCCCCCCCATACAAGGAGACATCACCAAAGCTGAGCATACCAACGCAAATGGCAATACAGACTTCTTAATCATTTTGATTTGTTTGCTCATATTTATTTTTAGGTTTATTCGTTCAACTCGTTTCCCTATGAAAACATAATGCAAGATTATATCAATTAGGTAAACTTTAGGTTTTATGAATATAACATTCTTTCAAACATTTCGGCTGCAAAAGTAGGTAATTAGGGTATTTTTGCACTTTAATTTTTGGCTTTTCACCTTTTTTTTTTGATATAATGTCTAGAACGCTACGTTTCAAAGGGGATTCAACAATAGAAAATCGTCCATTTATTTATATTTTCGTACAGTATGCGAAAATAAAAAAGTCCCGAGGTTTTTCAAAAATCCTCCCGAGGTTTTTCAAAAATCCTCCCGAGGTTTTTCCAAAAGCCCCCCAATGGATTTTCGAACACCTCCCAATGCATTTCCAAGCATCTCCCGACATTTTAGGCTTTTTCACACTAAACATGATGGAGTACCACATTTTTTTATTAACTTTGCCGACAACATCAGAAATACTACAAATAACATTCATGAACATTTTATATATAAGCAATGCAAACAAGTAAATACCTCCTAGCTACAGACAGGGATGCCCAATGGGGTCTCACCGTCAGCACTGTGGGGAAAGAAAATATCGAGCCAGGTGAAGACTACCCTACCAAGGGACATGCCGATGGATATTACTTCGACATCAAGAAAGGTAGGACGCTGGATGAATACCAACTGCTCTACCAGTCGGAAGGCGAAGGTGTCTTCCAATCTGAGCATTGTCCGGAGACGACCATCAAGGCTGGCGACATCTTCATGCTCTTTCCTGGCGAATGGCATACCTACCATCCCAACCGTGAGAAAGGATGGAAAAGCTTTTGGATTGGCTTCAAGGGCAAGAACATTGACGACAGGGTAAAACATGGTTTTCTCTCTGTCGAGAAACCTATCTACCACGTGGGATTCAGTAATGAGATCATCAACCTATACGAAGAGGCATATCGCACCGCCATCGAGGAGGCTGCCTTCTCGCAACAGAGCCTGGCTGGTATCGTCAACCACCTCATCGGACTCATGTACTCCCTGGAAAGAAACATCGAACTGAACAAGGACACCAAGCATGTCGATATCATCAACAAGGCTAGACTTCGCATCCGTGAATCGCTGGAAGAGAATCTGACCATACAAGAACTAGCAGTGGAACTCGGCATGAGCTACTCCTCTTTCAGAAAGCTATTCAAAGAGCACACGGGATTTGCCCCTGCCCTCTATCAGCAGAACCTAAAACTGCAAAGAGCCAAGGAGCTTCTCTCCACCACAGAAGAAAGCATCAAGGAAATAGCCTATCGCCTCAACTTCGAGTCGCCCGACTATTTCTCCTCCAAGTTCAAGAGTCAGACAGGTATGAAACCATCCGATTTCAGAACCATGACACGATAACATCCACCCATACAGCCGCGGGGCTGTATGGGTGTTTTTGTACTCCCCACTCCCTACTTTCTTCCATTTCCACTCAAAAACAATTGACAAATATTAATGCACGAAAATCAAAATCTCTTGTCGCCTATCAGTATTTCGCCCTAATTTTGCAAGCGAAAAATGTAACAACTTAAAACCTACATTATTATAATGGAACAAAAAAAATATTTCTTCGCAGTTGACTTGGGAGCTACGAGTGGACGAACCATCATCGGCAGTCTGTCGGATGGAAAGTTTAACCTGGAGGAGTTGACACGTTTCGACAACAACCTCATCGAGACAGGTGGTCACTTCTATTGGGACATCTATGCTCTCTACTACGAAATCATCAAGGGTTTGAAACTCGTTGCACAGCGCAACATCCCTATCCAAAGTATCGGCATCGACACTTGGGGATGCGACTTCGTATATGTGGGCAAGGACGGAGCTATCCTTCGCAACCCGATGGCATATCGCGACCCTCACACCTTCGGCATGATGGAAAAATACTTCGACGAGAAGGTGAGCAAGGAGAAAGTCTATGAGAAGACAGGTATCCAATTCATGAACTTCAACTCACTTTTCCAAATCTACGCCATGCGCAAGGCTGGCAACGTAGCCTTGGAAAACGCTGACAAGGTATTGTTTATCCCTGATGCCTTAAGCTACATGCTCACAGGCAAGGCTATCTGCGAATACACAGTAGCCTCCACCTCACAGATACTCAACCCGATGACCAAGGACTTGGACGAGGAACTCGTGGAAAGTCTAGGACTGAAACGCTCTCAGTTTGGCGAGATGACCTCCCCTGCCACCATCATCGGCACACTGACCGAAGAGGTGCAGAAGATGACGGGCTTGAATGCCGTTCCTGTCATCGCCGTAGCGGGTCACGATACAGCCAGCGCCGTCGCTGCCGTC
>ERZ780075.163-NODE-163-length-34389-cov-4.171084_pt1 | contig 34389 bp, 38 predicted proteins | sample MGYA00511839_ERZ780075 | MGnify/ENA primary metagenome ERZ780075 (study PRJEB29588, sample SAMEA2155953) | human gut metagenome | biome: human gut; feature: human-associated habitat; material: faeces | place: Denmark | collected 2008/2010 ...
TTCCCGTCTTCGTCTGTCCTCGCCACTTTTAACCAAAATGAGGAAAGTAACTGATAACCAGTAAACTTTCCTCATTCTTCTCTCAAACACTTTTTATATGTACTTTCAGACTTGAAAAGGTAGTAAAAGTTACCATATACGATAGCCTTTCAACGTTAAAGATAACGTCACAAAAATTCACAGCAGAAGATGATGCAGATTATTCAAGTCTTATTGAAGATGTACGTCTGCTTTTAAAAGATAATGGCCGAATTGAAACATCTTTCTCGGTGGAATTTATATATAAAGAGTTTGAATCGGAGGCCAATTTATTCGACAAATTGTTGCCGGGAGTTTCTAATATTTACAAATTTCTATGTGCTTTAAATCAAAAAATTGGAGATAATAGCAAGCTTTTTCATGACATAATGAATAAAGTTGGAAAACTCAATATCTTAAAAGTTAATCGTACAGGTTTATTTGTTGAAGACTATGTATATTATTCAAGCAACGACAATTTTGAGAGAGGCTCTCGGATAGAATTACGATTGCCGAAATGCCGTATACCCGAAAATAAGATGTTCGGAATGCTGGATGAATTGGGAGGGGATATTTCTCTCGATAACCTTGGAATTAATCCAATTGATGATATACATAAATTATTTTTGAAAATTATAATATGTCACGCATTCTTATATTCTCATCAGAATAATCACATTATGAGTACAATTATATTGGTGTATGATGATAACACTTGCGAAATCCAAAGTCCTTTTGACACAACAATTAGAACTACTGCATACCGAAAAATAAATGAAGTCGCTGATTGCATAATTCAATCAAAAGATCCAGTAAAGGCCGTGATAGTTATTAATGAAATGTGGAGCTATCCGAATAACGGAGAGGTTCTTGCAAAGAATTATGAGGAACGTGTTAAAACAGAAAATCCTATCTCTTTATTCGCATGTCATATGGTAGATAAATGTCTGAATTCATATTCATATCATTTTGAGAGCGATAAGGTGGGTTCTTTATCCTACGTTATTGATATACTTAAACAAGATATAGATGCTACAATTCATATGAATTTTATGAATCCAGTGATTAAAGCGTTTCAATCACGGCTCCAAATATAAATTATTATACTTTTCACAATGACAATCAATTAAAGATTTCTCTTAACACCATAATGATTTTAAATAAACAAAGTTTTATGAAACTTTGCATTATCGGAATTGCAAACCGGTGAAGAACATTGAAGTATAAGCGTGATAGATAAGTTAGTCAGCCGACACGGACGTTGGCAACTCCTTGATACTCACCATGCAGCGTCGGAGTTTAATGGCCCCAGGCGGATCACCAAAGGGTCGCAAATTTGCGACCCTTTTTTTATTCACTTACCTCTTAATACGGCTCAATTAAAAAAAGCGTTGTTGGAATGGCGGAATATATTGCACTTTGCGCCAAAAGACAATGTCAACGTTGGCAGGCTCCCTTCAGCCGGCGTGCATGCCTATGCCAGCGGCGGCGCTCACGCGGTCGGATGCCGTTTCTGATATTCCAAGCGGTTTTGCTGTTATCATAAGGTACTTGTTTTTCGTATTGACAAAAAAAACGGACGGCATGTTGTTGAAACACGCCGTCCGGCATTATCGTGATAAGGTTATGTTTGATTGTCGCCCTGCTTATCTGGCGATGATTTTTTCCACTTTTGAACCAGTGCGGCGAATGTAGAGGCAACCCGGTGTCGGATTGTCAACACGCATGCCCTGCATGTTGTAATATTCTGGAGTGCCTTGCTCGTCAACGGTTATTTCGTCGACTCCGTCCTGAGCAGGAATCGTTACAATAAACTTGTTGTGCGTGTTGCCGTTCATTGGTACGCCCTCAAGATAGTTGGCGAATGCAATCTGAAGGTAGTACATTTCGTTGTCGGGGAAGGTGATTTTCCCGTCGGCGAGTTTGCCGAACTCGATACCATAGTCGGGATTGAGAAGATCCTCAAATGTGAATATTTCACTGTGAATATACAGACCTACCATGCAGCTGACAGACACGCCGCCATAGTTGCTGACACTGAAGCCCATGTCCTGCCATTCCATCCACACGTGCTCTGGGTCTTCGGCGTGGATATAAAGGTCGTTGGCTTTAAATTTGTTTTTGTCACCGAAGTATGGGCAATTGCCGTTGCCGAACGGGTTGACAAGGCGATAGTAGCCAGGTGTTGTTTCGCTCTCTTCTATCTCCACATCCCATGTGGCGAGGAAGCTTTCGTCAAGAGCCGAGAACATGTCGTCACAGAATGTGCCCGTGCCCAACTGTTTCCAGCCGTCCTGTTTTTCGCGTGCGCCGACTGAAAGTGACAGGATAGCAAACAATGCAACTAAAAGGTAGTTTTTTCTCATACAAAAAAGATTAATGTTATAAAATAATTATCAACGTTACAAACTTATATTATTTGTATGATATATGCAATAGATTTTCACAAAAACTGCATAAAAAATCAAAGGATGGCTTCCAGATTTGAAAACCATCCATTTTTTTGCTGTTGTGATTGACAAATGAAAGTCGGCGCTATTCGTTCATGATGTCGAGCGGGCCGGAGTAGTCGAGGTCGGGGATTACGGGGACTACAGAGCCGTAGCCTTGGGCGTTCCAATAGAGGTCGGTGTCGGTGGCTTCGGGTTCGTGGTTTTCGTATTTTCCCGTCAGGATGTAGAACGGTTTCCCTTCCGGACTTGTGTAGTGGGCATATTCTTCGGTCCATCGGCCGCGGCATGCGCGTGCGCGTCGGAAGCCTTTCACGACACCTCCTTTGGGGAAGTTCACGTTGAGGCACACGCCGTCGGGCAGTCCGTGCTCGATGACACGCCGTGTGATTTCGGTGACGTGCGGCATGCAGGCGTCGAAGTCGGCAGCCGAAGGGTTGTGGGTGCAAACGGAGAACCCTATGCTTGGGATGCCTTGCAGACAACCCTCGATTACGGCACCCATCGTGCCTGAATAAATCACGGAGTTGCCCGTGTTTGAGCCGTGGTTGATGCCAGCCAGCACAAGATCGGGCTGCTTGTCGACGATGGCGTTGAGCGCAAGTTTGACGCAGTCGGCAGGGGTGCCGTTTACAGACCACATCTGCGCGCCGTTGTAGTCATCAATCCGTTTCGGCATAAGCATTGTGTTGCAGGAAATGGCCGACGAGCCGCCGGAGCGTGGGCCGTCGGGAGCGGCGACAATCACCGTGCCGAGCTCCGACACAGCGTCGACAAGACGGTGGATGCCTTCCATCGTTATCCCGTCGTCGTTTGATATGAGAATGAGTGGCATGAAATTTTATTTTACGAGTTCCTGGGCATGGCGGAAATCATCGGGCGAGCCGACGTCGAGCCATGTTCCGTTGATAGGGTGGTAGATTACTTTGCGCCCGTCGGCAACGAGCATCTCTATGAGGTCGGTTGCGTCAAAGACGGTGTCGTCGGGGATGCGGTCGAGCAGCGCGCGCCGCACGATGTAGATTCCCGCGTTGGCGTAGTAGTTGTAGGTTGGCTTTTCCTCCAGTCCGAGGATGCGGTTGCCTTCGCTTCTGAATATGGCGAGCGGCACCGACACCATGTATGGAATTGCCGCGATTGTCATATCGGCCTGTTCCTCGATGTGCTGCAGGAACATGTCCTCATAGCTTATTGTGGTAAACAGGTCGGAGTTCATTATCAGCACATTGTCGTGCGACAGCCCGTCGACAAGCTTGGCTGCTCCGATTGTGCCGAGTTTGCGTGGTTCGCGCACGCAGCGCACGTCGACGCCGCCCACCGGACGCGAGAAATGCTCATCGAGCTGCTCTGCGAGGTAGTTGGTCGTGACGGCAATGTTTCTCACCCCGTTCCTGGCAAGAGCCTCCACGTTGTAGTCGATGATGCACTTGTCGCCGATTTTGAGCAGCGGCTTCGGGGTGGTCAGTGTCAGCGGTCGCAGCCTCTCTCCGCGACCGCTCGCTCCGCCCCCTCCCCCCCCCCCCCCCCCCCCCCCAGCCATCATTATGGCGTCGAGCGGCAGGATGGAGTGGCAAGAAGTGAAGTCGTAGACCTCCACGATGCGGCATTCGCTGTCGAGGCACGGCACGAGCGTGATTCCCTGTCGGCGCACCTCGCGCACCTTCTCCACGCTTATTTTGCCTTGTTCGAAGCGTCGGAAGTTGCGGTGCATTATCTCGCGGACTGTCACGTCGAGCGAGCGTTTGGCAATCAGAAACCGTCGCACGTCGCCGTCGGTCAGAGTGCCTGTCATGCGTTGCTTGTCGTCGACGGCGAAAAGCACCATCGATTGTCCCGACAGCCCGTTTATGCGCTCTATTGCCTCTATCAGAGAGGCGTCTTGGCTGATTATGTGTTTGCTGCAGTCGTACATTTGAAAAAAAACTTATTGGAGTCCGAAATTATAGATAAAAATCGTAACGGGCAAATTCTGAATGATTATTTGATTGCAAATTGCGTAATCGTCGGGAAAAAACAAGCGCGGAAGCTTGAATTTCTACAAACTTCCGCGCTGTGTTGTAATTGATGCGTCGTGTTATTTTCCACATTTTGCCTTGATGGCAGATTTTATGCGGTCGAAAATCTCATCAACGCTTCCCATGCCCTCGATGGCGAGGTATTCGCCTCCGTCCTCGTAGAATTTCTGCAGGGGCTGTGTCTGTGAGTGGTACACTTTCAAACGACTTTTGATGGTCTCGAGATTGTCATCGCTGCGTCCCGACTCCTGTCCGCGTTTGAGCAGACGCTGTACGAGTTCGTCCTCGTCGACGTGCAGACCGACCACGGCGTCGACTTTTGCACCGCGCTCGGCAAGCATAGTCTTCAGAGCCTTTGCCTGCTCGATAGTGCGTGGGAAACCGTCGAAAATCACGCCGTCGCGTGCTTCCGGAGTGTTGTCGAGGATGTCGGCAAGAATGCTGATCATCAACTCGTCAGGAATCAATTGTCCTTTCGAAATATAGGCATCGGCAGTGCGGCCGAGTTCCGTGCCGCGTGCGATGTGGTCGCGCAGCACTTCTCCAGTCGAGATGTGGTGCAGACCATAGTTCTTGATTAAGTTCTCGCTCTGAGTGCCCTTCCCGGAACCCGGAGCGCCAAAAATAACGATGTTGAACATAACTAATTGTAGATTTAAATGTTCGGGCTTCACCGTTTGCAATGATGAAGCCCGAAGATTATAGGGTTATAAATTACTTTCAAGGATGTATATATCCTTCAAGTTTCGGGCTTGTTCGTCAAGGTCGAGTCCGTAGCCGATGATGAATTTGGTCGGAATCTCGAAGCAGCAATAGTCGACGTTGACATCTACTTTTGCAGCAGAAGGCTTGCGCAGCAATGTGGCGAAACGGATTTCGGCAGGGTTCTGCTTTTTCAGTTCGGCAACGAGCTGCTGGGCGGTGTAGCCAGTGTCGACGATATCCTCGACAATCACAATTGTGCGTCCGGAGATGTCCTGGTCGAGTCCGAGCAGTTGCTTTACCGAACCAGTCGATTGCGTTCCGCAATAAGACTTGAACCTGATGAAAGAGATTTCCGATGGGAAATCGATCTGACGGAATAGGTCGGCGGCAAAAATAAATGCGCCGTTGAGCACGCACACAAACAAAGGGTTCTTGCTTTCGCAGTCTTTCTTTATTTCAGCTGCTACTTCTTTGATTCTTGCTTGAATCTTGTCGTTTGTAATGTAGGGAACAAACGTTTTATCGTCGATGACTACCTTGTCCATAAAGGGTTGGAATTTTAATAAATTGCGCAAATTTACGAATAATTAATTGTATTGCAATGCGTATATAGAAAAATGTGTGGACAAAATTACAAAGACGCTTGAATATTGCGTTCTTTCATCAGATGTTCGGCGATGAGCCAGTCGAGCGGAGTGTCGAGGTCGATTGATCGGCCGGCATCCATCGGACACATTCTGCGGCGTTTGAACTTGCCGAGAGGCATCTTTCTGAGACTTGTGGTGTTGATGACGTAGACCGCGCCGTTGTATTCCCACGCTTTCGGGGCATCCTGGCGCCGGGTGAAAGTCCCGTCGCCTTTCGAGATTTGCAGAAAACCGTCGTCGCCTTCCTCGAAGCAGTTGTAGTAGGGGTTGCTTTCCGCCTCTTTTACGGTCACCACCATGTCGATGTCGGGCGTGTAGAGCTCGAGTGCGCGGCGCACGTCGTCGGCGGTGCGCATTGGCGATGTTGGCTGCAGAAGCACGAGTCTGTCGTAGTCCACGCCGCGGTTATGGTAGAAGTCGAGGGCGTGCAGCATCACCTCGTATGAGCCGCTCTTGTCGGTGGCGAGGCTGTCTGGGCGCATGAACGGCACGTCGAGTCCCATTTTCCGTGCGGTCTCGGCGATTTCCGGGTCGTCGGTCGAGAGGCAGATGTCGCGGTCGTCGGCAAATTCGCGTGCCACGTTGATTGAGTATCCAATCAGCGGCAGTCCGCAAAGCGGACGTATGTTTTTATGCGGTATGCCTTTGCTTCCGCCGCGGGCAGGGATGAGATACAGGGTTTTCATTGCAGCCAATGTGTTTGTAAACCAAACGGGGCTGTATCGTAGATGATGCAACCCCGCTTGTATTTCGGTTTTTTTTGTAAATCTTATTTTGCAGGAGCCTGCTGAGCCGGAGCCGTTGCAGGAGCCTGAGCTGTTTTAGGAGCCTCTTTCTTGGCGGCAGGAGTGCCGAAGTTGGCCGGAGCTGTTGTCTGGGAAGGAACGTCCTGTGTGCGTGAAGCCTGTTCAGCCTTTGTTCCACCGATAAAGAAGGCAGAAGCGATGCTGAGCACGCAGATTACGATTGCGAGAGTCCAAGTTGCTTTTTCAACGAAACTGTTCGTTTTGCGAACGCCGAGGATTTGGTTTGAACTTGCGTAGTTGGAAGCCAGACCTCCACCTTTGGATTTCTGGATCAAAACGATGCCAATCATCAAGATTGAGGCAATCACTATGAAAATTACTAATGCTTTAAACATTTCTGTTATTGTTTATTTTGTTTATATTTCTCGTTTTCAATCAGTTTCTTGAGGAAACGGATTTGGTCTGCAAAGTAAATACTTTTTTCTGAATAATTCAAACTTAATGATTGAATAATTTCTAAAGCCTTTGCGAATTTATGCTGACGGATGTATATTTTTGCGAGACTCTCGCTCAGCAGCGACGGGTCGTCGTCGGTGACTGGGGCTGTTGGCTTTGGTGCGCGCGCCACTTCCTCCGCCACTTCGTCCGCCTGTCTGTCGGCATCGTTGTCGGCAGTCGACGGGAAGCGTCCGCTTTGCTGCCGGCTGCGCGTGATGAATTTGTTGATAAGACGGTCGTGTTCGCTTTCCTCTCCGTTCTCTTCTGGCTCGCTTTTCTCCTCTTCTTTTGCCAGCAGTTGCGCATAGTCGGGTGTAGGGTTGAAGATTCGCTGTTCGAGGGCGCGTGTCTCGGCGTCGTCGTTGTTGCCGAATGTGTCGAGAAAGTGCGATATTGTGTCCATTGTGGATTTTGTCTTGTTGTCTGTTTCAGTGTTGTGAATGCGTATTGCGGAACCGTCGTTGCCTACGAGATAGAAGAGGTCTTCGCGGTTTCCGATGGTTGTTGCCGCGCCGGCAAGCAGTTGCTGTCGTTGGCTGTCGGTCAGAGAGCCGTCCTGCATTCTCATCACCATTGCCGGAAGGAAATATGGGTAGTCGGCCATCAGCGAGCAGAATAGGCTATCGTTGATGGCTGCACCGTTGGCAATGGCGCGGTCGAGACATTTGACGCGGTCGGTTTTCTCCATTTCTATATTGTTTGTAAGCTTACCAGTTGCCTGCTGTGGCATTGAAAATCAGCATTACGAGTTCCTCGGTTATTTCCTCGCAGAGTTGGTCCTGGACGTTGGTCAGCATCTCAGAAGAGTCGAAGTCGCGAAACGCCGAGAACGACTGGTCGATTGAGTTCTTCGGCTGCTTGTGGTCGGTGTATTTCACGCGCACCGATATTGTCAGTCTTGTCTTTGATGCGTATGCGTCCTCGGTCACCGCCTGCGGGGTGAGCGAGTAGCCTGTAATCTCTCCCTCGACGCTCAGGTCGGTGTTTGAGCTGTCGACAATCCGCAGTCGTGTCTGCTTGGTGTATGTGTCAGTGAGCTTGTTCTCAAACATCGGCTGCAGCGGAGCGTAGACCATTGCCGCTCGGATAGGAAACTGCCCGACGTTGATGGTCTTGTAGATAGAATAGTCGATGGCGGCGCCGTTCAGCTTGTAGCTGATGGTGCATGCGCTCAGTGCGACAATCATTGCCGCCACAATCCAGATGTATTTTAATTTGTTCATTCCAGTCCGTACTCTTTGATTTTTCTGTAGAGCGTCCGCTCGGATATTTTCAGTTCCTCGGCGGTTTTTTTCCGTTTGCCCTCGTTGCGCTCAAGCGACCGTTTTATGGTTTCGCGCTCGGTGTCCTCAAGGGTCATTGTCGCGTCGTCGTGCGGCTCCGCGTTGATGAATTCCGCCTCGTTGGGCTGGCTTGCCGGCAACGCATGCTGCGGCAGCATAGCCTGCGGCGCGAAATTTTTCTGCAGGTTCTTGATGGTGCCTATGTTTTGGCGTGGCTGCCCTTGTGCCAGATTCTCGATGTCGTCGCGCAGATTGTCGATTTCCTTGCGCATCTCGAAAATCATCTTGAAGAGCATCTCGCGTTCCTTTTCATAGGAGTGGAGCATCTCTCCCGGCGCCACAGCCGGCGTGAATTCGCCACCGGCGTATGGCAGATATGCTGCGACCTCGTCGGCAGTGATTTTTCTGCCGGCGTCAAACAGCGAAATCTGCTCAATCAGGTTTTTCAGCTGGCGCACGTTTCCCGGCCATCGGTAGCTCAGCAGGGCGCGTTTTGCCGAATCCTCAAACTCGATGGCAGGCATACGGTATTTGTCGGCGAAGTCGCGGCTGAACTTCCGTGACAGCAGGATTATGTCGTCGCCCCGGTCGCGCAGCGGCGGCACGACGATGAAGATTGTCGACAGTCGGTAGTAAAGGTCTTCGCGGAAACGTCCTTCCGCCACCGCCTTCTGCATGTTTACGTTTGTGGCGGCAACAACGCGGATGTTGGTCTTCTGCACCTCCGACGAGCCGACTTTGATGAATTCTCCCGACTCCAGCACTCGCAGCAGCCGCGCCTGTGTGGTCAGCGGCAGCTCCGCCACCTCGTCGAGAAAAATCGTGCCTCCGTTAGCCTCCTCGAAATAGCCTTTTCGTGAAGAGATGGCGCCTGTAAACGCACCTTTCTCGTGTCCGAACAGCTCGGAGTCGATAGTGCCTTCAGGGATTGCTCCGCAGTTTACGGCGATGTACTTGCTGTGCTTGCGCGAGCTGTAGGCATGGATAATCTGCGGGAAAAACTCCTTTCCGGCGCCGCTTTCGCCGTTGATAAGCACCGACAGGTCGATCGGCGCCACTTGCAGGGCGCGTCCCACAGCCGCCATCAGGGCTGGGGAGTTTCCGATGATTCCAAATCGCTGTTTGGCTTCTTTTATTTCGGGGGTTATTTCGATATTCATATTGCAGTCTCCATACATTAAGCCTACAAAGATAGCGTTTTTTATGCATACGGATGCTTAGGAGACGGTTAAAATGCACTAACTTTGTGGAAGCAACAAGAAGGAATATGGATGAAAAAATGGAAATAGCGATTGTGCAGCATGATATTGTGGCTGAATCAGTGGAGCGAACGCTCTCGGGAATAGAGAGTCTGCTTGCCGGTGTCGAGGCGGTCGACCTGGTGGTTCTGCCAGAGATGTTTGCCACTGGATTTGACGTCGACGACGCGTCGGTGGCGGAGCCGGCATCGGGCGGCGCCGTGCTGCGGTGGATGCAGAGTCTTGCAGCCGCCCGGCGGTCGGCGGTGGAAGGCAGCGTGGCTGTCGACGACAATGGTGTGGAGGCGGTAGAACCCCCCCCCCCCCCCCCCCCCCCCCCGCCATTATTTTGTGTATCCCGACGGCACATACCGCTACTACGACAAGCGTCATCTTTTCAGTTTCGGCGGCGAGAACCGTCTTTACCGGCAAGGCGTAAGCCCCTGTGTGGTGGAATATAAAGGAGTGCGCCTGCTGTTGCAGACGTGCTACGACCTGCGTTTCCCCGTGTTTTCGCGCAATTGCGGAGGCTGCTACGACGTGGCGGTGTATGTTGCGAGCTGGCCTAAGTCGCGCATCTCCGCATGGGACACGCTCCTTCAGGCGAGAGCCATAGAAAATCTTGCGTATGTCGTGGCGGTGAAAGCGGGGGGGGGGGAACGGAAGGCAAGTTGGAGTATGACGGCCACAGCCGTGTCGTAGACTATCTGGGCCGCACTGTCACGGGTGTAGCCGACAGCGAAGAGGGCGTTGCCGTGGCTGAAATCGACTTGTCGCGTCTGCGCGCTTTCCGCCGCAAATTTCCGGCACTTGACGATGCCGACCGCTTCACTGTCGACTTGTGACGGCCGCTGCGGTTGTAATGCTTGATAATGAGCCGATAAAATGTTGCGTAAATGTGAACAATACAGCCTTTGGCTTGTTAAAACAATTGTGGACGGTTGATTGCGCTGCTGCTTGCTTTTTCTGGATTCAGGCAGCTGAAATTCGGAGATGCAAGTTGCACATGTGTAGAAATTGCAAAATGTTTGCGTTGCAACCTTACACGGTGTGATAAAATGATGTTAAAACAATTAAAAAAGTTCCGCAAATAGCGGCCGTTGGCTGAATAATATATTATTTTTGTAGTGAAAATTAAAATTGAGAGGTGAGAACTAATGAATATCTACAATTTGGAAATTCATAAACAATGTGGTTTGTATAGTTTGCCGGAAGACGGTTCTATAAAAATCATGGACCGGAAGGAGGAGACGGAAGTCTTGTTCCTCGAGGAAAAACTGACCTATTCCAAACTGCTCTTCGTGTTGGAGGGAAAGGTCAAGTTGAAAATAAATAAGTTGGAAGTGCAGGTGGTTGGTCCTGGCAATGTGGCATTAGTGCCATGTAATTCCTATCTAATCGCGTCGGTAGAACCTGGAAGTTATCTTTTAATGGTTAATTTTACAGAAAAAGAACCGTTTTGCTCGCGTTATTCGCTCGTGAATCTTATGCACGATGCCGATTCTGTGGAAGACAGTTCCCGTCGGGTGGGAGTCAGCCTGCCAATCAACGAGAGAATCAAGACATTTGTCGACTCAGTGGTTGCCTGCATGGACGACGGAATATCCAATAGTGTTTATTTCAACATTAAGAAGCAGGAATTGTTTTTGTTGATGCTGTCGTACTATGACAAGAACGATCTTGCAGAATTCTTCTACCCGCTGTTCTGCTTCAACCGCAAATTTGAGCAGCTCGTGATGAGCAACTACGAGAACGTCACTGACGTCAAGCATTTTGCCGCACTTCTGCACATGCCAGTGACCACGTTCCAACGCAAGTTTAAAAAGCATTTCAAGACATCGGTAAAGCAATGGCTTCTTGACCGCAAGGCAGAGCGTATGCTCTCCGACATCAAGACCACCAACCGGTCGATAACCGACCTTTCTAAGCGTTATGGCTTCTCTTCGGTGTCGTATTTCTCCAATTTCTGCAAGCATTATTTCGGCAAGACTCCTACGGAATTGCGCGCGGAGGGAAATCTTGATGATTAGTCGATGACAACAATTTGACAGACAGAAAATTCCATAAGATAATAGGCGACATCTCCGGCATCTCTGTGCCGGAGATGTTTACGTTTCCGTTCTGCTACACTCCTCATCCTCTCGTGGAGATGGCGGCGGGCTGTCTGCGCTCCTATCTCGACAAGCGGGCAGACCTCGCTGATGAATTGCAGTCGGGCAAGATGATGGGAGTGCTTGTTGTGGAAAATTCAGCGGGCGAGGTGGGCTATCTTGCCGCATTCTCCGGCAATCTCAGTCATTCCAACGACCACGATTTCTTCGTTCCGGCAGTTTACGACATACTCTGTCCGGACGGCGAGTTTAAGAGACGCGAGGCGGAAATCACGGAAATCAACCGTCGTGTCGACCAGGCAGAGCGTTGCGAGGCTATGGCTGAGGCGCGCAGTGCGGTCGACGAAGTCAGGATGCGTGGCGAGAAGGCAGTTGCCGACTACCGCGCCTATATGGCGCAGTGCAAGGCGGAGCGTCAGCGCCTGAGGGCCAATGGCGGCGACACTGCCGCACTTGTCGCCGAAAGCCAGTATCAGAAAGCCGAGCTCAAACGTCTGCGCCGTCGCGTGGATGGGGAAGTGCGCCTTGTCGGCAGCCGATTGTCGGCACTTGAGGCGGAAGTGGCGACGCTGAAAGAAGAACGCCGGCGCCTGTCGGAATCGCTTCAGCGGTGGATATTCGACCGCTTCGTCATGCTTGACGCCAAAGGCGACCGGCGCACGCTCACGCAGATATTTGCCGATGCCCGCGGCGAGCTGCCACCAGCCGGCGCCGGGGAGTGCGCCGCCCCGAAGCTGCTGCAGTATGCCTATGTCAACGGCTATCGTCCGCTGGCGATGGGCGAGTTTTGGGTCGGCAAGTCGCCCGTAGGCGAGTTGCGTCGCGACGGCTGCTTCTACGGTGCATGCAAGGGCAAGTGTGAACCCATACTGAACTATATGCTTCAAGGACTCCGCGTGGAGCCCAACCCTCTGGAGTCGGCGCATAAAGAAGAGTTGCGCACGGTTTATGAAGACGGCAGCCTGTGGGTTGTCGACAAGCCGTCGGGCATGCTTTCCGCTCCGGGCAAGGTGGGCGGCGTCTCGGTTGCCGAGATAGCCCGGCAGCGTTTTCCCGAGGCTTCCGGACTGATGGTGGTGCATCGGCTGGATATGCACACATCCGGGCTGCTCGTCGTGGCCAAGACGCGCGACGCGTTTGTGGCATTGCGGCGTCAGTTTGAGGCAAAGGAAGTAAAGAAAACATACACGGCGCTTCTCGACGGCAACGTTGCCTCCGACGAGGGCAGCATCAGCCTGCCGCTGTCGGCCGACTGGCACAACCGTCCGCGGCAGAAGGTGGATTATGCCGACGGCAAGGAGGCGGTCACGCTTTATCGGGTGTTGGGGCGTGGCGGCGGCATGACAAGGGTTGAGTTCAACCCCGTCACCGGGCGCACACATCAGTTGAGAGTGCATGCGGCGAGTGCCGACGGCTTGAATGCCCCGATTCATGGCGATGCATTGTATGGCACTCCCGATGCAAGGCTCTGTCTGCATGCAAGTTGCATAATTTTCCGCCATCCCGACACGGGTGAATGGATGACGCTTGAAAGCACTCCAGAATTTTGAAAAGTATTGTTAAATCCCTAAAAAGATGTTATAAAACATATTTTTTAGGAAGAAAATGATGCGTGAATCAAATAATGTGTTTATCTTTGCAGTGTAAAAAAGATTTTTAGTGTATTAGAAGAGTTTTTTGTTAGGTTTGTTTTTTAGTTTGGGAATTGATTAAGTAAAGGTTGAAAATGTAATAAGTGGTTAAGTCCACGGCATCACAAGTTTCAAGTAAACTTGTTTGATAAAGTAATAAGGAAAAAGTGGTTTGGAAGCGGCGTCGTGGTGACGGTCGCTTTCTTTTTTTATGTAATTTTGCGGTGTGGAAAATCAGAAATTGCGGAAAATAATACATATCGACATGGACGCATTTTTTGCGTCGGTCGAGCAGCGCGACAATCCGGAGTTGCGCGGCAAGCCCATTGCCGTAGGCAACGAAGGACGTCGCGGAGTGGTTTCGACCGCCAGCTATGAAGCCCGTCGTTATGGAGTCCACAGCGCGATGTCGTCGGTCGTTGCTCTTCGCCGCTGTCCGCAGTTGATATTCACACCGGTAAGGATGAGTGTGTATAAAGAGATTTCCGAGCATATCCATTCGATTTTCCATGATTATACAGACGTCATAGAGCCATTGTCGATCGACGAGGCATTTCTTGATGTGACAGAAAACAAGCAGGGCATTGAGCTGGCTGTCGACATTGCCAAAGACATAAAGCGCCGCATCCGTGAGGAACTCAATCTGACAGCGTCGGCAGGAGTGTCGTACAACAAATTTCTGGCGAAGATAGCCTCCGACTACCGCAAGCCCGACGGACTTTGCGTGATTCATCCCTCGCAGGCACTCGATTTTATTGCCCGTCTGCCCGTCGAGGCATTTTGGGGAGTCGGCGCTGTCACGGCAAAGAAAATGCATTCGATGGGAATCTATAACGGAGCCGTGTTGCGGTCATACTCCAAGGGCGGGCTGATAAGCGCGTTCGGGAAGATGGGAGCCGTGTACTACGACTTTGCGCGCGGCATCGACGACCGTCCGGTGGTTGTCGACCGCGAGCGCAAGTCGGTAGGTTGCGAGCGCACGCTTGAGGAAGACCTCACCCGCCGTTCGCTGCTGTCGGTGCATTTGTATCAGTTGGTGCTTGAGTTGGTGGAGCGGTTGCGCAAGGGCAAGTTTGAGGGCAACGTGTTGACGCTGAAAGTGAAATTCTCCGATTTTACGCAGATTACGCGCAGCCGCACCGTGGCGCAGCCGCTGACGTCGAAAACCCGCATCCTTCCGGTGGCAAAGTCGCTGCTTGCCGACATTGACGTTGAACACATGGCAGTGCGTCTGCTCGGCTTGTCGGTATCGAAATCGGCGGCAGGTTTCCATCGTCCCGTCGCAGTGCAGCTGGAGTTGGATTTTTAGAGCGTAGAGATATGGAGAGGATTGTTAAACAAAATTACAGTTATGCCGTTGATGCATCTGGAGTCCTTGTGAATGTTAAGCAGGCGGTTCGCGATAAGAAATACTTTTGCCCTTGTTGTGGATTTGAGATGAGACCGCATATGGGAAATATTAGGCGGTGGCATTTTACTCATAAGGCGGAAGCTGAATGCAGCTATGAATCATATTTGCACAAAATTGCAAAAATTCGAATAAAAGAAGCATTCATAACTTCTGAAAAATTTGAGATAACATATAATCCAAAACATCTTTGTTCAAAAGATTGCCCGTTTTTATATGATGAAAAATGTTTTAGGCATAAGTATGTCACATTTAATCTTAAGGAGTATTATGACGAGTGCGAAGAAGAATTGGAGTGTGATGGATTTGTGCCAGATTTAATACTAAGGTCTTCTTCGGCGCCAAATCGAGAACCTGTGTTTTTAGAAATATATGTAACTCATAAGTCAACCGAAGAGAAATTGAAATCGGGCTATAGGATAATAGAAATTCCAATAACTTCAGAGGAAGATATTTCTAATATTGTTGAAACAATGTCTTTAAAAGGAGAAGACTCAAGTGTGAAGCAGGATGAATATAACAAGACGGAGAATATAAGATTCTATAATTTTAATAAGAAGTATTATTTAAATGATATGGGGTCTATTGTGGAACCTAAATATATCCTAATCGTCAATAAGGATGGTACCTTTAAGTATGAAAAGGTCGTATGCTATGAATTTAATGAAAAGTTTAATAGCCCAGAACAGAATCTCATAATCTCTAATTTCCCAATCAATTGTAATTGGGCTTTCTTGGAATTGCAGAAAAGAGGCGTAAATATAACGAATTGCTTGCGTTGTAAATTTTATAAACGTACAATGTTTAGGGGTCGGATATGTACATTGTATAAGAAATATGGAACTCCTAAGTCTCCAAAGATTTCAGAAGCGAGAAAATGCTCTCGTTATACTATTTCTGATAAAACGGAAGAAGGTTTTCCAATCAGCAGTTTAACGCCAGGCTATAATCATTCTGAAGATTGTGGCGGTAGAAAGCCTTTTGTCAATTTTGTTTTGCGGTGGAAATAATTTTTAGAGCGTGGAGATGGTTTGTCCCGACACCGCGCCGCATTCCGGCAACGCGAAAAACAGGCATGCGCTGGCGACGGCTTTGTCGATGTCGCGGCACACGATGGCGTTGACCGTAGCGTTTGAGATTGCCGGAATCTCCGCAGTCTCCGAACCGATGACCACAACCCTGCCGTAGTCGGACTCCATGGGAAGAGCTGAGCGCAGCGTGCGCCAATGACTGGTGATTGCCGGCGCCATGTCGGCGGTGCAGATTACAATCTCAATGTCGCGCCAAGCCTTCATCACCCGGCTCATTGCTCGGCACAGCGTCTCGGCGCATAACTCATTGACCTGGTTGAACTGCGCGCCTACAGCCTCGGCGTATGCCTGACCACCGTCAATGTCTGTGCCGCAGAAAGCCACCTGGCATCCGGCATTGCAGAAAGCCTCAATCACAGCGTCGGCATCGGGAACCGCCACCACTACACGGCGGCGAGGAAATTTAAACTCCACGACCCCCTGACGGTTTCCGGCTGGCGACAGACGGTGGGGAGCGCGTCTGCCCGCCTTTGCGGCGGCATATTCTTCAAATTTCTTTTCCAGATAATTGTCAGCCATAGGGTTGCGGTTATTCGTTCACATCGGTCGCCTCGCCACGAGCGGCGGCGTTGAATGTTGCGATGTTTGGATAAGTGATTGTCGCCGCATCGGTGCCGTCGGCAAGCTCTACTTCGATTTCAATTCCGGCTTTCGCCCTTTCGATAAGCTCCGGGAGGGCACGGTCGATTTTCTTGATGTTTACAAGGTTTAGAATCTCCTGTTTGCGTTCAGCGGCAGAAGCCCAGGCGATGTAGCTGGCTGTCACGTCCCACACAAAAGTGATTTCGACCATGTTCTTGTCGTCGTCATAGTCTATTTCATCGACTCTCATCACCGAAGTGATTTCCTTGGGCATTTTATGCTCCAGTTGGTCGATTCTGTCTTCAAGTTTATGCCTGTCGAGCATCGAGCACGACGTAGCCCCCGCCATAAGGCAGATTGCAATGATAAGTATGCGTAGAGAAATTTTCATTGTCTTGAATGCTTTTGATGTGCAAAAGTAAGAAACTAATCAATAAATCAACCCATTGACGGCATTATTTGCATATTTTGTCGGGTATGGGCAAGAAATATGCCCGGTGTTTTGCGACCTTTGTATAAGAAAACAAAAGAACAAGCAGTGTTATGATAATCGAGACAGGAAAAATAGAGCGAGGCGACCGCGTTTACGCGTCGATGATTAAGTCAGGAAAAGTGTTGGCAGAATTGCGGTGCGACACGACAGTTTCCGGAATGACCGACGTCTACAAGGCATTGTGCCGCTTGTCGCCGATGGTCAAAGGATTTGTCAAAGTGAGCGTAAGCAACCGCACACGCGGCTGGTCGAAAACATTGTCGCTGCTTGTAGGCAGGGAAATGCCGTCGGCAAGCCATAAAGAAATGATAGCCGCCGGGCTTATGGAACGCGACGGCCAATTATGCATCCCTTTCAACTAAGGGTTTAGCATATCTTTATTGAAAAATTCGAGAATCTCGAGCGAAGCCCTGTAAGCCTCTACGGCAGGACTGTCGGGGTTGAGGCTGATTGCCTTGCAATAGTCGTTGAGCGCATTTTTCCAACTGTTGAACTTGCGGTAGGCATTGCCCCGCAAGTAATAAAGTTCGTCAAGTTCCGGGCACAACTCTATCATCACATCCAGTTGCGCAATCGCGTTTTTCACCTCGTTGCGCTCAATCATATTTTTGACATCTTCGATTGTAGCCATATTCTTTAGTTTCGCTGTTACGTTGCAAAGATAGTGCAAGGCGAGAGAAGAGCAAAACAAATTTATTTGAATTTGCTTTTCCGAGACGCCGCCTATTTTATGAAAAGATAGAGCAAGGCGAGAGAAAAACATTCAAACTTGTTTTGTTTTTCTCTCGCCTTGCACTACCTTTGGGCATAATAATTGGAGATATGAAAAAACTTTTATCATTAATGTTGTTGCTGGCGCTTGCAATTCAGGCGTCGGCTTTTACTTATAAAGAAGGACGCTCGACGCTCGGGCCGTATCCAACCGACCGCGTTGTGCGCACGTTTCCCGACTCGCTGACACCTGTTTTCGTAAATCACGTGTCGCGTCATGGCTCGCGCTACCCGGCAGGCAGTTATTTCACGCTGTTGATGAAGCGCGCTCTCGATCGTGCCGACTCGCTGAATACCATCACTCCGCTCGGCCGCCGGCTTCTTGCCGAGGTTGACGCTGTCGTGGCGTCGAGCGAGGGCCGATGGGGGCAGCTCGACTCAATAGGCGAGGCAGAGCACCGCGGCATAGCCGCACGTCTTTACCGCGCCTGTCCGCAATTGCTCGACAGCGCACGGGTTGTGGCACTCTCGTCGTCATCGCCACGGTCGGTGATGAGTATGTATTCGTTCTCCCACCAGTTGTCGAAGATGGCGCGGCATATCGACATCGCTGCAATATCGGGAGAGGGGTTCAGCCCGTTGATGCGCAATTTCGACCTTGACGAGGAGTATAAGGCATACCGCAAGGATTCGTCGTATCTTAACACCTACGGCAGGTTTCTGGCTAAAAACGTAACCATTGACCCTTTGCTCCGTGTGCTTGGCGAGAACTATCCGCTCGATTACGACGAAGCGCAGAATCTTGCCATGGCGGAATATTATGTTATGGCAGGAATGGACGCCATGGGGCAGGAAAGCGACCCGTCGGCATATTTCACACTGAAGGAGTACCGGCAACTGTGGTCGGTGTACAACTTCCGCGAATATCTGCTTTATTCAGCCAACACCCTGTCGTCGCGTCCGGCGGAGATTGCCGCGCCGCTGCTTCTCGACCTTGTGCAGACAGCCGATAGCGTGGTCTCGGGCAAACTTCATGCAGCAGCCAAATTGCGCTTCGGGCATGCGGAGACAATGATGCCGTTGCTGGCGCTTATGCGCGTGCCCGGTTGCAGCTATCTGACAAACTATTTTGACACAGTGGCAGACAATTGGCATGCTTATGCCACGGTGCCGATGGCGTGCAATCTGCAGATGACGCTGTTCCGGTCGGGCTCAGGCAGAATTTATGCGCGGGTGGATCTCAACGAACGCCCGGTAAGGTTGTTGCCAGGCCAGACATCCGACTATGTGTCGTGGGATGAATTGCGCGTTCATCTGCTCGAATTGTTGCCGGTAGAATAAAAAATGCTTGCCAAATGTTCTCGATGATGCTATGTTTCGTGACAAAATGAAAACAAAACAGCCTTGAAAACGGCAAAAATCAGTTTGATGTTGTTAAATGATGTTATACAACATATTTTTAGATGAAAAGCTATTGCTGGGACAAAATTTGTCAGTACATTTGCATCAAGTTTTTCATGGTATTAAATTTTAAGGTGAAAGGATTATTTGTCGGGAGATAAATAATCTTTTTTTTATGTCCCTGTTTCACGGCCGCCCCCTTGTCGGCGCCGCATACCCCGTCTTCGCTGGATTGACACAAGAGAGAATAAAAGAATTGTTAATATGTGTTTTGTGGATAGAGCTTTAAGGGTAATGTGTGTTAAAAGATGTTTTAATATAGGCAAATTGTGCCTCAAAAGTATGTTTTATAACATATTTGTCAGTACATTTGCATCAAGTTTTTCATGGTATTAGATTTTAAGGTAGGAAGGTTATTTGTCGGGAGATAAATAACTTTTTTATTTTGTATGTACTTGAAAATGATGGAGAACGGCAAAACATGTTTTTAAACATATCATTTTCTTAGTCAACTTGTTGGAATAATCTATACATTTGTAACCGAAAAGAGACCAAAGTAGTGTTACCATTATTGTCGGATTCCTTAACCGATGATAATGAGAATTTTGGAAAAAATCTTTAGTTGTTGTTACAAATGTAATAGTTGAATGGATAGAGCAGGAACGCCGACCGGCGTTCCTGCTTGTTTTTAAGGGGGAGCTGAGGGGCAGTAGAAATTTAGGGGCAGTAGAAATTTAGGGGCTTTAGGGGCTTTAAGGACTTTAAGGTCTTTAGCGGAAGAGCAAAATCAAATAAATTTGTTTTGCTCTTCACTCACCTTGCACTATCTTTGCATTATGGAGAAAGAAAAGATGACGGCAGGGCCGATTGGCGTGTTCGACTCCGGCTATGGTGGATTGACCATATTGTCGGAGATGCGCAGGCTGATGCCGCAATATGACTATATTTATCTTGGCGACAATGCGCGCGCACCTTATGGCAGCCGTTCGTTCGACATTGTTTATCAGTTCACGCTACAGGCTGTCCGCCATTTGTTCGACAGCGGATGCCGGTTGGTTATCCTGGCGTGCAACACGGCGTCGGCAAAGGCGTTGCGCACCATTCAACAGAATGATTTGCCTAAAATCGACCCTACGCGTCGTGTGCTCGGCGTGATACGTCCTACGGTTGAGGTGCTCGGACAGTTGACCCACACTGGCAATATCGGAGTGCTCGGCACCGCCGGCACAATCCAGAGCGGGAGTTATTCGATGGAGATTGCCAAGATGTATCCCGACTATCACACCTACGGTCAGGCGTGCCCTATGTGGGTTCCGTTGGTGGAGTATCGTGAGGCTGACGGCGACGGAGCCGATTATTTCGTCAAGAAATATGTCGACATGTTGTTTGCCCAGCAGCCAGCCATAGATACGGTTGTGCTTGGATGCACGCATTATCCGTTGCTGTATCAGAAAATCAAGCGTTATATCCCAGAAGGAGTCAGCATCGTGAAGCAGGGAACCATCGTTGCCGACAGCCTTAAAGACTATCTTTCGCGCCATCCCGAAATGGAGTCGCGCTGCGCGAAAGGCGGCGGATGCGAATATCGCACCACAGAGTCGTCAGAAAAATTCAGCACGATGGCTTCGGTGTTTCTTTCCGACAATATTGAAGCAAAACATATAACATTTTAAAGAATTAAGAAGATGAAATTTACGGTTAAGAATTTGATTTTGATGTGTGGACTGTTGGCAGTGTTGCCTATGACTTCGTGCTCCGACAACGAGCCCGACAATACGGTAACTGTCAATCTTGTCAATACAAAATTGACATATAACGGCGATGGCGAATGGGCCGACGCTCTCAATACAGAGGTGCATGGCATCGATTGCCAGGGCGTTACATTCTCCCACACAGCCACAGCGAGCGAGTGGGGCTCATACTGGTCGGGATTCTGCGCGTCGCGCGTCACAGACGTTGATGACTACACTGCTGAAAACTCATGGCTCGACCATCAGTATGCCTCAATGTCGGGCGGCGGTGTCACAGGCTTGGGCACACCGTATCTTGTAGGCTATTGGAATTCGGCTGAAGGAGAGAATCCAGCAAGCCCGTCGTTGGGAATTTCGATGACCGACGGTTCTACATTCACCGTCAAGTCTGTGTATCTGAACAATACGACCTACGCATTCTACACGATGCTCAACGGCTCGTCGTATTCAAAGAAATTTGCCGACGGCGACTGGATGAAGGCGTCGTTCTATGGCGTTACAGCCAATGGCACTGTCGTGGGTCCGGTGGATTTCTATCTTGCCGACTACCGCGACGGAAAGCACACATTGGTAAAGGATTGGACAATGGTCGACCTGTCGCCGCTCAGTGCCGGCAGCGCGTTGAAGAGCATCTACTTGCAGATGGCTTCGAGCGATTCCGGACAGTGGGGCATGAACACTCCCGCTTACGTGGCGCTTGACCGCTTGACATTGAACCACGGCAAATAAAACCGGACAAACATACAGACAATGAAAGATACTGTAAAAAATCTTGAGGCTTTGCGCCAGGCAATGCGCAAGGGCCACGTCGATGCGGTGATTATCCCAGGCACCGACCCTCATCAGAGTGAGTATACAAGCGCGCATTGGAAACTGCGCGACTGGGTTACAGGATTTACCGGCTCAAACGGTACGGCAGTGGTCACACTCACCGATGCAGGGCTGTGGACTGACTCTCGCTATTTCCTTCAGGCAGAGCAGGAGCTTGAAGGCACCGGCGTAACAATGTATAAGGAAGACGGCGGCAACGATCCGACAACGACCGAGTGGCTTGCCGAGAATCTTGAGGAAGGCGGAGTGCTTGCAGTCAACGGACTGCTTTTCTCCGTGGTTCAGGCATCGCGTCTTGAGGCGTTCTGCGGCGAGAACGGATTCCGTTTCGCAACCGACTTTGATCCATTCCCTGAAATTTATGCCGACCGTCAGGCATTGCCTCTCGATAAGGTGTTTGTGCATGAGGAGCAGTATGCCGGCGAAAGCACGCAGAGCAAGATAAAGAAAGTGCTTGACAAGGCAGCGGAGCACGGAGCCGATGCTACATTGCTGTCGGCACTCGACGAGATTGCCTGGACGCTCAATGTGCGCTGCTCAGACGTTGAATTCAATCCGGTGACAATATCTTATGCTTATCTGTCGGACACTGTTAACGTGTTTTTCGTGGATGAGCGCAAAATCGATGCCGATGTGCGTGCGTATCTCAAGGAGTGTGGTGTAGAGGTTGCACCTTACGACAGTGTGGAGAAATTTCTTGAGAAAATCAAGGACGCCACAGTGCTTCTTGACCCCAACAAGACGAGCGACACGATTGCCCGCAGCCTGCTCAATTGCGGCACGGTCTATGCGCAGTCGCCGGTAGCATTGCTGAAGGCAGTGAAAAACGATGTGCAGATAGAGGGCACGCGTAAGGCTATGGAGCGCGACGGCGTGGCTCTCGTGAAACTGTTTATGTGGATTGAGCAGAACGTGGCTTCTGGCAGCATCACGGAATACGACGTGGCGCAGAAGGTTCAGGAGTTCCGTGCAGCCAGCCCGCTTTACCGCGGCGAAAGCTTCGGCCTTATAGCCGGCTACAACGAGCATGGCGCCATCGTGCATTATGAGCCAGAGAAGAAAACGTCGTCGACTCTTCATCCCGAGGGGATGTTGCTTGTAGACACTGGCGGCCAGTATCTCGACGGAACAACCGACATCACGCGCACCGTTGCTCTCGGTACACCAACCGAAGCACAACGCCACGACTATACTCTCGTGCTGAAGGGACATATCGCCCTTGGCTCGATGATTTATCCAACAGGCACCCGCGGCAGCCAACTTGATGTGCTTGCGCGTCAGTTCCTGTGGAAGGAATGTATGACATACTGGCACGGAACAGGCCATGGCGTCGGACATTTCCTGAACGTGCATGAGGGACCGCAGAATTTCCGTTTGAACGAGAATCCTACGGTGCTTGTGCCGGGAATGATTACCAGCGATGAGCCGGGACTTTACAAAACCGGAGAGTATGGCATCCGCATCGAGAACCTTGTGCTTTCGCGCAACTATCGTCATACGGATGATTTCGGAGACTTTATGAACTTCGAGGTGCTGACCCTGTTCCCTTACGACAACCGTTTGATAGACTTGTCGATGCTTTCAGCCGATGAGCTGGCGTGGGTCAACAACTATCACGCCACAGTGCGCGAGCGACTCATGCCGCATCTTGATGCAGAGCAGAAGGCTTGGCTTGAAGAGAAAACTAAAGAACTTAAAAAATAATTCTAATGGCACTTATAAAATCAGTTAGAGGATTTACTCCCAAAATCGGCAAGGACTGCTTTATTGCAGAGAATGCCACACTTGTCGGCGACGTGACGATGGGTGACGAATGCAGCATCTGGTTCAGCACCGTGCTTCGCGGAGATGTAAACACAATCACCATCGGCGACCGCGTCAACATACAGGACGGCTCGGTGCTCCACACTCTTTATCAGAAGTCGGTTATTGAAATCGGCAACGACGTTTCGGTGGGTCACAACGTGACAATCCACGGAGCCAAGGTGTGCGACTATGCGCTTATCGGCATGGGCAGCGTGCTGCTCGACGGCGTCGAGGTGGGCGAGGGCGCCATCGTGGCAGCCGGCAGCGTTGTTTCGCCTGGCACTAAAATCGGAGCGCACGAACTGTGGATGGGAGTGCCCGCCAAGTTCAAGAAGATGGTCGATCCGGCACAGGCAAAGGAGATGAACGTGAAGATAGCACACAACTATCTGATGTATTCAAAATGGTATGAAGAAGGCAAATAGCCGATTCTCCATATAAAGTTACGGCGCTGACTGACATGATGTCGATTCAGCGCCGTCTCTATTTTTTACAGAGCTATTTCTTTACAAACGGGATGCGGGCAGTTCCGTCGGCGGTTGCGACAACGGCGATGTAGTAGCCTGCCGGCAGATGCGCAACGTTGACAGAGTCGGCGTTTGAAGCGTCGGCAACAAGTGTGCCTCCGGCGTTGTATACGTCAATTCTCAAGGCTTCCACGTTGACGTGGAGCACGTCGACAACAGGATTAGGATATACCTTCACATTGATCGCGTTGACATCGTTGATGCCTGATGTAGCGCCGTTGAATTCGTATGGCACTCCTAAAATATATGATTCACCTTTGCGGATGACAGGATAGGCAGCGTAATGGGATCTCTGATTTCAACACACTTGCTCATTTGTTTACATTTGAATTTTGTTTGATTGCATTCTATGCGAACAAGCATAGATGAACACACCATGCTCCTTCTTTGTGTGCAAATCCTTTTTCTGTTTGAAGAAGATAAGGGCCGCTCCAGAGCTGAGAGAAATAGCAAGAACCACGAGACCGACAACAAAACCGAGAATGCAATATGCTATGATAAAGCCGAGGATGGCTCCACCAACGGCACATGCAGCCCAAGTGATGTAGCGTCCCTGGAATCCCATAAATTCAAGTGGCTTCTGGAGTCCCTTGAACACGGGATAGCTTACGTATTGATTTTCGTTTACGTCTACTGACATGATGTATTCCTAATGCTTGAACGATAGATTAGAGACCGAAGAACAAAGGCAGAGCCTGAGCTGCAGCAACGAGGAAGATACATGCGCCTACAACCATCATGATCTTCTTCTTGAGAATATTACTGATTAGTAGTAATATACTGATAATCAATATTGTCTTGGATATAACATAGATAAAAGGAACAAATTAGGAACAACAAAATATAGAAACCCCAAGATGAAAGGATGAGAAAACATAAATTAACACGGAAAACAACGATAATTTTCCTTTTCTTTCTTTTCGGGAGTAAAGCCCTAATGTTGTATGTTAATCACAAAAGTTACTTTTTTGTGCGTAAGATAGTAGCAAATTAAACATATTTTTTATGCCACTATACAATATTTCCTAAAGATTCTCATTTATTGCAATAAATGTATATATCTTTGCATTGAACTTAAATAAAATTACAATGAATGAGCTTAATAGAATAAAAGTGGTTCTTGTAGAACAAAAGAAAACAGGTAAATGGTTAGCAGGGCAACTCGGAGTTAGTGTTACAACAACCAGTCGATGGTGTTCTAATTCTGCCCAGCCAGATTTACAAACACTAAGTAAAATAGCAACCTTACTAAAGGTTGATACAAGAGATTTACTTACACCGTTAAATAAAGAATTGTCAAATGAATAATATAATAGAATCATATTCTAACGAAAATGGATGTATCTACCATGGTGATGCTTTGGAGATACTTAAACAGATTCCAAACGAGTCTGTTGATTTGGTTTTTGTAGACCCTCCATATAATATAGGTAAGAATTTTGCTGGTCGAAAAGACAAATGGAAAACAGACGAAGAATATCTTGATTGGTGCTACCAATGGATAGATCTTTGCATTCAAAAAGTCAAGCCTAATGGTTCTTTATACCTAATGACTTCGACTCAGTTCATGCCATATTTCGATTTGTATGTAAGGGATAAAGTTACCATCCTTTCAAGAATTGTATGGTCATACGATAGCTCTGGAGTTCAAGCAAAAAACTACTACGGCTCAATGTATGAACCAATTTTGTTCTGTGTTAAAGATAAAAATAATTACACCTTTAATTCAGAGGATATTCTTGTAGAAGCTAAAACTGGTTCTAAACGTAAACTCATAGACTATAGAAAAAATCCTCCACAGCCATATAAAACAGAAAAGGTCCCTGGTAATGTGTGGGATTTTGCTAGGGTAAGATACAGAATGGAAGAATACGAAAATCATCCGACACAAAAGCCTATCAGCTTGTTGGAACGTATTGTGAAGGCAAGTAGCAATCCTAAAGATGTTGTGTTAGACCCTTTTTGTGGAACTTTCACAACTTGCTACGTTGCACAGCAATTAAATAGACATTTTATTGGAATTGAAATTCAAGAAGAATATTTCAAAATAGGTCTAAGACGCTTGGGCATAGCCTCTGAATATAAAGGTGAAAAATTAGAGCGTGAGAGAAAATCGTATCAGACAAAAATATCTAAAGAACCAACATTGTTTAATTTTTGAATAATATGGAATCTACATTCGCTTCATACATAAGCAGTTATCTTAAAGATAAATATGGCAAGGACGCAGAATCGATATTTTCACTGAGCTATATACTGCAATACCTTGTACATAAGACAAAATCTGCAAATAAAGGTGCTAAAGCAAGAGGTAGTTTTGCAAACCTTTATGCAATCTATGTTATAATTGAGGATTATCTTAGTAAAAGTTTTGACAAATCAGGAAAATATTCTGATTATGAGGGTGCACAATTCTCAGTCTTATTCAAGAGACAGAGAGAATTGCCTTTTGGAGCAAAACTTCAAAACCATGCACTAAATTCGCGTATGAATGAAGAATTCTTCAAATATTTCCCTACCCAAACAGGGATGCCACCGATAATGCGTGATTTAGAAACTCAAAGATATTGGTTTAATGAAAACTATCTAAAGATTAGAGTTGGGGGGCATACCTACAATATCGCAGAAGACATAATGAATATCATAGACCATTATGTTGAGGTAAAGCAAGACACATTCAAGCAATTTATTGTTCAATGTGAAACCCTACAAAATATTGATGTAGAAGATACTGCCGAAGTAACGGATTTTATTATGACCCTTCTTGCACCAAATGTTGATGCAAGATTGTTCGAAATTGTAAGTTATTCGATTCTAAAGTATTACTACAAAGATGTGAAAATCTATTGGGGATTCACTCCAGAAATAGAAAAGCTCAAAAAGGACTATCTTCATTTGTATAAAACTGGTCGTACTAATGCAAATGACGGTGGTATTGATTTTGTCATGAGACCTTTAGGGCGATTCTTTCAAGTTACAGAGACTTTGGATTTCAAAAAATACTTCCTTGACATTGAAAAAATAGAACGATTTCCTTTGTCCTTTGTTATCAAGTCTGAAGAATCTGCCGAAGATTTAATGGAGAAATTGAAGGTAGATGCTTTGAAGACATACATTGTACAAAAGGTTGTTGACGACTACCTTAGGTGCATAGAGGAGATTATCAACATTCCAGAATTAAAGAACTATCTTGAAGAGTTGGACAAGCGAAACATGGTTGGGGAGGTTCTTAAAGAGATTATACTTCAAAGTAAAGTTGAATTTAATTATGAAGATGATTAAAAATGTCGCTTGTTTAAATAGTTTGTACAGTTTATTCAAAATGTAATAGTTTATGAAGAGCAAAAATATAAATGACATCACATTGTTTCGCTATTTGTTTTGTATTGATAAAAGAGATTTGCCACAGAGCATTCTTAATTGGTGCAATAATATCGGTAGCGCAATTGATTCTGATAGAGAAAATGCGATAAGAGAATTATCTACTGTAAAAGGTAACTGTCGTAATTTGGTCGTTTTCTCTAAGACATTTGTTGATACAATGGATAAATCCTATATGAAATTTACGCAGTTCCACATGGACATTCTTGAAGAACTGGATAATGAGAACGGAATTGTACGTAGCCCATACTTTATAGAAGGGTGTTATGTCGTGTATAGCATAAAGAATGGCTGTCTTACTTTATGGATATTCCAAGACAACATCGACAAGTATTTGTCGATACCTACATATTACATTTGTGTGTCACCGAAGGATAAAATTAAGGGAAATGGACATCAGTTAGACTGCATGGTTTTACCTCTTATTGATGGTTGTATGGAGGCAAACATCAGAGATTATATAGATATGGTCTTAGATTATTTGTGTTTAAGACAATGGGCAGAAGTTCAATTAGGAAAAGTATCTACCACAATAAGGAAAGAGATTAAAAAGAACAAGAAAGCTCAGATTGTCACAGAAGCAGGGCTTGACTATTATCGGTTTGATAGTAAGTGGTATACAGAAATTTGCAATGATGAGTCTTTCAAGGTTAGTGGTCATTTCAGATTGCAACCTTATGGTGATGGCACAAGGAGACTGATATGGATTAACGAATTCACAAAGAATGGTTACCATAGAAAAGCTACTATAGACAAGGTTAAAGATGGAGAAGTTTCTCTTACATAAACATAGATAGACAATTAAAAGAAAAAAATATTATATCTTGACCAATTTGCTGTAAGAAATATACAGAAGTAACCAACTGAATTTAATGATGATGTCCCTAAATTCAGTTGGTATTTCATTTGCCACAATTTTGTGCTACAATTATACCTATTCCTCCTGCAACCATAAAGATATCTATCGTGAAGAAGAACCAGAAGAACCACTGAGCATAGTGACCGAGATAGCAGCCATCATATTCCTTGTAGCGTTCACGGACTTTTTTCCGTTCATCAGTAAACATGGAATTGACCTCACGGATATGCGTCGGCATCTGTGCGGTCATCCATTGGCGTTCTTTGGCAAACAGTTCTTGAATTTTCTGCCAGTCAGCATCATTGACATTTACAGACACCTTTAATTTCGTGGGAGCATTTTCCAAAACTTTGTCTATGTGCTGATTGATGGTATCAACCTTTTTGCTGATAGTAGTCACAGCACCACCTAATTTGGCTTCTGCACGCTGATACTGCTGAATGGCAGACTCCAGTTCAAGTGCGGCATTGATGAAGGAGTTTGTAGCCTTGTCAATGTCCTCACTCAACTGCTTCAACTCAGGAACACGGCTTACAAGTCCGTCTTCGGCTTGCTGTTCCTCAACCTCGTTTTCGACATCATTCAACATGTTGTCGAAGTCGGATCTTTCTTCTGTATCTATGTTTATCTTGCTTTTTCTGATTGCCATATTGTCATTGATTTATCGGTGGAAACTTCTGCTGCGTGGTTTAGGCTTGCACATAGAATGAGCCATCTGTGCGCAACGGTGGGCAAACTTCCAGTCATCTTCATCATCCTTCTTACCCCAACCAGAAGAGGGAGCAGAACCGTCACCGCCACATGACTCAGACATGGAAGTAGCTGCGTCAATATACCCTGCAAACAACAGCATCGCTACATGAGCGACATTTTCTGTAGTCGCTATATCATTGTCCCCTGGAATCTGAACCTCATTAGTAAAGACATCTTTGACAGAGTTCGGAATCCACACCTTCTTGACTCCATCGCCAATGTTGATTGTGAATGCCGTTTGTGCAAGTTGAGGTTGTGCCTTTGGTTGTGATGCAGTTGGAGTTTGAACGATAGGACGAACTGGGCGAGGCGTTGAAGCAACGGATGGAGAAACAGGCTTTGTCTTGACTTGTGTTGGTTGTGGGTGCAGTTTCTTCCAGGTGTCTTCAATCTTTGATGCCATAAACTTTCTGCCAATCTCAGAAGCCTTGAACACGGAAGCATTCTTTCCAACTGTATAGCCGACAAGTTTCCGTTGTTTGTCGTAGCGTGGATTTACCTCATAGCCTTTCATGCGCAACAGATTGAAGTATCTGTCAATGTTGAACTGCTGCATATCTTTGAGGGTGTTTTCACAATCCTCCGCAAGTTCCACTTTACGCATATTCCGAATCTCCTGCGGTTGTTCCCATCCATGGCGCATATTGATGATTTCCGCAACCTTCATTGCCCGAAGGTGAATGTCGTGTACATCATTGGTCTTACCCTCCATATCCACACGACAGCAGTCAATGTGAAGGTGCAGCGTTCCAGACTTGGAATCAGAGTGCAGTCCGCCCACATTCATAGAATTGGTGAAGTTGGTCTTTATTTCATTGGAGAAACCATTGGGCGTAAGTCCAACAGAATCCAAAACTCTCAAAGCTTCGTCTTGGAGGTTTGCCCAATCTTCCATCGTGAAGTTGGCAGATTCCTCCTTTGATGGGGAAAGTACAAAAGTGGTCATGAACCTTTCCAACTTTCTGCCCACCGTCCTTTCCGCTTGATGATACTGGCAATGATGCTTCATCATGTACCAGATGGCGGTAGGGTCAAGACCATCAGGCATATTGTTCACCTTGACCGTTTTTGCATTCTCCTTTTCCAATGCGTACCTTACGGAATTGCCTCCGTACGATACGACCTTTGCGAGCATAATCATAATTGTTCCTTTGATTTGGTCTGTACGTTTGTTGCGATATTCTCTTCAATGCTATACCAATGTTGGATAAGTCCTGCAACGGCATCAATCCACCAACGCATGAACTTCTCATTCTTGAAGAACCGAGCCTTTTCCTCAGCCGTTTTCTTGGATAGCACGTTGCTGATTTTTATCAAATCCGTCCTTGCAATGGCGAGAGAGTTGAGTGCATCCACCTCATCCTTGGTAAGCCTCATGCGTGGACGGTGCTTTAAGCCAGTCTCAACGACATAGCGGCTCAGGCTTAACCCACACTCCTTGGCATGTGTCTGGAGACGTTTCAATTCCTCTTCCGTGCATCGGTAGGTATGGACTTCCGTAGGCGGTTTTCTTATGATGTTTTTCTTTCTCATTTGTCCTTGTCTCTGATTAAAAAGGGATGATTACAAGCATCTTACAAAGGTGGTCACGACTGCGAGCTTGCGAGTAGTCCGAGAAACTTTTAGTAATACAGAAAGACAGACGCGGCTTCTGTATTACAAAAGGATTTCTCGAAAAGTACCTATAAAATGACGGCACTTTTAACAGCCTCCGTCCCCAAGGCTGCTTAAACGTATAACAGTTGGGCGGTAGCCTATGGCGGTTAATCGTCCTTTGGGATGATTTTTATGTATAGTGGCTTATTAGCCTCTGTATGCCTATTGATTGCCGTTATGGTATTCGTTAGGCTTGTAGCCATTGGCATTAGAACCGTTAGACCGTTGTGTTTGACCTCCAAACTGATGCTGTGGATATGTGTTGTGCTCTCCCTCATTCTCTTTGGCATCTGCTTCTTGCTGGGAAGAAGGATTGCCAACAGACTGTCTGGAGTAGTTTTGCTGTGGGGAAATTCCACCAGTAATAGCATCGGAAAGATTGCCATTAGTTCCGATCTTACCCACGCTTCCATTATCATTAGATGAAGCCGAATTTAGGGAAGAAGAAATATCTGCCGTAGAAGAATTGCCCTTTTTGTCTGTATCGGATATTCCATTGGAAAAATGCCCATCTTCCTTGTCCGACTTTGTATCATCCTCCGTTGTCGTAACAAATACTCTTGCTTGTGGAACTTCCGTATGGACGATTGCAGAGCCATCCGCATTGCGCTTCAATGAAAAGCCGTTCTTGACAAATCTTCCGTCCACATACCAACCAGAGAGTGAATGCAGGGTTATAATGCGGTTGTCTCCAACCTTTTGTGAAGAGGAAATGCCCACAGCCTCCATAGCTTGTAAAAGTTTGGGGACGGTCTTGCGGTCTTTATCCCAGAGTTTTGCAAGTTGGGTATTGTCAACCAGACATTGCCCACACAAGATTTCCACTTGTTGGGTTTTGCTGATAGAAACAAGTGTTGTTTCACGTTCAGCAAGAGAGGCAAGAGACATGAAGCATTCCATGCGGTCAATCTTGTACTTCTTGCAGCGAAGATACTCCATCTGTGCATCGGACAGCGTGAAGCAGTAATGTATCTTTTGTTTATCCATGTTCTGTGAATTTTGAATATTATAACCATAACTGGCAAGACTGTTTTTCTCAGTAAAGAGAAAATCATCTATGCCATCCTCTCCTTGGGGAAATGTCCTCTGCGATAACATAGAGCTCGCCTTGCAACCTGTCATTAGAATGACTGCTTAATCGTGAAATGCACTCAATGCAAACAGACTGGGCAAGAAGTTTTCTTCTGCCGACAGTTGCTTCATCATTGATGCCCTTGTTGGCTCCGCATTGCTCGGCAAGTCCGTTGAAAGCATCACGCATCCGAAAGTAGCCGTTGCCAGTATTTATGTAGCTCACGGCAAGGTCAGCGACATTCGCCAACTTGCTTCTGTACTCCTCATGGGAAATATCGTCCTTCATCATCGCCATGTCTATTTACAAAGTTCACTCATGTGCTTGGTCGCTGCAGCCTTGGTCTCTGCCTCGGACATACTGCGGTTCTGGCGCATCCAGTTCAAAAGCTCGGACTTCTCAAAGTAGATAATCTTGCCGTTGGGACGGAAGAACGGAAGTTCATGCTTGTGTGTCATCTTGTAGAGACTGCTCTTTGATATACCCATGAATAAGGCTGCTTCCTCCAATGTCAATACTTGCTTGGCATCACGGAGGAGGTTCTCCATTATTCCAATGCGGTGCTCATGTGACTCTACCTTCAAAATAAGAGTTTCGGTGTCGATAGTTTTGTTCATTATCCTGTAATTTAATTGTTTGTGATTTGTTGTACTGCTTGTTTTGAAAGTGTAGTCCCCAAGGCAGAGAGAAATCCCTGCCCGATAAATGGGGACTACAAAAGTGAAATTAACTGGTTGTTATCCTGAAAAGTTCTGTTTACTTGTTATCCTGTAAAAAAGTTATTCTGCGTGGATGGGTGTTGGTGGCTGCTGTCCGCTTTGTCCTCGGTATCTGCTTGTTCTCCTCACGTTGTTTGCGACCTCGAAAGGCTTTCTTCATATTGTCAACAGCCTTGACCTTTTCATGCGTCAGCACATCTGCATAGATGGCGGTGGATTTGAGCGACTTGTGTCCCATCAGCTTCTTGGTAGTCTCTATGTTGCCGGTAACCGCCTGCACCAAAATTCCGAATGTATGTCGGGCGCAGTGAAAAGAGATATTCTTCTCAATGCCCACCTTCTTGGCTATCCTTTTAAGGGCTGCATCCACATTAGCCTTGGCAGGAAGGTGAAACACAAAATCATCATCGCCTTTGGGTGGCATCCATGACAAGGCGGTATTGCCGATTGGTACGGCATTGAGAGCCTTGGTTTTCTTTTGGATGATTACAAGCGTGTTTGTTTCCTCGTTCCTCTTGATATCACTCCACCGCAGAGCCTTGATGTCGCTGATACGAAGTCCTGTTAGACAGGAAAAGCCGAAAGCTCTCTGTGCTTCTGCAACTCCTGGACTTCTCTCATCTGAAGCCATGAACCTTTTCAGTTCATCGGGAGTGAGATACTGCTTATGTGATGCCTTTGGCTTGGGAAAGATGTCTGACTTCTCCAACTGGTAGAAAGGGTTAGCCTTCAACTTGCCGAACTTGACAGCCTTGTTGAACACCGTCACTATGCGCTGTTGAACATTATGCAGGGAGCCTTCACACAAAGGCTTGGCTTCAACTCGTACATACTTCTGTGGTACATAGTCGTTCTTCAACCAAAGGAAGAAAGCCTTGAACCATTCCTTGTCGAACTTCCTCAGAGTGATGTGAGGTCTGCGCTTGTTGGCAAGGAACTCGCTCATTAGGTATTTCAGATACTTTGATTGGTCAACAATAGCCTTGGAGTAGTCTGTATTGTCGCTCATCCAGTCGATGTAGGTCTGGATCCAGTCCAAGACTTCGGGAGACTCGTCATTGGGGATTTCCTTCACAATCATCAAGTGACCTACCTCTGGGATGGTCTCTGGATGAAGAATGCGCTCTGCCCTTATCTGGTGAGCACGTTGCAATGTTTCTTCGTTTCTTGCTTTGGTCTCTGCATCAACCTCCGGCAACAAATAGAGGGAAAGAAATTCAAACTTGCGCTTGCCACCATCGTAGATGTCAAGATACAAGCTTATGTTGTCGTTGGCAAGTGCCTTTTGTCTGATAGTTATTGTCATGTCTCTATATATTTTCGTTGTCAATGATTTATGTGAACATACCGTCAATGAGGTTGATGGCTTCCTCCTTCTTCTTATCCACGATTTTAGCATAGATTTCCGTGGTCTGAATGTTGGAATGTCCCATCAGCTTGCTTGTGGTAAAAAGGTCTGCACCGAGCGTGAGCATCATCGTTCCGAAAGTGTGCCGTGAGCTATGGAATGAGATATACTTCTCTATCCCTGCCGCTTCCGCCCATTTGCGGAGAGCCCTGCCTATAACGGTCTGTGTGGTTGGTATATCAAAGAAAGGAATATCATTTCCTCTTGGCTTTGGCAACCACCGCTTAGCCTCTTCCGAGAGAGGTATTATAACTGGCTTCTCCGTCTTTTGCATTTCCATGTCTATGTATTCGCCCTTTCCGTCAACGGTCTTGAAGATGTGCATCGGAGCAAGACGGTACATGTCGCTTAATCGCAATCCAGTAAAACAGGCGAAGATAAAAGCCTCCTTGACCTCTGGACGATAACTGTCCGTAGCCATGAGGGTGCGAAGTTCCTCAATGGTCAGATACTCTTTCTTGCCGTCCTTGGGCTGAATGCGCTCACGTGCATCCAGTTCTTTCATAGGGTTGTTGCGGATAATGCCTTGTCGCACAGCGTTGTTGAGTGCGGTAGAGAACATTCCGAGGTATCGGCTTGCCGTATTCTCACTGATAGG